>Ga0073899_10006526_pt1 | contig 10068 bp, 8 predicted proteins | sample KloWWTmetaKNB5Ph_FD_88975 | JGI IMG/M metagenome (GOLD analysis project Ga0073899, IMG submission 88975) | Active sludge microbial communities from Klosterneuburg, Austria, studying microevolution and ecology of nitrifiers - Klosterneuburg... | ecosystem: Engineered > WWTP > Aerobic digester >...
TGGGGTCCATGCTCTCGACGATGATCACCTCGATGTCGGGGCTCTCCACGATGGTCGGCACCCGGTAATCGAGCAAATTGCCGTGCAGCATGCGGCCTTCGTCATACCGCGTCTCCTCCGACAGGGCCTGGCCCATGCCCATCCAGACGCCGCCCTGGGTCTGACCCTCGACGGCCAGCGGATTGAGCGCCTTGCCCACGTCCACCGCCACCCACACCTTGTGCGCGGTAACCTTGCCGGTGACTTCGTCCACCGAGGCCTCCACCACCTGCGCCGTGTAGCAAAAACCCATGGTGGCGCCAATTGCGCTGCCCCGAATCTTCTTGTCACCCTGGTATTCGATCGGACAGGTGAAGGTACCCTTGACCGTGATGGTGCCGGTATCGACCAGCGCCGCCTTGACCACCTCGTGGTAGCTCAGACCGCCCGCTGCATCGCCGCCGCGCACCACGAACACCTCGTCGATGACCTCGACATCCTGCTCGATGGCCTTGAGCCGCTTGGCCGCCGCCGCGACCAGCAGCGCCTTCAGCGACTCGGCCGCCTCCAGCGCGGCATTGCCCACCATGAAGGTGACGCGCGAGGAGTAGCTGCCGTTGTCCTTGGGTGTCAGCGCGCTGTCGGCGGATATCACGCGGATGCGGTGCATGCTGACGCCCAGCACTTCGGCCACCACTTGCGTGGCCATGGTATTGGAGCCCTGGCCAATATCGGCCGCGCCGGTCAGCAGGGTGATACCACCATCGAAATCGAGCTTGAGGTTGACCGTGGCATGCGGCTCGCCGGTCCAGTGCTTGGGCGTCGAGGTGCCGGAGACGAAGTGCGAGCAGGCCACGCCCAGCCCCCGGCCCTTGGGCATGTGGCCGCGCCGCTCTGCCCAGCCGGAGGCCGCCTTGACCTTCTCCAGGCATTCGGGCAGGCCGTAGCTCATGACCTTCTGGGCATACATGGTGGTGTAGGGAATCTGCGGCAACAGGTTGATCTGCCGCACCTGGATGGCATCGAGGCCGAGCTCCTCGGCCATCTCGTTGAGCAGCGCCTCGAACGCGGCGCGTGTATCGACCGTGCCGTGGCCGCGCATGGCGCCGCACGGTGGCGTATTGGTGTAGACGCGCCAGGCGTCGTGCTTGATGGCCGGAATGTGGTAGAGCCCGTGCATCAGCGCGCCGGTGTAGAGAATGGTGATGATGCCGTAGCCGGCGTAGGCGCCGCCGGCCTGTGTGGCCTGCAGCGCCAGGGCGGTGATCCGGCCGTCCTTCTTGAGGCCGAGCTTCATCGTCACTTGCGTCCAGGGCCGGCCCCGGTGCGCCAGAAAGGTCTCCTCGCGGCTCTGCAGCAGTCGCACCGTGCCCTTGGCCTTGCGAGCCAGCAAGGCGGCGATGATCTCGAAGTGCAGGCACTCGGTGCGAGCGCCAAAACCGCCGCCCAGGAAGGGTTTGATGACGCGAATACGCGCCGAGTCCATCTGCAGGCAGGCCGCCACCTTGAGGTGCACGTAATACGGCACCTGCGTGGTGGTGTTGAGCGTGAGCCAGTCGCGCTGGGCATCGTATTCGGCCAGCGTCGCGTTGGGCTCCATGTGCGCATGGTTGACCTCGGCGAAGGTGTAGACCTTCTCGCGGATCAGCTCGGCCTGCTCGAAGCCGGCTTGCACGTCACCGAACTCGGCATGCACCTCGCGCAGCACGTTGTTGGGCTTGTCGTCGTGGATCGCCAGCGCGCCGGGCTTCATCGCCGCCTTGGGCGTCATATAGGCCGGCAGCGTCTCGTACTCGACCTTGATCAAGGCCAGCGCCTGCTCGGCGATGCGCTCGTCCAGCGCCGCCACGGCGGCCACCGGGTCGCCACGGTAACGCACCTTGTCGCGCGCCAGCGGGTATTCGTTCTCGGCGATCGGCAGCACGCCATAGGGCACCGGCGTCTCGGCCCCGGTGCACACCGCCACCACGCCGTTCAGCGCCTCGGCGGCGGACGTGTCGATGGAGACAATGCGGGCATGCGCCACCGGGCTGCGCAGGATGCGGCCGACCAAGGCGCCCGTCACCTGGATGTCGGCGGTGTACTTGGCCCGGCCGGTGACCTTGTCGACACCGTCCACCAACGGTGTGCGCGCCCCGATGGTGCCGTACTTGACACTGCGTGCGGTCATGGCAATGCCTTCATGATGCTGCGCCGGCGCAGCCGCAAGCCGACTGCACCGATTCGATGATCTTCACATAGCCGGTGCAGCGGCACAGGTTGCCCGCCAGCGCGGCCGTGATTTCCTCGCGGCTTGGATGGGGGTTGCGCCGCAGCAGCGCTTCGGAGGCCATCACCATGCCCGGCGTGCAGAAGCCGCACTGCGTGCCCAGCTTCTCGTGGAATGCCGCCTGCAAGCGCGAGAGCTGGCCCTGGCTGGCCAGACCTTCGATGGTCTCGACCCGCTTGCCCGCCACCTGATGCGCCAGGGTGGAGCAGGCCAGCCGGGGGCGGCCCTCCACCAGCACGGTGCAGGCACCGCATTCGCCGCCGTCACAGCCCTGCTTGGTGCCGGTCAGGCCGAGCTGCTCGCGCAGGTAGTCGATCAACAGGGTGTGGTCGGCCACCGCGTCTTCGCGCTCGCGGCCGTTGACCTGCAGGTTAAGCAATCGCTTGGCCATGTGACTATTCCTTGGGACGCAGATCGCGCACGCGCACCGCCTTGCCCTGGGAGCGCGGAATCTCGCCGGTCGGCTTGACCGCGACGGTGGCGGTGATGCCCACCAACGACTTGACGTGGTGCGCAACATCGCGCGCGATGGCCGCGAACGCCTCGGCGGCCACACCGGCCTGCGCCTCGACCTCAATCGTCACCTGGTCCAGCGTGCCGTGGCGCTCCACCACCAGTTGGTAGTGTGGCGCAATCATCGGACGCCCCACCAGCACCGCCTCGATCTGCGACGGGTAGACGTTGACACCGCGGATGATCAGCATGTCGTCGCTACGACCGGTGATGCGCAGGATGCGCAGGTGCGTGCGACCGCACTCGCAGGGCGCGGTGGTGACCTTGGTGATGTCGCGCGTGCGGTAGCGCAACATCGGCAGCGCTTCCTTGGTCAGGGTGGTGATCACCAGTTCACCGGCATGGCCCTCGGGCACCGGCGCCTGGGTCTCGGGATCCAGCACTTCGAACAGGAAATGGTCCTCCCAGCCGTGCAAGCCGGCCTGGGCCGTGCATTCGCAGGCGACGCCGGGCCCCATGATTTCCGACAGGCCGTAGATGTCCACCGCCTTGAGTCCCATGCGCTCCTCGATTTCGGCGCGCATCGCCGCGCTCCATGGCTCCGCGCCAAACACGCCGACCTCCAGCTTGCTCTTGCGCAGATCAACGCCGAGTTGCTCGGCCACCTCGGCCATGGCCAACGCATAGGAAGGCGTGGCGCACAGCACGCGCGCACCCAGGTCCATGATCAATCCAATCTGCCGCTCGGTCGAGCCGCCTGACATCGGCACCACCGCACCGCCCATGCGTTCCGCGCCGTAGTGCGCGCCCAGGCCGCCGGTGAACAGGCCATAGCCGTAGGCGTTGTGGACCACATCGCCGGCATGCGCGCCGGCGCCGCGCAGCGACCTGGCCATCAGATTGGCCCAGTTGTCGATGTCCGCGGCGGTATAGCCCACCACCGTGGCCTTGCCGGTGGTGCCGGAGGATGCGTGCAGCCGCGACAGGGCTGACACCGGTCGGGCAAACATGCCGTAGGGATAGTGGTCGCGCAGATCGGTCTTGAAGGTGAAGGGCACGCGGCGCAGGTCATCGAGCGTGCGCACCTCCTCGGGCACCACGCCGGCGGCGTCCATGCGCTGGCGGTGCAGCGGCACATGATCGTAGGCGTTGCGCAGCGTCTTCCTGAGACGCTCAAACTGCAAGGCAGCCAGCGCCTCACGCGGCATGGTCTCGACCTGCGGGTCGAAGTATTTGGCAGCGTCGGTATTCTTGATGACTCCGACTTCTGTCAGGTTGGTAGCGCCCATGGTGTCTCCTTCTAGTCAATTGAGGACAGAGCTGAAGGTCTGTCCCGCAAGGTTTCAGGCGGGTTGAAAACTAGTGCGTCGATCTGGCTCCGCGTACCGGAATCTTCGTCAGTGCAAAACCCTGGTTGAAGCTGGCGCGGGTGACCAGCGTGTACTTCATGGCGGCGCCGGCAAAGGCCGCGCAGGCCCCGGCAAACGCGCCCAGCAGGGCCTGGGTCGCGCCCGTGGTGAAGCCCGCCCCCAGTGCCAGCACCAGCAGCGGCAGCACGCTGCCGACGATCAGCAGGCGGCGCCCGGCCACATTGAGCGCGGCGCGTGCCCGCGGCGCCAGGCTGGCGTCCACGTTGCGACGGTACGCCAGCCAGACCACCAGACGCACCAGCACCAGCGCGCCCGCCAGCAACATCGCCGCGCTGCCGCTGCGGCCATGCCACAGACCCAGCACCAGAAACACGCCGCAGCCCTCACACAGGCCGGTCAGGAAGATCAGCGGCGTGACCAGCTTGGGGCGCCAGGCCGGAATGCCGCGTGCCGCCGGCAGCATGCGGCTCTGGCAATACAGGAAAGCCAGCGCCAGGCCCGTCGTCACCCATGACCAGCCACTCACACCCAACATGGCCAGCAAGCCCGAGGGGAACAGCAGCAGGGCGACGAAGCCTTCGCGCGACATCCAGGACGTGCGAGGATTGAAGAACACATGCAGCGCGCGCAACGGCCGCCCGATCTCCAGCCAGACGCACAGCAGACCCAGACCGACCAGCGCCAGCCCGGCCAAGGTCAGCCAGGGCGCGGCCGTGCTGGCACCAGCCAGCACGGCGCTGCTGACCAGCAGACCGGTGCCGGCGCCGCCGCCGATGAAATTGCCGGCGGCGCGCCAGTCCCAACTGGTTTGCTGCCAGGGGTTGGGGCCAAACCCGGTCGTACCTGCGTTCGCGCTCATGTGTCCGCCTTGTCCCAGAGGTAATGGAAACCCGGGCCGGTGCCCAGCTCTTCGTGCATGCGAAAACTCTGGTTCTTCTCCAGCAGCTGCGAGACGTTGCTCTGCGGGTCATCCAGGTCGCCAAAGGCCAGCGCCTCGGCGATGCAGGCGTTGACGCAGGCTGGCGTGGCGGCCGGGTCCACGCCCGGCTTGAGGCCTTGCTCCAGCCCGGCGTCGATGCGGTCCACGCAGAAGGTGCATTTGGTGGCCACCGCCAGGCGCGAGTCATCGCGACGCTTGGCCTCGTTCTCGGTCGGCTCGCCATAGGCAAAACTGGCCTTGTCGGTCTTGTAGCGCGCTTGATAGGGGCAGGCCACGGCGCAATAGGAGCAACCGATGCACAGGTCGTAATCGATGGTGACGATGCCGTCGGCGCGCTTCTTGGTGGCGGTGGAGGGGCAGACCTCCATGCACGGCGGATCCTCGCAGTGCTGGCAGCCCACCGGCACGAACACCCGCTTCACATTGGGAAACTCGCCAAACTCCATGTCGATGACGCGACGCCACTGCACCTCGGGCGGCGTGGCATTGGTGTGCTTGCAGGCGGCGGTGCAGGTCTGGCAGCCGACACAGCGGCGCAGGTCTGCGGTCATGGCCCAGCGTGTCATGCGCGTGCCCTCTCACGGGTTGGGGTGGTGGTGGCGCTACGGCCCTTGACCAGGCTGACGCGCACGATGTCGGCACCGGAGCCGGTGGAATCGGTCAGGGCCATCGACATGGGGGTCAGCGCATTCATGCTGGGCATGCCCTGATCCTTGGCAAACGGCGTGACCCAATGGTCGAACTGGCCGATCAGCAGCAAGGTGTCGGGGCGTATGCCCTGGCGCAGCACGGCCTTGCCGTGCACGCTGCGGATTGGCGTGGCGATCGTCACGTCGTCGCCATCCTCGATGCCAAGTTCGCGCGCCTTGCCGGTGTTGAGAATGACGCCACGGTGACCGGCGATGTTGTTGGCGACTTCCTTGATCATCTGCATCCCGACGTTGCCGCCCCAGGCGTACTGCATGCTGCGCGCGGTCAGCATCCAGAACGGGAAATCGGAGGTCTTGCCGCCCTTGGGCCGCACCAGCCTGGCCAGCTCATCGGTCCACAGCTCGCTGAAATCCTTGGCCACCGGCAGCGCCTGGTACTCGTGCAACTGCTCGTCCCACCAGTGCATGTCGTGCTCGTGCAGACGCCGGCCCAGCTCCGCGCCGACCCGCTGCAGGCGCTCCTGGTAGGGCAGCTCAAAACGCAGATTCTGCTTGGCCAAAGTGGGGTACAGGTACCAGTCTGACTGGGCAAAGGCCTTGGTCGCCAGGCCATTTTCTTTCCACCACGCCAAGTCGTGCACCTCGGCGCCCTCGCTCAGTTCTGCGCTGGCCGAGCGGCCGATCGCGTCCCAGATCTGTTCGCGCGAGTGCGCCACGTTGGTGGCCAGCGAGAAGTCGCCGTATTGGGTCTTGAGCGGCATGCCCGCCGCACCCTTGTTGATGGCGGCGTTGTACTTCTCCAGCAAGCCGGTGCGGCGCGCCAGTTCGGTGGCGATCTCGGTGAAGTCGCGCGCCTGGCCACGTGCCTCGATCACCGGCTGGCGCAGCGCGAAGCCTTGCTCGGTCCAGAACTGCTCGATGAATTTGGTGCCGCCGACGCGGATCAGTTGCAGGCTCTCCAGGTCGGTGGCGTCGGGCAGCAGCACGTCGGCGAAATGGTTGGTCTCGTCGCGGGTGTACGCAAAAGCCACGACAAACGGAAACCGCGTCATCTTGTCGGTAATGCCGTCGGTGTCCCAGAAGGAAATCGCCGGGTTGGTGCGGTAGACGAACCAGACATCGGGCAGCGTCACACGCGGCAGGCCCTTGGGTGTCTCGTCGAGGAACATCCAGGAGAAGTGCGTCGGCCCCAGCGCCTGGCGCCACGGGCCGTCGGTGGCCAAGGGCACCATCGAGCGGTAGGCGTTGCGGATATTCGGGTTGGGCGACCAGTGTTCCTTGTCGGTCGGGTTCAAATGGCTCCACATGAAGCCGTCCGGGCCGGGCTTGACGCTCTCGTGCCGTTGCGACATCGGCCGGTGCAGGCGCACCGTGGTGCCCAGCGTGCCGCCGGGCACTTCGAGGCCGCCCACCAGCGCCGCCATCATGGTGCGCGCCCAGACACACTCGTAGGCACCCCAGCCGTTGGTGACGGTCTTGCCCAGGCTGATCGCCACAGGGCGGAACGGCAGCACCTTGCCATCGATCTCGACCGTCTGGCCAACACAGGCATGGTCCAGGAACTCGTTGGCAATGCGGCGCATGGTGGCAGCGGGCACGTCGCACAGCCGCTCGGCCCACTCCGGCGAGAAGGTGGCCATGTGCGCCACCAGCTTGCTGAAAGAGGTCTGGCCGCGCAAGGCGCCGCTACCCAGCACATCGCCGTCGGGGCCGTGCTCGACCGCCTCCGCGGTGAACTCACCTTCCAGCGCTTCAACAATGTCTGGCGTATCGAAGGGCACGGCACGCTGGCGCTTGGTATCGAACACCAGCGGCTTGCCGCTGGCGGGGTCGCGCAGGTAGTAGCCGCCGGCGCCGACCAGGTAGGGCGAGGCCGTGCTGCGCGCCAGGAAGGCGACGTCCAGCCGTTCACGCGGCACCTCGTGCAGCAGCACGTGCATCAGTGCAAACAGAAACGCCGGATCGGTCTTGGGTTTGATCGGTACCCATTCTGCCGAGCAGGCCCCGGTGATGGACAGGTGCGGCTCCACCTGCACCCGCTTCATGCCGCGCACGCGCGCCTTCGAGTGGCGCGCCACGCCGACCACCCCGCCCGACGCTTCAACATTGGCGCCACAGGAGATCAGGTAATTGGTCATGGGCGTATCGGGCGAGACGGTAAAGCCGCGATGCCAGAACTCGCCATACAGGTGCTCCGAGTGGTAGCACTTGACGCCCTGGCCCGAGCCAAAGCCGAAGTCCACCGAACCCCAGGCCGACAGGAAAGCCGGCATGGTACCCATGTAGGACTGGGGCGTGCCGCCGCCGCCCAGGCTCATGGCCACGCGCGGATAGCCCGACGCATCGGTCATGCCTTCAGCGCGCACGCGCTGCAGCCGCTCGGTGATCAGCTCAAACGCCTCGTCCCAGGAAATCGGCACAAAACCCGGGTCTTCCTTGCGCCCCTTCTTCGGGTTGGTGCGCTTCATGGGCGTCAGCACCCGGTTCGGGTTGTAGGTCTTTTGCACCAGGCCAAAGGCCTTGACGCACACCTTGCCGTTGCCGGGGTGGCGGTCGGCGGCGCAAAAGTTGGGCTCGACCTCGGTGGCCACGCCCTGCTCGACCTTGACGGTCAGCAGGTCGGGACCGGCGACGCACTGGTAGCAGTAGGTCGGGACTTTGCGCACGTCGGTGGCGTCTTGTTTCATGTCAGTCCTCGCAGACTCGGATGAGCTAGGCCGAAGCCGCCTTCTGACCCTTTGCCGCCAGGCGTTGCGCGGTCTTGGCCACGTCGACGATGAAGCGCGAGTGCTTGCCGCGGCAGATCGGCTCGACGTTGTCGCGCGCCTCCACCTCGAGGGTCACTGCGCGTCCATTGAGCTCGGCGACCTTGACGGTGATCTCCACCGACATCCCCATCAGCGTGGCGGCGATGTGGTCGAGCTCGACCCGCGTGCCCACCGAGTCCTCGCCCGCATCCAGGTGCGCCAGCAGCAGTTCGCGGCAGGCCATCTCGATGTCATACAGCAACTTGGGCGTGGCGTACACTCGCGCCTCTTCACCCATGAAGCTGATCGTGCGGTCACGATCCACCTTCAGTTGCGTCGTCAAGGTGATGCCCGGTTGCAGGGATGATTTCATGTACTGTCTCCGTTGAAGTAGGATGTCACCGCGTCATGGGCCGGGCTTGCAAGCCCGGACCCGGCTGACGTGAATTCTTGTTTTGTGTATTCTTGCACTTGCATGCAATAATTAGTTGAGATACATCAATGATGAGCAAAATCGCACGCACAGGGCTTGACTCCAAGCGCGTCAAGAAGAAATTGGTCGCGCCTGCGGTGCTGCCGCCGCGAGACCCGGCGGCAGCGGCCGTGAGCATCCGCCCGGTGCGTCGCGGCGACCTGGATGCGGTGATCGAGATTGATGCCATGGTCACGGGAATCGAGAAGCGCGACTACTGGAATTCGCTGTACCGGCGGTACGCGGATGCGGTGGCCACTGGCCAGCATTTCCTGGTGGCGGTCAGCGAGGAGCAAGTGATCGGCTTCGTGATCGGCGAGGTGCGTGACTGGGAGTTCGGCTCGCCGCCCTGCGGCTGGGTCTTTGCCATCGACGTGCGCCCCGATGCCCGGCTGGGCGGCACCGCCACCGCGCTGCTGCAGGCAATCTGCGCGGGCTTCATGCGTGCTGGCGTCAGCAAGGTGCGCACCATGCTGTCACGCGACAACACACTGATCCTGTCCTTCTTTCGCAGCCAAGGCATGATGATCGGCCCCTTCATTCCGCTGGAGATGGACCTGGAGTCCTGATTGCCGGCCACGCTACCGACTGACCCACCATGAAGCTACAACAAAACACGCGGCTGGCGCTATACAGCCTGCTGGAGTTCGCCGCCGACCCCGAGCGCCAGATTCCCGCGGCCGAGATTGCGCAGAAGTACGAAGTGTCCTCGCACCATCTGGCCAAGGTACTGGCGGAGTTGTCGCGAGTCGGCATGGTGCAATCCGTGCGAGGCGTTGGCGGCGGCTACCGTTTCGTCGGCAACGCGCGAAGGCTCACCCTGATGGATGTCATTTCGCGCTTCGAAGACGTCCTGCCGGCCGAAACCGTGCACAGCGAAAAGACGCCGGTCGGCGAGGCGCTCGCCTCGGTGCTGTCCGAGATCGATGAAATCGCCAAGGCGTCCATGAGTTCCATCACCTTGGCCACCATGCTGCGCATCATCGAACGCCAGCAGACCGCCGCCGAGGCCACGGCACCAAACAAGGTCAAGACCAGGTAGGCCATGGCACGCAGGCGTCAAGCGGCGCGGGCACGCAGCTTGAAGCGCTGAATCTTGCCGGTTGCCGTCTTGGGCAGCTCGTCGATGAACTCGATCCAGCGCGGGTACTTGTAGGGCGCCAGTTTGGCCTTGACGTGCTGCTGCAA
>Ga0073899_10006527_pt1 | contig 10068 bp, 6 predicted proteins | sample KloWWTmetaKNB5Ph_FD_88975 | JGI IMG/M metagenome (GOLD analysis project Ga0073899, IMG submission 88975) | Active sludge microbial communities from Klosterneuburg, Austria, studying microevolution and ecology of nitrifiers - Klosterneuburg... | ecosystem: Engineered > WWTP > Aerobic digester >...
CGAGGTCCTTCACGGCGATGCCGATGTGTTCGATGCGGATCATGGGTGCTAAGTAACCGAGAGCCGAGCGTCGAAAAGAGAAGCCCCCGACTTTCGTCGAGGGCTTCATTGCTCAATTACTCGGATCAACGCTTGAGGAAGGTCTCCCCGGTCTTATTGTCGTAGTTGAGGTAATACAGGTCCTTCTTCAGCGTGGCGATATCGATCCGCGAAGCATAGCCCCGCTTAACGATGTTGCCGTACTGGTCATAGATCTCGTACAGCGTATTCGCGCTGAAAACAATCTCGTCCTTGGGTTTCACAGGACCCCAGGTAACCGGTAGCACGCTAGGGTCGGTGTATTTGACGTCCTGGCTGAAGCGCGCGCGACGCGTGAGGTCCACCTGCTTGACACGGAAGGTGTTCTCCCCTTGGTGCGGGGTCACCTTGAACTCGTACTTGTGCTCACCAGGACGGCCGGACCCCATCACCTCACCCACCTTCACCCATTTGTTCCAGCGCTTCTGTTCCACGATGTAAGGCAGCTCGCCGGTCTCGTTCGTAGCGGTCCAGCGATAGACACCATCCGTGCCGATGCTCTGGTTAAGGATGTCGAAGGTGCTCTTGGGCTTGAGCACTTCCGGATTCAGGATCACAGGAGTGCATCCGTCCTTGTGGCGCACCTTCACCACCACCGCATCCCCCGGCTTGAGGCCGAAGTTGTTCAAGTCCAGTTCGAAGGCGCTGGAGTTGATCTCGTCCGGGGCGATCTGGTCGTTCACCGTGACCTCGAACACACAAAAACCGACCCCCGCCTCGGAGAAAGGATTCTGGATGAACAGGTTCTTGCCTTGGTAATGACCTTCGAGCACGATGGTTCCGGCGAACGATGGAGCTGCGAGAACAGAGGCGATGAAGAGGGATCGTAGGCGCATGGCGTGGGAACTTCGGCGGACGAAGATAGAATTCCGGACGTGTGTTCCACCCGGACGGCGCGTGTTTACGGCCGGAACTTCAAGGGGTTGCGGTGCGAAGAGGATGGGGGCTAGTGTGCGAAGGCCTTTACCCCCGCTTCCACGGGTATTTCCACGTGGTTCTCCGCCGGGGGTATCGGGCAGGAATAGCGGCCCCCGTAGGCACAATAGGGGTTGTAGGCCCGGTTGAAGTCCAACTCCACGGTCTTGCCCAAAGGGCCTGTCAATTCCACATAGCGCCCCCCGCCATAGGTGCTTTCCCCATTGGTGAGGTCGGTAAAGGGGATGAAGAGGTAATTGACGTATTCCGGCTTGGTGGACAGGTCCACGTTCCGGTACACGGTAAGGCGCTCCTTCCTGCCCCGTATCGTGAAGCGCAGAACACCCACGGCTTGGTAGGTCGGCAGGCGGTCCGTTGTGGTCTTCATGCCGAAGGTCCTGCCCTGACGGGGTCTGAAGGCAGCCCGAACGCGGTAGGTGCTGTCCGGGACAAAGCGCTCAAGTTCGGTGAAGTGGGCGAGATCCTCTGGAAGCAGCGGACTGTGGGCTGGATCGCGGTATTCGGTGTTGATCCGGTCCCAATAAGCCCGGAGGCTATCCTGCCACACTAGCCCGTCCTGCGCAGAAGCGGGAGCCAAACCGACCAGAAGGACGAAAGCGGACCAGCAGCGCATCACACCGGCCGCTCCGTTCGAACAGCCTTTGCCATGCGCGCGATATCCGCCTCGCTGAATCGACCACTGCTGTTGTCCTGAACAATGAACGAGCGCCCCTGAGCCTGCACCACCTGGTAGAAATGAACGAACACAAGCGCATCATCCGGGAACTGCGACCGGTAAATGAGCTTGTCGGCCGCCTCCTCCATCACCGTGTGCTTCTGCAACATGTCGCGGTCCAGGTCGGACTTCAACCGAGCGATGTCGGCCACCTCCTCCATGATCGTGATGCTGAAGTGCTCCCCTGCCGACACCTCAACGCGCCCCATCTCCTCGTTCCATTTCACGGCCGGGGCATCAACACCCAGTGTGGCGGCATCGCCCAGTTCCACGAAGAGGGGCATGTCCTGCGCGGCAAGGTCCACGGACAATACGGTGGCGGTGCTATCCTGTGCCGCCATCGCCTCTGCGGCTTCTTGTTTGCCATCACCACAAGCGGCCAAAGCGGCTGCGAGGAGCAGCATGATCGGTGTACGCATGCTGCGAAAGTAAGGGCCTGTTCCGGGTGGCAGAACCCACGATATCGAGCGAGCCGCGAACCGTTCGCACACGAGAATGGAGACGCGCAACAGATCGGTACGCGCCGGATGCGACCAACCATTCGCTCACCACGACCGGGTACACGGCCGACAGTTCCACCTTAGGAGCCTCACTCCTTCACCTCGATGCGCAGGCCTTCGCTATGCGAGGAGAACTCCGGCGCATACATGCACTCCACGCTCGTAATACCGTTGCTGAAAGCTCCTGCATGTGTCACCTTCAGGTCGTACTCGAACACGTAAGTACCCGGAGCGATGCGATCGAAGAAGAAGTGCATGGCCGCATCCCGGATGCTCAAGTAGTACCCCAGACCTCCCTTCCATTGGTAACCGCTCAACGCTTGCGTTGCGTCAAGCCCCGCGGCATGCAGGTCCTTCAGGTGCACCAGATCGAGGTAGCGGTCCGTGCGCAGTTCCATGCGAACGGTGAGCTTATCGCCGGGCTTCAACGGGCGTGAGGTGTCGAGTGCGACAAGACGGGCGCCGCCCTCCGTCTGCTCGTTCAGCATCACTTGTCTCTGCAAGCTGAAGGGGCTTTCGTGCGCTTTGACCTTGTCCATTTGCTCGAAGTACTGCCAGTGAAGAGCTCCCCATTGCACACCGTCGCTTGTGGTGGTAACCGTCACTTGTCCCATTGCGGGTTCCACTTCACTGCCGGGCCAGGTCTGTTCGAAATAGCCCGTACCGGCTTCGGCGTTATCACCCTTCGGCGATCTCAGGGTGACATTACCTACTGTGATCACCGGTGGCTCCTTCGCTGCAAGCCAGTCATCACCGGTAAGCAGCAGTGCGTAGCAAGCATCCGCCGTGGCCTTGGTCGTCTTCCAAGCGGTGGTCTGCTTCAGCTTCAACAGGTACTGCCGCAGGGCATCCACCTTCTCCTGATCCTGCGCCACCTGGTCGAAGGTTTCGATCATGAGCGCGTGCATCTCGGTGGGGAATTCGTTCCAATGATAGCCCGCGCGGAAGTCCTTCCAGTACATGCCCAGTTCCTCGCTCATGGTAGCGCGCTGTGCAAGCGAGTTGGTGATCAGCTTCGGGATCGCACTGTCCTTCTCCAGCCGCGAGAGCGCGAGCGCGATCATCGCCTGCTCCTGCATACCGAAGCGCGTCCAGTTGTCCTTCGCGTGACCCATGATGAACTCAACGGCGCTGTTCTTCTTACGCCCCACTGGTATTTGAGGGAAGCAACTTCGCGCGTACAGGTAGTGGAGGTCCTCGGCCGAGGGCATGGGTAGCGTATCGCCCTTGAACTCACGACGCATACGCTGATGATCTTCCTCTACTTGCTTATCCAGCCATGTTACCGCATTGCGTACCATGCGAGCGGCTTCACTGTCGGGATCCGTATCCAACGCACCCAATTGCTGCAAGTGCCCAAAGCCCGCCACGATGTGCTGGGTGATGTATCGCGCCGGTTGCATGCCGCTCCACCATGGCCAGGCTCCGCTGGGCAGTTGCATGTCCCCCAGCTTCTTCATAGCAGCCGCTTCCTCGTTGGCCATGCGGTGCAGATCGAAGAACAGTGCGATACGTCGTTTGCGCTCTCCTTCATCCTTCGCGTTCATCACCCAGGGCGTTTCCTCCAACAACACACCCTTCAATTCCGGGTTCTTCTCCAATGCGCTCAAGAATGCCCCCTCGTTCCCTGGTGTGCCCTTGCTCCATGCATCGAAGACCTTCTTGACGACAGGACGCTCGCTCACGATATGAGCGGCCAAGTGGTTCGCGTAGTAGCGGCTGAAGATCTGTTCGGCACATTCGTGCGGGAACTCCATCAAATACGGTAGCGCCTGCACAGCATACCACGCCGGGTTGGGCGTGTATTCCAAGGTGAGGGAGCGATGCTGTAGTGTACTCGAACTGTCCGAGGCCAATAGGTTCGGCAGCGAGAACGACTTCGTTCCGACCTTGGTGATGGACAGCGGAACACTCTCCGTCACGAGCACCCTGTCCGTGAGGATCGGCAGTACGCGTTCCTCCCCGTCGTTCATGCCCGCTGCACCTGCTGTGATGCGTACGGCAACGGCATCGAATTCTTCCGGTACGGTGATGTTCCATGAAACGTTGGCACTTCGTCCCGGGGCGGCGGTGAAAGAGCGTTGGTTCTTCATGAGCGCGAACGCTGCATTGATCGCCTTGTTAGTGTGCGGATCGAAGAGTACCAATTTCGCAACACCATTCACAGTGCCGCCTTCGATCACGTTGACCTTGGCGGTTAGTACGATGTGATCACCCTTCCGCAGGAAACGCGGCAAGTTGGGCGCCACCATCAATGGCTTCTGCGTGACCGTGGATCGGTTGAACTGCACGAGTTGCAGTTCCTTGGTGTGCGCAAGGCCCATGAAGTTCCATCGCGTGAGCGCATCGGGCATGGTGAACCGCAGCACCACGTTGCCATCGCGATCGGTCAGCAGGTCCGGGAAGAAGAAGGCCGTTTCGCGGAAGTCGGTGCGCAATGCCGGGCCACCTGCTCCCGACTTGGTCGTGTTCTGTGCTTCACCATCGTCCTCTCCCTTCTTTCCTCTTTGGTCCACCGGCACCGCTGTGGTCTCGGCCAGCCCGTTCATGTGATCGCCGGCGATATCGGAACCACCAAGGCTCATTGACTCTTCCCGCTCGCCGCCCCGAGAGACCGATCCGCGGAAATTTCGATAGCGCCGGTTCCAGCCGAGAAGGTCTCCGTCATCACCGATCAAGCGCACGTAGTTGCGCGTGCTGTCGCCGACCCAGCCGCTCTGCACATGAATGGACTGGGAGTTACCTGCTCCTGTAGGTTCACAGCGGCCCCATCCTCTTTTCGGGTAGTTGTTCACCCACACCTGCATCCACCAGTCCGGCATGGCGAACTGATCGAGCGATGCATCGTACATCGCGGCGAGCAGCTGCGCTGCCACCTTTTCCTTCTTCGGTCCGGTGATCTTCAGCCGCCACTCTTCCCTCGTCCCGGGCAGCAGCTTGTCACGGAAGCTCATCCACTCCACCTGCAGTTGTTTGTTGCTCCAGGGCACGTCGATGTACTGCTGGCGGCCGTGGTCGCGACCCCGCTCCACACACACGAAGTGGACCGTGAACCCGCCCCGATCGGTGTCCAGAACAGGGAGTTCCACGCGCTGCTGCCCCTTGCGCAAGATGAAGGGTCGACGCACGACGATGCCCCCTTCGCGCTCCACTTCCATGAGCACACGGCACTCGGTCATAGCACTGCTCAGGAGCAGCACGGCTTTCTCGCCGGGTTCGCACGACCCCTTCACCACTTCAACATGGAAGGCTTCGTTCTCGAAGCCCGTGTTCTGGATCTCCGGATCGAAGAGCGTGACGGTCTTCTGCACCAACACTTCCCGCCCACCGGGATCCACGGCGCGCACGTCGAGTCGGTACGTTCCCACCTCCCGGTCCCGGATGCCGCGCACCGGGATCGCCTTGCCGTGCGCTCTTCCGCTGTGCAGCAAGGCAGCATCACCGCTGACAGCCCAAGTGTTCGGGTCGTTCTCGTTGTCGTACACATCATCCGGAAAAAGCAGATCATGATCGGCAGAAGCGATCACGAACCGGTCCGGGCGTTCCCAAAAACGCTCACGCTTCGCGCCACCGGTAGGAGGCGTCAATCTCGTCATGCGCACTTCGAACGGGATCTCCACCGGCTGCCCGTTCAAGTTGGTCACCCGAACGCGAAGACTGTCGGCGATCGAGCGATCCAACGCGTCACCGAGATCGATGTTGATGTCGATGGTACGGTAGCCAACGGTCAACGCGGTGTTCGCTGTCTGCGTTTCACCGTTGATGTCCGTGGCCCACGCTTCCACCGTGTAGGTGAAGGAGGGATCCGCATCACGCGCAAACGCATTGTCCGCCTGCGCGAGGAACGAGACGTGGAACTTACCGGTCGCATCGCATGTGGTCGTTCCGCTCCCTATCTCCGTACTGCGCCCCCACGGCAAGCCGCGCCAGTTCCAGCCACACCACCAGGGCATGTTCGCACTGCGCGTTACCGTGTATTTCACGCTGGCTCCATCGAGCGGCGCTCCCGCGTAGCTCTTCGCCATGCCCGTCACGGTTGCCTCCCCGCCAAGTTCGGGCGTGGTCGTGATCGGCTCGAAGGTCACTTCGAACAGCGGGCGCTTGTACTCTTCGATGCGCACCATCTTCTGCGCGTGATCGGTGATCAGTTGGCACATGCCAGTGAGCCCTCCGAGTGGGATGGTCAGGCGTGCGCTGAACGAGCCGAAGGCATCGGTGGTGTACTTCAGCGAATCGATCACCTCACCATTGGCCCCGATGAATTGCAACATGCCGGAATGGCCGCGCTTCACCTCGGTGCCTCCTCCACGCTTCACCGTCGCGATGCCTTTGACGAACAGCTCCTGGCCGGGGCGGTAAACGGCGCGATCAGTGAAAAGAAAAAGGCGGAGGCTATCGGACTGGTGCTCGTCGGAGTGGCCGTACACCCAGAACGGAGCGCCCATCAAACGATCATCACCATCCTCCAGCCACCAACGTACCTCACCCTGCCGATCCGCCAGGTTCGTGCGTACCATACCATCGCTGTCCGTAACAAAGTCGGCAATCCCAATGAGCCGCTCTGTCGCCGTGTGGTCCACGTTGCGCACATAGGTCGCCGCTTTCACTCCTCCTTTCGGTTTGCCTGTTGTGCGATCGACGACGAGCAGGTCGACTTCGGTACCGTGCTGACGTTGCACCATCGCGAGATTGGTCACCTGCACATTGCACCAGCTGATCACATCGGTACCCGCGCGAAAGTCCGGTGTGTTGCACACAAGCACCGCATATCGTCCGAATGGAAGCCCCTCGACGGGAAGTTCAACAACGTGTTCGTTGAGGTCACCATCATCGGGTAGGGCAACCGTCCAACCGCGCTCGGGCTTCTCCGTGGTGAGGAACCGGTCGTGATCCCGGTCCCATCGCTGCGCCAGGTTCGGGTCCAGTGGGTCCTTAACCACACGCAGCCATACTTGCTTGGCGTTGGTGAACTGCAGTGCAACGCGGAAGGGCTTGACAGCCGGCACCGCCTCCTCCGAGCGTACCTGCAGGTTCGTGCGCTCGAGCCGCGACTTCATTGCAAGCGAATTACGCGCCCCGAAGGAACCCGGCCATTTGGTGATCGCGGAAGTGCACAGGTCGAGCGCCGTGCGTCGTTCGTCCTTGAACGCAACACCAGCAAGCCGGTCGTACCGAGAGCTTTGTTCTTCATGCCATCTGGCCATGGCGACCATCACTTCGGCTTCGCAAGCATCGTAGGGCACACGCGTGCGCAACAGTTCCACGGCCCCGAGGTACAGGCTGTCCTTGTTGGACAAGGTGCTGTGCGACCAAACGTGGGCAAGGCGCTGCATCACCACATCCACGTACGCGTCGAGCTTGTCGTCGTCGAGGTGGGATCGCTCGAGATGCTGGAACGTTCGCATGGCTTGGAATTCCCAAGCGGTGCTGTCGCGATGGTTGAGCTTGCGCCACGCGAAGGGATCGAAGAGGTCGAACCAGCTCGCATTGTCCAACTGGAACCGCCAAGCTGGTTCGGTGATACGTGTTTCAGGGTCGGTAAAGACGGCCAACGCGCGCTGCGCCAGCAGATCGTAGAGCTTGTCGCGTAGCGTTCGTGTGGCCGTATCACCTTGCAACAGGCCGGCCAGTTCGCCTACAGGGATCTGCACAATCGTATCGTACGGTTCCAGCGAAGCGCGAAAAGCGCCTATCACCTCGGCCATGAAACGTTGCTGGGTCCATGTCTCCGGGTCGTCGCCCCCAACACCGCCCAGCTCTGTGCGCTCAAGGATCGCCCAGCGTTCATCGCGGTAGTAGTTCCACCAACCCTCGGCACGCACACTATGGAGCAGCTGCGCCAATGGCGTGGCGGCCGTGTTCGCACGATCATCCATCTCCGCAAGGATCGTCCTGCGCTCCACGCCTGTCATCAATTGGCATTCACTGCGGCGTACCCATGTGCGGAATTCGGTATGCCAATCTCCGGTACCTGCCGCTTCGATCCGAAGTGCTTCCACCTTCTCCAACGCCGTGGCATACTGGCCGATGTTCACCAGCGAATCGATCACCGTCCAGCGATGATCGGTCCCGGACGCATTGTTCTTCACGCTGTTGCGGGAACCGCCACAAGCAACGAGCAGGAAGAACGCGAAGAAGTAGAGAGTGGAAGAACGGTAGGAATGGACCATGAGATTGAACTATCAACGGGGCGCAAAGCTCGCGCTCGGAAAACAGAAATCGCGTTGATCAGTAAAAGCGCGCCGCGTTCACTTCCGGATCGATGGATGCGTCTTTGGTGACATGCTCCAACAAGTGTGCAGCACACCATGGTGCCAGCAGGGCCCCTCGTGATCCCAGCCCGGTGAAGACCGCTTCATGTCCGTTCATCCGCCCCAGTATCGGGCGCCGATCCTGGGCGGCAGGACGCACACCTGCCCAGTGATCGAGCACTTCGATCTCGCCGCTCCATAGGCGCGTGAGCTTGTCCATGAGGTGGTCCCGTCCTTTTTGTGTGGGACCGCTCCAGACATCGTCCCACGCGAACGTGGCCCCCGCGCGATAGGTCTCGTCGCCCACCGGCAGCAAGAACAAGCCGCGGTGCACCATGGAGCGAAGGGCCAGTCCGGGCATACGCACCGTGAGTCCTTCACCGCGTACGGGCACCAGACCTTCCATCGGCTGGAAGGGGCCGGCACAACGGATCAAGATCGGAGCGCTATGCCCATCGATCTCCACTCCTTCGCTAGTTGTTCGCACATCGGCATCCAGCACGTTGCGCTCCTCCAAAGCACCAGCCTTGATCCACCGCTCCCTGTGCAATCGAAGGAGCGTGGGAATGTCGAGCCAAGCGCAACGCTTCACCACTCCGCTGCCATACGGTTGTGGCAATTGCGCTATGGCAGGATCATCGCCGGGTCCCACAGCGAGCAAGCGGGAGAATTCCTCCTCCTTCATGCGCATATGCCAGAGTCCCGCCTCTTGTGCCGTTGGGAAGAGCTCCACCAGCGGCATGGGATGCCAGAACGACGCCTCGTAGTCCAATTCGAGTTCCCGGTAGAACGCACCAGCGATCGCCAGCATTTCCGAGGCACGCCAACTCGGAACGGTGCGTCGCAGCACGATGGGGTTGACGATCCCGGTGGCCACGGCACTCGCACGACCGAGCAGCTGCGCATCGAAGATCATCACGCGAAGGCCTGCATCGGCAAGCGTCTCGCTCAGTACGGTACCCGCCAGGCCCCGGCCTATGATGAGAACGTCATGGGTGTGCGACACGGAGGCGAAGTTCGCCTTTGAGCGTTGCTATGCCGCGATCAAACGCGCCATGCGCTCGATCAGTTCCTCCTGGTCATAGGGTTTCTGCACCAAGTCGTTTGCACCGGTGCTGCGCACGGTTGCGTGGAGGTGTGGGAGGTCGTAGGCGGTGAGCACCATCACCGGCGTGGTGATACCGTGAGCACGTATCTCTTCCACCAAAGTGAGGCCGTCCACATGGGGAAGGCCGAGATCGATGAGTATGAGGTCGAGGGACAGTCCGTTCAACTGCTGCACGAGTTCACGACCATCGCGCAAAGCGGTAACCTGCCAACCCGCAGCTATCAATCGCTTCTCCAGCAGCTTACGCACCAGGGCGTCGTCCTCGATCAGCAGTACATGCGGCATGGCTGCTGATACGGATCCCCTCGGTCATAGGTTATCGAGCCACCCCCGATGTGTTCAGCTACCGAAGACCGCCTTGAACAGGTCGTTGCCGTTGGCGAAAACGATGAGACTCAGCAGCAATACCATGCCCACCATCTGCGCCACTTCCAGCACGCGCTGGTTCGGGGCGCGACCGGTGATAATCTCATAAAGCAG
>Ga0073899_10006528_pt1 | contig 10067 bp, 5 predicted proteins | sample KloWWTmetaKNB5Ph_FD_88975 | JGI IMG/M metagenome (GOLD analysis project Ga0073899, IMG submission 88975) | Active sludge microbial communities from Klosterneuburg, Austria, studying microevolution and ecology of nitrifiers - Klosterneuburg... | ecosystem: Engineered > WWTP > Aerobic digester >...
CGGAGTCGGTCAGTGTATACGTGGAGCCACTTTCGCCCGTGAGGGTGAATTTTGATGCATCGATATCAGCCCCGCCGCCGTTGGCTTGCAGGTTTGTTGCGGTTACGGCTAGCGTACCTGCGGCTGCATCATAGGTGGCCGATGTGATTCTCGGATTAACCGATACTGTAACTGCATTGGCGGCATCGCTGATGTCAGTCGCTGAATCGGCACCGCTCATCCAGTGATTGGCAGCCGCTAGATTATAGGTCGAACCGCCGGATGAAGCCGTGCCGGTTTGGTCCAGCAAGGCATCGACACTGGTTTTGTCCGGTCCTGATAAGGTGATGCTGAACGACGTGGCGGAAGTAATCTCGACATCCGATGCGCTTGTCAGCGTGTAAGTGGCATTGGCCACGCCGCCGGTAAAAGTGAGCGTGGATATGTCAATGTCGTTATTGGCGCCGATCTTGTTGAACAGATGCGTGCCGGTAATCACCAGAACACCCGTATCGGAATCGTACGTGACCGATGTGATCGTTGGCGTCTGCACATTGCTGACAGTGATGCCGTTGCCGCTGAGGTCGGCTACGTTAACGGAGGTTGCGCTTCCCGCCATCCAGTCTTCAGCCGCAGCGATATTGTAGGTGGTGGCACCGGCTGATGACGTGCCATTCTTGTTCAGCAAGCCCAATACGACCAATTGATCGGCAGCATTCAATGTGACACTGAATGCTGTGCTGGAGGCGATTTCCACGTCCGAGGAGGTCAAGCTATAACTGCCGCCTTCCCCGGCGATCGTCAGCAAGGACACATCGATGTCATTGGTGGCGCCGCTGTTGGAAACAAAATTGGTTCCGGTGACGGTCAACACGCTGGTGCTGGCGTCAAATGTTGCGGAAGTGATGGCCGGCGCGGCATAGTTGCTGACGGTAATGCCATTGCCGGTCAGATCGGCGGTCGTAACGGCGCTATCTGCGCCCGCAGCCCAATCCTCGGCAGCAGCCAAATTGTAGGTGGTGCTGCTGACCGCTGACGTGCCATTTTTATTCAGCAATGTTTCGACACCGATCAGGTCGGCGCCGGTCAGCGTTGCCGAGAATGACGTGTCGGACGTGATATCCACATCGGTTGCTGTGGTCAGCGTGTAGGTTGCGCCGCCTTCGCCGGTGAAAGTCAGTTTGGATAAGTCAATGTCATTATTGGCGCCGCTTTTTTGCAGAAAACCGCTGCCGGTGACGGTCAGCGTGTTGCTGCCGTAGTCGTAAGCTGCCGAGGTAATGGCAGGCGCTACCACATTGGAAGTGGTAATGCCATTGCCTATGGTATCGGCTACAGTAGCTGCAGCATCGGCGCCACCGGCCCAATCTTCGGCGGCGGCCAAGTTATAAGTGGTACCGCTGGCCGAGGATGTGCCGTTTTTGTTGATGAACTGATTGACTGCAGCTTTGTCGGTGGCGCTCAACGTGATGGTGAACGCCGTGCCGGAAGTAATCTCGGCATTGGCGGAATCCGTGAGTGTGTAAGTGCTGCCGCCTTCACCAGTGAATGTGAATTTGGATGCAACGATGTCGTTGGCAGCACCACTGGCTTTCAGAAAACCGGTGCCGGTAACCACCAAGGCACCGGCACTGGCATCATACGTGGCCGATGTGATCGTTGGTGTAGCGACGCTGGATGCGGTGATGCCGTTGCCGGTCAGGTCAGCGACGGTGACGGCGCTGCTCGCGCCCGCTGCCCAATCTTCCGCAGCGGCCAGGTTGTAAGTGGTGCCGTTGGCAGAACTGGTGCCGTTTTTATTGACGATCTGATTGATTGCGGCTTTGTCGGTGCTGCTCAGCGTTACGGTAAATGCCGTGCCGGAGGTGATCTCGACATCGCTGGAATCGGTCAGCGTATGGGGGGCGCCGCCTTCACCGGTGAACGTGAGCTTGGAGGCATCGATATCGTTGGTTGCGCCATTCAATTTCAGAAAACCGCTGCCAGTGATCACCAGCGCCCCGGTGGCGGCGTCGTACGTCGCCGAGGTGATCGCGGGAGTCGATACGTTGCTGACGGTGATGCCGTTGCCGCTTGCATCCGAGATATCCGTATTGCCGATCACTGTGTTCCAATCATCGGCGGCAGCCAGATGGTAGGTGGTGGCACCGGTCGAACTGGTGCCGTTCTTGTTGACGATCAAATTGACGGCGGCCTTGTCGGTACTGCTCAATGTCACGGTAAATTCGGTACCGGAGGTAATCTCGACGTCGCCGGTGTCGGTCAGGGTATGAGTGGCTCCCCCTTCGCCGGTAAAGGTCAACTGCGAGGCATCGATATCGTTGGTGGCGCCGCTGGTCTTGACCAAGTTCGAACCGGTAACGGTGAGTGTGCCGGTGCTGGCGTCATACGCGGCGGAAGTGATCGTAGGGGTTTGCACGTTGCTAACGGTGATGCCATTGCTCGTGAGGTCGGCATTACCGCTTTGCGCCGGATTCCAATCCGCCGCGGCGGCAATATTGTAGGTGGTGCCGCCGACCGAAGACGTGCCAATCTTGTTTAGCAAGCCTTCGACATTGATCTGATCGGCGGCATTCAGTGTAACGGTGAATTGTGTGGCGGAATCGAGTTCGATGCTCGGCGACGTGAGGGTATAGCTTGCACCGCCTTGTCCGGTTAATGTCAGTTTCGAGACGTCGATGTCGTTGAGTAAGCCTGACGTGGCCGCCATATTGGTTCCGGTGACGACCAGCGAATTGCTGCTGGCATCGTAGGTGGCAGAAGTGATCGTCGGGGGAGCTGGCTGAAAAGCTAAGCTCTGATACGCTAAGCCTGTTTGGCTAGGAAAACTATTGAAATCGAGTGCTGGATTGGTGGAAATGTGCCGGATGCGTATTTCATCTACATTATCAAAATTGGAAGATAGACTAATAGTTTGGAAGTTATCGTTGATAGCTGTCGCTATTGAAATGGATGAATCAGTTGTAATTAGATTTCCATCTCGATACCCAAGGATTTCCAATTTGTTAAAATCAGTGCTGTTTTGGCCTACTGTTATAGAAACTAAATCAAATTCGCCACCATTGGCTGTAGCAAATGTAAACCAGATACCACTACTGTAATTGTCTGCATCTTGTATTGATATTCCAGCTATAGGGGTGTAGGTGTAAGAATAATCGTACAAGCCATCGGGGCTAATCATTGGTGCCAATGAAGCAAAAGCCGTACTCGTCCCGGAATCGGTCGGTTTGATGGTCAAATTGCCATAACCTGTTGTGGCCTTGGTATAGCTGAGAACGGGCGAGTTTGTGCCCGAACTATTCAATTCATGGTTGCCAAATGAAATGGTTTCGGTCGCCAGCGTGCCGCTGTAATCATTCAACACGTTTTGTTCGAAAATCAGCGGGGTATTGATTTGTCCGCATCGAAAAGCTAAATCCCAGTTTCCTCCCAAAGACTTGGCGCCGGTCAGATCGATGGCGGCAGCCATGCTGGCTTGCACCGTTGCGCTGAGTTGTCGGACAAATTGCTCACCGGCTACACCTTTTGCCACTTGGCAGCCGTACAGGAAAATTTCTGCTGCTTTTGTCAGTGCGGTGCGCCAGGATTGCAGGGCAGGCAGATAAGTACCGATAGTGACCGGATTTAATGTGGCATTGCCGGCAACGATTGCGGCTGGATGGCCATGCGACAGAATATGCACGCTGCCGATATTGCAACGCTGATTCAGTATTGCGGTGATTTGCATGATACCGTCTTGATCGGCATCGAGCAGGACGATTTCGATTCCTGGTCTGACGCCGTTCATCAGCGATTGATAATCCGCCACGTTGCTGTCAATAAATAAAATCGATTTTGCTGGCATTGTGGTCTGAGTATTCATAGTCGCATATCTCCGGGATTTCATTTCACTGTGGGATTGCAGTGTAAGTTTTTATGGAATTGTTTAATGCTGCTCTTGTTCTTGCAAATGTTGCGTAACTTTCTGATTGAGTGTTGCTAGCCATGTTTCCGGCATGATGACGAGAATCTCTTGCATGATCGCCTTTGCGGCAATGATTTCTTCCGGATCTTGCGATCGTTGCAGAGCTGCTGCCAGCCACAAATAAGCTTTGGCCAGATGTTCTGCGGATAGCCGCCCGGTTTCCGGATCAGGTTTTGCATGATAAAAATGCTTACCTGCCTGAAAATAAGCCGGTATGTATTTGTGAGCGGCGGCTTGCTCAAACATGAGCCGGGCTTTTTCCGCTGTGATTGCTTCCGACGTGCTCTGCTGCATGATCATGCCTAAATAATACAAAGCCTCGGGAGCCTGTTTTTGCGCGGCAGTTGTAAACCAGTAGTAGGCTTGCGGCATATTTCGGATGGAAGGATCGCCTTGCAGATAAAATTTTCCCATCCAGATTTGTGCGGGAACCGAGCCTTGTAGCGCCGCAGGATGGCAGAGTTCCAGCGCTTTGATCGGGTCTTTGGCCGCCCCGTTACCGGTCATCAAGAGATTGCCGAGATGGCAATAGGAATGAATATGACCGGCCTGTGCGGCTTTTTGGTACCAAAAAGCCGCTTGCGCGGAATCTGCCGGGCGGTGCGCGCCTTCCTCGAAACAGATACCGGTAAGATGCTGTGCAGTCGGAATACCGCTTAGTGCGGCTTTTTCAAACCATTGACAGGCAGCAGCTTTATCGATCGCGTGTCCCCAGCCATTCTGGTAAAACAGACCCAGGGAGAATTGTGCCAAAGCATTATTGTCTTTTATTGCAGCATCATGATATCCGGCAAAGGCTTTTTCATAACCGCCATCCGCTAACGCGGACTTGGCTTCATTCATAGCCATGCTGCTGCCGGTTTGCACAGGCGCGCTGTTGGCGGCGGTTCCAGGCAGCAGTATGGCAGTGCATAGCAATATCCAAAGGATTTTTTTCATGCTATATGAGCAAAGCCACCCAAATTAAGGGCGCGTAGGGTAGACACCTTGCACGGCAATGATGCAATTGACCACGGTATAGGGCTGCATGATTGAGAATGGCTGAGAACCCCCGGCAATACCGACACTGACGTTGGTGCTTGTCGTGGTGGCGATATTGATTCCGCTCAGCGTGGTTTCGATGGACGCTGCATTCATCGTTACATTGGGCGCCGAGGCGGAATAGGCGCTGGCTGTTCCTTTTGCATTGGCCAGTGAATTGCCTTCTGCGGTTTTTTTGTCGGCGTCACTATTAACCGCTTTCAATGTAGACGTTGCAGTTGCACCCGGCGCCACGGTGGATGTGGAAATCGAGGTGGCTGTGGCGGGGTGGTTATGTGCCGGCATATTATTGATGGTTAATGTGGCATTCTCCGCACCGCTGGTTTGTCCAAGCGTGAACACCGAACCGCCCGGGTGTTGTCCCTGGTGAACCGGTATCTTTCCGCGCATGTCAGGCAGCTTGAAGTTGGTGACGCCATCCCCACCGTAGGTGGTACCAATTAACGAATAAAGTGCTTGGTACTGACTGATGGGTAATGTTTGCCCGTCGCATTGCAACCATCCGTCCGGTGCAAAATTAAACGCTACGTAATTGATTTCACCGACAAACGGTTCCATACCCGCAGTGGCGCTATCAGGCGTTGCAGCAGAAAGTGCGATAGTTGCTGTCAAAGTGAGAAAACTTTGGATTCTTTTCGGACGTTGCATTGATAATTCCCCTTTCATTGAGATTCAGATTTGATTTACCACACACTTCTGTTGCTAATTTACGTTTCTATACAAAATGATGGTTATCGTAGCAGTACATCCTCACAATCAAATTGATTGATTAAGCACCTTTATGCCGTTTATTTCTTTGCAAGAAAGGGCTTGTAACTCATCTGAAATCTATGAATGTCGGTTTAAACCATACTGAATTCTGCTGTGTACTGATGATAAGATGGCAGTGATGAAACTGAGCGATCTGAAAAACTGGACAGACTATTGGGACCAATTGCGCACGGCGTTGTTGGAGCCCGCGGTCGATAAGGAATTGCTGGAAGCCTCTTTGCGCGAAGCGCGTGTCAAGATGCCGGTGCCGGTATTATGGCTGCTGGGCAAGACGCAAGCAGGCAAAACTTCGATTATCCGAGCGTTGACCGGTAGCGAGGCGGCTGAAATTGGCAATGGTTTCCAGCCTTGCACACGTAGTTCGCGTTTTTATGATTTTCCTGCCGAAATGCCTGTTATTCGGTTCCTGGATACGCGTGGATTGGGGGAAGTTTCTTATGATCCGGGTGATGACATTCACTATTGCGAATCCCAGGCGCACTTGCTGATTGCAGTCATGAAAGTGGCGGATGTCAATCAGGCTGCCGTGATCGAAGTGTTGCATACAATTCGCCGGCGTCATCCCGAATGGCCACTATTGATCGTGCAAACTGGTTTGCATGAACTGTATCCGCTGGATTTTAGGCATGTGCAGCCCTGGCCTTATCGGATCGACCCATTGCCGGAAACCGTGCCGATGGATTTGCGTCGTGCTTTGCTGGCGCAACGTGATGCGCTGAAATCGTTAGTGGGCTCTGCGCCGGTGTGTTGGGTGGCTGTTGATTTGACATTGCCGGAAGATGGATTTGATCCGTCTGATTATGGTTTGGAGGCACTGTGGCAGGCGATTGAATCTTTGACATCATTGGGTTTGCAACGCCAATTAAGCGGGGAAAAAGAGATCCATGATCTGTATGCGCGCACCGCACATCAGCATATCGTGGGTTATGCACTCACTGCTGCCGGATTAGGCGCTTTGCCGGTGGTGGATCTGGTGGCGGTGTCAGCGGTGCAGGCGAAACTTTTGCACAGTTTGGCGCTGCTTTATGGTCAACAGTGGGACAAAAGCATGATCACGGAATTTTTGGGACTGATGGGAGCAGGGATTGCATCCAGTTATCTTGCACGCGTTCTGGGGCGTGCCGTGGTCAAAGTGATTCCTTTCTGGGGACAAACAGTGGGGGCCGTGTGGGGTGCCAGTTCTAGTGGTGCGACTACTTATGCACTCGGTAAGGCGGCAATTTATTTCTTTGTCAGGCGTAGGGATGGACTGAATGTGGATGCGGATGCGTTACGTGGAATCTATGCCAAGGAACTGGAGCGCGGTTCAAACCTACTCAAAGACCGTTTGAGAGGAAAGTCGGCATGAAAGCACGCATTCCAACTATCGATCCGCTGCGCATATTAGTCCTCGTTCTGATGATATTGCCTGTGCTGGCGCTGTTTGCTTTTGGCGTGCTGTGGTTGTGGCAAAACGATACGTTGCAATATTGGTTGATGGCCATGGTGGGATGTGGCGGTTTGGGGTACGGTTTGCAGCAGTGGTTGGTGCAGCGTGAGCGCAAATTATTGGCCAAAGCGGTGACCGAGCCTAATCCAGAATGGCCGCCCAGTGCAGAAGTAGTATGGCAGAAAGTCGAAGCATTGGCAGAAACTTGTAATCCTGAAGACTGGCCGCTGGAAGACGGGGCATGGGTGCTTACGCTGGGGCAAAAAACGATGGAAACTGTCGCACATTGCTATCATCCGAATGTGGAAAAGCCATTACTAGAGCTGACCCTACCGCATACTTTGTTCATTATTGAACGGGCAAGTCGTGATCTGCGACGCGATGTGGCTGAGAAAATACCGTTTAGCAATCGTCTGACGATTGGGGATTTGTTCCGAATACAGCGTTGGAAAGCTAAGGCGGAGCAGGTGGTGAATATTTATCGGGCTGGCAATATGATCTTCAATCCCGTCAATGCATTGCTGGGAGAAGCATGGCGGCATTTGCGGGAACGAAGTTTTGATCAAGCCAGAAATGAACTGCATAGTTGGTTTTTGCGTGCTTACATCTGCAAGGTGGGTTATTACGCCATTGATCTTTATAGCGGCCGTTTGCCGCTGGACGATGCCGAGCCTACGGCATCAGCAACGCCGCTATCCAAGGCGGATATCAGCCACGCCGAGGGAATTACCAAAGCGGTTGTGGAACCTCTGCGGATTCTTGTGCTGGGGCGGTCGAATGCCGGTAAATCCAGCTTGATCAATGTTTTGTTTGGTGAATTGACGACAGCTACGGATGTGTTGCCGGACACAACCCAGAACCTCAAACCGTTTGTTTTGTCTCGGGAAGGACTAACGCAAGCTTTGATTTTCGACAGCCCAGGGTGTGACAGTTCATTTTTCGACGCAAAACAGATGTTGGCAGCGGCAGAAAATGCGGATCTGATTTTGTGGGTGAGTTCGGTCAATCGCCCGGACCGACAGATTGAGCGTGATTTTTTAGATGCTTTGCGAGCAGTTCAAAGCGCGCAGATGGATCGCCGCCCACCACCCTTATTGATCGTTGCCAGTTTTATTGATCAGCTGCGACCGGTGAATGAATGGCGTCCTCCTTATGATTTGACAGATAGACTCAACATCAAGGCAACCAATATTGATGCTGCGGTGCGAGCAATCGCTGCTGATTTGATGGTGCCTGTCGAGTGGGTGATTCCCGTCTGCTTGTTGGCGGGTAAAATTTATAATGTGGATGATTCCCTATGGGCAGCGATACTGAATCATCAGGATGAAGCGCTGAGAGTGCGCCTGATCCGTTGTCTGAATGCAAAAAAACGTGCCGAGGATTGGGTTTTGTTGCGCCGTCAGATGGCGGGTGCGGGGCGATTTCTGCGGGATTTGCCGGAATTATTGGGTAAACGTTCCGAAAACTAACATGCATTTGGATTATAAATGCATTCATTGCGTTTTTATTGTGGATTGCTGAGTTTCGACTGGATTGTTGTCAATTATGAAAATAGGTCATTTACGGCTTACCCGCACAGTATCGTTTGTGATGCTTTTGGGTTTCATCGTGCTAGCCGCGGTTTTGAATTCTGTGCAGGCGCAGAATTGGTGGACTGCGAGTCGGGAACCAGTTGGGTTAGCCCCTGATCCTGCTTCCACGCCCGAAGCAATCATTCAGGTGTATGGCGCACGCGCTTATAGCTGGCGGGGGTATTTGGGAATTCATACCTGGATTGCAGTAAAACCTGCGCAGGCAAAATCGTATACCATCTATGAAGTCATTGGATGGTTGCAACGTAGGAAAATGCCAGTAGTGGTTATTCACGAGAATCTCCCCGATAGGCGCTGGTACGGGAATAAGCCTGAAATACTGGCGGAAAAACGTGGCGATGGGGTCGATGCATTGATAGAAAAAATTGATCAAGCAGCGCGTAGTTACCCCTACGCGCAAGATTACACTATATGGCCGGGACCCAATTCCAATACATTTACCGCCTGGGTTTCGCGCGCAGTTCCGGAACTTGAGCTGGATTTGCCGCCCACGGCGATAGGTAAAGATTACCTGGGTTATCAATTTATTTCACAAGCACCCAGTGGCAGTGGTTTTCAGATTTCCTTTTTTGGTTTGATCGGTGTGCTGGGCAGTGCGATAGAAGGCGTTGAATTTAACTTTCTAGGTTTGTCTTTTGGTGTGGACTTGGATCCGCCGGCCATTAAATTGCCGTTGATCGGACGCAAGGATTTGGATTTGTGATCGAGAAGAAGATGAGAAAAGCGTGACGGTTGTAAGATATTCAGTTGGCGTATTTAATTGATAATTATTCTTATCCATAATATAGTAAACGCTAATAATCATTTCAACTTATGAACATTTTGTTTGGAACTTTGTAATGTCAAGATTTAACTTAAACTATTGCCTTGGAACGGTTTTAATTCTTTCTTTCTGGTTGCTTGCTTATCCGGCTAAGGCTGCGGAAGTGGTGGTTTATTCCGCGAGGATCGAGCAGCTTATTAAACCCATGTTTGATGCATTCACCAAAGAAACCGGAATCAAAGTTAAATATACAACAGACAACGAAGGTGCTTTGCTGGCGCGATTGCAAGCGGAAGGTAAGAATACGCCTGCTGATATGCTGATAACAGCCGATGCAGGCAATTTGTGGGCGGCAGCGCAGGAAAAGCTACTCAAACCTGTACATTCTCAGGTGTTGGAAAGCAACATCCCGGCGCATCTGCGAGATCCTCACAACGAATGGTTTGGTTTGTCAATTCGCGCGCGTACTTTGGTTTATAACACCCAAAAAGTGAAGCCTTCCGAACTCTCTACTTATGAAGATCTGGC
>Ga0073899_10006529_pt1 | contig 10066 bp, 6 predicted proteins | sample KloWWTmetaKNB5Ph_FD_88975 | JGI IMG/M metagenome (GOLD analysis project Ga0073899, IMG submission 88975) | Active sludge microbial communities from Klosterneuburg, Austria, studying microevolution and ecology of nitrifiers - Klosterneuburg... | ecosystem: Engineered > WWTP > Aerobic digester >...
CCTCGACGCGCTGGAGGCGAAGCGCGCCGCCGCGGGCGCCGTGACGGAGGCCGCGAAGCCCGCGGAGCCCGTCGCGCCGACGAAGCCCTCCAACGCCCCGGCGCCCGTCGCCCGCCCGAGCGCACCGCCCCCCACGAACTGACCAGCGCACCAGCACACGGACCGCGCGGCGGTTGACACCCCCTCCTCCTCTACGCCACCGTCGCTCCCATGTCGGCGCCCTCCCAAGCTCCCACGCTCGCCCACGCGGTGACCGGGCCTGACGTCTCGTCGATCGTGACGGAGGACGACACCCCCGTGGACAACATCTACTCGGAGCGGCAGCAGCGGCTCCTCCTCACCACGCTCTACGCCAACTGGGCGGGGCCGCCGCCGGAGGAGGACGGCCTCCCGCGCACCTTCGTGGCGATGGCCAACGTGGGGGTGTTCGGCACGGCGACCGATCCGCCGGTGGTGCCCGACGTGCTGGTGAGCCTCGACGTGTCCTTCGGCGAGGATGTCCTCGCGAAGGAGAACCGGACGTACTTCGTCTGGATCTTCGGCAAGTCGCCCGACCTCGTCCTCGAGGTGGTGTCCAACCGCGAGGGCGAGGAGCTCGGCAAGAAGAAGCGCAAGTACCGCAACCTCCACGTCCCCAGCTACGTCGTGTGGGACCCGGCGGGCCACCTCGGCGACACGGCGTTCCAGGCCTTCGAGCTCCGGGGCAGCCTCTACGTGAAGAAGCGCGACACCTTCTTCGAGTCGCTCGGCCTCGGGCTGGTGCCCTGGGAGGGCACCTTCGAGGGCTGCACCAGCCGATGGCTCCGCTGGGTCGACGCCGAGGGGAAGCTCCTCCCGACGGGGACGGACCGGGCGCAACAAGCCGAGGAGCTCACCCGGCAGGCCGACGCACAGGCGCTACTGGAGCGCGAGCGCGCGCAGCAGGCCGACGAGCGCGCGCAGCAGGCCGACGAGCGCGCGCAGCAGGAGCGCGAGCGGGCCACCCGGCTGGCCGAGAAGCTCCGCGCGCTGGGGATCGACCCCGACGCGTCGTAACGGCCCTCCCCCGCCGCTCCGCCCCTTGTTCTCCTCCGCCGCCGCGCAGTAAGGTCACCCCCGCAAGGAGCGCGGTGGAGGCGGAGAACGGACTCCCCTCCGCGGCAACGTCGCATGCGGAGACCATCGCACGCCCTGATTCTCGTGCCTCTCCTCGTCGGCTGCGCCGAAGCCCTCGAGCTCTCCGACGCCGCCTGGACGCCGCGCGACGCCGCCGGGGACAGCCCCCGCGCCGACGCCGTCGCCGACACCTCCCTCCCCCCGCTCGACCCGCGCGCCCCCACCGTCGCCATCACCGCGCCCGCTGAAGGCGCCACCCTCGCCGACGCCCGCTACCGCATCACCGGGACGGCGACCTCCCTGTCCGGCGTCGCCGCCGTGGAGGTGCGCGTTGGCCCCAACGCGCCGCTCCTCGCGGCCAGCACGGACGGCTTCGCCCGCTGGAGCGTCGAGAGCCCATTGCCTACCGGTTCCTTCGTCATCGAGGCGGTCGCGATCGACAACACCGGCCGCCGCAGCGAGACGCCCGCGCGGGTCCGCGTGATCCGCACGACGCTGGCCTCCGACGCGGTGAGCCCCTCGGTGACCATCACCTCCCCGGCCGACGGGACCACCTCGCTCACGGCCCTCGCCCTCGTGCAGGGGACCGCCGCCGACGACCGCGGCGTCGCCCGGATGGAGGTGCGCCGCAACGGGGTCGTCCTCGACGAGCGGCCCGTCCTCACCGACGACGCCTTCGCCCACTGGGCCCGCCTCGTCCCGCTCGAACCCGGCGCGCTCAACGTCATCACCGTCGTCGCCTTCGACGCGCGGGGCGGCAGCGGGTCGTCGTCGGTCCGCATCCAGAGCCGGGCCGAGATCGACCGCGTCCCGCCCGCCGTCACCATCACCTCGCACCGCGACGGCGACCGGGTGAACGCCGACCGCGTCTCCCTCGCCGGCACCGCCTCGGACAACAGCGCCCTCCGCGAGGTGAAGGTGCGCGCCGGCCTCCGCGCTTCGGGCGCCGCCGAGCCCGTGTGGGGCGAGTGGCTCGTCGCCCGCAGCGCCGACGGCTTCGCCCGGTGGACCGCCGAGCTCCCGATCCCGGTGGGGGCGGTGAGCGTGCAGGCGCGGGCGATCGACGCCGCGGGCCTGGCCGCCACGGCGACGGTGGCGCTCACCAACGACTTCGTCCCCGAGTGGAGCCAGGAGGTGAGCTACCCCCTGCGCCTGCGCGACGGCGACCCGACCCCGACGGTCTCGATGTCGCTCGACCGGGCGGGCGTCAACGAGGTGATCAACGCGTCGATCCAGCGCGGGACGGAGCTGCTCCGCATCAACCCGACGGCGCTCCTCACCAACGCGCTCGACGCGATCAAGGTGGCCTGCGGGAGGGATTGGCGCCTCGACAGCGCCAACCCCAACCTCGACTGCTCCCGCACCCCGTTGGGGCAGACCTTCCGCGGCGCGGACGGGCGCTGGCAGTCGTCGCCGGAGTTCGCGCTGGTGCGCCTGCTCACGATGACGCCGGCCAACGTGGAGGTCACCGGCACGAGCATCGCGCAGCTCCGCGGCATCGCCGACGCGCTGGGCCTGGGCGGCGGGTTCAGCCAGATCCTCGCCGAGACGCTGCGCATCCCGCGCAACCGCGAGATCGTCACGACGGCGAGCGTGGTCACCGCGCTCCGCACGCGCTGGATGGCGTCGCACCCCAACTTCCCCGCCGACGGCACGCTCCCGGTCACCCTCTACGACGCGATGAACGACCTCACGCCCCTCGCCGCGCGCTTCGGCCCGGCGGGCGGGCACCCGGGCGTGCTCGACCCCGCGTCGCCGCCGCGGAGCGCGGTGTTCACGCCGGCGTTTCGGATGGTGATCATCGCCGACAGCAACCTCCGCTGGCTCGACGGCCTGCAGCTCGCGCGCGGCAAGGACTACATGGCCACCGTGGTCGACACGCGGGGGCCCACGTACAACGACGTGCTGGAGTTCAGCTTCACCGACCCGTCGCGCTTCGACGTGCAGGGGATCACCCCGGCCCCCACGGTCGACCTGCGCTTCCGCATCCAGGAGAACGGCGCCTTCGTCCCCGCGTGCACGGGCAGCGGCTGCCAGTCGAACACCCCCGACGCGCCGCGCGGCACGAGCTACGTCTGGTCGACGCCGCGCTGGCAGCTAGAGCACATCATCGGGTCGGCGGCCCTCACCGAGTACGCCTCGCTGCGCAACTCGCTCTCCTACGTGCTCGGCGCCGCGCGCATCAGCGTCGGGCAGGGGGGCCAGCCGGCGGGGTGGACGGAGTTCTACACCCTCTTCGGCATCGGCTCGCCGCCGGGGCATCAATACGTCTGGGAGCTCGTCAACGAGGTGGGCCAGCGCGCGCTCCACCGCGTCAACGTCGGCGGCAGCGTGAGCACCCTCGCCGAGGGGAGCGCCAACGTCGCCTTCACGCTCTCGGGCGTCCCCGTGGGGCTCACCGCCGACCAGATCCGCGCCGCGGTTCGCCCCGCCCTCCAGGCGCAGGCCTCGACGCTCTCGTCGCGCTTGCTCGGCGACTACTCGCGCAACAACGGCCAGCTCGACCTCTTCTACCGCCGCGGCGCCGACGGGGCGCCGTACCTCTTCTTCGCCGCCGCGGGCGACCCCCGGCCCATGACGGGCTACCGCTACACGCGCCCCGGGCTCTACTCCGCCGCGACGCTCGACGCCGCGGCGCGCGTGAGCCGCACCGACATCGCGGGCTCGGGTGACACGACGCACGAGAAGCTCCGCGTGACGCCCGGCGAGACCACCCTCTACGCGCAGGACGAGTCGGGCGCCGTGTACCGTTTGCGCGTGGTGGTGATGGCCGGCCGCGAGTCGGAGATCACCGTCGCCCTCTCGCGGAGGATGCGGTGAGGCGCGGCGCGCGTGTGCCCCTGACGCTCCTGGCGTCGCTCCTCGTCGCGTGCGGCGGCGTCGACCCCGATGCTCCCGACGCGTCCGCCGACGCGCCCGCCACCGACGCGCCCGCCGCCGACGCGCCCGAGGCCGACGGCCCCGACGATGCCTCCACCGACGTGGCCCCCGCCGACCCCGTGGCGGCGGCGACGCCCGGCGCGTGGACGTGGGTCCCCATCGAGGGTTCGCGCTGCATGGACGGCTCGCCCACGGGCGTCGGGCTCAACACCGCGCCGGGCTCCGACGGGCTGGTGATCTTCTTCATGGGCGGCGGGGCGTGCTTCAACGCGGACACCTGCGAGGGGGCGCTCCACCCGGACGGCTTCGGCGAGGGGCGCTTCCGCTCCGAGATCACGGTGCTGGGCGCGGGCGGTCCCCTCTCGCGCCGCGAAGGAGAGAACCCCCTCCGCGACTGGAACTACCTCTACGTCGGCTACTGCACCGGCGACGTGCACGCGGGCGACAACGCGGGCCCCGTCCGCGTCGGCGGGCGCGACTACGTGTTCACGGGCCACCGCAACGTCGGGCTCGCGCTGCGGAGGCTCGTCCCGCACCTCGGGCACATCCGCCGGGTGCTCGCGACGGGCGTGAGCGCGGGCGGCTTCGGCGCGGCCTTCAACTACGACCAGATCGCCACCGCCTTCGGCCCCGCGGTGGACGTCTCGCTGGTCGACGACTCGGGCCCGCCGCTCACCGACGACCTCCTCGCCCCCTGCCTCCAGCGCACCTGGCGCACCCTCTGGAACCTCGACGCCACCCTGCCCGCCGACTGCGCCGCGTGCCGCGCGCAGGCCGACGGCGGCGGCATCTCGCACCTGCTCGACCACCTCGCGCGGAAGTACCCCACGCGGCGCCTCGGGCTCGTGTCGTCGATGGGCGACAGCACGATCCGGCGGTTCTTCTCGTGGGGGCGCGACGGCGACTGTACGCGGCGGGGGGAGTTCCCCGCGTCGGCCTACCGCGACGGGCTCATGGCGCTGCGGCAGCGCTCCGTGGGCACCAACCTCCGCACCTACTACCTCGACGGCACCGGGCACACCTGGCTCCTCTTCCCGGGGTGGAACGAGACCCGCGTCGGCGGCACCGTGCTCAGCCGCTGGTTCGCCGACATCGCCACGGGCGGCGCCGTCGCCGACGTCGGCCCCGGCGCGCCGTAGGGGAGCCTCGCGCCCTCAGCCCCGCGCGGCCTCGCGCACCGCGGCCTCGTCCGCGGAGCCGTCGGCCACGGCGCGCAGGACCTCGCGCAGGCCGGGGTCGACGGCGGACTCCGCGGCGACGCGCACGCGGGTGGCGCCCGCGTCGTCGAGCTCGCGCAGCGCGAGGGCCGCGCCGATGCGCTCCTCCGCGGTGGCGCCGGGGTGGACGAGCGCCGCCTCCAGGTCGTCGCGGTCGAGGGCCTGCGCGCGGAAGTCCGTGCCGCCCATGGCCTTCGCGCGCAGGGCGTCGCGCCACGCGCCGACGTCGCGCTCCTCCCGCCGGAGCGCGACGCCCCCCGGGAGGGCCTCGCGCGCGGCCCGCGCGGCGCGCTCGATCGCGGCCTCGAGCGCGCGCCCGTCCGCCTCCGTGCCGCGCAGGTCGATCGCGAGCGCCGGGCCGCCGCGGCGCTGCACGACGACCTCCCCCGCCGCGCCGCGCACCTCCGTGACATCCCGCAAGGCGACGACGGTGGTCCTGCGCCCGTGACGGTAGGAGAGGGCGTCGTAGCCGATGGACACCGCCCCCTCCGCCCCGCGGCCCGCGGCGATGCGCGCGCCGAGCCACGCGCCGAGGGCCATCACCGGGACGATCACCACGTCGCCGCCGAGCGCCGGGAGCTTGAGGTCGGACGCGACGAGCGCGACGATGAGCGCCACCACGCCCGCGATGCTCCCGACGAAGGCGCCCGCGGACGTGAAGTACGGGCGGTGGAGGGGGCGGTGGTCCCCGCGGCTTGACGCGATCGCCTCGTCGAGGCGCCGCAGCGCGTACGGGACCGCGGCGATGCCGAAGAACTGCCAGACGAACCAGAGCATCGTCAGCAGCCCGCTCCCGGTGTCCTTCGCCCGGTCGACGATCAGGTAGAGCAGCACCCACCACGCGCAGGCCCCGGCGGCGGCCCACGCGGCGTGGGAGCGCGGGCGTTCGAGGGGAAAGATCTTCACGGCCGATGCTCCCTTGGGCTCCACCTGGGTGTCCCTTGTACCAGTCGTGTCCCCGGCGCGTGGGGACAATGGTCGCCGGGGCCGGCGCCCTCCTCGGGGTAGCGCCCTGCGCGGCGTCGACCGATCCGCGCGGGCGCGCCGCCCCCCCTGTGATAGAACCGCCGCCGTGATGGAGCCCCCCGACCCGATCGCCGCGCTCTGGGTCCACGCGATGCGCGCCGAGCTCGACGCGCTCGTCACCCGCTTCGAAGCCCAGCTCAAGCAGCACGTCTCCCACACCGCGGGCGCCCGCCGCGAGGAGCTCGACGCCCTGGAGCAGCAGGTGACGGCCTTCGCCGCGCGCCTCCAGCAGTCCGAGGCCGCCACCGCCGCGCTCCAGTCCGAGCTCGACCGCGCCCGCGCCGAGGCCGCCGAGCGCGCCGCCGCCAACCAGCAGCTCGCCGCCGCCAACCAGCAGCTCGCCTCCGCCAACGAGCGCCTCGCCGCCGACCTCGCGCGCGCCGAGGCCGAGGTCGCCCGGCTCACCGCCTCGCTCCGCGACGTGGGGGCCCGCGCCCGCTCCCTCGACGAGCAGTTCGTGGCCGAACGATCGTACGTCGAGGCCCTCACTCGGGCCGGGGGGACGCTCCTGTTCGACGTGGCCCAGCTCACGCTGGGGCAGTCGCTGGAGGCCACGCCAGCGTGCTTCGGCGCCCTCAAGGCCCGCAAGCTCGACGCCGCCCTCGCGGCCGTCGTGCGCGAGCGCGGGCGCACCGTCACGCGCCACCCGCTCACCGCCGTCGAGCAGGAGGCCCTCGCCGCGGCGGCCCTCGCGGCGGGCTGCGAGCTCATCACCGTGGCCGCGGGGCAGCGCTTCACGAGCGCCACGATGGAGAAGGCCGGGACGCGCCCGGAGCCCGCCGAGGAGGACCACGTCCTCGAGTGCGTGATGCCGGGCGTCCGCCTCGCGGGGGGCCAAGGGGCGGCCGTCCACCCGCGCGTCCTCGTGGCCACCGCGTAGAAATCTCTCGTCACCGAACCATTCGCAGGGGTGCACCGACGATGTGGAGTCCTGACAGTCGCAAGCAACGCGCCGCCGAGCTCGAGACCCTCGGCAAGCGGATCACCCGCTACCGCCAGCTCACCGAGCGCTTCGCGGGGTACTTCAAGCCCGAGAGCGACAGCGCCCGGCAGCTCCAGGAGCTCCGCCACAAGCTCGAAGACCTCCAGGAGCGCGCCGCCCACCGCCACAAGCGCCTCGCCAAGGGGGTGGTGAAGATTGGCGTCGCGGGCCTGGAGAAGCAGGGCAAGAGCGCGTTCCTGTCGGCGTGGCTCCAGTGCGAGAAGCTGCTGCCGTCGGAGGCCGAGCGCTGCACCTGGTCGACCACCGTGGTCGAGCCCGGCGCCGAGGGGGAGTTTCGCGCCGTCGTCGAGTACTACACGAAGGACGAGTTTCAGCAGCGCATCACGAGCTACTTCGACGCGCTGGAGCCCGGCAGCGCCGCCCGCTGGGAGGGCCTCAACGACCACGAGCTCGCCCGCCTCCGCGCGTCGTACCGCGCCCGCACGGGCCACGAGGTCGACGACCACGACCGGGCCTCGCGCCGCGACGTCGCCGCCTTCAGCGAGCTCCGCGAGATCGCCCAGACGCTCGGGGAGATCAAGGCCCGGCTCAACCACGCGCCGCAGTCGCTCCAGGCCAAGAGCCTCGACGAGCTGGCCGAGCTGATCCGCCCGTACATCGCGCTCAAGGACACGCGCGCGGGCAACCGCCCCTACGCCGGCGTCCGCGCGGTGAAGCTGGTGACGGTGATCATCCCGGTTCGCGGCGCGATGCCCGGCGTGGTGCTCATCGACCTGCCCGGCATCGACGCGCCGAGCGACAAGGCCCGTCGTGACACCGAGGAGGCCCTCGCCAACGAGGTGGACGTCACGGTGTTCGTCAAGGACATCACCCGCCCGAGCCTCGTCAACCAGGAGGTGGAGCTCCTGCGCACGATGCAGCGCGCCGACCGCTCCATCTCCCTGCAGGACAGGCTCTTCGTCGTCCTCACCAAGGTCGACCTCTTCGACCGCCCGGACGAGAACGGCAACTGGCACTGGGCCCTCGCCGTCCGCAACTTCAAAGACCAGGCGATCGACCGCGTCTTCCCGTACAGCAAGGTGTGGGCGCACCAGGGCGTCGACGCCGCGCACCCGGTCGCCCGCCCGCTGCAGGACTACTACAACCAGACGGCGCCCGTGAGCGGGCTGGAGCAGCTCCAGGCCGCCATCGGGCGCTACCTCTCGCAGGACCTGGAGGCCCTCGACCAGGCCTCCGTCGAGGCGATCCGGAAGGAGTTCGCGGCGCACGAGGTGTCGCTCCGCGGGCTGCTGGTGACGGTGAAGGAGAAGCTCAACGAGCAGGAGTTCGAGCGGCGCCGCGAGCAGCGCTTCGACGAGCTGTGGGAGCACGTGGTGGTCGGCGAGGACGCCCGGGGCCTGCTCCCCCAGGTGCGGGCCAACCTCTCGCGCTTCATGGACCACGAGATCAGCGACGAGCAGCGCGCCGCCCGCGCCGCCCGCGCCACGCACCGCATCGGCGAGATCCGCCGCGACCTCCTCCAGCGGCTCACCCCCGAGGAGGCCGAGTCCAAGCGCCGCCAGATGCCCTCGCCGGGCCTCATGAACGAGACCGCGGTCGAGATCGAGATGCGCAAGCAGATGCGCGAGCGCGTCGCCGCCCGCGTCGGCAACCTCGGCGAGGACTTCCGCGACAGCGCGCGGGAGAGCATCACGCGGATGCTCACGGAGATGTTCGTCAAGGCCGAGTACCAGGGCGGCCGCCTCGACATCCTCCTCCCGCCGGGCAACGACCCCATCCTCGACCGCATCGACGTCCTCGGGCGCAGCGGCCAGGTGAGCGAGAGCGTCCTGCGCTATCAGAACCGCGAGATCGCCCGCGCCGAGGTCGCCTTCGAAGTGCTCTCGCGCTACTTCGCCCGGCAGATCATCGACATCCTCGACGCCACCGACCTCACCGACCGCGAGGTGCGCGAGAAGGAGATGCGGGGCCTGGAGCAGTTCTTCGGCATGGACATCGCCGACAAGGCCACGCGCAACGACCCCCTCGCCCACATCGGGACGGGCTCGTACACCACTGCCCCGCCGGGCGGCGCCCCCGCCGGCTTCCCGCAGGGGGGCGCGCAGTTTCCGACGCAGCCCGCGGAGATGAAGCCCACCTCGCGCGTCGCCGACGTCATCGACCGCATCCGCAACCGCGGCGACCGCGACCCCGGCCCCCAGCCGCCGCCGCAGCCCGCCGCGCAGCCGCAGCCGCCCGGGTACCCGCTGCCGGGCCAGACCATCCCCCGCGACTGGACGAAGATGCTCGGCCGCGTGCGCACGGACGTCGAGCGCATCTGCAACTTCCTGGAGGCCCTCGCGCGCCACCCCCGCGGGCTCCAGAAGTACCACGAGGAGGCCGTCCGCACCGTCCACGACTCGTGGCTCGATCGCGAGGGCGAGCAGTCGCTCCGCCGCTGGGCCCGCAGCGAGTGCGTGCGCATCTGGCCGGCCCAGTTCGCCGCCATCGAGGCCGAGGCGAAGCGCGCCCGCGACGACATCCGCGCCCTCGAGGAGCTCTTCTCCACGGAGGCCCGGTGATCTCCCTCGACCCCGCCCACGCGCCCGTCCGCGTGTACCTCGCCGCCCTCGACGACCTCGACCGCGTCACCGCCGCGCTCGCCCGCGCCCACGCCGACGCCCGCGAGACGGTGCGCGGCTTCGAAGACGTCCTCCGCGACGTCCCCGGCGCGCCCGCCCCCGCGCCCGCCGCCGTCCTCTCCACCGCCGCCCTGTGGCGGCCCCGCGACCCCGCGCAGCTCAGCGCCCTCACGGACGTCTACGAGGTGGTCGGTCGCTTCTCCTTCGAAGGCGACGACGGCGCCAACCTCGCGGCCACCGTCCAGTTCGTGAAGACGCTGCGGGCCGAGGTGGAGCGGCAGCGC
>Ga0073899_10006530_pt1 | contig 10066 bp, 8 predicted proteins | sample KloWWTmetaKNB5Ph_FD_88975 | JGI IMG/M metagenome (GOLD analysis project Ga0073899, IMG submission 88975) | Active sludge microbial communities from Klosterneuburg, Austria, studying microevolution and ecology of nitrifiers - Klosterneuburg... | ecosystem: Engineered > WWTP > Aerobic digester >...
ACGCGCGGATGCCCAACGCGATGGCGCACATCGATCTGTCGCGCCAGGCCGACCTGATCGTCGTTGCCCCGGCTTCGGCCGACTTCATTGCCCGCGTGGCGCACGGTCTTGCCGACGACCTGCTGGCGACGATGGTGCTGGCGCGCGACTGCCCCTTGCTGCTGGCGCCGGCGATGAACCGCCAGATGTGGGAGAACCCGGCGACGCGGCGCAATGTCGCGCAACTGGCGGCGGACGGCGTCCACATCCTCGGCACGGCCAGCGGCGAGCAGGCGTGCGGCGAAGTCGGCGCCGGACGCATGCTCGAACCGGAGGAAATCGTCGAGGAAGTGGTGGCCTTCTTCACCCCCAAGGTGCTCGCCGGCAGGAAGGTGCTGATCACCGCCGGGCCGACCTTCGAAGCCATCGACCCGGTGCGCGGCATCACCAACCGGTCGTCGGGGCGCATGGGCTATGCCGTGGCGCGGGCGGCGCGCCATGCCGGGGCCGCCGTGACGCTGGTTTCGGGGCCGGTTGGTTTTCCGGCTCCACAGGGGGTCGACCGCATCGACGTGATCAGCGCCCTCGACATGCATGCCGCCGTGATGGCGCGGGCGGCCGGGGCGGATATTTTCGTCGCGGTCGCGGCCGTCGCCGATTACCGCGTCGCCAAGGCAGCCGAGGACAAGTTCAAGAAGGATGCCGGCGGCCTGCCGCCGCTCGAACTGGTCGAGAACCCGGATATTCTGGCCGAGGTGGCGGCTCTGAAGGATGGTCCGTTCTGCGTCGGTTTCGCCGCCGAAAGCCGTAATCTCGAGGAATTCGCGCAGGCCAAGCGGCGCCGGAAAAACATTCCGCTGATCGCCGGCAACCTGGTCCAGGACGGCTTTGGCGGCGCCGACAACCGGCTCGTGCTGTTCGACGACCAGGGCGCCCACCCGCTGACACCGGCGCCGAAGACCGTTCTTGCCCGCCGGCTGGTTGAACACATTGCCGATTTGACAGGAAGAGGCTGATGCACCGCATTGACGTCAAGATTCTCGACCGGCGTCTGCACGACACTCCGCCGCACTATGCAACGCCCGGTTCGGCCGGGCTCGATCTGCGCGCCTGTCTCGACGCGCCGCTGGAAATCGCGCCCGGCCGGACGACGCTGGTGCGCACCGGCATGGCCCTTCATCTCGCCGACCCCGGGCTGGCGGCGCTGGTCCTGCCGCGCTCCGGCCTCGGCCACAAGCACGGCATCGTCCTCGGCAATCTGGTCGGCCTGATCGACAGCGATTACCAGGGCGAGCTGATGGTCTCGGTGTGGAATCGCGGGCACGAACCCTTCGTCCTCAATCCGCTCGAACGCATCGCCCAATTGGTGGTCGTGCCGGTGCTGCAGGTCGGTTTCAACGTGGTCGAGGATTTCGACGCCAGCGCGCGCGGCGAGGGCGGGTTTGGCAGTACGGGCAAGGGGTGAGGAATACTGGCATGAGCAAAGCAGCGATGGTTCCGGGCATTCTGGCGTGTGCGGTGTTGTGTACCAGTCCGGGGCTGGCGGCCGATGCCACGGCTGACCAGCAGCGGGCGGAGGCGATCGTTGCCGAGCGCTGTTCGTTGTGCCACGGCAAGGGTGGCGAGTCGGCGAGCGCGATCTATCCGCGCCTGGCCGGACAGCACGCCGAGTACATCGCCCGCCAGCTCGCGGATTTCAAGAGCGGCAAGCGCGGCAGCGAGACGATGAGGCCACAGGTCGAGAGCCTGACGCCCGGGGAGATGGCGGCGCTCGGCGCCTATTTCGAGCAGCGCAAGGCCGGCGGCCGGCGCACACAGGATGGCGAACTGCTGGCGGTGGGCAAGTACATCTTCGACCACGGCAACCGCTATTCGGGTGTGCCGGCCTGCGCCTCGTGCCACGGCCCGAAGGGGCTCGGCACACCGCAGTTGCCGCGCCTTGCCGGCCAGCATCCACGCTATGTCGAGGATCAGCTCAAGCAGTTCAACAAGCGCGACCGGACCAACGACAACGCGATCATGCACACCGTGGCCTCCAAGCTGACCGAGCTGGAAGCCCACGCCGTCGCCGAGTATGTGGCAACGCTCGACTAGGTCGCGCCACCTTCCGGTGGCGTGCCGCTCCTTGTCGCGCTTGTTGGCAATCGCGGACCCGGAAGCTTCGTGGCTGCTGTCGCGGACGCCGCAGCATTGACGTGATCACGCCTGGGTGACTTTGCGGAAGGGAAGGTGCGTCGCGGCTTCTTCGGCATGGGCGAGAACGGCGGGTCGCTGCCGTTCGAGGTGCCGGCCGAGCAGATGGCGCATGCGGGCATCCGCGATCCAGTGGCAGGAGCGCACCACGGTCGGTTCGAAACCCCGCGCCACCTTGTGTTCGCCGCCGGCGCCCGGCTCGAAGGCGGCCAGTCCCTCGCTCAGGCAGTAGTCGATGCCCCGATAGAAGCACAGTTCGAAGTGGAGGCTGTGATGGCTGGCGACGGCGCCCCAGTAACGACCGTACAGGGTGTCGTCGCTGCGGAAGCAGATCGAGATCGCCACCGGATCGTTCCGTTCGCGGGCGATGAAGGCGACCATGCGCCGGCCAGGCGCGCTGGCGAGATCGGCGAAAGCGGCCGGGGTGAAGGCGGCGTGGTTGCCATACTTGGCGAAGGTTGCGGCATAAAGTCGATGCAGCGCCGGCCATTCGGCCCGGTCGATCTCGTCGCCGTGGCGGACTTCGATCGACAGCCCGCTTTCCGCCACCCGCCGGCGCTCCGCCCGGACCTTGCGCCGCCGCTCGGCGTTGAAGGTCCCGAGGAATTCCGTGAAGTCGCCGTAGCCGCGGTTTCGCCAGTGGAACTGCACATCGTGGCTGACCAGCAGTCCGTGCCGGCGCAGCACCGCCACCTCGTGTCCGGCCGGGAAGGCGACGTGCCACGATGAAAGTCCGTGCTCGACCACCTGTTCCACGGCCGCCTCGATCAGCGCGTGCCGGATGCGCCCGGCATCCTCTCCACAGCGGACGAGAAGCCGGGGACCGGCGGCCGGCGTATGCGGCAGGCCGCTCAGCAGTTTCGGGTAATAGGGCTTCCCGAGCTGTCGATAGGCAGCGGCCCACGACCAGTCGTGGATGAAGTCGCCATGCGAGTTGGCGCGCAGATACAACGGCAGAATGCCGAGTGTCGTGCCGTCGCTGTCCCGGGCAATCAGGTGCCGTGCTTTCCAGCCGCACTCCTGGCCGGCCATTCCGTGGCGCTCGAGAATTCCGAGAAAATCCCGATTGACGAAGGGGTGCCCGGCGGGAGCGAGTCGCTCCCAGCCGGCGCGCGGGAGTTCGCCGGCGGCGGCGACGGCGGAAACGGTCAGCGGAGACATCGTGATGCGGGGGGGCGCGGCGGACAACCGGGTTGCCCGGCCGTTGCCGGTTCGTTCGGCCTTCTCATCCCGTCGTACCGGTGGCGGCGCCGCACCGGCCGGCAACCAGCACGCAACCCCGGAAAGACACCTTGATTCCGCTGCCGGCCGCCCCGAGGCCGCGGCCCCGGAGCAGGCCGTCCGTCCCGGGACGCCTACTTGCCGAGGGCGGCCAGCGCGGCGGCGTAATCCGGCTCGTCCGTGATCTCGCCGACCAGCTGGCTGTGCAGGACGCGATCGTTCTCGTCGAGAACGACCACGGCGCGCGCCGAGACGCCGGTCAGCGGGCCGCTGGCGATGGCCACGCCGTAGGCTTCGAGGAAATCGCGGCCGCGCATCGTCGACAGGGTCTGCACGTTGGCCAGCCCCTCGGCGCCGCAGAACCGGGTCTGGGCGAAAGGCAGATCAGCGGAAATGCAGAGGACGACGGTATTGGCGGCGTCGTTGGCGGCCTGGTTGAACGTGCGCACCGAGGTTGCGCAGGTTGGCGTGTCGATGCTCGGGAAAATGTTCAGGATCTTGCGCTTGCCGGCCAGGCTGGCCAGGGTGACGTCGGCCAGATCCTTGCCGACCAGCGAAAATGCGGGCGCCTGATCGCCGCTGGCGGGAAAACTGCCGCTGACTTCGATGGGGTTGCCGCCAAGCGTAACGGTATTCGACATTTGATCTCCTGTTGCGTGGTTGATGGTCGCCGGAATCCATGGGGATCCGGCGGCCGGTTGGGTGACTGCATGATGCCATTTCCAGGCCGGCCGTGAGTTCGTCGACTGCGCCTGGCCGCGCTGCCTGCACTGTCGGCGGCGGGTCTTCGCGTCACGATCGATCCGGATATGGATTGAAGTGGACGCCCGGCATGCCCGGGCGTTCCCTGATTTTTGCCCGAAATGCCGGGTCGACCGCAGCAGGACGCTACGCCATCGCCTTGAGGTGCTGGATGATCTCGCCGGCCATCGGCTGCGCGCTGCCATAGAGCATGCGGGAGTGGTCGGCGTAGAACAGCGCATTCTCGACACCCGAGTAGCCGGCGCCCTTGCCGCGCTTGATGATGATGACGTTCTGGGCCTGGTCGGCGTTGAGGATCGGCATGCCGTAGATCGGGCTGGCCTTGTCGGTGCGCGCGCTCGGGTTGACCACGTCGTTGGCGCCGATGATCAGCGCGACATCGGCCTGGGTGAACTCGGCGTTGATCTCCTCGAGATCGAAGATCTTGTCGTAGGGCACGCCGGCCTCGGCCAGCAGCACGTTCATGTGCCCCGGCATGCGCCCGGCCACCGGGTGGATGGCGAACTTTACCTCGACCCCGGCCTCCTCGAGCAGCTCGGTCATTTCCCACACCTTGTGCTGGGCGTGCGCGACCGCCATGCCGTAGCCGGGAACGATGATGACCTTACTGGCGTAGCGCATCATCGCCGCGGCATCGATGGCGCTGACTTCCTTCATCGTGCCGGTGATTTCCTCCCCGCTACCGCTGGCGACCATCGGCATGAACAGGATGTTCGAGATCGACCGGTTCATCGCCTTGGCCATCAGCTGGGTGAGCAGCGTGCCGGCGGCGCCGACGACGATGCCGGCGATGATCAGCGCCGGGTTGCCGAGGACGTAGCCCTCGAAGCCGACGGCGAGACCGGTGAAAGCGTTGAACAGCGAGATCACCACCGGCATGTCGGCGCCGCCGATGGGCAGGGTGACGATCAGGCCGAGGACGAGCGAGACGATGAAGAAGCCGATGATCAGCCCGGGTTGCGCCGGGGTGAGGACGATCATCGCCACGCCGAGGGCCACCGCCACCAGCGCCAGGACGGCGTTTACCAGGTTCTGCGCCGGCAGACGGTAGGTCTTGTCCAGGACCCCCTGCAGCTTGGCCCAGGCAATGCAGGAACCGGTGAAGGAGACCGCGCCGATCAGCGCACCGACGACGGCAAGCACGATCGTCGTGACGGCATGCGCGTCGCCCCTGGCGAACTCGATGGCGGCAATCGCCGCCGCGGCGCCGCCGCCCATGCCGTTGTAGATGGCGACCATCTGCGGCATGTCGGTCATCTTGACCCGCTTGCCGGAAATCCACGCGCCGGCGCCGCCGATGACCAGCGCGAGGATCATCAGGCCGAGGTTCTGCAGTCCGGGAACGAGGAAGGTGGCGGCGATCGCGATCAGCATGCCGTAACCGGCAATGACGATGCCGCGCCGCGCCGAGGCGGGCGAACTCATGCCCTTCAGGCCGAAGATGAAGAGCAGCGCGCCGACGAACCAGGCGCCTTGGACGTAGATGGGTATCGTCATGTTCAGTCCTCCTTCTTCTTGAACATGCCGAGCATGCGTTCGGTGACCACGTAGCCGCCGGCCGCGTTGGCGGCGCCGAGGGCGACGGCGAAGAAGCCGATCACCTGCTGTACCGGCGTCTCGGCCTGACCGAGGACGACCATGGCGCCGACGACGACGACGCCGTGAACGAAGTTGGATCCGGACATCAGCGGGGTATGCAGGATGACCGGCACCTTGCCGATGATCTCGTAGCCGGTGAAGGCGGCGAGCATGAAGATGTAGAGCGCGAGCATCCCGTCCATCAGGCAGCCCTCCCGGACAGCGGGCAGGAGCCCGGATCGGCATTGCCGGACACGGATGCGCACGCCCGCGAGCGGCGGGCGGCCGTATGGGACGGTTGCCGAAGGGGCGCTTGGGCAAAAGCAGCGGTCATGATCGTGATCTCCTTGTTCATACGGCCCCCAGAATCTGCTTCACAGCGGCGTGGACCGTGACACCGTCCCTGCACAACAGCGTGCCGGCGACGACTTCATCGTTCCAGTCGAAGACGAGTTCGCCGTCCTTGAGCCACGGCGAGATGAAGTTGTAGATGTTCTTGGCGTAGAGTTCCGAGGCGTGGGTCGGCATGCGCGAAGGAATGTTGAGTGGTCCGTGGATGTGCACATCGTTGGCGATGACGTGTTCGCCGGGCTGGGTCAGCGCGCAGTTGCCGCCGGATTCGGCGGCCATGTCGACGATGATGGCGCCATACTTCATGCGTTCGACCATGTCGGCGGTGATGATCACCGGTGCTTTCTTGCCGGGGATGGCGGCGGTGCTGATGACGACATCCGAGAGGGCGACGGCCTTGGCCAGCTTCTCGGCCTGTTGCGCCTTCTCTTCGGCGGTCAGGTCGCGGGCGTAGCCGCCGGCGCCGTCGGCGGAGACGCCGGTGTCGACGAACTTGGCGCCGAGCGACTCGATCTGCTCGCGTGCCGCGGCGCGCACGTCGTAGGCTTCGACCATGGCGCCGAGGCGCCTGCAGGTGGCGATGGCCTGCAGGCCGGCGACGCCGGCGCCGATGACGAGGACACGCGCCGGCCGGATCGTCCCGGCGGCGGTGGTCAGCATCGGGAAGAACCGGGTGCACCAGGCGGCGCCGATCAGGGCGCACTGGTAACCGGCGCAGGCGCCTTGCGAGGAGAGCGCGTCCATGCTCTGGGCGCGCGAGATGCGCGGCAGCAGCTCCAGGGCGAAGGCGGTGATCTTCCTGGCGTTGAGCGCGGCCAGCCGGGCCTTGTCCTCGAACGGCCTGAGCAGGCCGATCAGGGTCGACCCCTCGGGCAGCGCGGCGATTTCCTCGGGCGACGGCGGGGTGACGCGCGCGATCAGGCCGGCGCCGCCATACGCTTCGCGAATGCCGCCGACCAGGGTGATGTCGGCGTAGTCGGAGTCGAGAAAGTGGCTGTGGATCCCGGCGCCCTGCTCCATGCGCAAGCGGGCGCCGAGCGCGGCGAATTTCCTGGCGGTCTCCGGTACCAGTGCGACCCGGAGTTCGTTGGGGGCGCGCTCTCTGGTGACCGCAATGGTCAGCGGCATGCTGTGTTCTCCTTGGTGTCGGGGGCGGAACCCGTTCGGTTGGTGGCGGATGGCAGGGTCGATGGTTCAGGAAACTTCAGGCTGGCAGTCATGGAAGCGCAGTTCCTGGGGGTAGGGAAAAAAGTCCTCGACGTGGCCGTCGCGGATCTTCCGTTGGGCATCCTGCCAGAATCTTGCCGACAGCAGATCCCTGTGGTGCTTGAGGAAGACCTTGCGCAGGATGGGCGAGCCAAGCAGGAAGGTGCCGAACTCTTCGGGAAAGACATCGTTCCTGGCCACAGGATACCAGACCTCGCCCGACATCTCGGTTTCGAAATCGGGAGCCGGTGGAATCTTGCGGAAGTTGCAGTCGGTCATGTACTCGATTTCGTCGTAATCGTAGAAGACGACGCGGCCGTAGCGGGTGATGCCGAAATTCTTCCACAGCATGTCGCCCGGGAAGATGTTGGCCTGGGCCAGTTCGCGGATCGCGCTGCCGTATTCCTTGATGGCATGTTCCAGCGCCTCGATGTTGCCGGTGCGTTCCATGCGCTCTAGGTGGATGTTGAGCGGCTCCATGCGGCGCTCGATGTAGAGGTGCTTGATGACCAGCGCGTCGCCGTCGATCTCGAAGCACGAAGGCGCCAGCGCGCGCAGTTCCTCCATGACCTCGTCGTCGAAACGGGCGAGCGGAAAGGCGGCGCTGGAGAATTCGAGGGTGTCCGCCATCCGGCCGATGCGGTCGACCTGCTTGACCATCATGAATTTCCGCTGGACCGTCGCCCGGTCCGTGTCCTTGGAACTGCCGAAGACGTCCTTGATGATCTTGAAGACGTAAGGGTAGGACGGCAGCGTGAACACCAGCATGACCATGCCGCGGATGCCGGGAGCCATGACGAACTGGTCTTCCGAATGGTGCAGGTGATAGATGAGATCGCGGAAGAATATCGTCTTGCCCTGCTTGCCGAGGCCGAGCATGATGTACAGCTCGGAGCGCGGCTTGTTGGGCAGGATGGAGCGCAGGAACTCGACGTAACCGGACGGCACTTCCATGTCGACCATGAAGTAGGCCCGCGACAGCGAGAAGAGCAGGCCGATCCGCCAGGCATCGAGGAGAATGGTATCGACGTAGAGCCTGCCCCGGTCGTCATGGAGGACGGGAATGGCGAAGGGGTATTCGACGGAGCCGTTGATCGCCTTGCCGATGATGTAGGCGGCCTTGTTGCGGTAAAAGGCCGAACCCAGCACCTGAATCTGGAAGTTGACCTCGCGCGCCGGCATGCCCTTCAGATGGCGGCGAACGGCATGATAGACGTGGCGGGTGTCGCTCTCGAGGTCGGCGAAGGGCCGCTGCCAGTCGAAGTCGCCGATGATCGTGCGGATGGCGCCGCGCAGGCCGTCTTCCTTGGCGTAGTAGCTGCGGTAGATGGGCGTGACCGCGGCTTCGATGTTGTCGGTCGACAGCGTCGGGCGAACGAACATGAAATCGTTGCGGAAATACTCGCGGCGCAGGATCCGGGTCGTCACCGAGTTGAAGAAGGTCTCGGCCAGTTCGGGCTGCTTGTGATTGAGGAGCAGGCCGATGTAGAGCAACTTGATCTGCTGCCAGGTGGCGTTGTCGATCTGCTGGGCGTCGAACGCGATGCGCAGGCGCTCGACACATTCATCGACGCGGTCATCGTAGAAACGGATGCGCTCCCTGACCGCCTTGTGCACGCCCGGCCAGTTGGCCTGCTCGAAGCGGATCTTGGCCTCCTTGCTGGTTGCCCGGAACAGCGTGTAGTGCTTGTTGAAGCCCTGGATCAGCGCCAGCGCGATCTGGTGGGCGCTGGCGCCGTAGAGGCCGACGGAAATCTTCATGGTGAACGACTCGGGATCGAGTGCAAATTCTAGCACTCGCAACCGCCGTTGATGGACCCGCGAAACGGCGGCCAACCGTGGCCCCGCGGCGGCCGAGGAGGTCCGGACATATTCTTGTTGGCGAACATGGCGAAATGCGGTTGCTGTAGAATAAGCGCGCGTAAAACCATCCAACCTGAGGGACTTGCCATGGCTGCCGGGAATTCAAAGATCATCTACACACTGACTGACGAGGCGCCGCTGCTGGCGACCTGCGCCTTCCTGCCGATCGTTCGCAGTTTCGCCGGCCCGGCCGGCATCGAAATCGAGAAGGCCGACATCTCCGTGTCGGCCCGCGTGCTGGCAGAGTTTTCCGACCGCCTCCCCGAAGACCAGCGGGTTCCCAACACGCTGGCCGAGCTCGGCAAGAAGTGCCTGCTGCCGGAAACCAACATCATCAAGCTGCCGAACATCAGCGCCTCGGTCGCCCAGCTGATCGCCTGCATCAAGGAATTGCAGCAAAAGGGCTACGCGATTCCCGATTTCCCCGAAGACCCCAAGACCGACGAAGAGAAGGACATCCGCGCCCGCTACGCCAGGTGCATCGGCAGCGCGGTCAACCCGGTCCTGCGCGAAGGCAACTCCGACCGTCGCGCCCCGCTTGCCGTCAAGAACTTCGCGAAGAAGCGCCCGCACTCGATGGGCGAGTGGAAGCAGTGGTCGCAGACGCATTGCTCGCACATGCACCATGGCGACTTCTACCATGGGGAGAAGTCGATGACGCTCGACAAGGCGCGCGACGTGCGGATGGAACTGATCGCCAAGGGCGGCAAGGTCACCGTGCTCAAGCCGAAGGTTTCGCTGCTCGAAGGCGAGATCATCGAATCGATGTTCATGAGCAAGAAGGCGCTGTGCGAATTCTACGAGAGAGAACTCGAGGACTGCCGCGAGGCCGGCATCCTCTTCTCGCTGCACGTCAAGGCGACGATGATGAAGGTCTCGCACCCCATCGTCTTCGGCCACTGCGTGAAGATCT
>Ga0073899_10006531_pt1 | contig 10065 bp, 2 predicted proteins | sample KloWWTmetaKNB5Ph_FD_88975 | JGI IMG/M metagenome (GOLD analysis project Ga0073899, IMG submission 88975) | Active sludge microbial communities from Klosterneuburg, Austria, studying microevolution and ecology of nitrifiers - Klosterneuburg... | ecosystem: Engineered > WWTP > Aerobic digester >...
CAATACTAATCAGGAGCGGCAACGATTGTCAACCCTTATGAAGATTTTTTGTGAGGTCACGTCGGCCAGGCGCCTTCGGAGATGAACCTCGCAAGCGGCGACTCGTGACGCGGTCTCGGATGAATGGCCGCATCTCTAAAATACATTTTCCAGATGTGACCGCTGTCACAGATATTGCCTGTAATAGGCATACGATGAGATTAGATACTATCGGCGCAATATGCCGTGTTGTCGGTGGCGATGAAGGTTTGGAGGTGCAGTTTTTCTCCTCTTCCTAAGCACATATACCAAACCCTTTCAGCTATCCCGGCGAGAAGCGGTTGGAGGTATAGCCGCCATGTTGAAAAAAAATGTTCATTCGAAAACCAGATCATCCGTTTTAATTAAAGTCGCGGTCTCGGCCGTGCTAATTTCTTTAATATTCGCCGCAGGCTCCAGGGTCGCGGCGTTTTCGCCAAATGCCGCGATCCACGACCTTATCGCTGCCGCGTGGGGCGAACAAAAACTATTCTTTCCTTCCCTTCGACCATCGCCGACCGCACCTTTGCCGACGGGCGAAAGGCCGCTGGCCGGCACGATCAGCCTGACATCATTTGCGAGCACCTACACGCAGAATTTTGACACTCTTGCCAGTTCCGGCGACACGAACACCTCCGTACCTGAGGGTTGGGCGTTCAGTGAGGCGGGCACAAATGCTAACTCCACGTACAGAGCCAGAGCCGGCACGGTAACGACGGGCGACACCTATAGCTGGGGACAGGACCTCTCGTCCGACCGCGCTTTCGGCGGATTGCTGAGCGGAACCCTGATACCGACGGTCGGAGCGTCGTTTACCAACAATACCGGCGCGGTAATGGCTTCGCTGACTTTAAGCTACATCGGCGAGCAATGGAGGCTCGGCGATGGACCGCGTTCGGCAGACCGGCTTGACTTTCAATACAGTACCGACGCGACGAGCCTGACAACGGGCACATGGACCAACTACGATGCACTTGATTTCAGCTCACCGATCTACGACACATCGCCGGCAGCTTCGCTCGACGGCAATAGTGCCGCGAACCGATCGGCTATCAGCGGCACGATCAGCGGACTCAATATCGCAAATGGTGGCACGATCTGGATAAGGTGGAACGACTTTAACGTATCGGGAGCCGATGACGCCCTCGGCATCGACGATCTTGCGGCGAAGGCAAATCCGATAAATGCAGTTGATCTGAACGTTGATCTCAATTCGGCGACCGAAACGGGTGCGACAGCGGTGACGGTAACTGCAACAGCGTCAGACGCGGTGGTCGGACAGCAGTCGGTCAACCTTGGAGTTTCCGGCACAAACATCACTGCCGGCGACTATACACTGAGCGATACGACGATCACGATCCCGAATGGGCAGACTTCCGGAACGGTGACATTTACGATTCAAGACGATGCGACATTTGAGGGACCCGAGACCGCCACGCTGACGATCAGCAACCCGACGTCGGGCATTTCGCTTGGGGCTACGACAACGCAAACCATCGACATCGCCGACAACGACGTTATGCCGTCGATCTCGGTCGGCAACGTATCGGCCGTAGAAAGCATTGGTGACATTAGCTTTACAGTGACACAATCGGCGGTCAGCGACCTCGCAACAACGTTTAATTACTCGACCGCAGATATTACGGCAACTGCCGGGCTCGACTATACGGCCGTCTCCGGAACCGCAACGATCCTTCCGGGAGCGATCACGACGACGATCCCGGTGCCGATCCTGCCCGACGGTATCACCGAGGCTGACGAGACCTTTCGGTTGACGATCGACACGCCGGTCAATGCATCGATCGCGAGCGGAACTGCATTGGCCACGATCATCGACGACGAAACCTTTTACGTCGACAACACGAACGCCCTTTGTTCGAACTCTGGTCCGGGTGTCACGCGGGAGTTGCCGTTCTGCACGATCACAAAGGCTGCGACGGTTGCCGCCGCCGGCAATACCGTCTACGTGCTTGCCGGAATGTATGCCGAGACCGTATATCCGAACAGCGGTACCGCCGGGCAACCTGTCACATTTCATGCTGACGCGGGCGTTACGGTGACCGGCGACCCAGGCGGTTTCGGCAGTGCCTTTGCAATGGGAGCCAAGAGTTATATTGTAATCGACGGTTTCAGCATCACAAATACCCCTTACAAAGGCATTTACGCCGACGCATCGGATCACCTGACGATCATCAACAACCACGTCAGCAACGCGGGCGTGACCTCGCCCACACACCCATACGAACAAGGCATCTATCTGAGGGGAACGACGTACTCGGAGATCTCGGGCAACACGACCGATCACAATACGTGTATCGGCATCAGGCTCGTGCTGAACAGCGACCACAATCTGGTCAGCAACAACATTTCATTTGCTAACTTTTCGGTCGTCGAGACCGATGCGGCCGGTATCGAACTGACCGGTTCGAGCTACAATACGGTCATCCACAATGTCGTTTACAGCAATGAAGACAGCGGCATAAACGTTTACGTCCACGATCTTGGGGTCGCATCGAGCCATAATCTGATCGCCGGCAATCTCAGTTATGAGAACGGCGATCACGGCATCGATACCAACAATTCACCGTACAACACCGTCATAGGCAATACTGCCCACGGCAACGGAACGGTCGGCATCAATTTTGAGGGCGAGCCGGCAACGGGTTCGCATCACGCCGTAATTCGCAACAACATTAGCTCACGTAACGGTTACACGCCGCCGACCGGATCGTTTGGCGGAAATTTGAGGGTCGACACGGCATCGGTCGACGGTACAGTTTCCGATTACAATGTTTTCGACATCGGAAATGCGTCGGTCCAGATCATCTGGAACAACGTCAATTACGTTTCGCTAGCGGCACTGCAGGCGGCGTTTCCGGCACAAGAGTTGAATGGCCTCGAAGGCGATCCGCTGTTTGCGGATCCGGTGCCGTCGGTCCTAAGGCAGGACGGCGTACCATATTTGGGAACGGCGGCAGTTGGCGACTATCACGTCTTGAGCGGCTCGCCGGCGATCGACAGTGCCGATTCCGACGCGACCGGCGAACCGGCATTTGACCTTGACGGCAAACCGCGGATAGACGATCCGATCGCAGCTAATACCGGCGTCGGCACGCGCACCTACGATGACCGCGGTGCTTTCGAATATCAACCGCCGCCATCTATCGAAAAGGCGTTTGGAACACCCGATCTCGATCTCGGTGCCGCGACGTCGCTGACCATAACGGTCACAAACCCGCATTCGTCTGAGGCTCTGACCGGCGTCGGTTTTACCGATACGATGCCGGCCGGCCTGACAGTTTCGGACCAGACATCGTCGCAATGCGGCGGTACGCTGAACGTCGCGTCAAACGTCTTAACGCTGACGGGAGCGTCGATCGCGGGCGGCGGTTCGTGTGTGATCGGCGTGACAGTCACCGGAGAAACGACCGGTGTAAAGAACAACGTTACGAGCCGCGTCACATCGGCCAATTTCGGCATCGGCAATACGGCATCGGCGACCGTTTCGGTCTACGACAACCGGCCGCACGCGGCGTTCAACGCGATGCCAAACCCGGCGGCCTGCGGTCAGCCGGTCGCCTTTGACGCAACCGCTTCGACCCATGGCCACCCGGGCCGTACTATCACTTCGTACAGTTGGGATTTCGGCGACGGCCAGACCGGCAGCGGTGCGACACCGACACACGCTTACTCTGCCTACGCGGTGCGGACCGCGTCATTGACCGTCACGGACGACAACACACCACCCCGAACCGACACCGTTTCGCACGACGTGATGGTCAGCCTCGGTAACGGCAACCCTGTCGCAGTTCCCGGCGGGCCGTACTCCGGCGGCTATCTTGCACCGGTAACATTCGACGGCAGAGGCTTGTACGACCCTAATGAGTCGTGCGGCGACCGGATCGTACGGTACGAATGGCTTCTCAATTCGACATCCCCGCTCGGTGAGGGCCCAACGCTCGTTCCGGATTTAAGCGCCTTGGCGATGGGTGCAACCCACACAATAATGCTGCGGGTGACCGACACCTTCGGGGCGGTCGGCACGGCAACGACGACACTCTACATACCATATCCGCCCTCGGCAGGAATCTATGCCGACACCGAGACGCAATTGGGAGCAAACCTCAACGTCACTCCGACTGTCGCTCTTCAGAACGCGACGCGAGCCACGGCCACGACCGACACCAATTTCAAGGGCACGCTCGCGGCCGATCCGGTGACGGGCGTGGTGCGTGTGACCAACGCGTCCCCGGCGGGGTCGTACATCGTTACGGTCAAGGCTTTCGGCCCAAGCGGCACGGCGGCCAAGACGTTTACGCTGACGGTTACGAACGGAACGGCATGCAACGGGAATATCGGATTCACATCGCCTGCGAGTCCTGAAAAGCCCGTCGGGAACACTCCCGTATCCATAGCGGTCGGCGACTTCAACGGCGACGGCATTCAGGATATGGTGACGGTGAATGTCAATTCGAACAACGTCTCGGTCCTGATCGGAGACGGCAGCGGCGGATTTGCGGCGGCGGTCAATTATGGCGTCGCGTCGCTCCCCAAGGAAGTTGCGGTCGGCGATCTCAACGGCGACGGCAAACAGGACCTCGTCACCGCGAACATTGGTTCATACAACATTTCGGTTCTGCTCGGCGACGGAGCCGGGGGTTTCAGTGCGGCCTCGAATTACGGTCTCGGAACGACGCCGGTCTCGGTTGCGATCGGCGATCTCAACGGCGACGGCAAACCGGATCTGGCGGTCGCTGACCCGTGGGTAAACAGTGTCTCGATCCTGCTCGGCGACGGCAGCGGCGGATTCTCGGCCCCGGCGAATTTCAGCGTGGGGTCAGCACCATTTTCGGTCGTGATCGGCGATCTCAACGGTGATGGCAAACCTGACATCGTCACGGTTAACTCTGCTTCGAACAACGTCTCGGTCCTGCTCGGCAACGGGTCGGGCGGTTTTGGTGCCGCCGCGAATTTCGGCGTCGGATCAAACCCGTATTCGGTCGCCGCGGGCGATCTCAACGGCGACGGATTTCAGGACATCGTCACCGCTAACTCGGCATCGGACAACGTCTCGGTCCTACTCGGCAACGGGTCGGGCGGGTTTAGTGCCGCCGTGAATTTCGCCGTCGGATCAGGGCCCATTTCGCTTGTGTTGGGCGATCTAAACGGTGACGGGAAACCGGATATCGCCACGGCAAATGAGATCACGAACACGATCTCGGTTCTCACGGGGACCGGCACGGGGAGCTTTGGGGCTCCGGTGAATTTCGCCGTCGGGTCGGATCCTTATTCGGTGACGTTCGGCGATCTCAACGCGGACGGCAAACTGGACGTGGCGACGGCGAATCGCGCGTCAAACGATGTGTCGATCCGTCTGGCTGTGTGCACGCCGGTGGTCGATCTGTCGGTGAGTGCGAATGCGGCAAGCGCATCTGAAGCGGCGGCTACGGTCGTAACGGTAACGGCGACGGTGTCCGATCCGGTAACCGGTGCTCAGACTGTTGATCTCGAAGTCTCGGGATCGAATATCACGGTAGCCGACTACACGTTGACTGGTACGACGATCACGATTCCCGATGGAGAAACCACGGGATCCGTGACGTTCAAGGTGGTCAATGATCTGATATACGAGGGCACCGAGACCGCGATCATGACGATCTCGAATCCGTCAATCGGTATCGCTCTCGGCACGACCTTGACGCAAAACGTTGTCATCACCGACAGCCTGCAGCAAAATTACACGATCACGGCGTCGGCCGGCCCGGCCGGCTCGATAACTCCGAGCGGAGAGGTCACCGTGAACACAAACTCAGGGCAGATCTTCTCGATCAACCCGGATGCCTATCATCACGTTGCATCAGTGCTCATCGACGGTGTTCCTTACGAAGGTCCTCTGCCCGGCGGCACATATACGTTTACGAACGTGGTATCCAACCATACCATCGCGGTAACCTTTGCGATCGATACCTACACGCTGACGTATATGTCGGGCGGGAACGGCTCGATCACGGGGGCTTCATTGCAGACGGTCAACCACGGAGCGGACGGCTCGACGGTCACGGCGGTGCCGGCGACCGGTTACCACTTCGTCGACTGGAGCGACAACTCGACCCAGAATCCGCGAACAGATTCAGGCATCACAGCAGATATCTCCGTGACCGCGAACTTCACGCGAAACGAGTACACGCTGACGACGACCGTGGTTGGCTACGGTGTTGTTAACCGCAGTGTTGCCGGGCCGTATTATTACGGTGATGCGGTGACACTGACGGCGGTGCCTGGATCAACGCACTGGGCGTTTTCCGGCTTTGGCGGCGATCTGACGGGAACGACCAATCCTCAGGACATCGCGATCAATGACAACAAAAGCGTGACGGCGACATTTGCCCTTATACCTGAGGGATACGAGTCAGACGTCACACCACGGCCTACGGGTGACAATGTGATCGACGTTACCGATTTTACGATGATCGGGCGCTTCGTGGTTGGCCTTGAGACGCCCGATCCGTTATACAACGAATTTCAGCGGGCTGATTCGGCTCCGAGAGCGACCAAGGGTGACGGATTGCTTACCGCTGGCGATTATGTCCAGGCGGGCCGTTATGCCGCCGGTCTGGATATGTGGTCGGGGGCCGGAGGCGAAACATTGGCCAGCCTGTTCCCGTTCCAGGAAATGACCAAGGGACAAGACGATAGTCAACAGACATTGCAACCGCGTATTCTCCGGGTGGAAGATGTGTCGGCAAGCCGCGACAGCACGGTGACGGTTTCGATCAGCATCGACGCCCAGGGCGACGAGAACGGCTTTGGATTTACCATCAGCTATGACGGTACCATCTTGAGCAACCCTGTTGTCCTGACCGGTGCGGATATGCCGGGAACCCCCCCGATCGTAAACAGCCTGACAGCAGGCAAAGTCGGCGTAGTGACGGCTATGACGACAGGAACTACAATTCCATTCGGAACTCGTGAGATCGTCAAGATCCGGTTCAACATATTGCCGACGGCATCCGGTGGGCCGACATCGTTAGCCTTTACTGGAGCACCGCCGGTGGTCAATCAGGTCAGCAGTGCTGCTGCCGAGGCATTACCGACGACATTCAACGCGGGTACGGTAACGATCCTTGCCCCGACTGCAGCCGGAACGTCGGTCGGCGGTATCGTGCTGTCGCCGGGTGGCCAGGCGGTCAGGAATGCCCGTCTGTCAATGACGGATCAGTCAGGAATGGTCAGAACGGCCATTTCGAATTCGTTCGGGTTCTTCCGATTCGATGATGTGACGGTCGGCGAAACTTATGTACTCAACGTGCGGTCAAAGAGCTATGTCTTTGCTCCGCAACTCTTAAATGTCACCGACGAAGTGACCAATCTGATCGTTGTGGCTGAGCCGTAAACGTGGCAATGATGCGGATTACCGGCTGAGGCGTTAAATATCGCCGCAGACGCAACGCAAGAAAAGAGGAGGCCTTGCGGCCCCCTCTTTTGTGTTTGTATACCGATGTGTTTACGGCAGAGGTGTTCCGACCAGATCGAGGCCGGTAATGTTGAGATTGGCGTTAAAGTTGACCGATATGAACGAGTAACGCTTCGACGAAACGCCCACCGAATAGCCCGGCCCGGCCGGAACATTTTCAAATCGGTAATAGCCAAGCGGCGAGGTCAGCGTCGCTCGCTTCAACACTCCGGTATCGGTCAGAACGACCGCTGCATTTCTGACAGGCTGGCCGTTGGTATCGGTGATGCGCCCCTCTAAAAAGACAAACGAACCCGCGGCGGCAAAGACCGTTAAACGGTAGTCCGTCAGGTTCGAATTAGGTCCGGACGTCGATGTGATTCCGAAATTGAAAACTCCGAACACTGTCGGCGTACCCGCGAGCGACGTTGCCGCCGCGGGGGCGAGGGCCGTCGTTAGCAGGATTGCGTTTGGCAGGGCACCTGACGTAATCGCTTGAGTGAACAGACCGTTATTGGCGGTCAACTGGAATCCGTACAAAGAGTTTTGAAGTCCTGAAGGCAGGACTGCGACGTACGAACCGCCATTGGCCGAGTTGTTTAATTCGAGTGAGCCGATATCAACAACTCCAACGCGACCTGCACCACGCTGGTCGAGCGTTATGGCAGCCGCCGGATTCGTCCCCGTACAGGTCTAGGTCAGCACACATCCCTGAGCAGCATTGACTGCCGGCGAGGCTGAGGTCAGTGCAAACGTCAAACCGTTACCGCCATAGAAACCGAGCGGTGCGAGTAGCGGATCGGTATTTTGCAGGTCCGATCCGACCCAACCGCCGGATAGCCCGACGACACCGATGATGTTATTGCCGTTTGAAACAAACGTGCCGGTCGCATCGACCGACGCCGCCGTTCCGTTGTTGCCGGCAATGATCGAATTGCGGATCGCCGCAGTCGCCGTAGTTGCGTGTATGCCTCCGCCATTATTGGTCGACGTATTTCCGGCAATGGTCGAATTAGTGACCGTCAGAGCGGCTCCGTTAAAATAAATGCCGCCGCCCGAACCGCCGGTGGCGGTATTACCGCCGATGGTCGAATTCGTGATGAAAACGGTGCCGTTGGCCTGGAGAGCACCACCACCGGTGCTGGTCGAAGCACACGTGTTATTGGTGATCGACGTATTAATGACGTTGAGCGTCGAACCTGAGAAGTTCTGTCCGCCGCCACCGGCTCCGGTTGCCGAGTTGTTATAGATCCACGAATTGACTAACGTGGTCGTGCCGTTGGTCGCGGTGTTAAAGCCGCCGCCATTAGGAGCCGCGTTGCCCGTGATGATAACGCCGTTAAGCGTCAGGTTTGCTCCGGTGTTATATACCGCACCGCCGCGTCCGGTGTTTGTCGTTCCGACACCGTTGCCCTTGGTCAAGCGGATGCCGCTGACGGTTGCGACCAGGCTCGGGCTCGCAACAAGAATGCGGGTCGCATTGTTGCCGTCGATCGTCACCTTGTCGGCTCCCGGTCCGATTATATTGAGTGTTCCGCTATTGTTGAGGACTAGCTCCGTATTGGCCAGAAGGATCGTCTGCGGTGTTGCGAAAATCACCGGATCAAAGTTGATCGTATCATTGGTGGTCGCAACGTTGGCCCTCGAGATGGCACCGCGAAGGCTGCAGTCGTTGGCCGCTGCGGTACAAGCATTGGCCCCGGCAGAGTCGTCTGTTCGGTCGACCGTGAGCGTTAGCGGCAGCACCTGGAATGTACCGAGCGTGCCCGAGGCGACAAAGTTTCCGATAGTATCGGCAACCTGCGATGCCTGCATCACGACCGAGTACGTGCCGTTGTCAGCCGCATCCCACGATCCGCCCGGAGGTATGATCGAGTAAGTTGCAATTCGCGGAGTGCCGTTGGTATTCGTGTCCACACTGACGAAGGTCGCCGGTGCCGAAAACGCTAATGGCCCCGTCACGATCACGTCATTGCTGTCGAGCGTCGAAACGTTGATCGCGGTGTTGTCCGCATAAGTCACGGTAAATATGTAACTTGTGCCACCGGCCGTATTTACGCCGGCCGGCGTCGAGGTGGCCGTTGGCGGTATGATATCGGACGGGATGATCGTATCGGTGTCGGTCGCCGAGTTATTGCCCGGTGTCGGGTCGCTTACTCCGCCCGCTGTGGCAACCGTTGCAGTGTTAACAAGCGAACCGGTCGCCGCAACATTGATCGCAGCAACCGCCGTGTATATCACTGATCCGCCTGCGGGCAGACTGACCGTGTCATTGATATTGCCCGAACCCGAAGCGGTACATGTGCCGCCGCCTGCTCCGACGCAGGTCCAGGTTACTCCGGTGATCGCCGCGGGAAATGTGTCCGCGACGGTCGAACCGGGTGCGTTACTAGGGCCGGCATTGGATGCCGTGATCGTGTAGGTCGTCGAAGTTCCTGCCGTTACCGAGGTAACGCCATCCGTTTTTGTGATCGAGAGATCGGCCGACGCTGAGATCGTATCGGAATCGGTCGCTGAGTTGTTGCCCGGTGTCGGGTCGGTGACGCCGGCCGGTGCAGCGACAGTCGCCGTGTTTACGAGCGAGCCTGTTGCCG
>Ga0073899_10006535_pt1 | contig 10062 bp, 4 predicted proteins | sample KloWWTmetaKNB5Ph_FD_88975 | JGI IMG/M metagenome (GOLD analysis project Ga0073899, IMG submission 88975) | Active sludge microbial communities from Klosterneuburg, Austria, studying microevolution and ecology of nitrifiers - Klosterneuburg... | ecosystem: Engineered > WWTP > Aerobic digester >...
CTCCGGCACCCTTGAAGCGACGGCGTTCGCCCACACGAGACGCAGCCTCGAAGGGGGATTCGAGTTGCTCTCGGGGCTGCCGCGAGCCGATCGGTGGATCGAGGTGCGCCCAGGCACCATCGCCCAACTGCTCACCTTGGCGGCCCAGCATGCTGACGTGGTGGTCGACACCGGATCAAGTCTTGACTCGGAAGAAGAGTCACCGAGCAGGCACCAGATGACCAAGGAAGCACTCGAAGCCGCAGACGAGATTGTCGTGGTCGGTGCCGCCGACGCGGTGGGGTTGGCCCGCTTGGCCCGGTCGCTGGCCGACCTCGATGCAATGCTGCCCGGGGCTGTAGTGAGTGTGGTGGTGAACAAGGCACGCGAATCGTTGGGATGGTCTGAGGGGGAGGTCGCCGAACTGGTGTCTGGATTCGCTCACGCCTCGCGCATCGCCGTACTCCCCTGGGATCAGGGGGTATGTGATCGAGCGATGCTGATCGGTCGCGCGGTCGGAGCCGAAGATGACGGGGAACTGGGGATGCGTGTGCGGGATGTGGCCTCACAGGTCTTTGCTGGCGCCGCCCAGCAGACCCCCGCTAAGCGGGCCTCACGGTGGCGCCGAGGACGCTAACGGGGCCTCGTGGGTCTACGTGCGCGAACTCACGCCCACCACAGCCGCTGTCAATGCCAGAATCACCCTATGACGGGTCGCTTGCGTACTGAAGATTTGGCGTTCCTAGCCAAGGAAACCGCACGCACACCGATGCACAACGTGACGTTGGAAATTCTCGAACCTGGCACGAGTGGGCTCGATTACGACGCCCTGGTGAAACTCATCGACGATCGCATCGCGTTCGTGCCCCGGTATCGCCAGCGGGTCCAGTGGGTGCCAGGCAACCTGGCCAACCCCGTCTGGGTCGACGACCCAGACTTCGACTTGGGTTATCACGTTCGCCGCTCAGCGTTGCCCAAACCCGGCTCGATGGATCAGTTGCGCGAACTCATCGCCCGCATCATGTCGCGACGGCTCGACCGGCATCGCCCACTGTGGGAGATGTACCTGGTCGAGGGACTCCAAGATGGGCGCCTCGCGCTGTTGTCAAAGAGCCACCAGATCTTGGTCGACGGCATTGCCAGCGTCGATATCGGTCAAGTGATCTTCGATATCGATCCAGGTCCGCGGCAGTTCGTTCAAGAAACGTGGGTCCCTGACCGGCAGCCCACGGCCACCGGTCTTGTCATCGACGCGCTGACCCAATCGGTGCGTTCTCCAGCCATGGTGCTGCAGACCACCCGAGGCAATCTCGACGCGATCGGGCGCGGCATCGGCGACACCGCCTCTCGGTTGGGCGCGCTGGCCGGTGCGATCTCCAACCGGCGCCCGCAACCTGAGACACCGTTCAACGTCGAACCCTCAGAGCAGCGACGAGTTGTTTTCGTCAAGACTGCGTTGAAGGACTACCGCAAGATCCGCCGCGAACACGGCGGCACCGTTAACGACGTCATCTTGGCCACCATCACTGGCGGCATCCGCGCGTGGATGATGACCCGCGCTGAGTCGGTGAACACCGGTCGCATGCTGCGAGCCATGGTGCCGATGAGCGTGATCGATGAGGAACGTGAGCCCACCTCTCTTGGCAGTTCGGTGGCTGGCCACCTGCTCAGTTTGCCGATCGGGGAAGCCTCAGCGGTCGTGCGTTTGCATCAGGTCTCTTACTCGCTGCGATCTCACGGCGAGACAGGTCGGGCAGTCGCAGCCGACCGGATCGCTGGTGTCGCAGGCTTCGCGCCGACGACCTTCCATGCATTGGGCTCACGGGTGGCCATGAGTGAGGCGCAAAACGTGAACCTCGTGATCACCAACGTGCCTGGTCCCCAGTTCCCGATGTTTGCTGCAGGCGCCGAGATGGTCGAGACCTACCCAGTCCCGCCGCTGCTCCCAGGGTTTGCCTTGTCGATTGGGGTGACGTCGTACGACGGCAGCGTCTATTACGGCATCACCGCCGACCGTGACGCACTGCCTGACGTCGAAGTGCTTGGCACCTGCCTCACTGAAGCACTCGATGAGTTGCTCGATCAGTCGAGCCAGACTCGGCCGAGGGCTCCGCGGGGGCGCAAAATCGGGGTGAAAAGTCACAAGTAAACCTGTGACTTTGGCGCTTTGCCCGGGGGATCCTCCCCGCAAAGCGACAAACATCCGGGTAAAGCGTCGGGCTCGACGAGGCCAAGAGCAAGCCCATCACTTCCCTGATCTGGTGCGCGTGTTTGTCCGGGAAGGGCACTAAGTGGAATCCTTCCAAACATGGACCTCATCTCGTTCCCACCTGTGCCGATCAACGAACCGAACCTGACCTATGCCCCCGGCTCACCAGAGCGCGATGCAATCCAGGCCGAACTGACTGCGCTGCAGTCGAGTGCGATTGATCTGCCCGCCTACATCGGTGGTCAGTGGCAGGCCGGCTCAGGCGCTGAGTTTGACGTGGTTCAACCTCACAACCACGCCCACATTCTTGGTACGGCGCGCCAGAGCACCAAGGCGGATGCACAGAAGGCTGTTGATGCTGCACTCGCGGCGGCCCCGGCTTGGCGTGCGCTGTCGATGGATGACCGCTGCGCGATCATCCTCAAGGCTGCAGATCTGCTCACCGGTCCTTGGCGGGCTCGGCTCAACGCAGCGACGATGCTGGGTCAGTCGAAGACGGTCTTCCAGGCCGAAATCGATGCAGCATGTGAGTTGATCGACTTTTGGCGATTCAACGTGCATTACGCGAAGCAGATCCTGACCGACCAGCCGATTGCGAACAGCCCGGGGGTGTGGAACCGCACTGACCACCGCCCGCTCGAAGGGTTCGTCTACGCGATCACGCCGTTCAACTTCACCGCGATCGCTGGCAACTTGCCGACCGCTCCGGCGTTGATGGGCAACACCGTGATCTGGAAGCCCTCGCCGACTCAGCAGTTTGCGGCGCACTTGACGATGCAGTTGCTCGAAGAGGCTGGCATGCCTCCTGGCGTGATCAACATGCTGCCCGGCGATGGCATTGAGGTTTCTGACGTGGTGATGAACCACCCAGATTTGGCCGGCATCCACTTCACCGGATCGACGCCGACTTTCCAGCACTTGTGGGGCCAGGTCGGCCAGAACCTGAAGAACTACCGCTCCTACCCCCGCATCGTGGGCGAGACCGGCGGCAAGGACTTCATCGTGGCGCACCCCAGCGCCGACCCTGATGTGTTGCGCACCGCCATGATTCGCGGCTCTTTTGAGTTCCAGGGGCAAAAGTGTTCGGCGGCCTCGCGGGCCTACGTGCCGGCCAGCGTGTGGAGCAAGATCAAGAGCGATCTGATTGATGAGACCCAGTCGATCAAGCAGGGCGATGTCAACGACATGACCAACTTCATGAGCGCTGTGATCGACGCGCGGGCCTTCGCCAAGCACAAGGCGGCCATCGACCGAGCCCACGGCACCAATGGCCTCTCGGTGCTTGCCGGCGGCACGTACGACGACTCGGTGGGCTACTTCGTGCGTCCCACCATCGTGGAGTCGGCCGCGCCCGATGACGTGATGTTTAGCGAGGAGTACTTCGGGCCAATCCTCGCCATCCATGTGTACGACGACGCCAACTTCGAATCGGTCGTTGACCAAATGGAAAGCTTCGCCCCCTATGCCTTGACCGGCGCGATCATCTCCCAAGATCGTGGTGCGGTGGCCTGGGCTAGTGAGCGGCTTCGCTTTGCGGCAGGCAACTTCTACATCAACGACAAGCCCACGGGTGCCGTGGTCGGGCAGCAGCCTTTCGGTGGCGCCCGTGCCAGTGGCACGAACGACAAGGCTGGCGCTGCGGCGAACCTGCTGCGTTGGACGAGCCCACGCTCGATCAAGGAGACCTTCAACCCGCCTAAGGACTACCGCTACCCGCACATGGGCGCCTAATGGCTACCGCGTTCGATGTGGTGCTGCGCTATCCCGACAGCACGATCCAGCAGGTGCACGACATGTTGGCTGACCCTGGTTTTCGCGAGCAGGTCTGCGTCTTCCAGGGCGACCTTCGCCATGTGGTGCGCATCGAGCGTGCCCGTGAACGGCTCGAAGTTGAGGTCGAGCGGGTGCAGTCAAGCAACGGGGTGCCAAGCGTCGCGAAGTCGTTTGTGGGCGATGAGATCACGTTCGTCCAACGCGAAGACTGGTCATCGCTCACCAAGGCCAATGTCTGGATCGACATCCCAGGCAAGCCAGGTCGCGCTAGTGGCACGGCCACTTTGACTCAAGTGCGTGACGCGGTCGAACAGCACGTACAAATGTCGGTCAAAGTTAGTGTTCCGCTGGTCGGTCGCAGCATCGAAACGATGGTTGCGGAGTTGATTCAGCACGCTTTACGCGCAGAGAACCACGTCGGGGAGAAATGGCTGGCTCAGTCGCGATAATGTCGGGGGGATAGCTGGCACAACGGCGTGCTGGCGGAGGTGGAAGTTGTGTCCGAGATTCTCGATGCCCTGATCCCTGCTTACTTCAAGCACCTCTCTCCAGAGGACCAGCTTGAGTGGAATGCCGACGAGCACCGCGAAGCGGCGCAGCGGCATCTTGATTTGGCACGGGTGCGCCCAGCAGGCACTGCCATCATCAGGATTGGCCCCGATCCCTACAGTTCGGGGTCGTTGCTTGAGATCGTCACCGACGACATGCCGTTCTTGGTGGATTCAGTCGGGATCGTGCTGAACCAAGAGGGCTTCGATGTCCTCAACATCGTGCACCCGCAAATCGTCGTACGTCGCGACCTCATGGGTAATTTGACCGAGGTAGTGGCCGAGGGGGCCGTGACCTCCGCCCACACTGACGTGCCTGAGTCGTGGATGCGCATTGAGACCGAGCGCATTGCTGAAGAAGACATCCCTGACCTGGAGAGGCGCCTGCGCAAGGTGCTCCTGGACGTGCGCGAGGCCGTCGAGGACTGGCCCAAGATGCACAGTCAAGTGGACCGCATCATCGACTCACTCTCACAGACCAACCATGGCTTGGCGGCTCGCGAGGTCGACCAAGGCCGCGACTTCTTGCACTGGCTCGCCGATGACCACTTCACGTTCCTGGGTTATCGCGAGTACCTCCTGGAGCGCATTGGCGATGATGAGGTACTGCGCGCAGTCCCAGGCACTGGGCTAGGCATCCTGCGCGGTGACCCCAATGAGTCGGGTTCCTTTAGCAAGTTGCCGCCGCTGGTGAAGGCTCGCGCTCGCGAAAAGCACCTGCTGGTCTTGGCGAAGGCTAACGCACGGGCGACGGTTCACCGCCCGGCCCACCTCGACTACATCGCAGTGAAGACTTTCGACAGCGCTGGTGAAGTCATTGGTGAGCAGCGGTTCTTGGGTTTGTTTAGCTCAGGGGCCTACACCGAGTCCGTGGTGCGCATCCCGTTGCTGCGCGAGAAGGTCAGCGAGGTCATCGATGCGGCCGGGTTTGAGCCCAACAGCCACTCGGCCAAGGCGTTGCTTGATGTCTTAGAGACTTACCCTCGTGATGAGCTGTTCCAGACCGATGTCGAAGATCTGACTCGCATCGCAGTGGCCGTGATGCAGTCGCGCGAGCGGCGAGCACTGCGACTGTTTGTGCGCTCCGATGTCTACGGTCGGTTCTTGTCGTGCCTGGTCTACCTGCCGCGTGATCGCTACAACACCGCTGTTCGCTCCCGTCTGTCGAAGATCTTGATGGAACGCCTGGGTGGTGAGTCCGTCGACTTCACGGTGCGGCTTTCGGAGTCGGTCAACGCACGGGTGCATTTCGTCGTACGCCTGCCTGCTGGGCGTTCGATTCCGCACGACATCGACGTGGCAGCTATCGAACGCCAACTCGCCGAGGCTGCGCGTTCATGGGACGAAGACTTCTCACAGGCCTTGCGAGCCGACGATGATGCCGAAGCTGGCGCCCACCTTGCCAAGGCTCACCCAGGGGCATTCCCGGAGGCTTACAAGGAGGACTATCCGGCTGCGACCGGTGCGTCGGACTTGCGGCGCCTTGTTGCGCTCGGGGCCGACGAGATCGGCGTCAAGATGGAGCGGTCGGAGGCCGACCCACGCACCGCACGCCTGAAGATCTATCGCACGGGCGCTCCCTTGGTGCTTTCGCACGTGCTGCCCATGCTGTCGTCATTGGGCGTAGAGGTCACCGACGAGCGCCCTTACTCCCTCGATGGCGTGGGTGATGGGTCCAGCCACATTTATGACTTCGGTTTGCGTGCCGCTGAGCCTCTGCCAGCTGAGGCCGTCGACTTGGTGCAAGACGCCTTCGTCGCCACCTGGCAGGGCCACAGTGACGATGACGGATTTAACGCCCTGGTGCTCAGTGCAGGCATCACCTGGCGTCAAGCCATGGTGCTTCGTGCCTACACGCGCTATTTGCGTCAAGGCGGTTTGCCTTACTCCCAGGAGTACGTCGAGTACACCTTGCGCGCCAACGTGGCGATCGCACGCGACCTGGTGTCATTGTTCGAAACTCGCTTCGACCCAGCCTTTGGTGAGGTCGATGGGACTAAGCGCCAGCAAGGCATCGAGTCTCTGACCAAGGGACTGACCGCTGCGTTGAACGCCGTGGCCGCACTCGACCAAGACCGGATCTTGCGGTCGTTGCTGGCAGTGATCACCTCGACGCTGCGCACCAACTACTTCCAGATGAGCGCCGATGGCACTCCCCACTCCTACCTCGCGGTCAAGATCGACCCATCGGGTGTGCCTGACCTGCCTGCGCCTCGGCCGAAGTTCGAGATCTGGGTTCACTCCCCGCGCATCGAAGGCGTCCACCTGCGCTTTGGTGCTGTGGCCCGTGGTGGATTGCGCTGGTCGGATCGTCGAGACGACTTCCGCACCGAGGTGCTGGGCCTGGTCAAGGCCCAAATGGTCAAGAACACCGTCATCGTCCCCGTGGGCGCCAAGGGTGGCTTCGTGTGTCGACGCTCCCCAGACCCAGCTGTCGATCGCCAAGCCTGGCTCGATGAGGGCATTGCTTGCTACAAGACCTTCATCTCAGCGCTGCTCGACATCACCGACAACCTGGTGCGCGGCGATGTGGTCGCTCCCATTGACGTGATCCGTCACGACGTCGATGACCCCTACCTGGTGGTCGCGGCCGACAAGGGCACCGCAACGTTCTCCGACATCGCCAACTCGGTGGCAGCCGACTACGGCTTCTGGCTCGGAGACGCCTTCGCATCGGGTGGATCTGTCGGCTATGACCACAAAGCGATGGGCATCACCGCCAAGGGCGCCTGGGTCAGCGTGCAGCGGCACTTCCGCGAGCGTGGGCTCAACCCGCAGACCGAAGACTTCACCGTCGTCGGCATCGGTGACATGTCTGGTGACGTGTTTGGCAACGGCATGCTGTGCAGTGAGCACATCAAGTTGCTGGCCGCTTTTGACCACCGCGACATCTTCTTGGACCCCAACCCAGACCCGGCGGCATCCTTTGCCGAGCGGGCCCGAATGTTTGCGCTGCCGCGCAGCAGCTGGCAGGACTACGACACCTCGTTGATTTCTGCCGGTGGTGGGGTCTACTCCCGGTCAGAGAAGTCGATCCCGATCAGCGCCGCCGTACGCGAGGCGCTTGGGCTCGATGAAGGCGTCGAGGCGATGTCGCCTCCCGACCTGATGCACGCCATACTGAAAGCCCCGGTCGACTTGTTGTGGAACGGTGGCATTGGCACCTATGTCAAGGCAGAGAGCGAAACTCACGCCGATGCAGGTGACAAGGCCAACGACGCCATCCGGGTCAACGGCGGCGAGGTGCGCGCACATTCGATCGGCGAGGGTGGCAACTTGGGCTGCACCCAGCGCGGTCGCGTGGAGTACTCCCTGAGCGGACTCAATGGTGTCGGTGGCCGGATGAACACCGACTTCATCGACAACTCCGCTGGTGTGGACACCTCCGACCATGAGGTCAACATCAAGATCCTGCTCGATGGCGTCGTGGATCAGGCGGGTCTGAGCCTGGAGAGTCGCAACACGTTGCTGGCCTCGATGACCGACGAAGTCGCTGAGTTGGTGCTCGTCGACAACTACGAGCAGAACCTCGCGCTGGCTAACGCGGTGCGTAACTCGGCTCCGATGATGCACGTCCATGAAGACTTGATGCGATCACTCGAACGCAAGGGTCTGCTGGATCGCGAGTTGGAGGCACTGCCAAGCCGACGTGAGGCCGCGGCCCGCATTGAGAAGAAGGAAGGTCTCACTGGCCCTGAACTCAGCGTGTTGTTGGCCTACGCCAAGATCACGTTGGCAGACCAGTTGTTGGCTACCGACATTGCCGACGACCCCTTCTTGCGAGGCGAGCTTTACAGCTATTTCCCGGCTCCGCTGCGCCAGGACTACCGCAAGGCGATGGAGACTCACCCGCTGCGCCGCGAGATCATCGTGACCCGCATCGTGAACCACCTCATCAATGGCGCCGGGTTCACCTATCTGCACCGCCTCGGTGCTGAAACCGGTGCCACCGATCAAGAGTTGGTGCGCGCAAACTTGGTTGCCCGCGAAATCTTTGGTTCGGTCGGGTTGATCCGCGAAGTCTGTGCACAAGACAACAAGATTGACGCTGACACACAAACCAAGATGCGCATCGAGGTGCGCACCCTTGTGGAGCGCGTTTCTCGCTGGTTGGTGACAAACCGCCGCCCGATCGATTCAGAAGCCATCGTTGATGACTTCGACGTGGTCGTTGGCAAGGTGCTCAAGCAACTGCCCACAATCATGAGTGGGGTCGAGCGCACTAACTTCGAGGCTCGGCGCGACGCCCTGATGGCTGAGGGTGTCGATGAGGCGCTGGCGGTGCGGGTTGCGGTGATGCCTCCGGCCTACATGCTGATGGGCATCGTCGATAACGCGCTGGCCGAAAACCTCGACGCTGTCGATGTCGCCAAAGTGCACTTCGACCTGGGTGAACGAGTTGGTTTGCCAGGCCTGATCACCCGGATTCTTGGGCTGCCTCGCGAAGATCGTTGGCAGACCATGGCCCGGGCGTCGTTGCTCGATGACCTGCACCGGGTGCACTCGCAGTTGACCGCTGACGTGTTGCACGTGGGAGGCGCTGGGCTTGAGAGTGCTGCCCGAGTGCAGAAGTGGGTTGAGCATGACCCCGATCTGCTGGCTCGCTCTGTGGCGACCTTGGAGGAGATCTGCGCCGATGAACTTCCTGACTTGGCTCGGCTCTCCGTTGCGTTGCGCGTCGTACGTGGTTTGGTGCGCACACGTTGAGTGAGCAACCCGTCGGTGTCGACGCGGCCAAACGTGTGGTCGCGGCCCTTGATTTCGATCGGCTCACGGCCGATGTGATCGAGTTGGTCAAGATCCCTTCGGTCTCGGGCACGCCAGGTGAGGTGCGGGTGCAGGAGTGGTACTCCAAGGCACTTGCCGAGGCTGGTCTCACCGTGGACCAGTGGGATCTCGATCTCGCCGGGTTAGCGGCCCACCCTGACTTCCCTGGGGTGGAGGTGCACCGAGAGCGGGCGATTGGCTGCGTGGGCACCACCGGTGAAGGCCCGGCGGGTTTGATCCTGCAGGGGCACACCGACGTCGTGCCCGTGGGCAACCCAGCTGACTGGTCTGATGACCCCTTTGGTGCAGGCGAATCCCGCGGCTACATCTGGGGGCGCGGCAGCACCGACATGAAGGCCGGTGTGGCCGTCAACCTCGCGGTCGCCCGGGCGGTCATGGCCTCGGGCATCGAACTCGCCAAGCCCTTGGCAGTTCACGCGGTGGTCGGTGAAGAAGATGGTGGACTTGGCGCCTTCGGCACGTTGATGCGCGGCCACCTCGGCGAGGCCTGTGTGATCACCGAACCCACCGGTGGTGGCGTGGTTATCGCCAACGCGGGGGCATTGACTTTCCGCATCGAGGTGTCTGGACGTCCCGCGCACGGAGCGCTACGCAAGTCAGGTCAAAGCTCGGTTGAGTCATTCTGGGTGATCCACCAAGCCCTGCTGGAGTTTGAGGCCTTGCGCAATCTGGAGCGCGAACCGCTCTTCGCCCACAACCCGCTGCCCTATGCCCTTTCGATCGGCACGGTCAACGCAGGGGAGTGGTCCTCCACCGTTCCCGAAC
>Ga0073899_10006539_pt1 | contig 10059 bp, 8 predicted proteins | sample KloWWTmetaKNB5Ph_FD_88975 | JGI IMG/M metagenome (GOLD analysis project Ga0073899, IMG submission 88975) | Active sludge microbial communities from Klosterneuburg, Austria, studying microevolution and ecology of nitrifiers - Klosterneuburg... | ecosystem: Engineered > WWTP > Aerobic digester >...
GTGAGCACCGCGCCATGCACGTGCAGCGCGCCCTTGGGCGTGCCGGTGGTGCCACTGGTGAAGTGCAGCAGCGCCGGCTCTTCGGGCTGCGTGGCCACGGCACTGAACTGATCGCTGGCGCCGCGCATCAGCGTGGCCAGGTCCAGCGTGTCGGGCTCATGGGTGGTGCCCCCATCCTCGGCCACCAGCAGCACGTGGCGCAGCGTGGGCATCTTCGCGCGCATCGCCTTGACTTTACGCAGGTACAGCGCATCAGTGGTGACCAGCACCTGGCCGGCGCCCAGGTTCAGGCGCGCGGCAATCGGCTCCGGCCCGAAGGCCGAAAACAGCGGCGTCACCACCGTGCCGTTCTTCAGCGCACCCAGCACCGCGACATACAGCTCGGGCAGACGCGCGGCGAGCACGAACAACCGGTCGCCACGGCCCACGCCGAGCGACTGCAGCACATTGGCAAAACGGCTGGTCTGGCGCGCCAGCTCGGCGTAGCTGACGTCCAGCGTCGGCGCGCCGCGTGACACGAAGCGCAGCGCCGTCTTGTCAGCCAGGGTCGTGGTGGCATGCCGGTCCACCGCCTCGAAGCCGATGTTCAGCCCCCCGCCGGGCAGGCCCTGCAGGGCGCGACGCGCCGCATCCCAACTGAAGGACTGGCGTTCCTGCTCGTAGCCAGTCCAGTTGGGCGTCACCGGCAAGGCGGACAAGGATTTCCTGATGATCTGGGGTTGTTCCATGTGGCGCTCTCGCAAGGCTTCGGTCCGCGCCGCCAGTGGCCGCGCCAACCGGTGTCAGACCGGTCCGGCCCCTTCCTGACCATCGGCCGCCACGCCACGCCGAGCAGCGACCAGCATGTCAAGCGTCAGGCGTTCGAGCACGTCCTCCATCACCACCACCCCCAGCAGGCGATTGGTGGCATCGGCAATCAGCAACTGATGCTGGCTCAACTGCCTCATCAATTGGACCGCTTGCGCCGCGTCCATGTTGGGACTGGCGAAGACCGGGTTGGCAACCATGACATCGCCCGCGGTGAAGACCGCCGGGTCCAGATCCTCGGCCATCAGCTCGCGCACCAGGTCGCGATCCGTGACGATGCCGATCGGTCGGTCGTGCTGATCGGCCTCCACCACCGCGATGGCGCTGACATGATGCTGGCGCATCAACTTGGCCACGCTCTGGGCCGTGGTGTCGGGCTCGACCACGGCGATCACCGATGCCGTGAAGTCCTGCAGTGTCGTCGCCATCTGGAATCCTCCTGTGGCGCGGGCGCCACCCAATGTGCTGAACCACCACCCGGCCACTGTCCATCCTTGGCCACCCACTCGCTGTTGAGCGGACTCACCCTGGCTGCCGGCACGGTCGCAAGCTTAGTTGGCAACCGGTCGTGTCCGTTGCGAAATATCAAGACCCTGCCGCGCCAGCCCTCCAAGATCGGCAGAAGGCGAACCTGAAGGCCCTGCCCTTGGGGCTACCCGGCTCGGGCGCAAGGAGGTCTAGCCGGCGTGGGCACACGGCCAGCGGCGCTGCAGCGCCGTCCAGTGCACCCAAGCCAATGCCAGACCACCGATGCAGGAGCCCCATCATGTTTCGAGACCGCCATGAAGCCGCCGCGCGCCTGGCCGACAGTCTGCTGGCGTACCGTGGCCAGAGCCCGCTGATCCTGGCCATCCCACGCGGCGCGGTACCCATGGCCAAGCTGATCGCCCAGCGCCTGCAGGGCGAGCTCGATGTGGTCCTGGTGCGCAAGCTGGGCGCGCCGGACCAGCCGGAACTGGCGATTGGCTCGGTTGACGAGAGCGGCTGGACCTACGTGGCCGACTTTGCCGGCCTCTATGGCGCCGACAGCCGCTACATCGAATCCGAGAAGCAGGCGCAGTTGCAGACCATCCGGGAGCGCCGCGCGCAGTACACACCGGTGCGCGCGCCGATCGATCCCGCCGGACGCATCGTGATCGTCATCGACGATGGCCTGGCCACGGGCGCGACCATGATCTCGGCGCTGCACGGCCTGCGCGCCAAGCGACCGGCCAAACTGATCTGCGCCGTGCCGGTGTCGCCACCGGACACGCTGCGCAAGGTACGCAAGCTGGCCGACCAGGTGGTTTGCCTGGAGACTCCTGCCGACTTTCAGGCCGTCGGGCAGTTCTACGCCCAGTTCGACCAGGTCAGCGATGCGCAGGCGATGGAGGCCCTCAAGCGCTAGACACGCCGGCCGGTGGCGGGTGTCACCCAAACCAGGTCGCCATGATGCAGTCCGCCTGGCCGTCTTGCGCAATCATCGCGGACCGCGGACCGGCTCACACGTTGGCTATGGCCACCGGGATGCGGTGGCGCCCGAAGTGGCCGGCCTTGGCATCGAAGCGGCCGGCAATGGCAGTGCCACAGTCCGGGCAGTGGCCATCGTGCGTCAGGCGGTACTCGTTGATCTGGTACCAGTCGCGCACGATCAGCCTGGCGTGGCAGGACGGGCAGAAGGTGGTGTCGCCCTCGATGTTGTGCACGTTGCCGGTGTAGACATAGCGCAGCCCCTGCGCCATCGCGATGTTGCGCGCGCGCACCAGCGTGGCCAGCGGCGTGGGCGGCACCTCCATCATCTTGTAGTCAGCATGGAAGGCCGAGAAGTGCAGCGGCACGTCCGGACCGAGTTCCTTCATCAGCCACTGGCTCATGGCGGTGAGTTCCGCGTCCGAGTCGTTGTGGCCCGGGATCAACAGCGTGGTGATCTCCAGCAGCACCTTGGTCTCGCGCGCCAGGTAGACCAGCGTGTCGAGTACCGGCTGCAGGTGGCCGCCAGTGAGCTTGAAGTAGAAGTCCTCGGTGAAGCCCTTCAGATCGACGTTGGCGGCGTCGATCTTGGCGTAGAAGTCGCGCCGCGGCTGCTCGTGCATATAGCCGGCCGTGACCGCCACGGTCTGGATGCCCAGCGCGTGGCAGGCGTCGGCCACGTCCATCGCGTACTCGGCGAAGATCACCGGGTCGTTGTAGGTAAAGGCCACGCTCTTGCAGCCGTGCTTGCGCGCCGACTGCGCGATGGCCAGCGGCGAGGCCTGGTCCATCAGGCTGTGCATGTCCCGCGATTTGCTGATGTCCCAGTTCTGGCAGAACTTGCACGCCAGATTGCAGCCGGCAGTGCCGAAGGACAGCACGCTGCTGCCCGGGTAGAAGTGGTTCAGCGGTTTCTTCTCGATCGGATCGATGCAAAAGCCCGATGAGCGGCCGTAGGTCGTGAGGATCATCTGCGGGCCCTCGCGCATGCGCACGAAGCAGGCGCCGCGCTGACCCTCGTGCAGCCGGCAGTCGCGCGGGCACAGGTCACACTGCATGCGACCGTCCTCCAACAGGTGCCAGTAGCGGCCGGGATAGCTGGAATCTTGCATCATGCCTCCTGTGCGGAATCAGTTGGGGAGCAGACGGGCGGCGGCGGTTCAGGGCAAGGTGTAGGGACTGGTCCTCTGCGACGCATCGACCTCGCGCTTGACGCGGTCGGCGGTGTCGAAGTAGAGCATCATCTGTCGCCGGCTGCCCTTCTGGATGGTGGTCGAGCGCCGCAGTGTTTCCTCCTTGCCGTCGGCAGACTCGCGGTAGCTGGCCTCCACCCGGTATCGCCCAGGCGGCAGGTTGGCGAACAGCCAGGGTCCGTCCAGCGTGTGCTCCAGCACCACCTGGCCGGTACGCTCATTCAGAATGCGTACCCGCACGTCGGCCAGGAAGGCCCCCGAACCCTTGGAGGCGGTGGTCAGCCAGAAGCTGAAATTCTTGCGCTGCGCCACCAGGTCGTCTCCCTCGGCCTCGGCGACCCCACCCGAGACATAGGCGATACCGCCCGGCGTGACGCCGCGTTCGGCAGCTTGCAGCGCCGCCGAGGACGTGGCCAGGGCCAACGCGCCAGCCAGTATCCAGATCAAGCCCTTGTTTGTCTTCATCGCAATCTCCTTCACATGCACCTGCCTACGGCACCTTCGATCATGTTGCACACTTGCTGGCGCCCCCGACTGACGATGGGCGACGCGCTCAGTCGGGCTCGCCCTTGGCGGCGCGCGGCTTGTCGGCCTGGCGCACCAGCGCCTTGCGGATCTCGGCCAGCTCGGCGATGCGGGCGGCGACCCGCTGGTTGATGCTGCCCACGGGCTCCCAGCCGCCGGCGCCAAGCGAGCCAGCCGCCTCCCCGGTCAACAGCGTGATGGCCTCGTCGACCGTGTCCACCGCGTAGACGCGAAAGGTACCGGCCTGCACCGCCGCGACCACGTCGTGACGCAGCATCAGGTGCTTGATGTTGGCCGCTGGGATCAACACACCTTGTTCGCCACTCAGGCCGCGCGCGGCGCAGATGTCAAAGAAGCCCTCGATCTTTTCGTTCACCGCGCCGATCGCCTGCACCTGGCCGAGCTGGTTCACCGAGCCGGTGACGGCCAGCGACTGGCGGATCGGCGCGTTGACCAGACTGGACAGCAGCACGCACAGCTCGGCCAACGAGGCGCTGTCGCCGTCGATCTGCCCATAGGACTGTTCGAACACCAGACTGGCCGAGAGCGCCAGCAACTGGTTGCGCGCATAGCGGGCAGCCAGGAACGCCGACAGGATGAGCACGCCCTTGGAGTGGATCGCGCCGGAGAGTTTCACCTCGCGCTCAATGTTGACCGTCTCGCCATCACCCAGCCGGCAGGTGGCGGTGATGCGGGTCGGCTGCGCGAACGCGAAGCCCCCGAGCTCGATCACCGACAGGCCGTTGATCTGGCCGACCACGGCTCCGGTGGTGTCGATCAGCAGCGTGCCGCGCAGGATCGCCTCGTGCAGCTGGTTGCGGATGCGGTCCTGGCGGCGGATCTGGGTGTCTATGGCCTGCTGCACATGCGCGGCCGTCACCACCGTCTGTGGGCTCTGGCGGGCCCAGTAGTCGGACTCCTGCAACAGGTCGGCCACGCTGCGCATGTGTGTCGAAAGGCGCTGCGCATCGCCCACCAGGCGCGCGCTGTGCTCGATCACGCGGGCGACGGCGCTGCGGTCGAACGGCAGCAGATGCTCCTTGGCGCACAGCGTGGCCACCAACCTTGCGTACAGCAGGTGCGTGTCGGCGCTGCGCTCGATGCGATCCTCGAAGTCGGCCGCCACCTTGAACAATTCGCCAAAATCGGGGTCGTACTGCTGCAACAGGTAGTAGAACAGGCGGTCTCCAAACAGGATGATCTTCACGTCCAGCGCGATCGGCTGCGGCTCCAGCGACACCGTGCTGACCAGGCTGTACATCTGGCCCAGCGACTCGATGCGAATCTCGCGCGACTGCAGCGCGCGTTTCAAGCCATCCCAGGCAAAGGGCTGCGCCAGCACCTTGCGCACGTCGAGCAACAGATAGCCGCCGTTGGCGCGGTGCAGGGCGCCCGGCTTGATCAAGGTGAAATCGGTCACCAGCGCACCCAGCTGGGCGATGTGTTCGACGCGACCGACCAGGTTGCTGTAGGTCGGGTTGTCCTCGCTGACAATGGGGGCGCCGGATTGCTTGCCATTGGTGACCAGCACATTGACCTGGTAGCGGTGAAAACTCTCGCGCGTGACCACCGTCAGGCCCGACTGGCTGGTCGACTCCTCCTGCTTGCGGAAGTCATCGGCATGCTCGACCATGTCTTGCTGCACCACGTCGAGGTATTGCAGCACCACCGGCAAGTCGGTGAAGTGGGTACGCAGCTCGTCGATGAGATGGTTCACGGTCGACTGCATGGTCGAGCGGTTGAGCTCGGCCACGCGTTCACTGCGCTCCTTCCACCACTGGGGGAGCTGCTTGAGGATCTTCTCAAGCCGCTCCTGCAGATCGGCAATGGTGCCGGCAATGCGGTGCTGCTCTTGCTCGGGCAGCTTGGCAAACTCGTCGGGCGGGATAACCGCTTCATCGCGAGTGGGGGCAAAGGCGAAGCCACCCTGCGTGCGCAACAACACAATCTGGTTGCGGCCGGCTTCCTCGCTCAAGTCCTTGAAGGCAACTTCCTGGCGCTTGTTGAAGTCGTCCTGGATGGCTTGTGCCTTGGCGCGGTACTCGTCGCTCTCGAACAGCGCCGGGATGGCGGTGCGCAGGTAGTCCACGGCCTGCTCCATGTGGCGCTGCAGCTGCGCGCCCCGGGTGGACGGCAGTTGAATCGCCTGTGGCTGGTGCGGGTGGGCGAAGTTGTTCACGTAGCACCAGTCCGAGGACTCCGGCTCCTTGCCGGCCTGCTGTGACAGGAACTGCTGCACCATGCTGCGCTTGCCCATGCCGGCCGGGCCCAGCACGTAGATGTTGTAGCCCTCGCGGTGAATGCCGGCGCCAAAGCGCACGGCGTCCATGGCACGCACCTGGCCTATCAGTTCGGTGAGTCCCTGCAGTTCGGCGGTGGTCTGGAAGTCAAACTCGGCCGGGTCGCAGGCGTGGTGGAGCTGGTGTGGCTCAAGGGAAAGGATATCGGTCATGGGCAGGTTCAACCTTGATTCGGATGCTACATGCTAGACCAGCCCGGACGCAACCGGGCTCGGAGGGTCTCACGGCAACACCGCCTCAGCCGACAGGGGCCGGCCCGCCGGGCGCAGGCGCCGCGCGCAGCTGCCGGCGCAGGATCTTGCCGAGGTTGGACTTGGGCAGCGGCTCGGTGCGGAACTCCACGATCTTGGGCACCTTGTAGCCGGTCAGGTACTGCCGGCAGTGCTCCAGCAGGGCCTGCTCAGTGAGCGCCGCATCCTGCTTGACGACGATGATCTTGACGACCTCACCGGAGCGCTCGTCGGGCTCGCCGACGGCGGCAACCTCTGCCACACCCGGATGCAGCGCCACGGCATCCTCGATCTGGTTGGGGAAGACCTTGAAGCCGGAGACCACGATCATGTCCTTCTTGCGGTCGGTGATGCTGAAGTAGCCGCGCTCGTCGACATAGCCCATGTCGCCGGTGCGCAGCCAGCCCTCGGGAGTGAACACCTTGGCGGTCTCGTCGGGGCGGTTCCAGTAGCTGTGCATCACCTGCGGTCCGCGCACGCCGATCTCGCCCAACTCGCCGACGGGGAGCTCGGCCCCCTGCTCGTCGAGAATGGTGGCCAGGGTCGACGGAATCGGCAGGCCTATGGTGCCACTCCACTCCGGGATGTTGAGCGGATTGGCAATGACCACCGGCGAGGTCTCGGTGAGGCCATAGCCCTCGATGATGGTCACGCCGGTGCGTTGCTTCCAGCGCTCCGCCACGACGCGCTGCACCGCCATGCCGCCGGCACTGGTCAGCTTCAGCGACTGGGTGTCCACCGCGGCGAACTCGGGCGCGTCCAGCAGCGCCCGGTACAGGGTGTTGACGCCAATGATGACCGTGAAGGGGTACTTCCTGAGGTCATGGATGCAGGCGTGCATATCCCGCGGGTTGGTGATCAGGATAGTGTGTGCGCCGATCGCCAACAGCACCAGGCTCGAGGTCAGCGCGTAGACGTGATAAAGCGGCAAGGGGCAGGCGAACATCTCCTTGCCGTCCACCAGATCGCGTGCGAGCCAGGCCCGCATCTGCTGCACGTTGGCCACCAGATTGCCGTGCGTGAGCACCACGCCCTTGGCCACGCCGGTGGTGCCGCCGGTGTATTGCAGAAAGGCGGTGTCCTCCTGGCTCAGTGGCACCGCCTGCGGCGTCAGCTCGTGCCCGGCGCGCAAGGCCGCGTTGAACTCGGTCGCGTCAGGGATCTTCCAGCCGGGCACCATGTGCCGGAGGTACTTCACCGCCAGGTTGGTGAGCAGCTCCTTGACCACCGGAAACATGTCACCCACCTCGGTGGTGATGACCGTCAGATTGAGTGTCGGGTTGGCATCCAGCACCGCTTGCAGCGTGTGGGCAAAGTTCTCCAGCACCACGATGGCCACGGCGCCCGAGTCCTTGAGCTGATGCTCCAACTCCGGCGCGGTGTATTGCGGGTTAACGTTGACCACCACCAGCCCGGCACGCAGCACGCCGAACAGGGCCACCGGATACTGCAGCAGATTGGGCATCATCAGCGCCACCCGGTCGCCCTTGTGCAGGCCCAGCACGGTCTGCAAGTAGGCGGCGAAGTCGCGGCTGTGCTGGTCGAGCTCGGCGTAGCTGATCGCCACCCCCATGTTGCTGTAGGCCGGCAGGGCGGCAAAGCGCTGACAGCTGCCCAGCAGCACGTCCGCGACCGAGGCGAAGCGATGGACGTCAACCTCGGCCGGAATCCCGCTCGGGTAGTGTTGCAGCCAGATTCGTTCCATCTTGACCTCTCGTCCGCCCGCAGGCGAGTTCAACGATGCGAGGAGCACAGGGCCGGGAACGGTCCCACCATCCGCCGATTCGACTGGTGCGGATTCGGAGTCAGCCTAGCCTGGCCTGCGTGGCCGCCACTTGCGATTTGTCAACGCCGGCGCAAGCGCGCACGCGGCATGGCGTCACGGTGCCGGTCGGTCCGGACCCTGGGTGCCCTGGGCGCGCGCCGAGAGAAAAGCGTACAGATCCACGATGTGCGCGCTGACACGCGGCTCGCCCTGCCACGCGGGCATCGACAGCGGCTCCTCCCTGCGCTGCACGATACCTTCGACCAAGGCATCGCGCGCGGCGCCCTGGCTGCCGGCCTGGCCCGCCGGTAGATTCCAGTCGTAGCGCTTGAGGACCAGGCTGACGAACTGGCGCGCGCCCATGTCGCGGACTCTGGGCAGCAGGTCGGGCGCGCCCGCCGCGCCGGTGGCCGCAGGCCCGTGACAGCCCGCGCACTTGTCCTGAAACACGCGCCAGCCGGTATAGACCGAGCCGGGTGGTTTGGACAGCTGCGCCAACTCCTGGGCGGCCTGCCGGTTCTGCACTTGCACCGCGCAGCCGGCCAGCAACAGGGCCGACAGCGCCAGCGCGGCACGCCGCAGCCCGCGGCGCTGCGCCGCGCGATCACGGCGCTGGCCCAGCGCGGACATCAAGCACGTGATCATCGTCATCCCCGTTCAGTTGTTGGTGGCCGCGTGGGTCGCGGCGCAGGCCGTGTTAAGCATAGCAACAATATGGCGCCTTGTCGCCTTGCGTGGCGAGACGCCGGGCCGGCCGCAAACGGGGCCGTTCAGCGTATCGGGTAGCTCTTCCAGGGCATCTTGTCGAGCGGCACGCTGGCCAGGCCGGCCAGCAGGGCGGACTCGCCATGGTATTGCGGCGTGCCGTCCTCGTGCTGTCCCATCAGCACCACATCGACACCGCCAAAACGCGCGCGCAGGTCGGTGATCAGCATGTCGGCCTCGCCCGGGCTCTGCACCACCTGCAGACCGGCCAGCACCACCAGCATCTGGCGTCCCTGCAGCGCGATCGCCGCCGCCGTCAGCTGCGTGGCCGCGCGCCCATCGGGCACCACCAGGTGGGCCTCGAGCGGCGTCGCCTGCGGCGCCACCGGCGCCGCACAGTCAGGGCAGTCCTGTGCGTCCGAGGGCACCGCGTCGCGCAAGAGCATGGCGTCGACCTCGACAGGCCGGCTGCGGTCCACCACGGCACAGGCCCAGCCGGAACCGGTCTTCACGCGCAGGATGGAGACGTCCGCCGCAAACGTGTCAACCCGCTCGCACGCCACCAGCCAGCGGTCACTGGCGCCGCTGCAGGGTCGGCACTCGTATGCCCAGGTCGCCATCGCATTCTCCACTTGGATTGTTGGTAGGCCGATTATTCACCAGGGACTCGTCGCGCGTGAAACAGCTGGCGAAATGCGTATTCGCCCGCTTCGGTGAAGCTGACCACGCGCGAGTCCGTGGCGCGGCGCGCCCAGCCCAACTCAAACACACGCGCCAACAAGGCCGCGCCCAGCGCACCGGCCATGTGAGGGCGGCGCTCACCCCAGTCCAGACAAGGGCGGCAAAAGCAGCGTCGCCGCGCAGAGACGGTTTCTGCGTCGACGCCCAGCGCGGCAAACCACTGGCGCCCGCGGTCGCTGAGCTGCAGCTCGCGCTGTTGAGCATTTGTGAAGACCCCCTGTCCTTGCAGGTGGTCAAAGGCCAACACGCCGAGCTCTCCCGCTAGGTGGTCGTAGCAGACGCGGGCCTTGCGCAACGCGGGTTCGCGCGGGCTGCTGAGCAGGCGCACGGCGCCGCTTCGAAAC
>Ga0073899_10006543_pt1 | contig 10056 bp, 5 predicted proteins | sample KloWWTmetaKNB5Ph_FD_88975 | JGI IMG/M metagenome (GOLD analysis project Ga0073899, IMG submission 88975) | Active sludge microbial communities from Klosterneuburg, Austria, studying microevolution and ecology of nitrifiers - Klosterneuburg... | ecosystem: Engineered > WWTP > Aerobic digester >...
ACGGCGGGGTTGGCCCGGACGCGCTCGAAGGTGTCCGAGGAGTAGTTGCCGTCGAAGTACGGGTTGCCCATCGCGAACGCCACGACGGCGACGATCCCCGCCGCGATGTTGGCTCCCGCCCAGACCCTCGCCACGATCAGGCCGCGGCCCGGCCAGGCCGCACCGAGGGCCCCGAGTCGGTCGACCAGGCGCAGCCCGCAGGCCATCAGCGGCAGGTAGGCCGGTTCGAGCAGCCGCAGGTCGAGTCGGTTGAGGGCCGTGGTCGACCGCACGTACAACATGTAGGTCAGGTACCCGACACCGAGCAGCAGGAGCAGCCCGGTCGGTCCGCCGAGCAGTCGCAGGACCCGGGCGGCGACGCTCTCCCCGTCGAGCCGGGTGGCGACGAGCAACCGGATGCCGAGCACCACCGCGGCGATGACGGCGATCACGCCGACGACGGCCCACAGCCGATCTCGTCCGTTGGCCACGCCCGGCAGTAGGAACTTCCCGACGGTGGCGACGATGTCGACGGCGTTGCCGACCGGGCCGCGCTCCGATGGGTAGCGGGGGCCGGTGAAGGTGCCGTCGAGCGCGTGGTTGCGCAACATCCACGCCAGCGGTGCCAGGGTGGCGAGGACGACGAAGCCGCCGGCCTCGGCGACGCGGCGTCCGAACCGCCGGGGGGTCTCCGCCCCGGGGGGCGGCAGGATCAGCAGCCACAGCGCCACGATCGGGATCAGGTACAGCGCCGCATACCGCAGGAAGAACGACAGGCCGACGAGCGCAGCCGTCGCGACCAGCGACCAGATGTCACGTCGGTGACGGAAGCGCAGCAGCACCAGGACGACGGCGACGACCACGACCGAGAAGGCGAAGTCGGTCATCAGCAGGTGGCCGAAGCCGATCGTCGAGCTGCCGAGCGCGACCACCGCGGTTCCGAGCAGGACCAGGCGGTCGTCGTCGAGCACGCGCCGCAGCAGCCGGTGCACCAGGACGACCGCGGCGACGGTCACAGCGGTGTTGAGGGCGATGGCGGCTCCGACCGGATCGAGCGGCGTCACCTTGGCGAGGCCGGCCATCAACGACGGCCACAGGGGCGGCCACACGGTCAGTGGGTGCTCGAGGAAGTACTGCAGGCCGTCGCCGCGCAGCAGCGAGTCGGCGGTGGCCCGGTAGCCGACCCCGTCGTCGCCGACCGCGATGCCTCCGACGTTGGACACCAGCACCAGGATCCCGCTGAGGGCGGCCAGCGGCAGGGCCCAGCGATCCGATCGGCGCGCGGCGTCGTGGTGGTCGTGCATCTCGTCGGTGGTCGTCACTGCGCCCCGTCCTGCCCCTCGCGTCGACGCGTCCGCCACCAGGCGGTCACGGCCGCACCAGTGTCCGATGCCGTCGAACCGGACACAAGTCCTGCGCTGCCTCCGTTCCGCCCCCGTTCTGTAGTGCGAGGACCAGGCGAACGTGTGGATGTCGCACGACAGAACGGGGATGGGCGGAGCGATGGGGGGAGGCGACCGTATGCTGGGACCGATGGACTGCCCCAGCTGCGGCGCCGCGGGTGCGGCGGGCGCCCGGTTCTGCTGGTCGTGTGGTCAGCCGCTGCGGGTCCCGACCGAGGAACGCCGGGTCGTCACCGTGCTGTTCGCGGATCTGGTCGGGTTCACCGCGCTGTCCGAGCACCTCGACCCCGAGCAGGTCCGACGGCTGGTCGACCACGCCTTCGAGCGGCTCGTGCGCGACGTGACCTCGTTCGGGGGTCGGGTCGACAAGATCGTCGGCGACGCGATCGTGGCGCTGTTCGGCGCGCCGGTCGCCCACGAGGACGACGCCGAGCGCGCCGTGCGGTCCGGTCTGCGGATGCAGGAGACCCTGGCGGCGATGGCCGATGACGGGTCGCTGCCCGACGCGGGCTCCCCGATCGGTCCGGGCGGCGAGCCCACGCCGGCGCTGCGGATGCGGATCGGGATCAACACGGGCGAGGTGCTGGTGGGTGCGCTGCGGGCCGGCGGCGACTACACCGCCATGGGCGACGTGGTGAACACCGCCTCGCGCCTGCAGACGATGGCCGAACCCGGCGAGGTCCTGGTCGGCGGCAGCACCCACGCCGCCACGGCGTCGGTCATCTCCTACGAGTCCCGGGGCGCGCTGGTCCCCCGCGGCCGGGACGGGGCCGTACCGGTGTTCTCGGCCATCACGGCAGTGCAGCCCCCGGGCTACCGGCCCCGTGCCCGGGTGGAGGCGCCGTTGATCGGCCGCGGTCCGGAGATGGACTCCCTCACCGACGCCCTGGGCCTGTCGGTCGCCCGAGGGCGCGGTCAGATCGTCCTGATCGTGGGCGAGGCCGGCGTCGGCAAGACGCGCCTGGCCGACGAGCTGGCCCACGTGGCGGCGATCGACCACGGCGTCGCCCACTTCAACGGTCGCTGCGTCCCCTACGGCGAGGCGAACCCGTGGTGGCCCGTCGCCGAGGCCCTGCGCGCCGGCTGCGGCGTCCATCGTGACGACCCGTTGACGGTTGCACACGAGCGGGTGGCCCGGGCGGTGGCGACGGCCTGCCGACCGCCCGAGGCCGGTCCTGTCGCGCCGCCGAGCGATCTGGCCGACGACTCCGAGGATGAGATCGTCGCCGGCCTGCTGCACCTGATGGGCTACGAGGGCCCGTGGCGGGGGCTCGACGGTCCGGCGGTGCGTGTCGAGGCCACCCACGCGTTGGTGTCGTTCCTCGAGGCGTCGTTGCGCCACGGCCCGATCATGGTGCGGGTGTCGGACCTGCACTGGGCCGACCAGGTGGTGCTCGACCTGATCGACGAGGTGGCGGCCCGCCTGGCCCGCTACCCGTTCCTGCTGGTGGCCACCGCCCGCAGCGAGCTCCAGGAACGCTGGAGTCCGCGGGTCGGGCGTTTCAACACGTTGGTCCTGAACCTCGACCCGCTCGACCGGTCGTCCTCGGCCCAGCTGCTCGACCTCCTGGCCGGCGCCGAGCTCGACCCGCAACGGCGGTCCACGTTGCTCGACCGATCCGGCGGGAACCCGTTCTACCTGGAGGAGCTCGTCGCGCTGGTCGGACCGACGTCGGGTGCCGGTCCGGCGGGTGCCGTCGACGATCGATCGACCCCCGACGGTGACCCTCGGTCGTCGCCGACGGCGGCGACCTCCGGGACCGGGACGGACAGGGGATCGGAGCGCGCTCGCGACGACGCGCTGCCCGACACGCTGCGCGGGTTGGTGGCGGCACGGATCGACGGCCTGGGCCGCGACGAGCAGCAAGTGCTCGAGGACGCGGCGGTGTGGGGGGCGTCGGGAACCGTCGAGGTCCTCCAGCGGATCGCGTCGGCCATGCGCGCTGGTGAGGACGTGACCCCGGTGGTGCGCAACCTGGCCGACCAGGACGTCCTCGTCCTCGAGGGCGAGGAGTGGTCGTTCCGCTCCGACCTGATCCGCGAAGTGGCCTACGGACGGCTGACCAAGCGCGAGCGGCTGATCCGCCACCTTGGCATCGCCGAGTTCCTCGACCGCAAGTTCCGCGAGGTCGACGCGGATGACGGAACCGTCGACACCGTCACCCGCCACTTCGTCGAGGCCGCCCGACTCGACCGCGACCTGGGTCGCCCCCACGAGGAGCGGGCGGTGGTGGCGCACGCGGTGCGCTGGGCGCTCGAGGCGGCCCGACGGGCCGAGAGCGACGCGACCTGGGAGCCGGCCCGACGCCTGTACACCCAGGCGTTGGACCTCCTCGACGACGACTCGGACCCCGCGGCGGTCGAGGGCCGGTTCCGGTGCCTGGTCGGTCGCTCCCGGGTCCGATCGGAGGTGTGGGACGAGGCCGGGGCCCGGCGCGACGCTGCAGACGCACTGGAGCTGGCCGACGCCCTCGGTGACTCCGCTGCCCGGGCGGTCGCCCTGCTCCGACTCGGAACCGCGGCGGCCCGTTCCGGTGACTCCGAGTGGGCCGAGGCCGAGCTGTCGGAGTCGATCCGGATCTTCGAAGAGGCGGGCGATCTCCAGGGTCGGGCCGAGGCCCTGCGCGAGAAGGGGCTGGCCGCCCTGCTCCGGGGCGATTCCCGCGGAGCCGAGGACCCGATCGCTGCGGCCCTGGACGCCTTCCGGTCCGTCGGTGACCGTCGGGGCGAGGCCTGGTGCCTCCAGAACCTGGCGTGGATCGCCCTGTCGGACGGACGGCCGGTCGCCGCCGCCGAGTTCGTCGCCGCCTCCGAGGAGGCGTTCCGCGAGGTGGGCGACCGTGGGGGACTGTCCTGGGCACAGGGCCTGGCCGCCTTCTGCCGCCTGGGCGAGGGCGACCTCGACGCGGCGGGTGAGATCGCGGGTCGGATCCTCCGCGAGAGCGAGCGCCGCGGCGACCGGTTCGGGGTGGGGATGATGCTGACCGCGCTGGCCCACGTCGAGCTGTGGCAGGGCCGGGCCCGGGCCGCCGCGGCCTCGGCGGAGCGGGCGGTGACGGCGTTCGCGTCCTCGACCGAGCTCGCGGGCACGGTCGGGCTCGAACAGGCGATGGCCATCGCGGGCCGGGCCGAGATCATGGCCGGCAACATCGGGAAGGGTCGGCACCTCCTGGCCGAGGCGGTGCACTCCGGTTCGGACGGCGCGCCGAGCGTGTACGCATCCGGGGTCGCGCTGGTGACCGACGTCCAGCTGGGTCGACCGGAACGGGTGGTCGCGTTGGATCCCGACCTCTGGAGCGTGGCGGCGGGTTCCGGGCGGCGAGGGGACCAGGACGCGGCGCTGGCCCTGGCACTGGCTCAGTCCGGACGCGTCGCCGAGGGCGTGCAGCGTGCTGACGTCGCCGTCGGTTCCGATCCCGACCACGGCTACGTCGTGGCGTGCGCAGCCCTGGTCGCGGCCGCGGCCGGAGATCACGAGCGGGCTCGGGAGAGGGCGATCCGGGTGCTCGGGCTGGTCCGGGCCACCTATCTGGACAGGGTCTGGGCCCGGATCGTCCTGGCCCTGGTGACGCCTGGGTCGGGTGGGGTCGACCAACTGGACCTCGCCGACGGTGAGATCGGTCCGGGCGAGGACGTGGTGGCGATCGCGCTGGTCGACCTGGCACGACTGGTCCTCGACGCCCGAGGCGAGGACCGATGGCGACAGGCCAGCGGGGTCGAGCCTCGCGAGCTGGACCTCGGGGGCTCCGAGGTCGGACGCAGGCTGTGGGAGCTCGGACTCGACGGCACCCGCTGGGCCGACCTGTTCGTTGCCGCGGTCACCGCCGGCGACCTGGCGGCTCCCACTCCCTGACGCGGCTGCGGGACGAGCCCGTGGGCCCGCCCCGCAGTCGAGGTCGATGGAGCTCCGCGGCGCGTCAGCCGGGCTGGGGCACGTAGCGCAGGTAGGGCTTCTCCTCGCGCCAGCCATCGGGGTAGATGCCCTTGGCCTCGTCGTTGGGGATGGCCGGGGAGATGATGACCTCGCCGCCCTCGGTCCAGTTGGCGGGGGTGGCCACCTTGTGGTTGGCGGTGAGCTGAAGCGAGTCGATGACCCGGAGGATCTCGTCGAAGTTGCGGCCGGTGGAGGCGGGGTAGGTGAGGATCAGCTTGACCTTGTCGTCGTCGCCGATGATGAACACCGAGCGCACCGTCAGGGTGTCGTTGGCGTTCGGGTGGATCATGTCGTAGAGGTCCGACACCTTGTGGTCGGGGTCCGCGATCAGCGGGAAGTTCAGGGGCACGCCCTGGGTCTCCTCGATGTCGCCGGCCCAGCCCCGGTGGTCCTCGATCGGGTCGACCGACAGGCCGATGACCTTGACGTTGCGCTTGGCCCACTCGTCCTTCAGCTTGGCCACGGTCCCGAGCTCGGTCGTGCAGACCGGGGTGTAGTCCTTGGGGTGGCTGAACAGGACGGCCCAGCTGCCCTTCTTCCAGTCGAGGAAGTCGACGGTTCCCTCGGTGGTCTCGATGCTGAAGTCGGGGGCGCTGTCGCCGAGTCGGATGGCCATCTTCGGATCTCCTCTGATCGCGTGGGTGATTCCAGACCAAACTAGTCGGGTATTCCGACGGCTGACAACGCGCCCGCGGGGCGGTCACGCGTCGAGGCGGCGGCCGGCTCGGCCACGCCGTTGCAAACTTCTGCAAGCAATCCCTTGACGGAGTTCGCAGATGCTTGCTACAGTAAGCACCGAAGAGCGGTGAGCAACCACACCGCACCGATCCCGACATCCCGACCGAACCGGACGGGACACGACCGTGGAGGTCAACCATGGACAACCTGCTCGATCCCGTCACCGACATCCAGGACAAGGTCGTCGACGGTGTGAAGCGCACCAAGCAGCCGATCGCCGACGCGGTGGCGACCGTCATCGGTCTGGTCCTCGACCAGGTCCCCTCGGTCCCGGCCCTGCCCTACGCCGAGCTGTTCCCGACCCCTCTCGAGGTCATCGACAACCAGGCCAAGTTCGCCACCAAGGTCGTCAACGCCACCAAGACCGTCGCCACCGCGGCGGCCAAGTCGGCGGCGCCCCTGACCGATCAGCTCCTCGACCGCACCACTCCGGTGTCGGCGGTCAAGGCGGCCTGATCCCACAGATCTGGTCCGGAACCGTCCCCCCTGGTTCCGGAGACCAGTCACCGCCACGACACCCCCCTGGCGTGAGCGGTTGAGAGCGGCGGGCCCGAAAGGGCCCGCCGTTCCGCGTTCCGCCTGCAGGGCGAGCGCTGCGACGGATGGGGAACCGGCGGATCCGGGTCAGTCCGTCGTCGCCGACGGCGTTCCCGGTGCGGCCGGCTCCTGGTGCCGGTCGCCGTACCGGGCCGACTTGCGGCGCAGGAACGGCGACTCGATGAACCGCCAGGACAGCTCGGCGACGCCCATGCTGGCGACGACCAGGACCACCAGTCGCACCAGCAGGGCCGCCTTGCCCGCGGGCTTGGGGGTGAGGATGTTGAGCACCTCGTGCCAGAGGTACAGCCCGTAGGCGCGTTTTCCGATCCACACCGCCAGCGGGAGCGACAGCCAGCGGGCCGGCCCGACCCGGGGGTTCAGGTGGATCCACAGCACCGCGAACGGGATCCCGGCGAGCGCCAGGTTGAAGCCGATGCTGCCGAACGGGTCGAAGGCGCCGACGCGGCCGGCGAGCAGGAGCTCGGCCACCAGCACGAGCGTGCCCAGCGCCGCCGCGGCGTCGAGCCATCGGCGGCGCGGAGCGCCCGGTCCGGACGCGACCATGGCGTAGCGGCGGACCACCACGGCCAGCAGGCAGCCCACCAGCAGCTGGTCGAAGCGCATGGCCGAGAACCGGTACAGGACCTCACCCACGTAGGACACCCCGGTCCCGACGAACGGATCGTCGTGGGTCCAGTTCACCCCGACCGCCTCGCCCGACAGGCGCACGAGCACCCAGAAGCCCGCCCACGCCGACGCGGCCGCGATCAGCGTCCGTTGCCGGGCCCGTGAGCGCAACCCGAGGAGCAGCAGGAAGGGCCAGAAGAAGTAGAACCACTCCTCGACCGACAAGGACCACAGGTGGAACAGCACCCGTGGCGAGTCCGGTGTGGCGAAGCCGAACAGGCCCAGGAAGATCTGGTACGAGTACAGGGCGGCGGCTCCGAGCTCGGCCCACACCGACGGGTACTCGGCCCCGATGAAGATCGCCGCGACCGCCACCAGCGCCAGCAGCGTGTACATGGCCGGGAAGAGGCGCAGCACCCGTCGGTGGTAGAAGCCGCGGAGGCTGACCCCACCGGTGCGGTTCTGCTCGTCGAGCAGCAGGCTGGTGATGAGGAACCCTGACAGCACGAAGAACACGTCGACGCCGATGAGCCCACCGGCGAAGTACTCGGCTCCGAGGAAGTGGAACGCCATCACCGCCAGCACGGCGAGCGCCCGGATGCCGTCCAGCGCCGGCTCGTAGTGCAGCGGTTCGGCGTCGACCCGGATGGGCCCGACGGCGCCGGAGGCAGTGGCGCGGGACTCACGCCCGGTGGCGTCGTCGGTGTCCATCGATCAGCTGTCGGCGCCGCGGTCGGCAGGCAGGTCAGCGGCAGGCAGATCCGAGGCGGGCAGATCCGCTGCGGGCAGGTCCGGAGCGGGTTGGTGGTTCCGGGGGTGGAGCGGTCCGGGTCCCGGGTCGCGGATCTCGCCGCCGGCCATCTCGGAGCGCATCCGGTCCTGCGGAGCGGTGAAGCGGGTCTCCTTGATGCGCAGGAACCGGCGTTCGATGTAGCGGTAGCTGAGCAGGCCGGCGACGACGCCCAGCCCGGCTGCCACCAGACCGATGGCGAGCTTGCGCACGCCGTAGCTCGACTCGATCGCAGCCAGGAACGGCAGCAGCACCGGGATGTGCCACAGGTAGATGCCGTAGGAGCGCTGCCCCAACCACTGGGCGGGCTGCCAGGCGAGACCCCGGGCGGCCAGGGACTGCTGACGGAAGTACAGGTCGAGGATCATGGGGACCAGACCCCACAGGGCGATCTGGTACCCGACGCTGCCGAACATGGTGAAGAACGGGAGTCGGGCGGCGAACAGCAGGGCGGCGACGAACAGTGCCCAGCCGGCCGCTCCGAGGACGCCGATGATGCGTCGGACCTGATCGGTCAGTGGTCGGGGGATCGCCCGGGCGACGAACGCGGCCAGGCAACCGCACACGATCATGTCGGGGCGCACCGCGGCGATCCGGTAGAGCACCCCCTGCCAGCTCAGATGGTCCTCATCGACGAAGTGGGCCTCGATCCCGTCCCAGGTGACGACGTGCTGGAAGCTCATCCGGATCGTGACGAAGATCGCGATGAAGACCAGGCAGCCGATGATCAGGTTGCGGTCCGAACGCCGGGTCCCCCGCTTGAGGGACCGCTTCAGGATCATGGGCCAGAAGAAGTAGAACTGCTCTTCGACCGTGAGGCTCCACGTGTGGCCGATCGCCCCGATGGTGGCGGGGAAGAAGGCGGCGACCAGGAAGTACACGTAGAGGCTGGCGGCGAGGGACTCGACCCACCACAACCCGGCGTTCTCGAGCGCGTCGGGCGCCAGGATCTGCACCGCCAGCATCAGGACGGTGAACACGGCGATCATGGCGTACATGGCCGGGAACAGGCGCAGGGCGCGGCGGCTGTAGAAGCGGCGCATGTCGATGGTGTTGCTGCGGTTCTGCTCGTCGAGCAGCAGCGACGTGATCAGGAAGCCGCTGGCCACGAAGAACCAGTCGATGATGATCGGCGACCCGGGCAGCAGCTTGGCGGTGACCCCGGCGTGGTACAGCACGACCTGGAGCACGAAGATCCCGCGGAAGCCGTCGAAGGACGGGATGTGACCCAGGCGGGGGGCGTCGACCCGCACCAGGCGGGCGGTGTCGGTCACGGTGCGGTCCAGTCCACTGTCGTGCGGGTGGCTGTCGTGCGGGTGGCTGTTGTGCGGGCGGCTGTTGTGCGGGCGCCTGGCGTTCGGGTGGTCGTCGCATCGGGCGCGACCGTGGGGCCGTCCTCGGCCTGCTCCCTCATGGATGCGCCCCGCATGTGCCCCGGTATCCGGTCCCCGATGTCGACCACCCCCGAGCCCTCGACCCGGAACCCGTCAACGGTACCGACGTCGACCGGGGCTGTCCACGGACGCGGACGGACGGCGACCGGGTCTGCGGCCTCAGACGTCGAGCGCTTCGCGGTCGACCAGGTCGGAGTTCTCGAGCAGGTACTGGCGACGCTTGGCGACGTCGTTGCCGAAGAGCGTGTCGAACAGCTCGGCGGCGTCGGCCGCGGCCTGGGCGTCGTCCATGGTGAGTCGGCGCAGGATGCGGGTGCCGGGATCCAGGCAGGTGACGGCGAGCTCTTCGACGTCCATCTCTCCCAGGCCCTTGAACCGCACCCACTGGAGGTTCTCGGCCTTGCGGTTCCCGCGGCACAGCTCGTCGGTCAGGCGGGCCTTCTCCTCGTCGCTGAACGCGTGGATCTTCTCGTCGCCGACCTTGACCGTGTACAGCGGCGGCTGAGCGGCGAACACGCGGCCGTCCTCCAGCAGGGGCCTTATGTAGTGGTAGATCAGCGTGAGGAGCAGGCAACGGATGTCACTGCCGTCGACGTCGGCGTCGCACAAGATGATGATCCGTCCGTACCGCGCATCCTCGAGGCGGAAGTA
>Ga0073899_10006544_pt1 | contig 10055 bp, 6 predicted proteins | sample KloWWTmetaKNB5Ph_FD_88975 | JGI IMG/M metagenome (GOLD analysis project Ga0073899, IMG submission 88975) | Active sludge microbial communities from Klosterneuburg, Austria, studying microevolution and ecology of nitrifiers - Klosterneuburg... | ecosystem: Engineered > WWTP > Aerobic digester >...
CCGGTCAACTGATGTTCACCGGGATCGTCGAGGAAGTGGGCGAGGTGCTGTCCATCGAGGATAGCGGTACCAATAGGAGCTTCACGATCGGTGCGCGCATGACCCCCGAGCTCCGTATCGACCAGAGCGTGTCGCACAATGGCGTCTGCCTGACGGTCGTGGACTTGATCACCAATCCCGTTCTTTTCGCCACCACGGGATACCGCGTGACCGCCGTGAAGGAGACCTTGGAACGCAGCACCCTCGGCGACCTGAAACCCGGTGATGGTGTGAATCTCGAACGCAGCCTCCGCATCGGTGATCGGCTGGATGGTCACATGGTCCAAGGTCATGTGGACCGCGTGGTCGAATGCATTGACGTGAAGGATTTAGAAGGTAGCTGGGTGTTCACATTCGCACTACCGGAGGAGAAGCACTTGCTCGTGCAGAAGGGAAGCATCTGCTTGAACGGTGTGAGCCTCACGATCGCATCGTTGGATGCGAGTGCATTCAGCGTGGCGATCATCCCGTACACCTTCGAGCACACCACGTTCCGAAGCATGAGGGCCGGGGACAGCGTCAATGTGGAATTCGATGTACTGGGCAAGTATGTGGAGCGGATGCTCGCACGTTGATCAGCCTTTCACGAAGCGCAACTCGAACGTGCGCTCCTCGCTCCGCACCCGCACGGTGTAGTAGCCGGAGCTCAAACCGTTGCTTGGCAACTCGAGGCGCATTCCCTGCGCCACGGCGCGTGAGCTGTGCAAGAGCCGCCCCGTGTTGTCGAAGATCTCGAGATCGACCGTGCCTTGAACGGAAGCCCCCACATGGATCCAGGCTTGATCGATCACCGGGTCGGGATAGAGCAAGAATGCATCGTTAGCGAACCCGGCCACGGGTAATTTGAGCACCAGATTCTGGCCGCTGAGGATCCATATCTCGGGGTCGAATAGCGCACTGTCGGCTTGGAACGGCAGCGCGAAGGAGAAGGTCTCTCCGCCGAAGTTGTGGTCCAGGACCACGGTACTATCGGACGTTTCGTTCTTGAAACGAATGGGCACCGGCATCTCGAAGAAGTCGACGCTCGTGTGCGAGGTCGACTGGTCCAATTGCACGCTCACCTCGCCTTCCGCGCTCTGGCTCCATAAGAGCTGGTAACTCGGAAATCCTTCACCCACGTACCAATCGGCCATGAACTCGTCGAGGTCGAGGCCGCTCGTGTTCTCGAGGTGCGCGACAAGTTGTTGGGTAAGTGCGCTGGCATTGCGGATGTCCGGATCGTTCAAGTAGTTGTTCACACCCTGGAAGAAGGCCTCATCGCCGCAAACCCAGCGCAGCATGTGCAGCACGAAAGCCCCTTTCGCGTAGGTGAGGCGGCTGTCGAACAGCCGCGGGATGGAAAGCGTATCGGTGACGAGCACGCTGCCACCCGGTTGGGATGTGATGAAGTCGCGACGACCTTCTTTGAAGCTCATCCAATATTCCGGGGCGAGGAACTCGTAGCACAGTCCGCTCAAGTAGGTGGCGAACCCTTCGTTGAGCCAAAGGTCCTCCCAGCTACCGCAGGTGACCATGTTGCCGAACCACTGGTGCGCCAGTTCGTGCGCGATGAGCTCATAGTGGAACGCACCTAGGAAGGTCATGGTCTGGTGTTCCATACCACCACCCCATTCGAATTGGGCGTGGCCGTACTTCTCATCGGCAAAGGGGTACTCACCGAAGAGGGAACTGAAAAGTTGCATCTGCTGTACGATGTTCGCCGTACTGCCTTGTGCCTCGAAGAGATCCTCCGGGTACACGTAGTTCAACACTTCCACCGTGCTTCCCGGCAGAGGGACGAAGTCGCTGTAAGCCGTGTAGTTCGATACCGCGAACGCCACCAGGTAGTAGGTGATCGGATGGCGATGGTGCCAGTGATGGCGAGTGGTTCCGTTGCCCAGATCCAATTCTTCCACGAGCACCCCGTTCCCGGCGACGCGTTGGCCGGTGGGCACTGTCACGAGCAGGTCCAGCGAGTCGGCCTTGTCATTGAGGTCCTGCTTGCACGGCCACCAGTCACGTGCGCCATATGGTTCGGAGAGGGTCCATAGGATCGGCGCACCATCATGCTCGTCCAGTACGAAGGAACCAAAACCAGTTTCCGGGGGAATGCCTGCGTAGGTGATCGTGAGCGAATCGCCTTCTCCTTCGGCCACGGTTGCAGGAAATTGGATGGTGAGCAGATCGCCCGCCTGCTGGAAGTTGATCGCCACCGCGTTCCGCACCACGCTGGCCACCACCAGTTCGGTGCTCAGATCGAAGATGATCTCATCGAGGTCGGTGAGCGCAGTGAAGTAGTGCGTCACCGATCCGCTGATGGCGCGAACGGCCGGATCCACGTTCAGCTCGAACCTGTGATAATGGAGGTCATAACCACGCGTTGGTTCCGCCGTGGCGGCTTTGCCGTGGGGCGTATGTCCTCGCGCTTCGCCCGCAGCGATGGTCTCCAACAACTCTTTGTCATAAAAGACCTGACCACGCCCCATACTGGCAGCGAGGAACAGGACAAGGACAACGAGGCTTCGCATTCACCTAAGTAACGCACAAGCGCAGGAAGAGGTTGGCCGCCTCCCTAGAAAACCTGCTCGCAGACCGAACGCACCGCCTCGCTTCGGCCCATGGTGTAGAAATGCAAACTGGGGGCCTTGCGGGCCATCAACTCCTTCGCCTGCATGGTGGTCCACTCGATGCCAAGGCGTTTCACCTCCAGGTCCGTGCGGCACTTCACCAATTCGCTGGCAAAAGCATCGGGAAGGTCCACGCGGAAGGTCTTCGGGAGGAAGGCGATATGCTTGAGGGTGGTGATGGGTTTGAGGCCCGGGATGATGGGAACGGTGATGCCCGCTTCACGGCACAGGTCCACGAAGTGGAAGTACTTCGCGTTGTCGAAGAACATCTGTGTGACCAGGTATTGTGCTCCCGCGTCCACCTTTTCTTTCAAGTAAGCGATGTCCACGTTCAGGTTCAGCGCTTCGGGATGCTTCTCCGGATAACAGGCGGCACCGATGCATAGGTCGGTCGGAGCGGCTTCCTGTTCTTCGTCGTGCAGGTACTTGCCACGGTTGAGGCCATCGATCTGTTTGATCAGCTCGACCGCATGCGGGTGCCCATCGCGCTCAGCAATGAAGTTCGGTTCGTTCTTGATCGCATCGCCGCGCAAAGCCAGCACGTTGTCGATCCCCAGGAAGTTGATCTCGATCAGCGCATCTTCTGTATCGTCCTGGCTGAAGCCCCCGCAGATCAGGTGGGGTACCGTATCGATGTTGTACTTCGCCTTGATGGTGGCGCAAATACCCACCGTACCGGGTCGCTTTCGCAAGCGCACTTTCTGTAGGAGGCCGTGCCCGCGCTCCTTGTAGATGACCTCTTCGCGGTGGTAGGTCACGTTGATGAAGCTCGGTTTGAAGTCGATCAAGGGATCGATGCCTTCGTAGATCGAACGGATATCCTTGCCTTTGAGCGGCGGGAGTATCTCGAACGAAAAGAGCGTGCGGTCCGCGCGGCGGAGGTGGTCGATCACCTTCATGGAGAGGGGCCTGCTAAGGGCGCGCTAAAGTAGAAAGGCCCCCGACGCGCGGGGGCCTTTCTGGAAATGGGTCCGGCACGATCAGCGCAACACGGTGATATGGCCCGCGTGTTCCTTGCCATCGTTCAGTGTGAGAACATAGTAGTAGGTACCCTCGGGCAGGCCGTCGGCCTTCCACTGGTTCACGTAGTTCTTCACCTCGTACACCTTGTTCCCCCAACGCCCGTAAATGGTGAGCTCATTGCTCCAGAACTCGATGTTGCGGATCACGAAGTAGTCGTTCTGGTCATCCCCGTTGGGCGAAATAACGTTCGGGATGGTGATGTCCGGAGGGAAGATGATGTAGACCGCGGTCACGGTGTCCACGCATCCATCAGCCGTGGTAACAACCAAGGTCACATCGTAGTCGCCTGGATCGCTGAAAGGCCAGGTTGGCGACTGATCGTCGCTTGTACCAAGGTCACCGAAGGTCCAATCCCAACCGACGATGGTGCTTCCCTGCACGGTGCTCGCATCCGTGAAGAGGACACTGGTGCCCATGGGCTGGGGCGAGTTCGGGTTGGTGATGTACGCCGCCGTGGGGTCGCTGGCCACTACGATGGGGTAGGGGTCCGACGTGCCGGTACAGCCTTCGTCATTGGTAACCGTTACGCTGTAGTTCCCGGTTCCAACCGTGATGCTCGCGTTCGGGGATTGGTTCGACCAGAGATACGTGGTGAAGGGCTCCGTGGTGGTGAGCGTGACAGGTACGCCCCCGCAACTGAATGTCGGGCCGGTGACGATGGGTACTGGGTTCGGGGCTTCGGTCACGGTGAAGGGGTCCGAGGTGAGCGGGCAATTCCCGTAAGCCACGGTAACGGTATACGTGCCGGCACCCACATTCACGTTCGATCCGGTCGCGTTTCCCGGGTTCCACAGGTACGTATCGAAACCGAGCGGGGCGTCCAAGAAGGCCACGCCGTCCTCACAGATCACTTGATCGCCGGTGATCACGATGGGGCCTTGCGGGGAAGGCGTTACTGTTACGGTGATCGTGGTATCGTAGGTGCAACCGAAGTTGTCCGTGATGCTGAAGGTGTAATCGAAGGATCCCGGTGTGATGCCGGCAACGGTGGCGCTGTAAGGATCGTTGGGATCCGCAACGATGTTCTCACCGCTCCAACTCGCGCTATCAGCAGTGGTTCCCAGCACCGGGGTGTATACGGTAAGGCTCGGGAACAGATCAGGGTTGAAGTCGATGGACCAATCGCAGATGTAGCCGTTGTCGATGGCGAACAGATCGACGATGGTGAAGGTCCACACGCCGTTCAGCGGACAGCCTGTAAGGTTGCTCCAAGGTTGCACGCTTTCGTAGGTGCCGCTTGGCAAGGTGCCGCCGGTATTGTCGACCCAAGTTCCAGTGGTGGCCGTCGGACTCCAGCAATAGTCCCAGCATTCGCCCGGCGTGTCAGACTCGTCGTCCACGGGAACTCCGAGGTACGTACTTCCTCCACCTTGTTGGTGGAAGAAGGTGGTCTGGCCATTGGGACAAACGATCTGGACCGTCAAGTCGCCCATGTAGCTGTGCTCCATGCTCACACAAACCGAAAGCAGGTCGTTGGGATCCGTGAGCGTAGCGCCGGGCGAAAAGTTGGTGAACGTGAGCGAAGTGTTGAAAGGCACCCCTTGCAGGTCGGGAAGGAAGATGCCATTGCCCAGATTGCTTTCGGGTAGTGCCGACCAAGTGACCGCGTTCGGTACGGCGGTCAGGTCCGTACTGGTGCCCTGGCAGATCGTTACGTCGCCGGAAGTTCCAACGAACAAAGGGGTTGTGCTCACCAGGAATTGGAGGTCCACCAGGTTCGTGCTGGCGCAGTCGTTGTCATCCACCACGGTCACTTGCACCACGTATTCCGCAGGATCGCTGAAGCTGTGCGTTACGACCGCGCCGCTCGTGCTATCCACGCTACCGTCGGCAAAATCCCAGATGAACTGGTCCACGTTGAAACCGGCCGCTGCGAAGGAAGCGCTGGCATCGAAGGTGATGACCTCGTCCTGGCAGACGAGAATGGGGACGGGCCCACCCGCAGTGGCCACCGCTGTCGGTGGCTCGCAGGGTTGGAAACAGCTCATCGCGGCGGCAAAATCCCCAACTCCGTTGCCATTGCTGGTGAAGACCAAGGTGAGGCATCCGGTGCTGTTGGCGAAGCTGGCCGAAATGATGCCGGGGGAATCGCTGCCCGACCAGGTTCCGATGAGTTGTGCGGAGGTATTGTCCCCGTCATAAATGCTCAGTTGGTCCAACGGCGCGGTACCGGCAGTGGAAAGGTTGAAGATGATCCATTGAAGGGAGATGGCCGGGCCGGAGCCATCGGGACAGATCACCGTGGTGAAGTTCTCGTTGTCACCATATCCACCACCATTCCCACCGCTGTCAAGGAACGCCCCCTGGCAGGCCGAAACGCTGGGTTCGCTCATGTAATACTCCTGTGCCTGCCCCGTCAGCGTGAGCGCTGCGAGGGCGATCCCCAGTATCGGTTTCCACATGGTAGAGGGTCTTTTCTTCACGATCGATCGGTGTTCAATGCATCCCAAAGGCCTCGGATGGAAGCCGCCAAATCTAGCGTCCGTCCCGGAAACGGGCCGGGTCAATTCATGCCGGTGCGGTTCAGCCATACCACCTTGCCTTCGGAAACCAAGCGTCCATCGGCCGTCATGGCTTCCACGGCGACCAAGTACATACCGTCCTCGCAATTCGCCCCCGTCCATGGTTCGCCGCTATTGGTGCTGAACACCAACTGGTTGCTCTTCATGGAATAGACCCGAAGCAGCAAGCTTGTGTACCCTTCCATGGGGATGATGTACGCATCGTTGATGCCGTCATTGTTCGGCGTGAAAACACTGGGCATGAAGGGCTTCTGAAGTTCCCCGTGCGTCATTGGTGCAGGGTCGGTTTCGGCAGGAGGTTCTACAGAGGGTGTTACGGGCTCCTTGGGATCCGAGGATGATGCTTGGCGATAGCTGGCACGCACCTGTTCCTCAACCCCTTCACTGAGATCGGAAATGATGGTGTTCACCAATCGGGCACCTTCGGGGTCCGGTACCGGGTTCGCGTTCGTTGCGGGGAGCGGCTCCTGCGGGACCAAAGGTGCCACATCGTTACCGGAAGTGTTGCTGGGGACTGCGGCGGAAGTTCCGCTAACAGCCGTGATGGAAGGTGCGGGGCGCTCCGCTACAAGGGCGATTCGCCCGCTGTTGTTTACGGTCTCGCTCACTTGCACAGCCGATCCACCCACCGGTTCAGCCAGAGGCTCCATAGGCACCACTGGCGCCACTGCGTCTGCTTTCTCTTGGGCAACTAGGCCGGTCTCTTCGGTGCTGTTCAGCGCTAAAACCAACCCACCAACGACCACCAATCCCGCGATACCCGCGGCAACCCAACCAAAGCCGCCGAACAGCCCACCGCCGACAGCGGCACCATGGCCGAGTTGGCTGCTGATCCCTTGCCACACGCCCGGATCCACGTTCACCTCGTGCTGTTGGAACCGCTCGCGGAAGAGTTCGTTCACGTTGTCGGCAACGGGGGGGCTGGTGAGCATACGCGCCTCGATCACCTGCCACGTGGCGGGGTCCACAGGGGCCTCATGGCCCTGGAACCGCTCCCTGAACAGGTCTTTCAAACTATCCTTCATGGTCGTGTGCATAGGGAGCCGCAGCCTCTTTTGGCAGCAGCTTGCGCAGGTAGGCCCGCGCTTTCATGAACTGTGATTTCGAAGTGTTCTCCGAGATACCGAGTTGCTCAGCTATCTCCTTGTGCGCGTATCCTTCGATGGCGAAGAGGTTGAACACCGTGCGATAGCCGGGAGGCAACGCATGGATCAGCTCCATCAACTCATCCGTGCTCATGGTGGTGAGCACCTGCTCGTCCGCGTGGTGCAGGTGCTCGGCCTCGGTAAGGTCCAAGCTGTGGTCGTAAGGTTTGTTGCGGCGGATGTGGTCCAATGCCGTGTTCACCATGGTGCGGGCGATCCAACCACCCAAGGGCCCATCTCCGCGGTAGTGATCGATCTTCTGGAAGACCTTCACAAAACCGTCCTGGAGCATGTCCTGGGCTTGGTCCCTGTTGTTGGCGTAACGCATGCAAATGCTCATCATCTTCCGCGCATAGCTCTGATACAGCGCCTTCTGCGTGGCGGGGTCACCCTTGACGCATCCTGCAACGAGCTGTTCATCCGTCATGGCCATCCGCTGGGAGATGATGCGATCAGGGGAGGGCAAGTTGCCCGGAACCCCTGTTTTTGTGACAGCCAGCAAGGTACGGCCACTGAGGGGCCTGAAAGAAGCGTGTGCCCTACTTGATCAAGGTCACGGAACCGAGGTGCTGCAAGGTTTCAGCACCGTTGGCGGGTTGGGCGGACAAGCGCCACACATATACCCCTTGAGGCAGGATGGCTCCGCCCAACCCCATGCTGCCATCCCAACCTTCTCCCGGGCTGGTGGTAGAGAATACCAATCGGCCCCAACGGTCGAATACTTGGAAGAGGTAGTTGGCGAAGGAAAGGCCCGCATAACGAGGGAAGTACTTGTCGTTCAGGCCGTCACCATCCGGGGTGAACGCGTTCGGGGCCAAGAACAGGGGCTCCGTTTGCGGTTCTCGTTCGGGATCGGCCAAAAGATGTTCCGGTCGCGTGGACAGATACCCCGATATGGGTTCGGGTTCACTTGGGACCGGCTTTCCCGATCCTTCCTCCGGAAGCATTGCTGCGACCGGGATAGTTCCCGCCCCGGGGACCGTGGATCCCGTTTCCGTGGTTTGTGCAACCGTGATCATCACCGTGCCGTGGGCAAGGATGAAGAACAGGGCTCGTGCGCTTGATCGTAGCATGGTGCCAAATATCAAAGTAACCCCCGGATCCGTGATCTGTTCACATGGGGAAGTACCATGGCCTCACGGGCGGAGGGACACCAAGATAGGGGTGAACGGCCGCTGCACGCCCACCGATCGGCTACTTTCGCGCCCCTTTTCGACCAGTCCGGCCAAGTCCATGGAACACATCCGCAACTTCTGCATCATTGCCCATATCGACCACGGCAAAAGCACGTTGGCCGACCGCCTGTTGCAGATGACCGGCACCATCGCCGACCGCGACATGCAGGCGCAGAACCTGGATGACATGGACCTGGAGCGTGAGCGCGGGATCACGATCAAGAGCAAGGCGATCCAGATGGACTACACCCTGAACGGGCAGAAGTACATCCTGAACCTGATCGATACCCCCGGCCACGTGGACTTCAGTTACGAGGTGAGCCGTTCGATCGCCGCATGTGAGGGAGCGCTCCTTATCGTCGATGCAACACAAGGGATCCAGGCGCAGACCATCAGTAACCTGTACCTCGCGCTCGAGCATGACCTCACGATCATTCCCGTGCTGAACAAAATGGACCTCCAAAGCGCGAACCCGGAGGAAGTGAAGGACCAGATCGTGGACCTCCTTGGTTGCAAGCGCGAAGAGATCATGTCCGCAAGCGGTAAGACGGGACTCGGAGTGGACAAGGTCCTGGAAGAGATCGTGGCGCGGATCCCTGCGCCGAAAGGCGATCCCGGTGCGCCTTTGCAAGCGCTCATCTTCGACAGTGTGTTCAATAGTTTCCGTGGCATCATCGCGTACTTCCGCGTGATGAACGGCACCATCCGCAAGGGTGATCAAGTGAAGTTCTTCAACACAGGCGTTGAATATGCTGCGGACGAAGTGGGCTGCTTGAAGATGGAGATCCAGCCACGCCCCGATGTGAAGGCTGGTGATGTTGGATACATCATCAGTGGCATCAAGACCGCAAGCGAGGTGAAGGTCGGCGATACGATCACCCATCGTGATCGCCCGTGCAACGTGGCCATCCATGGCTTCGAAGAAGTGAAGCCCATGGTATGGGCAGGCATATTCCCAGTGGATACGGACGACTACGAGGAGATGCGCGATGCCATGGAGAAGCTGCAACTCAATGACGCGAGCTTGACCTGGACACCGGAGAGCAGTGCGGCGCTAGGCTTCGGGTTCCGGTGCGGGTTCCTCGGGTTGCTCCATATGGAGATCATCCAAGAGCGGCTTCAGCGGGAGTTCAACATGAGCGTGATCACCACCGTGCCGAACGTGGGCTACGTCATCACCCGCACCAATGGGGAGGTGTTCGAGATCCACAATCCCAGTGAGCTGCCCGATGTGATGCACATCGAGAAGATCGAAGAACCGTACATCAAGGCGCAGGTGATCACCAAGGCCGAGTACACCGGCGCGATCATGACCTTGTGCATCGAGAAGCGGGGCAATCTCATCGGCCAGAACTACCTCACCACCGATCGCGTGGAACTCACCTTCGAGCTACCCCTCGGTGAGGTGGTCTTCGATTTCTACGACAAGCTCAAGAGCATCTCACGTGGTTATGCGAGCTTCGACTATCATCCGATCGGCCTCAAGGAGAGCGACCTCATCAAGCTGGATATCCTGCTGAACAGCGAGCGCGTTGATGCGCTGAG
>Ga0073899_10006545_pt1 | contig 10055 bp, 7 predicted proteins | sample KloWWTmetaKNB5Ph_FD_88975 | JGI IMG/M metagenome (GOLD analysis project Ga0073899, IMG submission 88975) | Active sludge microbial communities from Klosterneuburg, Austria, studying microevolution and ecology of nitrifiers - Klosterneuburg... | ecosystem: Engineered > WWTP > Aerobic digester >...
CTGGTAGCGCCGTGTCGCGTTCGCGTGGTGGTCGGAATGGCGTTGCAGGTGGAACAGCGCCCAGTTCGAGACGATGTGGTTGCTGTTCCAGGAATGCTCGGGCCGGCACGGTTCGAAGCGGCCGCTGTCGAGACGGCGGCGGGCGATGCCGTAGTGCTCGATGTAGTTGGCGCTGGTCAGCTGGAAGTTGGCCCAGAACGAGGCCGCCAACAGGAATGGCAGCACGCCGACGCCGAGCCAGAGGAGCAGCGCGGACCACAGCGCGAGCGTGATCAGGGTGGTCTGCACGATGTCGTTGTGCGGGCTGAAACGTGATCGTCCGGATGCGACCATGCGCTCGCATTCGAGCCGCCAGGCGCGACGCAGTGCGCCCGGCATCTCGCGCGGCAGGAATTGCCAGATCGACTCGCCGAGACGGGAAGAGGCCGGGTCCTCGGGCGTGGCGACGTCGCGGTGGTGGCCGCGATTGTGTTCGACATGGAAGTGGCCGTAGCCGGTTGGCGCCAGCACCAGCTTCGCCAGCCAGCGCTCGAACGCGCCGCGCTTGTGGCCAAGCTCGTGGCCGAGGTTGATGCAGAAGCCGCCGATCACGCCGGTGGCGATGGTCACCGCGACCAGCCCATGCCAGGGCAGAGGATGCCGGGCGACGAACCAGGCCACGAACCCGAATGCAAACCACAGCAGCGGCACCATGATCCAGGTGATCACGCGGTAATAGCGATCGGCATCGAGCGCCGCCATCGCCGACTCCGGCGGGTTGCTGCGGTCTTCGCCGAACACCAGATCGGCGAGCGGCAGCAGCACATAGAACAGAAGTACCGGCGGCCACAGCACGCGCGCATCGCCGCTGGTGAGGTATGCGATCGGACCGGCAGTCGCGAGCAGCGGCAGCAGCACCGACAACAACCACGCATGGCGCTTGCGATCGCGATACCGCGGAAGGGCTTCAACGACGGCACTCATGTGCGGGCTTCCAAACACTTGAATGCCGCACAGCATGCGCCTGCGCGATGCCGAAGACCAGTGACGCGACAGCGACTTGAGGCGGAACACACTTGTCCATACACTTGGTTCGTGAAGATCGAGTGGGATCTGGCCAAGGCCAAAGCCAATCTTGAGGGTCACGGCGTCTCGTTCTCGGAGGCCGCGACGGTCCTTTGTGACGAGGGAGCCTTGACGCGCGAGGATCCTGGCGCGACCGACGAACAGCGCTTCGTCACATTGGGAATGAGCGCGACCGACGCGCTGCTCGTCGTTGTCCATACGCATCGAGAACCCGACTCGTATCGGATCATTTCCTGCTGGAAGGCCAACAAGCCGCAGAGGCGCCTGTATGAAAAAGCAAACCGCTGAACCGTATCGCGACATCGACTTTGGCAAGGCAAAGCGTGGCGCCGTGATCAAGTCCGACCCTGGCAAGGTCAAGATTTCGATTCGTCTCGACCAGGCCGTCATCGATCACTTTCGCGGCATTGTCGAGCGGGTCGGCGCGGGCAATTACCAGACGCTCATCAACGACGCGCTGCTCGCGCACATCCAGAGCCGCGGCATGCTGGAGGCGGTACGGAAGGTCGTGCGCGAAGAAATGGCGCCGATGCGAGCGAAATCGCCCGTCGTCCGCACCAAGCGCGCTGCCGCGTAGTCCCGGCGCAGCGGGCGCGGTGCACACCCTACCGCGCCGTGACCAAAATCCGGGTTGTGCGTAATCGGGTGTGCCGAGCAACGCGAGGCGCACCGTCCCATCGCGAAACCGCGCCGCAATGCTGGAATCGACCACGTAGCCGCTAGACTACGCCCATGCTCAGTTTCTCCAATCTCCGCCTGCGGCGTGGGCCGCGGGTGCTCATCGACGGCTTATCCGCAACCATCCACCGTGGCCAGCGCGTCGGCTTCGTCGGGCGCAATGGCACCGGCAAGTCGAGCCTGTTTGCGCTGATTCTCGGCGAGATTCAGCCCGATCAGGGCGATGTCTCGTTGCCGAAAAGCCTCACCATTGCGTCGGTGGCGCAGGAGATGCCGCACACCGAACAGCCGGCGATCGAGTACGTGCTCGATGGCGACGCCGAGCTGCGCGCGGTCGAAGCAGCGTTGCGCGAGGCCGAGATCACCCACGACGCGCACGAGATCGCGCATGGCCACGAGCGCCTGCACGCCATCGGTGGCTATGCCGCGGCCGCGCGCGCGGCGCGCATGCTCGACGGACTCGGCTTCAAGCCAGACCAGATCGACAACCCGGTCGCCTCGTTTTCGGGCGGCTGGCGCATGCGCCTGAATCTCGCGCGCGTGCTGATGACGCGCGCCGACCTGATGCTGCTCGACGAGCCGACCAACCATCTCGACATCGACGCCGTGGTCTGGCTGCAGAACTGGCTGCTCGCCTACGAGGGCACGCTGCTGGTGATCTCGCATGACCGCGAATTCCTCGACGCGGTCTGCACCCACACCCTGCATCTGGCCGAGAGCAAGGCGACTCTGTACACCGGCAACTATTCGCAGTTCGAACGCTTGCGTGCCGAGCGCATGGCGCAACAGGCCGCGGTTTCAGCGTCGCAGCAGCGCACGATCGCGCACCTGCAGAGCTTCGTCGACCGCTTCAAGGCCAGCGCGGCCAAGGCGCGCCTGGCGCAATCGCGCGTCAAGATGATCGAACGCATCAAACTGGTCGCGCCGGTGGTTGCCGACAGCGAGTTCAGTTTCGATTTTCCGGCGCCGGACAAGCTGCCCTCGCCGCTGATTCGCCTGCACGATGCCGCGGTCGGCTACGGTGAGCGCACGGTGTTGTCCGGGATCAAGCTCAGCCTCGAGCCGGGCCAGCGCATTGGCCTGGTCGGCCCCAATGGCGAGGGCAAGTCGACCCTGGTCAAGCTGCTGGCCGGAGAACTCGAGATCCGCGCCGGCGAGATGACGCGCCACCCGGACCTGCGCGTTGGCTATTTCGCCCAGCACCAGCTCGAACAGCTGAACCCGGACGCATCGCCGCTCGAGCATTTCAAGGAACTCGACCCGAAAAAGGGCGAGCAGGAACTGCGCAGCGTGCTCGGCGGCTTCAACTTTGTCGGCGACCGCGTGTTCGAGAAGGTCGCCCCGTTCTCCGGTGGCGAGAAAGCACGCCTGGCGCTGGCCATGGTCGTGTATCGCCGGCCGAATCTGCTGCTGCTCGATGAACCGACCAACCATCTCGATCTGGACATGCGCCAGGCGCTGGAGATCGCCCTGTCGGACTTCGACGGCGCGGTGGTGCTGGTGTCGCATGACCGGCATCTGGTTGGCGCCACCTGCGACCAGCTGATCCGCGTCTGCGATGGCACGGTCGGCGAATTCGACGGCGATCTCGATGTCTATGCGAAGTGGCTGAGTTCGCGCGGCAGTGCCATGCGCCAGGATGCGGGCCCGAGCAAGCCGACGGGCGGCGAGCGCTCCGCGCGCAACAACGACAAGGCGCAGAAGAAGCAGGAACGCGCGTTGCGCGACGCACTGAAGGCCGCCGAAGCCGAGATGGAGCGGCTGCAGCGCGATCTGCAACAGGTCGATCGCGAAGTGGCGGCGCCGGGATTTTTCAGCCAGGACAAATTCAAGGTGCTGGCCACCACCCAGCGCCAGAGCGAAACCCGACGCAAGCTCGACGAGGCCGAAGCCGCTTGGCTCGCCGCTGCCGAAGCCAGCGAGGCCGCAGCACGCTAGCGGTCTAATCGGCGCTGACGGTGCGCGTCTTCGCCCAGTCGCGCAGCTGTTGCACCGGCTCGGCCATCAGCACCGAGAGTGGCCGCGTCACCTTCAATTCGGCGAGCAGGTGGCGCTGCTGCAGCGGCACGCCGTCGGCATGCGCGGCATAGAGCGCGGCGACGATCGCCTGTTCGATCTCGGCGCCGGAAAAACCGGCGCTGGCCGCAACCAGCGCATCGCGGTCGAAGTCCTCGCGGTCGAGCTTGCGCTTGTCGAAGTGCACGCGAAAAATCGCGTCGCGCGCATCTTCTCTGGGCAGGTCGATGAAGAAAATTTCGTCGAAGCGGCCCTTGCGCAGCAGCTCCGGTGGCAGTCGCGAGACGTCATTCGCGGTCGCGACCAGGAACACCGGCTTTTTGCGCTCGGACATCCAGGTGAGCAGGGCGCCGAGCACGCGACGCGAGACGCCATCGTCGCTGTCGGAGGTCGCGAGGCCCTTCTCGATCTCGTCGCACCACAGCACGCAGGGGGAGAGCGCTTCGGCATTGAGCAGCGACTCGCGCAGGTTGCGCTCGGTTTCGCCGTGGTACTTGTTGTACAGCGCGCCGAAGTCGAGCCGCACCAGCGGCACCCCGAACGAACCGGCGATCGCCTTCGCCGCCAGGCTCTTGCCGCAGCCCTGCACGCCGAGCAGCAGCAGGCCCTTGGGCGGATCGAGTCCGGCGACCTTGTTCTCGCCGAGGAAGATCGCGCGGCGCTGTTCCACCCACTGCTTCAGGCGCGTGAGCCCGGCAACATCGGCGAAGGCCGCGGTCTCGTACTCGAAGTGCAGCACGCCGTCGCGGTTCAGCAGCTCGAACTTGAGCTTGGCCAGCTCCGGCAGGTCGGACATGCCGACGGCGCCGTCGCGGAACACCAGTTGCCGTGCGATGCGGCGCGCGTCCGGGAGTTTGAGTCCAATCAAATTGCGGACGATGGTCTTGAACGCGACCGGGTCGATCTCGACGCGCTTGCCGCCGTGCTCGCGCGAATACTGGAAGGCCTCATCGCGCACCAGCTTGCCGAGCGTGGCTTCGTCCGGCAGCTTGAGCGGAATGCGCACGCTCTGCGCTTCGATCTCCTTCGGGATCTCGATGCCGACGCCGATCAGCACCAGCGTGTGCGCTGCGGTGTTGCTGCGGTCGACGATCTCCCGCACCAGACGCATGGTCAGCGGGTAGCGCAAGTAGCCGTGGAAATCGCACAGCAAGAAGATCGCGCGCTCCTTCTGTTCCTTGATGAATTGCAGCGTCGCGGTCGCCTCGGTTGCGACCAGCGGCGGTTCGTCGAGGGTCATGTCGAGGCGCTGCAGGCCGTCGTTCAGGCTCCACTTGTACAGCGGTCGCCAGACCTTGCCGATGACATGGCGGAAGCTCTCGACCACGCGCGATTCCTCGGCGGTGTCGACGGCGATCACCGGGTGTCCGGCGCGGATCAGGCTGGCGAGGTTGTCGAGATCGGGCATGGCGGCAGGGTAGGGACAAGAGCGCTACTTTGTCCGGAATCGCGGGTTTTGTCGAAGCCGGCGCCGGCCCTGAACGGCGGTGCGACGCATCACGGTGCGCCGTGGCGCGAGTTGTATGCTTGGCGCCACCGTTGTCGGGAGATCCAGATGAAACACTGCATCCGCGGGTTGTGGCTCGCCGTCCTGAGTATTCCGTTGTGGGCCTCCGCAGCCGAGTTGCCGAGCCGGCGGTTCCAGCTGCCGATCGATCCGGCGGCGCGGGCGCTGCAGTTGCCGCCGCTGAACGCGGAGAAGGCGCTGGCCGAGGACGCGCTTGCCGACAAAGGCCGGCCGCTGCGCTACGCCTTGATGCACAAGGCCGGCGTCGACCTGCGCGATGAGCGCAAGTCCGCCCCCGGGCGCTGGAGCGAAGTCGATGCCGCACACGATCTCTGGCGCGTGCGCATCGATGCGCCGGGCGCGGTCTCGATCGATCTGGCGCTGGCGCCCTTCCATCTGCCTGCGGATGCCGAGGTCTGGTTGAGCGATGCCAGCGGCAAGTTCCGGCGCGGTCCCTACACCACGCGCGACAACCCGAAGTCCGGCGAGTTCTGGACGCCGTATGTGCCGGGCGATGTCGCCTACCTCGAAGTGCTGGTGCCAAAGAGCGTGCGTGGCGAGCTGCGGCTGGGCATCAAGTCGGTGCAGCAGGCCTATCGCTCGATCGAAAGCGGCGACTCGCCGTTCGCGAAGTCGGGCAGCTGCAATGTCGATGTGGTCTGCTCCGAGGGCAACAACTACCGCGACCAGATCAATGCGGTGGCGCGTTACACCTACCAGACCGGCTCGGAAGGTTTTCTTTGCACCGGTCAGCTGGTGAACAACACCGCCCAGAACAACCGCCGCCTGTTGCTGACCGCGAACCACTGCATGGATACACAGGCCGAAGCCGGCACCGTGGTCGCCTACTGGAAGTACGAAAGTCCGACCTGTCGCACGCCGGGGTCGAGCGGGAGCGGCACCTCGATTCCGACCAGCGGGAACTCCATCGCCCAGCCCGGCGGCGCGACCCTGCTTGCGACCTACCAGCCCGCGGACACGACCCTGGTCGAGCTGAATACCGAAGTGCCGGCGGCGGCCAACGCATTCTGGCTGGGCTGGGATCGCAGCCTGGATGTTCCGGCCTCGGCGGTTGGCATCCATCATCCCCGAGGGCACGAGAAGCGCATCACCTTCGAGAACCAGCCGCTGTCGACCAACGACGTGGTGGTGTCCAGGGTGCCCGGTTCGCGCCACTGGCACGTCAGCAACTGGGACCTGGGCACGACCGAGCAGGGCTCGTCCGGGTCGGTGTTGCTCAATCCGCAGAAGCGACTCATCGGAGTGCTCTCCGGCGGCGCCGCCAGTTGCAGCTACAACTTCGACGATTACTACGGCCGCCTCAATATTGCCTGGGAAGGTGGCGGCAGCGCGGCGTCGCGAGTGCGGGATTATCTCGACCCCGCCAGCAGCGGCGCCACCGCCATCGACGGCCGCGGCACGTGCACGGCGCCGACGCTGTGGTCGGCGGCGACGCCGGGCAGCACCGATGCCGTGATCGAGGTGACCACGCACGTCTCCGGTGGCACCGGGCCCTACACCCTGACCTGGGACGTGGATGGCGATGCGGTGGTGGATCGCCGCCAGACCGGCGTCACCAGCCAGCACACGCTGCGACTGACCTATCCGACGCGCAAGACCGCGCTGGTCACGGTCACCGCCACCGATGCCATCGGCTGCGAAACGATCGACAGCTGGAATCTGCCGGTGGCCGGGCCGCAGCTGAGCGCGGCGCCGCAGGGCTCGACCAGCCAGGTCTGCGGCGATGGCGACAGCAACTTCGAGCCCGGCGAAATCTGGAACGTGCCGGTGCGTGTCAGCAACAGCGGCAATGACGCCATGAACGACGGTTTCGCGATCTTCACCGGCGGCAGCGCGCCGGGCACCGCCGCCGACAGCAGCGGCATCACCGACAGCTTCGGTTATCGCGCGCTGTCGAGCGCGAGTTCCAGCGACTGCGACTACCAGGCGGTGGACATGAGCGGCGCCACGCTGCTGACGCCGACCTCCAGCGACGATGGCTACGTCGCCAACCTCGCAGTCGGCGGTGGCGCCGGCTTCCAGTTCTACGACAGCACGATCAGTACTCTGATGCTGTCGACCAACGGTTACCTCACGACCAATCCGGCCGATGGCGGCAACGACTACGCTGCTGCCTGCGGCGTCGACAGCCACGCCGGCATTGTCGATGGGCGCATCCAGGTGCTGCATGACGATCTGGTGATCCAGTCCGGCGGCAGCGTCCGCCACCAGCATTTCGCGAGCTGCCCGCGTGCCTCGGACGCCGGCAGCGCGAGCCAGGGTTGCACGGTGTTCGAGTGGCGCAACATGGGCCGCTATGTGCAGGGCGGTTCGCCCACCGGCAACGCGGTGTTCCAGGCGATCCTGTACGACAGCAGCTACGAGATCGTCTACCAGTACCTGACCGCCGACTCCGGCAACGGCGGCAGCGCGTCGATCGGCCTGCAGAAGCCCGATGAAACCGTGCGCTTGAACTATGCCTGCGATGCCGCCAATGCCGCGCCGAGCGGAACCGCGGTGTGCCTGTTCCACCCGAGCGCACCGGCACTTGGCGCCAGCGATGCCAACCTGCACGTGGTCTCGGCGGCGAACGCGCTCGACAATCTCGCCGCCGGCGCCAGCCGCGATGTCACCGTCAGCGCCTATCTCGATCCCGGCGCCTTGTGCGGCAGTCGCGCCGTGGTCAGTTTCCTCGGCGGTGTCGACGATTACGCCTACAGCTTCGCGCCCAACAAGGTGCTCAATGTCGGTGTGCCGGCCAGCGGCAACTGCCAGGTCGCAACGCAGTGCGCGGCCCAACTCGCGAGCCTGGGTGCTCCCGGCGTGGCCGGTGGCGGTTACTGGAACCCGAACCGCTCCGGCAACGGCCAGAACATCTTCAACATCGGCAGCGTGTTTTCTTCGGCCTGGTTCACCAGCGAGGCCGATCGCTCGCCGGTGTGGTACCTGATGGCCGGCCCGTGGAACCCGAGCTTCAGTCAGGCCAAGACCACGATCAACCGCTTCACCCGCACCTCCAGCAGTCCGTTTGCGGTGGCCCCAACCGCAGTCGGAACCGCCCAATTCACCCGCGGCGACGATGACTCGGACTACATCAGCACCTGGCAGTTCGGCGGAGTCTGGGGCGGAGAGAAGCTGGTGCGCGTCTTTCCGACCAGCGGTCTGCCGAGCCCGAACCACACTGGCGGCTGGTACAACCCTTCCGAGTCCGGATGGGGTCTGGCCGTGGATGAGCACCGCGTCGGCGGTCAGCCTTCGACCGGCATGGTCGCCTACTTCTACGACGCCGCGAATCAGCCGCGCTGGACGCTGGGCGAGCAGCTCAATACCGGCAGCAGCGTCGCCCACAATTCCTACCTGGTGCATTGCCCGAGCTGTGCGCGTTTCGACGACTTCGGCGCCACCGCGACTGCAGTCGGCACCATGACGCGCAGCTACCAGAGCCAGACCACCGGCACGCTGGACAGCAGCATCACCCTGCCGGCACCCTTGAGCGGTAGCTGGAATCGCAGCGCCTTGCCGATCCAGATGATCACTCCACCGCTGAGCCCGAGCCCATGATTCGACACTGGATTGTCCTGCGCCACGCCCACGCCGAAGCGCAAAGCAGCGATGGCGGTGACTTCAGCCGCGAGCTCTCTGCGCGCGGCCGCGAGGAGGCCACCCGTGCCGCGGATGCGCTGGCCAAGCTGCTCGACGGGCGCGTGCCGCGCATCCTGTCGTCGCCGGCAGCGCGCGCCGAGGCCACCGCGCAGATCGTGGCCGAGCGCCTTGGCGACAGCGTCGGCTTCAACGCCCGCATCTACGACGCCACTCCGGGGCACCTGCTCGACGTGTTCAACGCCACCAGCCCGACCGAGACCGTGCTCGTGGTCGGGCACAATCCCGGGGTCGAGGAGTTGGTGGCACTGCTGGTCGATGGACGCTCGCAGGCGCATCGCGGCATGCCCACCGCCGCCTTCGCCGTGATCGATGTGCCCGAGGGCATGGTCGAACCCGGTCGCGGCCAATTGCGCGCATTCTGGGCGCCGTAGCCGAGCCGGCATGCGCGCAGCAGCCTTGGCCGGGTGGTTGCTTCTGATCGCTGCCGCCAACGTGGTCGCAGGCGAGACTGTCGACTATCGCCTCGATGCTGCGCAGTCGACGATCCGCTTCGAACTGTATGCGCTTGGCTGGTGGCCGGTGCGCGGCAGCGCCAGCGCGCAAGGTAGCGTGGTGGTGCGCGACGGGCTCGCCGACATCGATGTCAGCGTGTCCCTGCAGTCGCTCACGATGGCGCGCGCCGGATATCGCGAGTGGGCGCTGTCGCCCGAGTTCTTCGCGGCAAAAAAGTACCCGCAACTGGAGTTCCACGCGCACGCCATTCCGCTGCAGCGACTGCGCGAGGGCGGCGAAATCGAAGGTGAACTGCAGGTGCGCGGACGCGCGCGCGCGGCGCGTTTCCAGCTGGCTGCGAGCGACTGCGCCGCCAGCGCCGCGCCGTGTCGCGTGCGCGCCGACGGCCAATTGTCGCGGCGCGCGTTCGACATGCGTTCGCGCCGCTTCACGCTCGGCGACCGTATCCGCATCGAACTCGAACTGCAGCTGGTGCCCGAGCCGGTGCCGGTGCCGGCGCTGTGAAGCGCTGCCTGCGCCCGCTGCTGCTGGCCTTGACGCTGGGCCTCGGCGCCTGCGCCAACCACCGTGAGATCGTGCGCGAAGCCGAAGCACTGGTGGCGCAGACGCGACCTGAGGCAGTCAACTGCGCGCGCGCCGATCACTGCGCGCTGGTTTCGCCGTTGCTGGCCGA
>Ga0073899_10006546_pt1 | contig 10054 bp, 9 predicted proteins | sample KloWWTmetaKNB5Ph_FD_88975 | JGI IMG/M metagenome (GOLD analysis project Ga0073899, IMG submission 88975) | Active sludge microbial communities from Klosterneuburg, Austria, studying microevolution and ecology of nitrifiers - Klosterneuburg... | ecosystem: Engineered > WWTP > Aerobic digester >...
AACCTGGACGCCGAACAGACCGCCCGAGCAGCCCTGCGCGAGTTGGAGAAGCGCGTCCGCGAAGCCGAGCTGAACGGAGTCCAGTAACCCCGGTTGGGGTGTCCCCGAGTGCCCGCACCGCTAGGGTAGGGACGACGACAATTCCGCTTGAAAGGCACACACGTGGCACAAATCGAATTCGTTCACGCGAGGCAGATCCTCGATTCGCGCGGCAACCCCACCGTTGAGGTGGAGGTCGTGCTCGACGACGAGACCGTGGGCCGCGCTGCGGTTCCGTCCGGCGCCTCCACCGGTGCGTTCGAAGCCGCAGAGCTGCGTGACGGCGATGCGGCCCATTACGGTGGCAAGGGCGTGCTGAAGGCCGTCGAGAACGCCGTGGAGCAGATTGGCCCCGAGGTCATCGGCATGGAGGCGTCCGAACAGCGCCTGCTCGACCAGGCCATGATCGAGTTGGACGGCACCGACAACAAGTCCAAGCTCGGCGCGAACGCCATCCTCGGTGTATCGCTGGCCGTGGCGCAGGCCGCAGCCGACTCCGCCGGTCTGCCGCTGTACCGCTACCTCGGCGGCCCGACTGCCAGCGTGCTGCCGGTGCCGATGATGAACATCCTCAACGGTGGTTCGCATGCCGACTCCAACGTCGACATCCAGGAGTTCATGATCGCGCCGATCGGTGCGGCCACCTTCGCGGACGCCCTCGAAATGGGCGCCGGCGTCTACCACGCGCTGAAGGCAGTGCTGAAGGGCCGCGGCCTTTCCACCGGCCTGGGCGACGAGGGCGGCTTCGCCCCGAACCTGGAGAGCAACGCGGCGGCCCTCGACCTCATCCTCGAGGCAATCAAGAACGCCGGCTTCGTACCGGGCAAGGACGTGGCGCTCGCGCTCGACGTGGCCGCGTCCGAGTTCTACAACGAGGACGGCACCTACGCATTCGAAGGTGCGTCGAAGACCGCTGAAGAGATGGTCGCCTACTACGCCGACCTGGTCGCCAAGTACCCGCTGGTCTCGATCGAGGACCCGCTGAACGAGGACGACTGGGACGGCTGGAAGTCGATGACCGCATCGCTGGGCGACAAGGTGCAGCTGGTCGGTGACGACCTGTTCGTGACCAACGTGACCCGCCTGCAGAAGGGCATCGACACCGACACCGCCAACGCGCTGCTCGTGAAGGTGAACCAGATCGGTTCGCTCACCGAGACCATCGACGCGGTCGACATGGCCCATCGCGCCGGCTACAAGACGATGATGAGCCACCGTTCCGGCGAGACCGAGGACGTCACCATCGCCGACCTGGCCGTCGCCCTCGGCTGTGGCCAGATCAAGTCGGGCGCCCCGGCGCGTTCGGAGCGGGTTGCCAAGTACAACCAGCTGCTGCGCATCGAGGAGGACCTGGACGACGCCGCGCGCTACGCCGGTGCCGCCGCGTTCCCGAGGTTCAAGGCCTGAGCTAGTTTCCAACAGTGCGCCGGCGGTCTTCCGCCGGCGCACTGTGCTGTTTTCGGCACTTGCGCCCGTCCGTCCCGTCCGTCCCGCATCGAGAGCCCCCCTTCCTCGCCGAGAGCCTCCGGTTCGGTGGAGGGCCTGTACCGGCGCGCGGGCGAATGACCGAAACGGTGGCCCTCGGCGCGGAGGGCGGCGAAACCAGGGGATGGCGGACGCACCCAGCGAGTCCGGCGGGCGTCCGGCGAATGCCCGCCTATCCTTGACCAGATGAGGTTCGAGGGTCATGGCTCGCGGGACGCGTAGCTCGCGCAACGACACCGCCGGCCCGGGGCGTCCGACGCGGCGCGCCCGGTCCGGCGCTCGTGCGTCCGCGCCCGACACTCCGAGTGTTCCGCAAGCAAGGGACCGCAGCACGGACGTGCCGATGTGGCGGAGGGGTCTGCACCTCACTCGTCGCGCGATCGTGCTGGCGTTGGTGGTGGTGGCGCTGATCATCTCCTTCAGCGGCTCAATGCGCAGCTACCTCGCCCAGCAGCACGAACTGGCGGTGGCCGAGCAGGAGATCCGTGATCGCTCGGCGCAGATCGCCGACCTTCAGGCAGAGCTGGCTCGCTGGGATGACGCCGACTACGTCAAGGCCCAGGCCCGTGATCGACTCGGCTGGGTGATGCCAGGGGAGACCGGCTACCGGGTGATCGGTGCGGACGGCAAGCCGCTCGGCGGCGGCGTGGTGATCGAGTCGGCTGAACGTCTGCCCGCAGGTGAGCACGACCCGGTCTGGTGGGACCGCCTATGGGGTTCGCTGCAGGCCGCGGACGCCCCCGCCCGCAAGGTCACGTCGCCGTAGTCGGTTACCGGCTGGTCGCGCAACTCCGCCTTCGGCTGGTCGAGCCTGTCGAGACCTTCACACACCCCGTCGAGCCCGCAGAAGCCACATGGGAGAATGACCGACGTGCCGACCTTCGAACCCCTGACACCATCGGACGCCGCGACGATCGCCGCACAGTTGGGACGCGAACCGCGCGGCTCGGCAGGAGTCGCCTGGCGGTGCCCGTGCGGCAAGCCGGGGGTGGTGGCCACCGATCCGAGACTGCCGGACGGAACCCCGTTCCCGACCACCTACTACCTCACCTGTCCCCGTGCGGTGGCAGGGTGCTCCACGCTTGAAGCCGAAGGCCTGATGGCCCAGATGTCCGAGCGCCTGAGCGCCGATCCTGAACTGGCGGCGGGGTACGCGTCCGCGCATTCGGCTTATCTGAGCGATCGCGCCGAACTGGGGGAGGTGCCCGAGATCGCCGCCATCAGTGCCGGCGGCATGCCCGACCGGGTGAAGTGCCTGCACGTGCTGGCCGCGCACTCTCTGGCGGCCGGACCGGGCGTCAACCCGCTCGGCGATGAGACTCTCGCCCGGCTGGGCGAGTTCTGGACGCGTCCCTGCCTGGTCGATCGTGGCTAAACTGTTTGCGGCGGTGGACTGCGGCACGAACTCCGTCCGCCTGCTGATCGCCCAAGTCATCGACGGAGACCTTCACGAGGTCGACCGGCGCCTGCACATCACCCGGCTCGGCCAAGGCGTGGACGCCACCGGCGCGTTCCACCCCGAGGCACTCGCGCGCACCCTCGACGCGATGGCCGACTTCGGCGCCCAACTGGACGCTCTCGGCGTGCAGCACCGCCGGGTGGTGGCCACTTCGGCGGCACGGGACGCGGCGAACTCAGCGGAGTTCTTCAGCGGGGCGAACGCGCGCCTCGGTGTGCCGGCCGAGATCATCTCCGGCGAGGAGGAGGCGGGGCTGTCCTACGCGGGCGCGGTCGCGGCGCTGCCGCACCTGGCCCAGCCGGTTCTCGTCATGGACATCGGCGGTGGTTCCACCGAACTCGTGGTGGGGGCGGACGGGGTGGCGCGCTCGGCAGTCTCGCTGAACATCGGCTCGGTGCGGCTGCGGGAGAGCCACCTGCATTCCGACCCGCCGTCGCAGGAGGAGATCGCGGCCGCGTCCGATCGGATCGACGGCGTGCTCGACAGCAGCGGCATCGACTTCGCGGGCATCGCGACCTGGGTCGGTGTCGGCGGCACTGTGACCAGCCTGTCGGCACTGGCGCAGCAACTGCCGGTCTACGATCGCCGGCTGGTGCACGCCTCGGTGGTCTCGTCGGACGCGCTCGCGTCACTCACGCGCAGCCTGCTCGCTATGCCGGTGGCCGAGGTGACCGAGCTTCCCACCATGGTGCCCGGCCGAGCGGACGTGATCTGTGCAGGAGCCCTGATCTGCTCCCGGGTGGGTGCCCGCGTGCCCGCCGAACTCGTTGTCAGCGAGGCCGACATCCTCGACGGTGTCATCGCGCGATTGGCGAACAGCGCCCAGATGTGAGCGTTACGCATTGCGCCTCCCAGGCGTCCGAATAGCTCCGAAGGCAACGTTGATAACGATGCGATAACTTCCGCAGAGATCGATTGTTAGGGCTCACATGTGAGCCCTAACATCTTGCTTACGGCCAAGGGCGGCCGTCCGGTCTCGGTGAGTCACTCTCTCCGCCCGGGACGAACAAGGAGGTTTGTAGATGAAGAAGACCCTCGGTCTCTTCGCCGCCAGTGCCCTGGTGTTGGCGCTGTCGGCCTGCAGTGGCGGAGCTGCTCCGGCCGCGACCGGAGGCGCCGCGGGCGCACCCAACAAGGCGATCGGCGAGATCGTCGTCGGCTTCGCGCAGGTGGGCGCGGAAAGCGGCTGGCGCACCGCCAACACCAAGGACATCCAGGACTCCTTCAAGGAGGCCGGGATCCAGCTGAAGTTCTCCGACGCGCAGCAGAAGCAGGAGAACCAGATCAAGGCCATCCGCTCCTACATCCAGCAGAGCGTGGACTACATCGCCTTCTCTCCGGTCGTCCAAACCGGTTGGGACGCCGTCCTCAACGAGGCCAAGGCCGCGAACATCCCGGTGGTGCTCACTGACCGTGCGGTCGACTCCAAGGACACCTCGCTGTACGTGACCTTCCTCGGCTCGGACTTCGTGCTCGAGGGCAAGAAGGCCGGCGAGTGGCTGGTCAAGGAGTACGAGGGCAAGACCGACGCGGTGAACATCGTCCAGCTCGAGGGGACCACCGGCTCTGCCCCGGCGATCGACCGAGCCACCGGATTCGCGGACGCGATCAAGGCCAGCACCAACATGAAGGTCGTCGCCAGCCAGACCGGTGACTTCACCCGCGCGGGTGGCAAGCAGGTCATGGAGGCCATGCTGAAGTCGCAGCCCAAGATCGACGTGGTCTATGCCCACAACGACGACATGGGTCTGGGCGCAATCGAGGCGATCGAGGCGGCCGGCAAGGTCCCGGGCAAGGACATCAAGATCATCACCGTCGACGCAGTGAAGGACGGCATGACCGCTCTCTCCGAAGGCAAGATCAACTTCATCGTCGAGTGCTCGCCGCTATTGGGCAAGCAACTGATCGACATCGTGAAGAAGCTCAACGCCGGCGAGGCCGTCGAGAAGCGGATCGTCACCGAGGAGACCACGTTCACCCAGGAGCAGGCCAAGGAGGCCCTGCCCAACCGCAAGTACTGACGCTTCGGCGTAAGTTCGCATCTCCAATGATCTGTGGGTGTGTGGCCGCGTGAGTGGCCACACACCCACCGAGTTGTAACCATTGCCTGCATGAGCCTGAAGACGAAATGAGCTGTGATGCCTGAAGAGTCGCGGTCGAAGCTGACCGCTCCCGGCGCACCAGTGATCGAGATGACCGACATCTCGATCACCTTCCCCGGCGTGAAGGCGCTCGACGGCGTCGACTTCCGGATGTTCCCGGGCGAGGTGCACTCGCTGATGGGTGAGAACGGGGCCGGCAAGTCCACCCTGATCAAGGCGCTCACCGGCGTGTACAGCGTCGACAGCGGTGTGATCCGGCTCTCCGGACACCACGTGACCTTCGCCAACCCGGCCCAGGCGCAGGCCGCCGGCATCAGCACGGTGTACCAGGAGGTGAACCTGCTGGGGAACCTGACGGTGGCCGAGAACGTGATGCTGGGTCGGGAGCCCCGCCGCTTCGGCGGCATCGACTGGCGGACGATGCGGCGGCGCGCGTCCGAGATTCTGGCGGGGCTGCACCTCGACATCGACCCGAACTCCCTACTCAATTCACATTCGCTGGCGGTGCAGCAGCTGGTTGCGATCGCGCGGGCGATCGACGTGCAGGCGAAGGTACTGATCCTCGACGAGCCCACGTCCAGCCTCGACGTCGAGGAGGTCGCCGAGTTGTTCCGGGTGATCCGCACCCTGAAGGAATCGGGCGTGGCGATCCTGTTCGTCAGTCACTTCCTCGATCAGGTCTACGAGATCAGCGACCGGCTCACCGTGTTGCGCAACGGCCAGTTGGTGGGGGAGTACCTCACCCATGAATTGCTGCGCATCGATCTCGTGCAGGCAATGATCGGCAAGGAACTGACCACCCTCACCGACCTGGAGAGCCGAATCCATTCCAGCGAGCGAGGGGCCGCTGCGGTGATCGAGCCGTACGTGAGTGCGGTCGGTATCGGACGCAAGGGTGCGATCAACCCCGTGGACATCGAGATCGGGGCCGGCGAGGTCGTCGGGCTGGCCGGTCTGCTGGGCTCGGGACGCACCGAGGTGGCTCGGCTGATCGGCGGCGTCGACCGGCCCGATGCCGGGCAACTCCTGATCGACGGCAAGCCGGTCAAGCTCCGAACCCCACGACAGGCGATCAGGCGACGGATCGCCTACTCCTCGGAGAACCGGCGCGCCGAGGGCATCGTGGACGAACTGAGCGTGCGCGACAACATCATCCTTGCCCTCCAGGCCGACCGTGGTTGGTTCCGTCCGGTGCCTCGCAAGCGGCAGGACGAACTCGCTGCCAGCTATATCGAGGCCCTGAACATCAAGACCCCCAACGCTGACGCCGCCGTCCGGAACCTCTCCGGCGGCAACCAGCAGAAGGTGCTGCTGGCGCGTTGGCTGGCGATCGCGCCAAGGCTGCTGATCCTGGACGAGCCCACCCGTGGCATCGACGTGGGGGCGAAGGCCGAGATCCAGAAACTGGTGTACTCGCTGTCGGAGAACGGCATGAGCGTGCTGTTCATCTCCGCTGAACTCGAAGAGGTGCTCCGGCTGAGCAACCGGATCGTGGTGCTCCGCGACCGGCACAAGGTCGCCGACCTGGACAATCTCGATCTCGGCGTGGACGACCTGCTCAGCGTGATCGCAGAAGGCGCCACCGACGAGGTGCCGGACGCCGACGAATCCACCATCACCATCGGAGCAGCATCGTGAAAGCGACCTTGAACAGAGCCATCGCGCATCGGATCTTCTGGCCGGTCGTGATGCTGATCGGACTGCTCGCGATCAACGTGATCGCGGTGCCAGGCTTCCTTTCGGTGACCATCAACAGCGATGGACACCTCTTCGGTAGCCCGATCGACATCCTGCGCAACGGCGCCCCGACCGCGATCATCGCCGTGGGCATGACCCTGGTGATCGCCACGCGCGGCATTGACCTCTCCGTGGGTTCGGTGTGCGCGATCGCCGGCGCGGTGGCCTGCTCGATCATCCTCGGCTCATCGACGCCCAACGATGTCGGCACCGTTCTGGTCGCGGTGATCACCGCGATCGGGCTGGCGCTGGTGATGGGCCTGATGAACGGACTGCTGGTCGCCGTGCTGGACATCCAACCGATCATCGCGACGCTCATCCTGATGACGGCCGGCCGGGGCATCGCGATGCTGATCACCGAGGGCAACATCCTCACCGTGCAGAGTGCGCCCTTCAAGTTCCTCGGCTCGGGTTTCCTGTTCGGCATTCCGTTCGCGACCGTGATCGGGGCGATCATCTTCGTGGTCGCGGGACTGCTCACCCGGCGGACGGCGCTCGGCCTGCTGATCGAGAGCGTCGGCATCAACCCGGAGGCGAGCCGCCAGGCCGGCGTCCGGGCCCGCGGTTTGATCTTCCTCGTCTACGCGATCTGCACTGTTCTGGCCGCCATCGCGGGTCTCATCCTGACGTCCAACCAGACCGCGGCGGACGCCAACAACACCGGCTTGTTCATCGAGTTGGACGCGATCCTGGCCGTGGTGATCGGCGGTACCTCGTTGGCCGGCGGGCGGTACTCGTTGCTCGGCACGCTGGTCGGTGCGCTGGTGATCCAGACCCTGGTGACGACCGTCTACACGGTGGGCGTGCCACCGATCGCGACGATGGTCTTCAAGGCGGCAGTGGTCACGGCGGTGTGCCTGCTGCAGTCGCCGACGACGGCCGCTGCGATCGAGCGATGGCGCACGCGTCCGCGTTCCAGAGCCGACCGTGCGGATGCGGCGGTGGCCCGATGACTGCGGTGAGTGTGACCGGCGGGCGCAGCTTCGGCCGGGTGGCGGAGAAGTTCGTCGATGTCTTCACCAGCCCGAAGTCGGGTCCGGTGCTGGTGACCGGCGTGCTGTTCGCGCTGATGTTCGTGGTGGGCGGGATCCGGTACCGCGGCTTCTTCTCCGGGCAGGTCTTCCTGAACCTGCTGATCGACAACTCCTACCTGATCGTGCTGGCGGTCGGCATGAGCTTCGTGATCCTCACCGGCGGCATCGACCTTTCGGTCGGGGCGGTGGTGGCGCTGTCGACGATCATCGCTGCCCGGCTGTTGCAGAGCGACTGGAACCCGATCGTGGTGATCGTGCTGATCCTGCTCGCCACGTCGACGCTGGGGCTGCTGGTCGGGCTGATGATCCACGTGTTCAAGGTGCAACCGTTCATAGCCACACTGGCCGCGATGTTCCTGGCACGCGGTCTGTGCTACATCATCGCGAAGGAGTCGATCACGATCGACAACCCGTTCTTCGTGTCGATGGCGAACACCCGGATTTCGCTGGGCTACCGGCTGAGCATCACTCCGAGCGTGATCATCGCGCTGCTGGTGCTGGCGGTCGGAGTTTGGGTGCTGCAGTACACCCGCTTCGGGCGCACGACCTACGCCATCGGCGGCGGCGAGCAGTCGGGCATGCTGATGGGCCTGCCCACCTCGCGCACGAAGGTGATCGTGTACGTGATCAGCGGTTTCTGCTCGGGGCTGTCCGGAGTGCTGTTCGCGTTCTACACGCTGTCGGGGTACGCATTGACGGCGGTGGGCACCGAGATGGACGCGATCGCCGCGGTGGTGATCGGCGGCACCCTGCTGACCGGGGGCTACGGATTCGTGCTCGGTTCTGCTTTGGGGGTTCTGGTGCTCGGGTTGATCCAGACGATCATCAGCTTCGAGGGGACGCTCAGTTCGTGGTGGACGAAGATCTTCATCGGTGCCCTGCTGTTGGTGTTCATCATCCTGCAGAAGGTTCTGACGTCGCGGCGAACCTGAGCGACCGATGACGGTAGCATCAGCGCCCGAGGGACCAACCAAGAGGAAGCCACCGGGCGTGAGCGACGATGAGCGCGCCAAGGCCGCGACGATCTTCGATGTCGCGCGCCTGGCCGGAGTGTCGCACCAGACTGTCTCCCGGGTCCTGAACGACCTGCCGAACGTCCGTCCGGCCACTCGGGAACGGGTGGAGCGAGCGATCAAGCAGTTGCGCTACATCCCGTCCCCGGCTGCCCGGGCGCTGGTGACGCGGCGCTCCCGGACGATTGGGCTGATCACCACCGATTCGCCCGACTTCGGCCCGTCCACGACCGCGGTCCACATCAACGAGGCCGCCCGGGACGAGCGGTACGCAGTGATCATGGCCAGCTTGCGCCGCACGGACGCGTCCGCGCTGCGCCAGGCCGCGGAGGTGCTGGTGCGCCAGAATGTGGAGGCGATCATCCTGATCACCTCGCGAAGGTCGGTGCTCGGGATTCTGCAGGGCATGGAGCTCGGGGTGCCGTTCCTCGCCGTGGCGTCGCAGGGGTCGGGCCTGCACCGGGTCTCGCTCGACCAGTATCAGGGCGCGCGCCGGGCGGTGCGGCACCTGATCGATCTTGGGCACACGGACATTCGCCACGTGAGTGGTCCGCCGGACTCGATGGACGCTTTGGAGCGGACGCGAGGTTGGCGCGACGCGCTGGGCGAGCGAGGCCTAGTGGCGCACGAACCACTTCAGGGCGACTGGTCGCCCGACAGCGGCTACGCGGCCGGACGCCAGTTGCTGGCCGAGAAATTCACCGCCGTGTTCTGCGGAAACGACCAGATGGCGCTGGGACTGATGCACGCACTCACCGAGGCGGGCCGGACGATCCCGTGCCAGGTGAGCGTCGTCGGATTCGACGACATCCCAGAGGCCGCGCACTTCTCGCCCCCGCTGACGACGATGCACCAGGACTTCGCCCAACTGGGCCGCGACGCGATGGAACTGATGCTTGCCGTGCTGAACGACTACGACGCCCCGAACCCGCTCCTACGCCTGCCCCAGCTGGTCGAGCGGGGCAGCGCCGCGCCCCCGCACGCTAGCTGAGCCGGGCGAAGCCCCAACTAGACTGCAACCCGGCCCTCATGGCCCAACTGGCAGAGGCAAGCGGCTTAAACCCGCTCAAGTATGGGTTCGAATCCCATTGGGGGCACGCTCCGTGGCTGGCCGCGAGCAGGTCAACGCGGCCGGCGAGGTCGGCGTAGGCCGTGTCGAACGCGCCGGCTTGGTCAACTCGGGCG
>Ga0073899_10006547_pt1 | contig 10054 bp, 9 predicted proteins | sample KloWWTmetaKNB5Ph_FD_88975 | JGI IMG/M metagenome (GOLD analysis project Ga0073899, IMG submission 88975) | Active sludge microbial communities from Klosterneuburg, Austria, studying microevolution and ecology of nitrifiers - Klosterneuburg... | ecosystem: Engineered > WWTP > Aerobic digester >...
AAAGCTATCAGAACGGTGCGAGCTTCGCGGCAACCGAATTCTTCGCCGATATCGAGGGAGCACCGGGCAACCCTGCGGTCGACCGCGCGCTCGAAGAATTGGCTTTCCACTGCAACAAGGTACGCCTGCTGGGCACCTACAAGCAGGAACGCAAACGGGGTTAGTAAACCGCTTCGTCAACCTTTGCTGGTTCGGTGAATGTCATGACCGGCTTGCCACCCAGTAGATGTGGATCCGGATGGCCTGCAGCACGGTTTTTGTCGCGCTTTTGCACATTCCAGACCAGACCTAGCTTGCCCAAAGTTTCAATCGTCCAGCCGTTGAAATCCAGCTCCCACCAGCTGACATGGTTGCTCGCCGCGCGGGGTTGGGCATGGTGGTTGTTGTGCCAGCCGTCGCCTAAAGTCAGTATAGAAATGAACCAGTTATTGGTCGCTTTTCCAACATCATGATAACGGCGATAGCCAAAATAATGCGCCAGACTGTTGGTGCCCATCACGCCATTCAAAAAGATGAAGGTGCGCAAGAAACCGCCGATTAATACGGTGCCCAGAACATGTTCAGGGCCACCAAAGGCCAGCGCCCAACCCGCAGGCAGGACGACAAGCGAAAAGGCCACCCAGAGCCAGCGCGTCTTATGGCAGAACTCGACAACTGGATCGCCGACCAGCCCCTTGCCATAAAGCCGCATATCGGTGTGCGCGTTGTCCCACAGCCAGCCGAGATGACCGATCAGAAGCCCTTTGACCGGCCCCATCTTGCGACCATGGCCGTCGATATGCGGGCTGTGGATGTCACCTACTTCGTCGGAAAAGGCGTGGTGTCGACGGTGGTCGGCCGCCCATTTCTTGACCGACCCCTGACAGGCCATCTGCCCGCAAATGCCAATCAGATAACGCATCCATGTCGAAGTCTCGAACGAACGGTGGGTGAAATAGCGGTGAAAGCCGCAGGAAAGGCCATAGTTGATAATTAGATAGCCCGAAATGAACGCCGACCACTCGACCCAGCCGGTCGGCTGCGTAAACATCCACCAGATCGCTGCAACAGCGCCGCCGACCTGTAGCACCGCCAATATGCTATATTCGATCTGCTTCGCACGTGCATCGGGGCCGCCAATAGAAAACCGGTATGCGGGTGCCCTTTACCCTCCAACTCCCAATTCCGGTCGCTTGGATATAGGCCAGTCGTTGTCCGTGGCATGCGCGTCCCTCTGATTTCGTGCGACCCGTGTCGCTGGTTGGAGCCACCATGTGTAAAATTGCGTCATTATTAACGCCACTGTCAATCGCGTTAACGGCGTTTGTGCGACGAACCGAGCTTGACGCAATGCTCTTGCTGTATTATATATATAATACACACGGAGGTTTTACCGATGAAATATGCCCTGACTGCCTTGCCCCTCGCGCTTGGTTTGGTCGCTTGCGGTACCAAGGATGAGCCTGAGGAAGGCACCACCGTCAATATCGACGCCACAACTGAAAAAGGCTCGACCGTCAAAATCACAGCAGACGGCAAAACGGGCAATGTCGGCTTCAAGGTTTCTGGCTTCGACACCAACATCCGACTGCCGAAAAAACTGCTCGACGACAGCAATTTCGACATTGACGGGGTGAAACTCTATCCGGGCTCAACTGTCGATACGGTCAACATCACAGCCAATGACAAAGGCGGCAAGGATGAACAAACCGACGTCCGCATCGGCTTCACTTCGCCTGCCGATCCGGCAAAGGTCAGCGACTGGTTCAAGGATCAGTTTGGCAAGGAGTCGATCAAGGCCAGCGGTGACGCGGCGAAACTGACTGGAACGACGAAGGACGGCGAGGCTTTCACCATCGAGCTGACCGAAAAAGACGGCAAGACCGCCGGATTGGTAAATATCCGCAAATAAGCCGGTTTAGCTGGCGGGTTGCTGCGTAATCCTGAGCAACCCGACATCATATCCAAGTTCGGTGGCGCGCGTTTTCATGCGGTCAAGAGTCGCCGCGCCGGGATTAGGCTGGCGATGGAGCAGCCACAAATAGCGTCCGCTCGGTTCGCCGACGATCGACCAGCTATAGTCCACTGCATGGTCGAGCACCCAATAATCGCCATAAAATGGGCCAAAGAAGGAGACGCGCAATTTGGCGTTCTGGCTGCCTTCGCCGACCTTGGCCTTTCCGTTGGCCTGCTTGCTTTTACCCTGCAGCGATCCCTGAAGGCAGGAGTTGATCACTTTGATCCGCCCGGGTGCCGTCAGGCTGTAATCGGCGGTGACGCCTTCACAATCCTTCTGAAATCCCGCTTCATATCTAGCAAGCTCATACCAGCGACCCAGATAGCGATCGACCTCGACAGGCTTCGCAGGTTCAGGGACAGCGCGATTGCCGACCGGGCCTGCCTCGAAAGTTGAACAACCTGCTAAAGCCAATATGGCTGTGGCGATGACGAGTGCGTGGCGCTTTTTCATACCAATCAAGGTGGTGCACACCGACCTTTGTTACAAGGCGGGTGAAATCCCCATGTACCGCTTCAGTGCGCAGCGCCCCAGCTTGGGCCTGTGCCGATTTCGACGCTCAGCGGAACCGAGAGCTTGACCAGCGGCTCTGCCGCGCCAGCCATCACGGCTTCGATTACCTTTTTCGCCGCTTCAACATCGCCCTTGGGCAGTTCAAACACCAGTTCGTCATGCACCTGCAGCAGCATCTTCACATTGAGCAGGCCCGCCTCGATCAAGGCAGGCCCCATGCGCACCATCGCGCGCTTGATAATGTCGGCGCTAGTGCCCTGGATCGGAGCGTTGATCGCAGCCCGCTCGCTGCCCTGTCGTTCGGCCTGGCTTTGCGAGCTAATACGCGGAAACCAGCATTTGCGACCGAAAAGCGTTGTCGTGAAGCCGCTCTCCTTCACACTCGCTAGCGTTTCCTGGATATAGGCACTGATGCCGGGAAAGCGCTTGAAATAGGCGTCGATAAGCTGCTGCGCCTCTTCCGAGCTCGACTCGAGCCGCTTCGCCAGCCCCCAGCGCGAGATGCCGTATAGGATCGAGAAGTTGATCGTCTTGGCCCGCCCGCGTGTGTCACGGTTGACCTCTCCAAACAATTCTTGCGCGGTGCGGGCATGGATATCCTCCCCGTGCTCGAACGCTTCGCGCAACGGCCCGACATCGGCCATATGCGCAGCCAGCCGCAACTCAATCTGGCTATAGTCGGCGGACAGGATGACATTGCCGGGTTCGGCCACAAAAGCATCCCTGATCTGCCGCCCGATTTCGGTGCGGATCGGGATATTCTGCAGGTTGGGGTCAGTCGAAGCCAGACGACCGGTCTGCGCGCCGACAAGGCTGTAGCTGGTATGAACCCGCCCGGTCTTGGCGTTGATCTGTTCCTGCAAGGAGTCAGTATAAGTCGACTTCAGCTTTGCCAGCTGTCGCCAGTCGAGCACCTTGCGTGCGATTTCAACCCCTTGCCCTGCCAAATCCTCAAGCACAGTCACGTCGGTCGAGTATTGCCCCGACTTGCCTTTCTTGCCACCCTTGTGACCCAGCTTGTCAAACAGGATCGCGCCTAATTGCTGGGGACTGCCAATGGTGAAGGGCTGGCCTGCAAGGCCATGGATTTCCTTTTCGAGTATCTCCATCTGCGCGGCAAATTCGGTCGACAGACGGGCCAGCACAGCGCGATCAACCTTTATCCCGGCGCATTCCATCTGGCTCAACACCGGCACCAATGGCCGGTCGACCAGTTCGTAGACGCGCGTCACCTTTTCTGGGCTCAACCGCAGCTTCAGATGATGCCACAGCCTCAGCGTGACGTCGGCATCCTCCGCCGCATATTTTGTCGCCTCGGCGAGCGGCACTTCAGCAAAGCCGATCTGGCTCTTTCCGGTGCCGGTCAGCGATTTGTAGCTGATAGGTTTATGACCCAGATACAGCTCGGACAATTCGTCCATGCCATGCCCTTGACGCCCGGCATCGAGCGCAAAGCTCATCACCATCGTGTCGTCGAACGGCGCGATCGTCAGGCCGTGCTGGCGCAGCACCGACATGTCATATTTCAGATTCTGCCCGACCTTGAGGACGCTCTGATCCGCCAACAGCGGTTTTAGCCTCGCCAAAGCTGCTTCGAGCGGGATCTGATCGGGCTTATCGGCGAACATATCGGTCCCGCCATGCGCCAGCGGCACATAGCAAGCCTTGCCCGGCGCAGTTGCCAGACTGAAGCCGACCAGCCGCGCGGTCACTGCTTCAAGGCTGTCAGTCTCCGTATCGAAGCCGACAACGCCCACTTTCTGCGCTTCGGCAATCCAGTAATCGAGCCGGTCGAGCGAAGTCACACATTCATAGGTTGATGCATCGATGGGAAGCATCGGCCTGGGCGTTGCGGCTTTGCCTGTCTCGACCGCCTGCGCGCCGCCATCCCCCTTGCGTTCAGCCTTGGGCTGGCCTGCAATTGCCTTGTTGGCAGACGCAGTGTCGCTTGTCTTCCCAATACGGTTTAGCAGCGAGCGAAAACCATGCTCCTCAAGGAAGGGCCGCAGTGGCTCTTCGGGGATTGGCCCCAATGCCATATCCTCGAGCGCGATCGGCAGCGGGCAATCTTCCTTCAGCGTCACCAGCACTTTGGAAAGCCGTGCCAGTTCTGCGTGCTCAATCAAATTATCGCGCATTTTGGAGGGCTTCATGTCGGCTGCCGCCGCCAGAACCGCCTCCAGATTACCAAATTCGGTGATCAGCTTGGTCGCAGTCTTGGGACCGATTCCCGGCACACCCGGCACATTGTCTGAGCTATCGCCCATCAACGCAAGGACATCGCCGACCAGTTCTGGCCCAACGCCGAATTTCTCGAACACCTCGTCACGCCCGATGCGTTTGTCCTTCATCGTGTCGAACATGTCGACGCCGTCGCCGACCAACTGCATCAGATCCTTGTCCGAGGATATGATCGATACGTCCCAGCCCTGTGCGCGCGCAGCCTTTGTGTAGCTGGCGATCATGTCGTCTGCCTCAACATTGTCTTCTTCAATCATCGGCAGCGAGAAAGCGAGCGTCGCGTCGCGGATTAGCGGGAATTGCGGGCGCAAATCTTCCGGTGCAGGCGGGCGGTTGGCTTTATACAGGTCGTAAATCTCGTTGCGGAAACTGGTCCCCGCCTTGTCGAGCACCACTGCCATGTGCGTCGGCCCGTCGGCCGCGTGCAGATCGCTCGCCAGCTTCCACAGCATGTTCGAATAGCCCGCAACGGCACCCACCGGCACGCCCGCCGGATTGGTCAGTGGCGGCAGGCTGTAATAAGCGCGGAAGATATAGGCGGAGCCGTCAACGAGGTAGAGATGCTTATGGTCAGACATGCCGGACGGATAGCAGCGCCGACGAACAGAGTCTTGCCCAAATCAGGCCAACGCCAATGAAGATTCAGGCAAAGGCATGTGCATTTCGGCGGGCGCTCCGCGGTCGATTCGCACAAATTTCGGTATGCCTTCAGCCATATATTGCCAGCGGAAGAATCGAACGGTGGTGATATGGCCGACCGTGGCCGATCGCATCCGCCGGTGCGACAGCAGCGAGGGCAGATTATAGTCGGCAATCCAGCTCATCGACCAAATACGCCCCCTCGCCTGCATCCACTCAGCGGTTCCCGCCCATAAAGCCGCAAATGCACGCCCTAAACGGTGGTCGGGGTGAATCCACAGGCCTGTATCCCAGATCGCGATTTCGGGGACGACAAAGCGCAAATGCACCATGCTTTCGTTGAACGGTCCAGAGCCGACCCAAGTCACCCCGACAAATTCGTCGCGTGCATTATAGGCCGCAAGGCAAGTCAAGCCCTGAGTAAAACGGCGCTCCTGCTCTTCGGTGTTCGCGTCAATCTGGTGGCGAGAGAGCGCCTCTGGCGAAATAGGCTCTACCCGAAACCCTCTGGGCATTTTGGGCATCCCGTCCACCGGCACCGCCACCAATGTATAGCGGCTATAGCCGATTACCCCTGCTTTGGTCGCCAAACGCGCTGTCGCATAGGACAGCACACCGGCAATACCGAGCAGTTTGATGGCGGTGTAATCAGGCAATTGGCAGCTCCATTAGGCGGAGCGTGTAGCAGCAGAAGCCAAACTTTGTCTAAACAGAAACTGGCTTAAGGGACTTCTTCGCCCCAGATGCGGTCGGTCTCGATATAGCCAACTCTCCCGGCGATATCGAGGCGGCACCAGCCTTTCTGACAATCGTCAATCCGGCCAACTACGCCCTTCTCTACGCGCCACGAGATGCGTGCTGTCGAGGACGGTTGTTCGCGCAATTCCGATATGCCCGCAGCAGTCACGATGGCGGAGCGCTCAGGGCTCAGCAGCCGGACATGCATCCAGCCCTGATCGCCGTCAGGGTCTTCGACCTTGCGCCAGACCTCATGTACGGAGACGACCTTCACCGGCAGATATTGCCGCTTATACACCCATTTCACGGGAAACTCGGTGCTCGGCCCAGTGCGCGTCCGCGCTTCGGGTTCGTCAATCGACGCCCAATAAGGTGTCTTTTTCGTAGTCTGCGCTGATGCACCACCCCCTGCGGCAACCAACGCGACGACAATCAAGGATTTTACGATATTTTGCATATATTCCAGCAACCTGCCGCCCCAATTCCTCCCCTATAGTGTAAGCTGTGCCGACAGTTCAAGGGTGATAGCTTGACGTCGCCTTTCTTCGCGCCATAGGGTTGTCTGCATGACCCAGTTTCAACGCATCGAACGCCCGCGCGTCGCCGTCACCCGCAAACTTTTGCCGCAGATCGAAGCGCGCATGGCTGAACTGTTCGATTGCCGTTTCAACGCCGACGATCACCCGATGTCGGCGGATGAAATCGTGGAATTGATGCAAGATGCCGACATATTGGTACCGACCGTCACCGATCGCATTGATGCCGAACTGATCGCCAAAGCGCCCGCCTCGCTCAAAATGTTCGCCAATTTTGGCGCGGGTGTGAACCATATCGATTTGGCCGCTGCCAAGGCGATGGGCATCCTCGTTACCAATACGCCCGGAGTGTTCACCGACGATACCGCCGACCTGACGATGGCGTTGATCCTCAATGTCCCGCGCCGGTTGGGGGAAGGCCATCGCCTGATGCGCTCGGGCGAATGGCAGGGCTGGACGCCGTCTGGCATGCTCGGTCACCGGATTGGCGGCAAAACGCTCGGAATCATCGGCTTTGGGCGCATCGGTGAAGCTGTTGCACTCCGCGCGCGCGCTTTCGGGTTGAACATCGTCTATAACAAACGCCACCGCCTGCCCGCGAGTATCGAGGATGAAATGGGCATCACTTTTGAGCCCGACCTCGATCGGTTGGTCGCCAAAAGCGACATCATCACGCTGCACTGCCCGCTGACAGCCGAAACAGACAAGTTGATGAGCCGCGAACGGATCGGGCTTATGAAGCGCGACGCCTGTCTGGTTAACAGCTCGCGCGGCGAACTGGTAGATGAGGACGCGCTTATCGAAGCACTGCAACGCGGGCGGATCGCGGGTGCGGGACTTGATGTCTATAATCACGAGCCAGCCATCGACCCGCGCTTTCTGGCGATACCCAATGTCGTGCTGCTGCCTCATCTGGGCAGCGCCACTTTCGAAGGTCGCGAAGCCTCGGGCGAAAAGGTGATCGCCAACATCCGGATATTTTCGGACGGCCACCGCCCGCCCGATCAGGTGCTCGAAGGCTGGGCGTAATTTCCTGTCGACAAAGCCCGCATTCGCGCAATTAGCAATTGCGAGCCCCCACCCTGTGGCTTAGAGACCTGCCCAAAATAACGACACATCGGGGAGGTTTGCCGTGCGCGGTTCGTTCAAGATTGCTGCACTTTTCAGCACATTTTTGTTTGCATCCGCCGGGTTCGCCCAGGATGTCGTGGCAGAAGCCGTCCCCGACAGCGGTGACACAGCCTGGATTTTGACGGCCTCCGCGCTGGTGCTGATGATGACGCTGCCCGGTCTGGCGCTCTTCTATGGCGGGCTGGTGCGCACCAAGAATTTCCTTTCGGTCCTGATCCAATGTGGTGCGATTGCGGCGATCACTTCACTGCTGTGGATCGTGATCGGCTACAGCCTCGCTTTCTCTGCATCTGAAGGCACGGTGATCGGCAATCTGCAAAATATGATGTTCGCCAACATGTTTGCGATGCGCGACGGACAAACAATCGGAGAGCTGGTGTTCGGCCTTTTCCAGATGACCTTTGCGATAATCACGCCCGCCCTGATCGTTGGCGCATGGGTCGAGCGCGCGCGTTTTGGCTGGGTGGTTGCTTTCAGCGCCTTGTGGAGCCTGCTGGTATATGTCCCCGTCGCCCGCTGGGTTTGGGGCAATGGCTTCCTTGCCAATCAGGGTGTGATCGATTTTGCCGGCGGAATAGTGGTGCACACCACCGCTGGTGTCTCTGCATTGGTTGTCGCATTGATGTTCGGCAAGCGCATCGGATTTCCACGCACGCTCATGCTGCCACACAGCCCTGCGCTCACTGTGGCAGGCGCAGGCCTGCTATGGGTCGGTTGGTTCGGCTTCAATGGCGGTTCTGCGCTTGCGGCGAGCGACGACGGAGCGGCAACCGCGATCATCGTCACCCATCTGGCAGCCTCGGTCGCAGCTTTGGTCTGGATGCTGCTGGAGAAGATTAAAGTCGGCAAGGCGACAGCCGTCGGCTTTGCGACCGGTGCGGTTGCTGGACTTGCGACCATAACACCAGCTTCAGGTTCGGTCGGCCCTGTCGGCGCCATCATCCTGGGCGTGCTCGCAGGCGTGGTCTGCTTTTACGCGGTGCATCTGGTCAAAAGCAAATTGCAGATTGACGACTCGCTCGACGTATTCGCGGTGCACGGCGTGGGCGGCATCATGGGTTCGATCCTGCTTGCGATCCTCGTATCGCCCACCTTTGGTGGCAATGGCTATGCAGAAGGGATGGCGATGGGCAGCCAGCTTTGGTCACAAATCAAGGGCGTTGGCATTGTCGGCGTTTATTCGGCGGTAGTGACGCTGATCATCGGCTACATGGTTGCAATGGTAATACCGATGCGGGTCAGCGAAGAGCAGGAACGCGACGGGCTCGACATTTCAAACCACGGCGAAAGGGCGTGGGATCTGGATTGAGTGTTGGTGCGCTCAGTCAAAAACCAGCGTAAGCGACCGGAAGAGGTCTCTTTCGAGCGGCTCATCAAAGCGGCAGCCCAGTTTTCCGCCGTCGCACCAGACGGTGCAGGCCGCAATCGCTTTGCCACCGGCGAAGCGCAGCCATAGCCGCTCGCCGGGTTTGAACTCTCCGTCGACGGATATGCGGCAGCCATAGACCGACAGGTCGTCCAACGCGGCATCAGCTGGTTGTCGCCCAAGTCCTCTTATGCTCGCGCGCTTTATGGCAACTGGATGTCGCGCAGCACCGCGCTGTTCAAGCCGCGCCGGTGCCACTTTACGATAGGCGGATGTTGCTAAACCCATACCCTGTTCCCCAATAGACCGAAGTCTACGGGAACAAGGTCAACGATTGGTAAATGTAAAATTCGGCTTAGTCGCCCGTCAATATACGGTCGACGAGCTGCTTCACCGTGGGCACGAAGCCATTGGAATAAAAGGGATCGCGCCCGAATTCATAGGCCGAGTGCCCGGCAAACATCAGGTTTTCGTCGATCGGCGAACCATGCGCGATATTCTGCAGTGCCTTTTGAATGCAGAAACTGCGCGGATCGGCGAGGCGACCGGTCGTATTATTCTTATGGTCTTTCCATGACGAAAAACCGCAATGCGACAGACAGCCCATGCAATCGGTCTGGTCCTTGCGGATGACAGCGCCTTCTTCGGGTTTGACGAAGATCACCGTATTGTCCGGCGTCTTCAGCGCCATCGTGTACCCACGCGCATCCCATTCACGGGCACGCTGCAAGTCATGCGGCGTTACCCAGAAATTCTTGCCGCGCACGCCGACGTCGAGCGTCACGGTGTGATCGCCGGCTTGCTCGGTCGAATAGGGTATCTGCCGTTCCGACCGCGCCTGCAATTGACGCAAGAACGGGTTGATTACCGCGCTCGAATAAAAACCGGTGGGCG
>Ga0073899_10006549_pt1 | contig 10053 bp, 6 predicted proteins | sample KloWWTmetaKNB5Ph_FD_88975 | JGI IMG/M metagenome (GOLD analysis project Ga0073899, IMG submission 88975) | Active sludge microbial communities from Klosterneuburg, Austria, studying microevolution and ecology of nitrifiers - Klosterneuburg... | ecosystem: Engineered > WWTP > Aerobic digester >...
GTCCCGCATCCTGGTAGCCCCTCCGTGTCGTCTGCCACCGGGTCAACGAAGGGGGATAGTCCGTCGCATCCCTGCGACGTGACGGGAGCCATTTCACGGAATACGGCCGGATTATGTGCCGTGTGCACCCCGCATTCCCGTGATGCCAACTCGATCACACATGCGGGCTACGGTCAGCCCGTAGCCCGGGGTCGCTCAGTACCGGTAATGTTCCGGCTTGTACGGCCCCTGCGCCGCGACGCCGATATACGCAGCCTGCTCGGAAGAGAGTTTCGTCAGCTGCACGCCGATCCGCTCGAGGTGCAGCTGCGCCACCTTCTCGTCGAGTTGCTTCGGCAGCACGTAGACCTCGTTGCGGTACTTCCCGCCGTGTGCGAACAGCTCGATCTGGGCGAGCACCTGGTTCGTGAACGAATTCGACATCACGAAGGAAGGGTGCCCGGTACCACATCCGAGGTTCACGAGGCGCCCTTCGGCGAGCACGATCAGGCGTTTGCCGTCGGGGAAGATCACGTGATCGACCTGCGGCTTGATGTTCTCCCACTGGTACTGCCTGAGCGAGGCGATCTCGATTTCGCTGTCGAAGTGGCCGATGTTGCACACGATCGCCTGATGCTTCATGCGGCGCATGTGCTCATGCGTGATCACGTTGAGATTGCCCGTCGCCGTGACGAAAATGTCGGCCTTGTCACAGGCTTCGTCCATCGTGACGACCTTGAAGCCCTCCATCGCGGCCTGCAGGGCGCAGATCGGATCGATCTCGGTGATCCACACCTGTGCAGAGAGCGCCCGCAGCGATTCGGCGGAGCCCTTGCCGACGTCGCCATAGCCGGCGACGACCGCGATCTTGCCGGCCACCATCACATCGGTCGCGCGCTTGATCGCGTCGACCAGCGATTCGCGGCAGCCATAGAGGTTGTCGAACTTCGACTTGGTCACCGAATCGTTGACGTTGATCGCGGGGAAGGGCAGCCGGCCGTCACGCTGCAGCTGGTAAAGCCGCTTGACACCAGTGGTCGTCTCCTCGGTGACGCCCTTCACCTGCGCGAGGCGTTTCGAGTACCAGCCCGGGCTCTCGGCGAGGCGGCGGCGGATCGAGGCGTAGAGCGCCGTTTCCTCCTCGTTGGTCGGCTTCCCGATCACGGACGGATCCTTCTCCGCCTGCGCACCGAGCAGCAGCAGCAGCGTCGCATCGCCGCCGTCGTCCAGGATCATGTTGGCTTGGCTGTTGCCCGGCCACTCGAAGATGCGGTGCGTGAACTGCCAGTACTCCTCCAGCGTCTCGCCCTTGTAGGCGAACACCGGCGTGCCATTTGCGGCGATGGCGGCGGCGGCGTGATCCTGCGTCGAATAGATGTTGCACGAGGCCCAGCGCACGTCGGCGCCGAGTTCCTTGAGCGTTTCGATCAGCATCGCCGTCTGGATCGTCATGTGGAGCGATCCGGCGATGCGCGCGCCGCGCAGCGGCTTTGCCGCGCCGAATTCCCTGCGGATCGCCATGAGCCCGGGCATCTCGGTCTCCGCGATGGCCATTTCCTTGTGGCCCCAGGCGGCGTCGTTGATGTCGCGAACGAAATAGTCGGGCGTGGCGCCCGACGGCTTGGCTACTACGGACATGTTTTCTCTCCGGTGGGTCTGGAGCGCCGTTAGCCAGGTCGCACCGGAGCCTGAGCCTGGCAGGGCTTGCCCCTGTCGCAGCGCTCCTCAGGTCGGTGCCCGGCCGCCGCAGCGGCGGCCGTTAAATTCGAGTTCCGGTCAGGCGGCGCGTACGCGCGCGCCAGCCTCCGCCGCGAGCGCCGCCGCCTTGTCGGTGCGCTCCCAGCTGAAGTCCGCTTCCTCGCGGCCGAAGTGGCCGTAGGCCGCGGTCCTGAAATAGATCGGGCGGGCGAGGTCGAGCATTTCACGCAGGCCGAAAGGCGTGAGGTCGAAGAAGCGGCGCACGAGTTGTGTGAGCTTCTCGCGCGGCAGCTTGCCGGTGCCAAAAGTCTCGACCATGATCGAGGTCGGTTCGGCGACGCCGATCGCGTAGCTCACCTGCACTTCGCAGCGCTCGGCGAGGCCCGCGGCGACGATGTTCTTCGCGACGTAACGGCAGGCGTAGGCCGCCGAGCGGTCGACTTTGGAAGGGTCCTTGCCCGAAAACGCACCGCCACCGTGACGGGCGAAGCCGCCGTAGGTGTCGACGATGATCTTGCGCCCCGTGAGGCCGCAGTCCCCGACCGGTCCGCCGATGACGAAACGCCCCGTCGGGTTGATATGGAACTTCGTGCCCTTGTGCAGCCACTTCTTCGGCAGCACGGGCAGGATCACCTCGTCCATCACCGCCTCGCGCAGCTGCTTCGTCGACACGTCGGGCGAGTGCTGGGTCGAGAGCACGATCGCATCGATCGCGACCGGCTTGTCGTCCTCATAGCGCAGCGAGACCTGGCTCTTGGCGTCGGGGCGCAGCCAGGCCAGCTTGCCCTTCTTGCGTACCTGCGCCTGGCGCTGCACCAGGCGGTGTGCGTAGGTGATCGCCGCCGGCATCAGCACGTCGGTCTCGTTGCTCGCGTAGCCGAACATCAGGCCCTGGTCGCCCGCGCCCTGCTTGCGCTCGTCCTTGCGATCGACACCCTGCGCGATATCGGGCGACTGCTTGCCGATCACGTTCACGACGCCGCAGGTTGCGCCGTCGAAACCCATGTCCGAATGGTTGTAACCGATCCCGAGCACCGTCCTGCGCACGAGCGCTTCGAGGTCGACCCACGCGCTCGTCGTGACTTCTCCGGCCACGATCACGACGCCGGTCTTGATCAGTGTCTCGCACGCCACGCGGCCGCGCGGATCCTGGGTCAGGATCTCGTCGAGCACTGCGTCCGAGATCTGGTCGGCGATCTTGTCCGGATGGCCTTCGGAAACGGATTCGGAGGTGAACAGGTAGCTGTTGGGCATGCGAAGTCGTGCGGTAAGGGCAGACCTCTCATTATAGCGTCATGACGGCTCGCCCGGGTGTGCCGCATCCTCTGCGCCCTGTGGCGGGTTTGCCGTTCCCGCCGTGCTGTTGGACAATGCGCGCCCGTTTTTCCCGCCGGTAACCCAGCCTCATGCCGACCCGTCGCGAGCTCGCCAATGCCATCCGCGCCCTTGCCATGGACGCGGTTCAGGCCGCCAATTCAGGTCATCCCGGCGCCCCGATGGGCATGGCGGACATCGCTGAGGTGCTCTGGCGCGATGTGCTGAAGCACAATCCCGCCAACCCCCGCTGGGTCGACCGCGACCGTTTCGTGCTGTCGAACGGCCATGCGTCGATGCTGCTCTACGCGCTGTTGCACCTGACGGGCTATCCGCTTGCGCTCGATGAACTGCGCAAGTTCCGCCAGCTCGGCGCGCGCACCGCCGGGCACCCGGAGCGCGACCTCGACATCGGCATCGAGACGACCACGGGGCCGCTCGGGCAGGGCTTTGCCAACGCCGTCGGCATGGCGCTCGCGGAAAAGATGCTCGCCGCGCAGTTCAATCGCGACGATCACGAGATCGTCGATCATCACACCTACGTATTCCTCGGTGACGGTTGCCTGATGGAGGGCCTCTCCCACGAAGCCGCCTCGCTCGCCGGCACGCTGAAGCTCGGCAAGCTGATCGCGGTCTACGACAACAACGGCATTTCGATCGACGGCGAGGTCAAGGGCTGGTTCACCGACGATGTGGCGAAGCGCTTTGCGGCCTACGGCTGGCATGTGCTCAAGGACGTCGACGGCCATGATGCCAGCGCGGTCGCCTCGGCGCTGCGCAAGGCGCGCGCCCACAAGCAGCAGCCGACGATCATCCTGGCGCGCACGATCATCGGATTCGGTGCGCCGAACAAACAAGGCACGAATGTCGTGCACGGCGAGGCGCTTGGCACGGCCGAAGTCGCCGCGGCGCGCGCCACGCTCGGCTGGCCGTATCCGCCGTTCGAGGTGCCGGAGGAAATCCGCGCGGCATGGGATGCGCGTGCCAGGGGCGCCGCGGCCGAGAAGAGCTGGCAGCGGCGTTACCGCCGCTACCAGAAGGCCTGGCCGGAGCTCGCCGCGGAATTCGAGCGGCGCATGGCCGGGCGATTGCCGCAGAACTTCGCGGCGCTCGCAGACGCAGCGCTCGAGGCGGCGCAGGCGGTGAGCACTGCGCAGGCGACACGCGCGTCATCCGGCGCGGTGCTGAATGTGATCGGTCCGGGCATCCCCGAACTCGTGGGCGGCTCGGCCGACCTCACCGGTTCGGTCAATACGCAGCGCAAGGATTCGCGCACGTTGACCGCCGACGACGCGAGCGGCAACTACATCCACTACGGCGTGCGCGAGTTCGCGATGACCGCAGTGATGAGCGGCTTCACCCTGCACGGTGGAATCCGCCCGTACGGCGGCACATTCCTGGTGTTTTCGGATTACGCGCGCAACGCTGTGCGCCTCGCGTCGCTGATGCACCAGCCGGTGGTCCTCGTCTACACGCACGATTCGATCGGGCTCGGTGAGGACGGCCCGACCCACCAGCCGGTCGAACACCTCGCCAGCCTGCGCGCGATGCCCGGCCTGTCATTGTGGCGCCCCGGCGATGCGGTCGAGACCGCGATCGCATGGCGCGCAGCGCTCGAGCGTGGCAATGGCCCTGTCGCGCTCGTGCTGACGCGCCAGGCGCTCCCGCAGCAGGCGCGCACGCGCGAGCAGCTTGCCGCGGCTGCGCGTGGTGGCTATACACTCATCGACTGCGAAGGGGAGCCCGAGGCCATCCTCATCGCCACGGGTTCCGAGCTTGCCCTTGCGGCGGAGGCGCTACGGGTGCTCGCCACGAAAGGCCGACGCATCCGGCTCGTCTCGATGCCCTCGACCGACGTGTTCGAAGCGCAGGAGCCGGCCTGGCGTGAGGCGGTGCTGCCTCGTGCGGTCACGCGGCGCGTCGCCGTTGAAGCCGGCGCGCGCCAGTGCTGGTGGCGCTATGTGGGGCTCGATGGTGAGGTGATCGGCATCGATCGATTCGGCGCCTCGGGCAAGGGCGCGGAGCTCTTCAGGCATTTTGGCTTCACGACGGAGCACGTCGTGGCCGCGGTCGAGAAGTTGTTCATTTGACGACAACAAAGGGCAAGCAGGAGGAAGCGGGCATCATGGCAATCAAGGTCGGCATCAACGGTTACGGGCGTATCGGTCGCAATGTGCTGCGCGCGCTCTACGAGGCAAAGCGCACCAACGAGCTGCGCATCGTCGCGGTGAACGATCTCGGCGACGCGAACACCAATGCCCACCTCACCCGCCACGATACGGCCCACGGCCGCTTTCCCGGCGAAGTGCGCGTCGAGGGCGACTCGATGGTCGTGAACGGCGACCGGGTGCGCGTGTTCGCCGAGCGCGACCCCGCAAAGCTTCCCTGGGGCGAGCTCGGCGTCGACTTCGTGATCGAGAGCACCGGCCACTTCACCAGCAAGGCCAAGGCGAGCGCGCACCTGAAAGGTGGCGCCAGGAAGGTGCTGATCTCGGCTCCGGGCGGCGCCGATGTCGACGCGACCGTCGTCTACGGGGTCAACCACGGCGAGCTGAAGGCCAGCCATGAAGTGGTGTCGAACGCCTCGTGCACGACCAACTGCCTCGCGCCTGTCGCGAAGGTGCTGCACGAGGGGCTCGGCATCGTCGCCGGCGTGATGACGACGATCCACGCCTACACGAACGACCAGGTGCTGACCGACGTTTACCACACGGACCTGCGCCGGGCGCGTTCGGCCACCATGTCGATGATTCCGACGAAGACCGGCGCGGCTGCCGCGCTCGGCCTCGTGCTGCCGGCACTCAAGGGCAAACTCGACGGTTACTCGGTGCGCGTGCCCACGATCAATGTCTCACTCGTCGATCTCACCTTCACCGCGCAGCGGGCGACCACGGTCGAGGAAGTGAACCAGCTGATGCGTGCGGCGGCACAGGGACCACTGAAGGGCGTGCTCGCGTACACGAGCGAGCCGCTGGTGTCGGTCGACTACAACCATGATCCGCACTCCTCGACCTATGACGATACGATGACGAAGGTGATAGAAGGCAAGCTCGTCAAGGTCTGTTCCTGGTACGACAACGAGTGGGGTTTTTCGAACCGCGTGCTCGATGTCGTGGCCGCCTGGTCGCGCGCGAAGTAGGGCCGTCGCCGTGAAAGTACTGCGCATGGCCGACGTCGAGCTCGCGGGCAAGCGCGTCATGATCCGCGAGGACCTGAATGTGCCCGTGGACAAGGGTGTCGTCACGAGCGACGCCCGCATCCGCGCGGCGCTGCCGACCTTGCGTTACGCGATGCAGCACGGTGCAAAGGTCATCATCCTGTCGCACCTCGGGCGCCCGAAAGAAGGGCACTACTCGGTGGAAGACTCACTCGCGCCAGTGGCCGTGCGCTTGTCCGAGCTGCTGGGCAAGCCTGTGCCGCTGCGTGAGAACTGGCTGAAGAACGGCGTCGACACGGGCTACGGCGAGGCCGTGCTCTGCGAGAACGTGCGCTTCAACAAGGGCGAGAAGGCGAACGACGAAGCGCTCGCGCGGCGCATGGCCTCGATGTGTGACGTGTTCGTGATGGACGCATTCGGTACCGCGCACCGGGCCGAAGCAAGCACGCACGGCATCGCGAACTTCGCGCCGGTCGCCTGCGCCGGGCCGCTGCTCACCGCCGAGCTCGAGGCGCTCGAGCGTGCGCTCGAGAAGCCGGCGCGACCACTCGTCGCGATCGTCGCCGGTTCCAAGGTCTCGAGCAAGCTCACGGTGCTCGAGTCGCTGCTGGCGAAGGTCGACAGGCTGATCGTCGGCGGCGGCATCGCCAACACCTTCCTCGCGGCGACGGGCGTCGAGGTCGGCAGATCACTGCACGAGGCCGACATGCTCGACGTCGCGCGCAGTCTCCTCGGGAAGGCGCGGGCGCGCGGAACCGAAATACCCCTGCCGACCGACGTTGTCGTCGCGCGCGAGTTCGCGGCCACTGCGCACGCCGACGTGCGCTCGATCCACGACGTGCGCGCAGACGAGCTGATCCTCGACATCGGTCCGGACACCGCCGAACGTTTCGTGAAGCTCATCGAGACCGCGGGCACCGTCATCTGGAACGGGCCGGTGGGGGTGTTCGAGTTCCCGCAGTTCGGCGAGGGCACGAAAGCCGTCGCCAATGCGATCGCGCGCAGCAAGGCCTTCTCGCTCGCGGGTGGCGGCGACACGCTCGCCGCGATCGAGAAATACGGAGTCACGGAAGGCATCTCGTACATCTCGACCGGCGGCGGCGCGTTCCTCGAGTTCGTCGAAGGCAAGACCTTGCCGGCCGTGGCGGCGCTCGAGGCGCGCGCGCTGCGCTGAGCGGCGGGCAGGACCATGCGCCGCCGAACCAAGATCGTAGCGACCCTCGGTCCCGCCACCGATGATGTCGCCGTTCTCACGGACATGGTGCGCGCCGGCCTCGACGTCGCGCGCGTCAATTTCTCGCACGGCCAGCAGAGCGAACACCTGCGGCGCATCGAGCTCGTGCGCGAGGCCTCGCGCCGGGCCGGCAAGATCGTCGGCATCCTCGCCGACCTCGGTGGACCGAAGATCCGCATCGAGAGCTTCCGCGACGGGCCCATCCAGCTCGCCGAGGGCGCGCGCTTTGCACTCGACCCGCGTCTCGCCGCCGATGTCGGCACGCAGGCAGAGGTCGGCATCGCCTACGCGAATCTGCATCGCGACGTGAAGGCGGGCGACACGCTGCTGCTGGCCGACGGGCAGATCGTGCTCGATGTCGCGGCGGTGGAAGGTCCACGCGTCGTGACGGTCGTGCGGCACGGCGGTGAGCTTTCGAACCGCAAGGGTCTGAACCGCCAGGGCGGGGGCATATCGGCGCCCGCGCTTTCCGACAAGGACCGCGACGACATCCGTTTCGCCGCCGCCAACGAACTCGACTACGTCGCCGTTTCGTTCGCGCGCGACGCTGCCGACATCCGCGAGGCGCGCGTCAGGCTGCGGGAAAGCGGCGGGCAGGGACACATCGTCGCGAAGATCGAGCGCCACGAATCGGTGGATAATCTGCCGTCCATTCTCGATGAAACCGATGTCGTGATGGTGGCACGCGGCGATCTCGGCGTGGAGATGGGATACGCCGAGGTTACCGGGCTGCAGAAAACGATCCTGCACCAGGCGCGCAACAAGTTCCGCGTGGCGATTACCGCGACGCAGATGATGGAATCGATGATCCAGAACGCGGTGCCGACCCGCGCCGAGGTGAGCGATGTCGCCAATGCCGTGATGGACGGCACCGACGCCGTGATGCTGTCGGCCGAATCGGCGGTCGGACGCTATCCGGTGAAGGCCGTGCAGGCGATGGCGCAGGTGATCGAGGGGGCGGAGAAATACCAGCTTTCGCACTCGCGGGCGCGGCACCGCAGCGACGGGCATTTCGGCCGCAATGACGAGGCGATTGCGATGGCCGTCATGTACACGGCAAACCACATGCGCGTGCGTGCGATCGTGGCCCTCACCGAGTCGGGCTCGACGCCGCTGTGGATGTCGCGGATCCGCTCCGATATTCCGATCTATGCCTTCACGCGCCACGCGGCGACGAGCCGCCGCGTCACGCTCTATCGCGGCGTCTACCCGGTGCAGTTCGACGTCACCCGATCCGACGCAGTGCACGTGCAGGCCTCGATTTTCGCCCGCCTGCTCGAGCTCGCTCTCGTCGAGGCTGGTGATCACGTGATCGTGACCTCCGGCCCGCTGAGCGGCGTTGCGGGGGGCACCAACGCGATGCAGATCCTGAAGGTGACACAGGGTCCAGGTCCCGGGGCGTGATCCGTCTGCTGCGGCGCCTTGCCTGGGCGGCCGTGTTGCTCACGGCCGTGGCGCTCGTGGGTGCTTGGCTGTTGCTGCGGGCGTCGCTGCCGCAGCTCGACGGCGAGTACGACGCCGGGAGTGCCCTGGCTCCCGTCACGCTCGAGCGCGACGCGCTTGGCACGCCCACCGTCACGGGCGCCGATCGTGCGGCACTCGCCTATGGCCTCGGCTTTGCGCATGCACAGGATCGCTTCTTCCAGATGGACCTCGCGCGCCGCCTCGCCGCCGGCGAGCTGTCGGAACTGTTCGGGAGAATCGCGCTCGAGACCGACCGCAAGGCGCGGCTCTTCCGTTTCCGCCGGGTTGCGCGCGATGTCGTCGCGGTGTTGACGCCGGCGGAGCGCGCCGTGATGGACGGTTACGTTCGAGGCGTGAACGACGGGCTTGCAAGTCTCGGCAGTCGCCCGTGGGAGTACTGGTTGCTGCGGTCAGTGCCGGAACCCTGGCGCGACGAGGACTCGATACTCGTCGTCCATTCAATGTGGTGGCAGCTGCAGTACCAAGATTTTGCGGCGGAGCAGCGCCGGCAAAGTCTCGACGACGCTTTGACCACGCGCCTGGGCGCTGAACGCGCCGCCGCGGTGCTCGCCTTCCTGCTGCCTGCGGAGACCGCGTGGGATGCACCGGCCGAGCCCGATGCACCCCCGCCGGCGTTGCTTGCGATTCCGGGTCCCGACCTCTGGACGATGCCGCGGTCGGCTGCGCCTGTTGCACGGGTCGCAGCCAACCGCGGCATCGGCAGCAACAACTGGGCGCTTGCGGGCGCGCACACCGCATCGGGCAGCGCGCTCGTCGCGAACGACATGCACCTCGGTCTCGACGTGCCACCGGTCTGGTACCGGGCGCGGCTGCGCACGCCCGACGGCCGGTACGACCTCACCGGCGTCACGCTCGCGGGCGTGCCGGCTCTGGTCGCCGGATCGAACGGTCACATCGCCTGGGGGTTCACCAACAGCTACGGCGACTGGCTCGACTTGCGCTGGACACGCTGCGATCCCGATGCGGGCACGTATCGCGATCTCGGCGGCCGCGAGTCGCGACTTGAAACGGAGCGTACCCGCATCCGGGTCAAAGGCGGCCCACCCGAGCGAATGCAGATCCGCCGCGGCGCGGAAGGCATCGTCTTTGCGACCCGCAAGCGCGGGGGCGTGATCGAGTGCCAGCTCGCGACGTGGATCGCGACACAGCCGCTCGCCACGACGCTCGGCATTTTCGCCCTCGAGAC
>Ga0073899_10006551_pt1 | contig 10052 bp, 9 predicted proteins | sample KloWWTmetaKNB5Ph_FD_88975 | JGI IMG/M metagenome (GOLD analysis project Ga0073899, IMG submission 88975) | Active sludge microbial communities from Klosterneuburg, Austria, studying microevolution and ecology of nitrifiers - Klosterneuburg... | ecosystem: Engineered > WWTP > Aerobic digester >...
CAGACCCTGTCCTGCGGCCTCGACCTCATGACCCAGGCGCACTACCAGGTGCCCACCGTGACCCGGTATACCGAGGTGGATCTGCACACGGATTTTTGAGAAGCCATTGGCCGCGAGCGTGCTCTATCATGACCAGCATCAACGCGCCAGGGTCGAGCATGCCAGCGCCGCTTCCATCGTTCCAATCCGGCAGCGTGGCTCCACTGACCCAGGAAGCCGCTCCAGACGCTGGCGCGCTGAACACCAGAGGGCATTCCATGAACGCGACCGTGGAGCAACTGCTCATCACCAAGATCAGGGCGCTGTCGCCGCAGCAGGTGGCCGAGGTGGTTGATTTTGTGGAGTTCCTCGCCGCCAGGTCGGCCCAGCGCGCGGCGTTGGATCGGCTGCTGGCCATCGCGCCGGCACTCGAGGCGGCCGGCGTGGAGCCGATGAGCGAGGACGAGATCGCCGCCGAGGTCAAGGCCTCACGCGTTGAACGTGCCGAGCGGCGCGCACGCCTGGCCGCAACTGGCTCTGCAGCGTCGGATGCGGGTGCGGATCGTTCTTGACACCAACGTGACCCTGTCCGCGCTGCTCTGGCGCGGCATGCCGTATCGGCTGCTCGAGGCGATTCGCCAGCGCGGTGATGTGCAGCTCATCAGCAGCGCGGCGCTGCTGGAAGAACTGGCCGATGTGCTGACGCGGCCGTCGCCGGCCAAGCGGCTGGCGGTCATCGGCAAGACCGCGCAGGCGGTGCTGGCCGACTACGTCGAGGTGGTCGAAGTGGTGGCGCCCACCGAGGTGCCGCGCGTGGTGCCCGGCGATGCCGATGACGATCACGTCATCGCCGCAGCGGTGGCCGGCAGCGCCGATCTCATCGTGTCGGGAGACAGCGACTTGCTCGGCATCGGCAGCCACCAGGACATCGCGATCGTCTCGGCGGCCGGAGCTGTCGGCCGCATCGAGGCAACCGGCAGGACTTGACCCCGCGTCCTGCGTTGAAGGAGCCGGATTCAGGGCTTTTTCGAACCGGGGGGAAGCCCACACCGCCTGGCCACCCTTCGCAGCGAAAATGCGCGAACGAGCAACGGGGCAGGCATGGCGGGCAAGATCTTCATCAGCTATCGGCGCAGCGAAACGGCCTGGGCGGCAATGGCGCTGTTCGAGCGGCTCTGGCGGGAGTTTCCGCATCAGGTCTTCATCGATCTGGAGGGCATCGCCCTGGGCGTCGAATTCAATGTCGCGATCGAGCAGCATCTGGAGGGCTGCCACGCGATGCTGGCGGTGATCGGGCCGACCTGGCTGGACGAGATCCAGCGGAGGCGCAACGACAAACGCGACTACGTGCGCATCGAACTGGCCCGGGCGCTGGAGCGGCGCATTCCGGTGGTGCCTGTGCTGATCGACGGTGCAGACATGCCCGACGAGGATCACCTTCCAGATGCGTTGAAGGCCATCACCCTGCGCAACGGGCTGAAGGTAGTGCCGGATACCTTCGATGCGCACCTGCCGCGGGTTGCGGCTGTGATTCGCAGCATCTTGAAGGATGCGGGTGTCGAGCCCACCCACACGACGGCCAAGGCACCTGCGGCCGCGCCCGGCCCGAGTGCCAAAACCTTGTCCGAACCCTGGATGTCCGCCGAAGGCCGTGACGAGTTCGGCCACTGGGCGGAGCTCAGTGTCAACGGCGTGGTGCAGCGGCTGCGCTGGATCGAGCCGGGGGAGTTCTGGATGGGATCGACGGAGGCGGAGCGCAAGCGCTTCGGCGAGCAGGGGGATGACGACTGGAAGAAGTGGATCCAGAACGAAGCACCGCGCCACCGTGTAAAGCTCACACGAGGCTTTTGGCTTGCCGATACCGCCTGCACACAAGCGCTGTGGCAGACCGTGGCGGGAGACAACCCGAGTTCTTTCACCGGCGACCCCAACCTGCCGGTGGAAATGGTGAGCTGGAACGATGTGACCCAGAAGTTCCTGCCCGCACTGAACCGGCAATTGAGCGGAGTCGCTGCGGTGCTGCCCACCGAAGCGCAGTGGGAATACGCCTGCCGGGCGGGCACGGAGACGGCATACCATTTTGGCGAGCAGATCCACACGGACCAGGTGAACTACGACGGCAACCACCCACCACCGGGAGGACGCAAGGGCGAGTACCGCGAGCGCACCTTGCCCGTGAAGGCCCTGCCGGCCAATGCTTGGGGCCTACACCAGATGCACGGCAACGTGTGGGAGATCTGTGCCGATCTTGCTGATGGCGGCGTATTGACGGTCGTTGGGCAGCGTGCTTGGCGTGGCGGATGCTGGGGTGCAGGAGCTGCATACGCACGATCTGCGCATCGTCGAATTGCTCATTTGAGCGATCGAAACAACTACGGAGGCTTCCGATTCTCCGTGAGTCCCATCGAAAGGCCACAGGGGCTGGAGGTCAGTAGCGGCGGAATGCGTCTTTAGGGCGCTGCTCGCATAAGGTGCTCGATGCGAGCTATCAATTCAGGCAGGCGCGCCGTCGCCACGTCCCAGACGAGCCGGTTGTCCACCGAACCATAGGCGTGGATCAGGATGTTGCGCAGGCCGACCGCCGCTGGCAGCTCGGGGATCTGCGCTGCCGTGACGGCGTCCAACTTGCGCAGCTGATTGAGGGCCTCGCCGACGATCTCCAGCTTGCGCTCGACGGCGGCAGACAGCATGGGGTCGGTCAGGTAGTCACTGAAGTTGCGGCCCTGCACGAAGCCGCATGCTTCCAGAGCCGCGGCGTGTGCGTCCCACAGCAGAGCGGCCGCCTCAGGCGCCATACACCATCAGCCGCTCGGCATCCACACGCTGACGCAGGTACGGGTTGACGATCTGCTGGCTGCTCAGCAGGTCGACCGGGCGCTCAAACAGCGCTTCCAGATCGCGCTTCAGGCCGAAGAAGGCGTCGGCATATCCACCGGGCGGCAGGTCGCTGGGCAGGTCGACCAGAAAGTCGAGGTCGCTGCGCTCGGGGGCGAAGTCCGCCCGTGTGGCCGAGCCGAACAGTTCCAGCCGCCGGGCGTGATGGCGGCGGCACAGGGCCGCGACGGCTTCGCGGCGGTCCAGGATGAAGGCGGGCAGGGCCATGGTTGCGATTGAACGGGTTGGCCGGCTTCGCGTCAAGACTGCACGAGTCGTCAATCCCGACCGCCACAGGTTTTGCCGAAGCCGCGGCACTGCAAGGGGTCGCCGTGGGTGAAAGCCGGCGCGTTCAGCTCCTGGCCATCAAGGCACACAGGGCCGGGTTCGGCGGTGCCGGGGCTTCGCACTCGGCGACAAAGGCTTCCAACGCAGATGGCGACAGTGTCAGCGTGTCGTGATCGGCCACGTCCCGTTCGATCAGGGCGATGGCTTGCGCGTTGGTGTGCGGCTTCACGTCGGTCGTTTCGGGGTGTGCGTCGGTGGGGCTGGAAAGGGGCATGCGAAGGCTCCGGTGCGCAGGAGATCGTAGGGCAGATCGCCACATCGCGGGGTGAAGCTCCTGTCGATCCGCAACACCCCCGCAGATCGACCATCCACCCTGGGTTGCCGCCCGCGATGCAGCAGGACAGCGCGGACCGTGTGGTGCTGGACAAGCGGGATGCAGGGACTCGCCCCTGCTCATCGTATGCTCGCCCTCGACCATGACCCCAGCCAACGAACCGCCGACTTCCTCCCTGCCGCCGGACTCCGGGTCGGGTGGGGCTGTGCGCCCGGCTGGGGGGCGACGGCGGCCCCTGCGGGCGCGGGATGCGGCTCAGGACCCCAATGCGCCCACCCGACCGACGGTGGAGCGCGCCGCGCCCGGCCGGCAGCCCCGCCTGCTGCTGACGCTGCTGCTGGCGCAGTGGCGACACCATCCGGGGCAGACGGTGCTGGCGGTGCTGGCGATTGCGCTGGGGGTGGCGCTGGCGTTTGCGGTGCACCTGATCAATGCCTCCGCGCTGGCGGAGTTCGGGCAGGCGGTGCGCTCGGTCAACGGCCAGCCGGATGCGGTGCTGCGGCCGGCACAGGGCCAGTGGCTGGGGGAGGCCGCCTACCCGCGGGTGGCGCTGCAGCCGGCGGTGCAGCTGGCCAGTCCGGTGCTGGAGTTGGAGACGCAGGCGCATTTGCCGGTGTCGGCGCCGGTGCCTCTGCAGGCGACTGCATCGGGCTCTGCATCGGCCGCTTCCGCCGGGTCGGCGTCCGCATTGCCGCCCTCGGGGACAGCGCCGGTGGACCGGGCCACCCGCCGCAGCCGCTCGCTGCGGGTGCTGGGCATCGATGCCTTGAAGGTGGCCGGCGTGGCGCCCGAGCTGCTGCCGCGGCTGTCGGGTGCGGCGGGGCCATCCGACGGCGGTGGTGACCGCCTGCCGCTGCTGGACCCGGATCGGGTGTACCTCAACCCCGCCGCGCAGCGCCTGTGGGGCGGGCTGCCGCAGCGGGTGCAGCTGCAGGCCGGTGACCGGTTGATCACCCTGCCGGTGGGCGGCAGCATCGCCGCGGGCGGGGCGCCGCTGCTGGTGATGGACCTGGCCGGGGCGCAGCAGCATTTCGACCGCCTGGGGCGGCTCAGCCGCATCGACCTGCGCCTGCAGCCGGGCAGCGAGGTGGGGCGCCTGCTGGAGGTGCTCAACCGCGCCCAGCCAGCGGCGGCCCAGCTGCGGGCGGCCGGGGCCCAGGAGGCGGCGCAGCGGGTGTCCAACCTGTCGCGGGCCTATCGGGTCAACCTGGGGGTGCTGTCGCTGGTGGCGCTGTTCACCGGGGCCTTCCTGGTGTTTTCGGTGCAGTCGCTGAGTGTGGCCAAGCGGGTGCCGCAGCTGGCCCTGCTGGGGGTGCTGGGTATGGCCGCGCGCGAGCGGCTGCTGCTGGTGAAGGTGGAGGCGCTGCTGCTGGGGCTGATCGGTGCGCTGCTGGGGTTGGCGCTGGGCACCGGCCTGGCCGTTTTTGCGCTGCAGGCGCTGGGAGGGGACTTGGGCAGCGGCCTGCTGGGCGGGGAGGCGCCGTCGCTGCAGTGGTCGCCGCTGGCCGCCGGTGTGTATGGCCTGCTCGGCCTGGCGGCGGCCTGGGTGGGCGGCTGGCAGCCGGCGCGGGCGGCGGCGGGGCTGTCCCCGGCGCAGAGCCTGAAGGGGCTGGGGCTGGACGAGGCGGCCCAGCGGCCCGGCCGCCGCCTGCTGGGACCGCTGCTGCTGGGCCTGGGGGTGCTGCTGGCCTTCCTGCCGGCCTGGGGGGATCTGCCGCTGGCCGCGTATGCCGGCGTGGCGCTGCTGCTGCTGGGCGGCATCCTTTGTGTGCCGGCGCTGGTGGGGGCGCTGCTGGCGCTGTGGCCGCGGCCGCTGCAGCCGGTGGCGCTGCTGGCGCTGGAGCGGGCCCGGGACCAGCGCCACACCGCCACCGTGGCCGTCGCCGGGGTGGTGGCCAGCCTGGCGCTGTCGGTGGCGCTGACGGTGATGGTGGCGAGCTTTCGCGACTCGGTGATGCACTGGCTGGACCAGGTGCTGCCGGCCGAGCTGTATGCCCGCACCGCCGTCAATGCCAGCCAGTCCGACGCTGCCTGGCTGGGGCCGGACTTCCTGCGCCAGGCGGCGGCCCTGCCGGGGGTGGCGCGGCTGCAGCCGCAGCGGGTGCAGCCGATTTTGCTGGACCCGGCCCTGCCGCCGGTGACGCTGCTGGCCCGTGAGCTGGACGATGCCGCCACGGCCCTGCCCCTGGTGGGCCGCCTGCTGGACGACAGCGAACGGCCCGCAGCAGAACGCAGCCCGCGGCTGCGGCGCGGCCAGCGCCCCCAGCCACCCGCGGTGTACGCCAGCGAAACCGCCATGGCCGCCCACGGCCTGAGCCTGGGCCAGACCCTGCAGCTGCCGCTGCCGGACGGCGGCCGCGCCGAGGTCTGGCTGCGCGGCGTCTGGCGCGACTACGCCCGGCAGCAGGGCAGCCTGGCCATCGACCGGCGCGACTGGTATGCACTCACCGGCGACGAACGGGTCAACGACCTGGCGGTGTGGCTGGACCCCGGGGCCGATGTGGCGGCGGTGCGCGAGGGCCTGCGCCGGCTGGCCAGCCACCCGGAGACGCTGGAGCTGGCCACACCGGGGGAGATCCGCGCTGCGTCGCTGCAGATCTTCGACCGCAGCTTTGCCGTCACCTACTGGCTGCAACTGGTGGCGGTGGCGATCGGGCTGTTCGGCATCGCGGCCAGCTTCTCCGGCCAGGTGCTGGCCCGGCGCCGGGAGTTTGGCGCGCTGCAGCACCTGGGCGCCAGCCGCAGTCAGGTGCTGGCGCTGGTGACCGCCGAAGGCGCGGTCTGGACGGCGGTGGGTACCCTGCTGGGCCTGGGGCTGGGGCTGGCGGTGGCGGTGGTGCTGGTGCATGTGGTCAACCCGCAGAGCTTCCACTGGACCATGGAGATGTCCCTGCCGCTGCTGCGCCTGAGCGCGCTGTGCCTGGCGGTGATGGCCGCCGGCACGCTCACGGCCTGGATCTCCGGCCGGGCGGCAGCGAGCCGGCAGATGGCGCTGGCGGTGAAGGAGGACTGGTGATGCCCGGCGAGTGGATGGATGTCGAGGGCGGTCGGGCCGCGGATTCCGTTGGCGAGGCGGCTGGACCGGCCGGGCGCCTGCCAACCCGGCGCGACAGCCTGGCCCGTGCGCTGGCCGGTTTCAGCGCCGCCGCGGCCGCCTGGGTGCTGCCGGCCCGCCTGCTCGCCCAGCCGGTGGCCGAGCGCCCCAGCGCAGCGGGCCCGCCCGCGCTGCAGCGGCGGCCACTGCAGTTTCCGCGCGACTTCGGCGCCCACCCGCAGGCCCGCACCGAATGGTGGTACGTCACCGGCTGGCTGGCGCCGGCCGGGTCCACGGCCCCCAGCCACGGCTTCCAGCTCACCTTTTTCCGCCGCCGTACCGACCTGGCCGAGGGCAACTCCAGCGCCTTTGCAGCCCGTCAATTGCTGCTGGCGCATGCCGCGCTGACCGATCTGGCCGGCCGTCGCCTGCGGCACGACCAGCGGGTGGCGCGCAGCGGCTTTGGCCTGGCGGAGGCCTCCGCGCAGGACACCCAGGTGCACGTACACGCCGGCAGCCGCTGGGAGCTGGGGCGCAGCCCGGACGCGGAGGCCGGCAGCGACCGCAGCCGCTACCGCCTGCAGCTCGCCAGCCCGGCGGCCGGGATGCGCCTGGACCTGCAGCTGCAGTCCACCCAGCCCCTGCTGCTGCAGGGCGAGGCCGGCTGGTCGCGCAAGGGGCCACGGCCGGAGCAGGCCAGCTTCTACTACAGCCAGCCGCAGCTGGCGGTGAGCGGACAGATGCAGCTCGACAGCGGCGAGTCCCGTGCGGTGCAGGGTCGCGCCTGGCTGGACCATGAGTGGAGCGAGGCGCTGCTGGATGCCGAGGCGGTGGGCTGGGACTGGCTGGGCATCAACCTCTTCGACGGCAGCGTGCTCACCGCCTTCCGCCTGCGCCGCCGCGAGGGCCACCCGGCCGGTGTGGCGCTGTGGGCCGGCGGCTCCTGGCGCAGCGCCGGCGGCAGCAGCCGCAGCTTTGCGCCGGGTGCGGTCAACTTCATCGCACTCAAGTCCTGGACCAGCCCGCGCCAGGGCCGCTCCGGCCCTGTGCGTTACCCGGTGCACTGGCGCATCGAAACCCCGGCAGGCAACTTCCTGCTCCAGGCCCTGCTGGACGACCAGGAAATCGACGGCCGCGCCAGCACCGGCACGCTGTATTGGGAGGGCCTGAGCGAACTGCTCGACGCCGGCAGCGGCCGGCGCATCGGCCTGGGTTACCTGGAGATGACCGGCTACGCGGACCGGCCGGGGGTTTGATTCAGATGGGTTTCCTTCCAGGTCAGGCCTGATCTGGGCCTGTGGAGGGTGTGATCAGAAAGGCTTCGGACATGCCCACACATTTCGCTCTTACAACGGCAACGGAGGCTGGCGGGGTCGAGTCGCTGGACCGCAATGAGCCGGATCGCTGCGATCCGAGGGAGCCGGTGCGGCAAAGACTTGAACTCTTGTTGACACAGCTCGACCAACTGCCCGAGCTGGATCGAGGCCAGGCTGCCGATTCCCTTGAATGGGATGAGTGCGGCCTGCCGAAGTGAGTGCAACCGAAAGTGCCCTCAACTCGTCCCGAGCCGCCCCTCATCCAGCGTGACACTCACCGGGCAGTGGTCGCTGCCCATCACGTCGGCGTGGATGGCGGCGTCCACCACCGCGGAGCGCAGGGCGGGTGAGACCAGCAGGTAGTCGATCCTCCAGCCCACGTTCTTCTCGCGTGCGTTGCTGCGCTGGCTCCACCAGCTGTAGTGGCCGTTGCCCTGCTTGAACAGGCGCAGGGTGTCGATGAAGCCGGCGTCGACGAAGTTCTGGAAGCCCTCGCGCTCCTCGTCCGTGAAGCCCTTCTTGCCCCGGTTGGGTTTGGGGTTGGCCAGGTCCAGTTCGGTGTGTGCCACGTTCAGGTCGCCGCAGAACAGCACCGGCTTGGTCTTCTGCAGCTCCAGGCACCAGGCCAGGAAGGCCGGGTCCCAGTGCCGGTGGCGCAGCGCCAGCCGGCTCAGGTCGTCCTTGGCGTTGGGGGTGTAGACGGTGACGACGAAGAAGTGCTCGAACTCGGCGGTGATGACGCGGCCTTCCTCGTTGGCGTTGCCGTACAGCTCATCGCCGAACTCCCAGCGGCCTGCGAACTCCGGCGGGAAACCCAGCACCACCGACAGCGGCTTCTCGCGGCTGAAGAGGGCGGTGCCGGAGTAGCCCTTCTTGACCGCCGAGTTCCACACCTCGTGGTAGCCGGGCACCTCGACGGCCACCTGCTCGCGTTCCGCCTTGGTTTCCTGCAGGCAGAGAATGTCGGGTTGGTGCGTGTCCAGGAAGGGCTGGAACAGGCCCTTCTTGATGACCGCGCGGATGCCGTTGACGTTCCAGGAGTAGATCTTCATGAGCGGGATTGTCGTCAACCGGCCCTGCAGGCGGTGAACCCGGGCCGACCTGCCTACACTGCCGCCCCATGGCCTCCTCCAGCAAGACCCTTGGCGCCACGCTCACTGCGGCGTCACCTGCCACCGCTGCCGATGCGGCTGGCCGCGCGCCGGTGCGCTCCCTTTCCGGGCTGCTGCCCTTTCTGCGGCCCTACCGCGGCCGCATTGCCCTGGCGGGACTGTTCCTGCTGATGGCGGCCTTGAGCACGCTGGTGGTGCCGCTGGCGCTGCGTTCGCTGATCGACCAGGGTTTTGTCGCCGCCGACCCGGGCGAGCGGGTGATGGCGCTGCGCGAGCACTTCCTGGCGCTGTTCGGCGTGGGGGCGGCGCTGGGGCTGTTCTCGGCGCTGCGCTTCTACATGGTGTCGTGGCTCGGCGAGCGCGTCACCGCCGACCTGCGCAACGCGGTCTACGCCCATGTGCTGAGGCAGAGCCCGGCCTTTTTCGAAACCACCCAGACCGGCGAGGTGCTGTCGCGCCTGACCACCGACACCACGCTGGTGCAGGCGGTGGTGGGATCCAGCCTCAGCCTGGGGCTGCGCAACACGGTGATGGGGCTGGGGGCGATGGTGATGCTGGTGATCACCAATCCGACGGTGATGACGCAGGTGCTGGGCATCCTGGTGCTGGTGGTGCTGCCCAGCGTGTATGTGGGCCGGCGGGTGCGGCGCCTCAGCCGGGCCAGCCAGGACCGGGTGGCCGACTCCAGCGCCATCGCCGCCGAGGTGCTCAACGCCATCCCGGTGGTGCAGAGCTACACCCAGGAGCAGCGCGAGGCCGATCGTTTTGCCCGCTCCACCGAAAACGCCTTCGACACCGCGCGGCGGCGCACCCGGGTGCGGGCGCACCTGGTGGGGTTCATCATCACCGCCACCTTCGGCGCGCTGCTGTGGGGCCTGTACCAGGGCACCGAGGCGGTGGTGCGCGGCGACATCTCCGCCGGCCACCTGGGCCAGACGGTGGTCTACGTCATCCTGCTGGTGGGCAGCGTGGCGGTGCTGGCCGAGGTGTGGGGCGATCTGCTGCGCGCTTCGGGGGCGACCGAGAGACTGATGGAATTGCTCGATGCGCGTTCGCCGATTGCCGAACCGGCGCTGCCGATCGCCCTGCCGGTGCCGGCCGGTGGCCTGCAGGTC
>Ga0073899_10006552_pt1 | contig 10052 bp, 9 predicted proteins | sample KloWWTmetaKNB5Ph_FD_88975 | JGI IMG/M metagenome (GOLD analysis project Ga0073899, IMG submission 88975) | Active sludge microbial communities from Klosterneuburg, Austria, studying microevolution and ecology of nitrifiers - Klosterneuburg... | ecosystem: Engineered > WWTP > Aerobic digester >...
GATCAAACCGGCGGTTGAAGCCGACCATCACGGTGCCCTTGTTGGCCGCGACCGCCGTCAGGCAGGCCTTGACGCGGGCGAGCGAAAGATCGACCGGCTTTTCACAGAACACGGCCTTGCCGGCCTTGGTAAAGCGTTCGATCAGGTCGGCATGGGTGTCTGTGGGGGTGCAGATCACCACCGCATCGACATCGGCCGAGGTTTCGATCGCGTCAATGCTGCGGATATCGCAGCCATAAGCGGCTTGCACGGATTCGGCAGCCTCGGCGATAGGGTCAGCGATGGCGACCAGCCTGGCACCGGGTGTGCCAGCGACGGCGCGGGCATGGACCTGTCCGATACGGCCGGCACCGAGAATGGCGAAACGAAGTTGCATTTGTTCTTTCCTTGGTTCAGTCAAAAGACACAGTCGGGCAGGGGGCTTTCACATCGCACCCTTGAATTTGGCATCAGCCATCGCACCAGAACACCAGATACTTGCCACCGGTTTCCACTTTGCTCGCATCGCCCACGATACGGCCACGGCAGAATATCACGACCCGGTTCAGCAAATCAAACGCCCGCCGCAAGCTGAGCTGATCGAGGGTCGGTCGATCTGGATAGCCAGAAGGCCGAAAATCATCCCGGCATCCTGCGCTGCCAATCGTCGGCTGGCTGGCTGTTTGCGGTTGCCCGGATTGCCAGTGCGCGAAATCTGGCTGGCGAGCCATGCCAAAGCTGCGAAGTGGTCGGAAAGCAGACCTGAGCCAAGACGGGTTACTGTCATGCCGTTCTTGCGAAAACTGTCATTGCCTGGTCCCTGCCCATTGGTGTGAAGCCGGACCATGCTGTGTTAAGCGCGGTGGGTCAATTCCGGGTATGTCGTTTTGCATCAGGAATGATGTGATCTGTTTGCCGAAAGGATCGGATTTGCATCATGGATCTTCGGATCAGACCGAGGCCGGCAGATACAGGTCCGGTTGCAGGAAATGATCGCCGTGCAGCGCGTTGGTCCCGTCGGGCACGCCTTTTGCGGCGATGGTCACAACGTTGGCGCACAGCTTTGCCGGCAAGCAGACGGCGATCCGGCCGCGCCACCTCTGATGGATCGAGACAATGCCGTATCGGCACCTTCCGCTGCTGGCTGAACAAGCTGGCCAGGCTCGGCTGAACGCCCTGCAGGGCGCGGACCCGCGCTGGCGGCAGAATTTCCACCGCAGGACGCTCAAACCCCGAGCCGATCCAGTGCCTGATCCAGAGGCTGCCAATCGACGATCCGCAGCCGCACCGGCAGGGTCAGCACACGGCTTCGAAAGGCCTCGGGCAGGCGGACGGCATCCTTTTCCGTTGTCACCAGTTGCGCGCCTTTTACGTAGGCTTCCAGTTCCAGCCGGGTCAGCAAAGCCGCAGTCAGCGGCTGATGGTCATCCAAGGCCTCGCCGCGCACCACATCTGCCCCCTCGGCGCGCAGGGTGGCAAAGAATTTTTCCGGCCGCCCGATACCGGCAAAGGCCAGCACCCGCTCGCCCTGCCATCCCATCCCCATCGCCAGCACCTCCAGCGTCCCGGTCAGGACCGGCAAGGCGACGGGCCAGCGCGCCGCAAACCCCGCCTGCGCCGCCTCGGGCCCGATCGCCAGCACGAGATCGGCCCGCGCCAAGCCTGCCGAGACCGGCTCGCGCAACGGCCCCGCAGGCAGGCAGCGGCCATTTCCGAAGCCCACCTCGGCATCCACCACGATGATCGACAGATCCTTCACCACCGACGGGTTCTGAAAGCCATCGTCCAGCACGATCACCCGTGCGCCCGCCGCCTCGGCCGCCCGAACGCCCGCCGCGCGATCCTTTGCCACCCAGACCGGCGCGAAGGCGGCCAACAGCAGCGGCTCGTCGCCGACCTGATCCGCCCTATGCCGCGCCGGATCAACCCGCACCGGCCCTGCCAAACTGCCGCCATGCCCGCGCGTGACCACCTGCACCGCGACACCCCGCGCCAGCAGCCGTTCGATCAGCGCAATCGCTGTCGGGGTTTTTCCGGTGCCACCCGCATTCAGGTTGCCGACGCAGATTACCGGCACGCCCGCCTTGTAGCCCGGCTCGGCCACTCGCCGCGCGGTCGCGGCTGCATAGGCCCAGCCCAGCGGTGCCAGCAATCTTGCCCACAAACCCGGCATTTCGGGCGGGTTGCGCCAAAATCCCGGCGGACGCATCAGCCTTCCCCGTCCAGAATGCGCCGCGCCAGTTCGATCACCCGATCCGTCACCTCTACCCCTTCCGAGGCCAGCCCCCACGCCGCCTGTGCCAGCCGGGCGGCGCGATCCGGGGCCAGCAAATCACTCAGCGCCTCGCCCAGATCTGCGGCAGAGCCAACCGCTCGCGCCGCCTGCGCCGCACCCAGACGGCCAAACACCATGCCGTAGCCACCCGGCCTTGGCCCGTAGATGATCGCTGATCCCAACGCCGCAGGTTCCATCGGATTGCGCGCACAACCCGCGCCCAGCAGGCTGCCGCCCATATAGGTGACGGGGGCGAGCCGATACCACAGCCCATACTCTGCGTCGGAATCGGGGATGTAAACCTCGGTGTCCGCATCCGGTTCCTGCTCCAGCCCGCGCTGCGCCACGGCCCAGCCCTCTGCCGCCTCGATCTGTTGCGCAAGGATTGCCCCCCGCGCCGGGTCTTGCGGCACAAGAATCAACAGCAGCCGATGCGCCAGACGCAGGGCAGACCGATGCGCCGCGATCACCGCGGCCTCTTCGGCAACGGGCACATCGGCGGCAAGCCACGCCGGGCGGGTTGCCATCATGGCCGCCAGCGCCGTCCGTTCGGGTTCGTGATATGGCAGCGCCGCACTGGGTTCTTCCAACCGACCCGCAACAACCACCTCGCCCGCGCCTGCCTTGCGAAACGCGCGCGCTGCAGCTTCATCCACCGCCATCACCAGCCGCACCGTTTGCAGGCTGGCGCGCAGCAACCCCGGAAACCAGCCGTCGCGCGCCTTCAGCAGATAGGGCGCGCGCGCATCGACCATCACGACCGGCAACCGGCGCTGTTCTGCCTCCAGCAGCAGGGCCGGACGCACCTCGCCCTCGGCCATGATAGCCATTTGTGGCTGCCAATGCGCCAGAAACGACTTCACCTCTGCCGCACTGTCGGGCGGCGGTGGCTGTCGGATCATGCCGCGCCCGACCGGCAGATCGTCAGGACAGGTCAGCAGCACCTCGACACCCAAGGTGTCGATCAAGCGCCGCGCCAGTTGCAAAAGCCCGCGCCCGCAAGCGGATTCCGGGGCGTGCAGCCAGATCAGTTCGCCCAAAGGCCGTGCCGGACGTGCCGCCTCTGCCCCCGGCTCGCGCCGTCCCGTCAGGTTGTAGAGCGTGCGGCCAATCGAAAGTGCCATGCAGAGCGGTCGCTTACGCGCCCATCTCCTCGGTTAGCGATCCGGCTTGACCCTCTTCACGCAGCCGGTGGATATGGGCAATGAAATAGCGCATGTGCGCGTTATCAACGGTGCGCTGCGCCTCGGCCTTCCATGCCGCAAACGCCGTGACATAATCGGGGAACATGCCGACGATATGGATCGCGCTGACGTCCTTGAAGACGTTCTTCTGCGGACTGACCAGTTCGCCGCCAAAGACAAGATGAAGACGCTGGGTCATGTAAAGCTTCCTATGCTGCACCGCCGCACAGGGTAACGCCTGTGCGCGCCGGGTCAAGGCTGCGCGCACTTGCGGCCAGGACTGCGGCGGCCCATGCTGCGCGGCAGTCGAGGCAAGCACGGGCGGAACATGGCGGGTCGGATCGTCGCCGTTGGCGAGTGTATGGTGGAGTTGTCGCCGGCAGGCGCAGACCTGCTGCGGCAGGGTTTTGCGGGCGACACCTTCAACACCGCCTGGTATCTGCGCCGGAAGCTGCCCGAAGCGTGGCAGATCGACTACCTGTCAGCGGTTGGGCAGGATGCGATTTCAGATCAGATGCTGGGCTTCATGCAGCAAGCGGGCATCGGTGTGGCGCATATGGCACGGCGGGCAGATGCAACAGTGGGGATGTATCTGATAACGCTGGAGCATGGCGAGCGCAGTTTTACCTACTGGCGCGACAGGTCAGCGGCGCGGCATCTGGCGGATGATCCGGCGGTGCTGGCGCAGGGTTTGGCCGGGGCGGCGCTGATCGTTTATTCCGGCATCACGCTGGCGATCCTGTCGGAAGACCGGCGGGAACAGCTGATCCAGAGCATTTCAGAAGCGCGGGCGCGCGGCGCGCGGGTGGCGTTTGATCCGAACATGCGCGAGCGGCTGTGGCCGAACCGCCCGACCATGCGGCACTGGATCGAGGCTGCGGCGCGGCGGGCTGATATCGTGCTGCCTTCGTTCGATGAAGAAACCCTGATCGCGGGTGATCCGACGTCAGAGGCGACGATCGCGCGCTATCGCGGCATGGGCGTGCCGATGGTGGTGGTGAAGAATGGCGCGGGGGCGATCCGGGCATGGGATGGTGCTGCGCATCGGTTCGTGCCGCTGCAACAGCGCGCGGTGGACAGCACGGCGGCGGGCGACAGCTTTAACGCGGGCTTTCTGGCGGCGCTGCTGCAGAGCTGTGACATGCATGACTGTCTGGAGCAGGGTGCAGCCCTTGCAGGTCAGGTGATCCGCAAGCCGGGGGCTTTGGTGGCGGTAAGGTAGCCGCCTGCCACCGCTGCCAGATCAGCCTCTGGGGTGCTGCCGTCTTGCGTTACTCTCCCAACACCTCGGCCTGATGCTCGCCCAGTTTCGGCGCGGGGCGGTTCAGCGACAGGTCTGCGCCCGAAAATGTCATCGGTGATCGCACGCCGGGCAGGCCTTCGGGGGCGATCTGCATCTGGCGGGCCAGCACTTGCGGGTCGGCGAAAACCTCGTCCAGACTGTTGATCGGGCCAGCGGGGACGCCTTCGGCCTCGCAGGCGGCCAGCAGATCGGCCTTGGACCAGGTTTTGGTGGCGGCGGTGATGCGGGCGGTCAGGTCCACGCGGTTGGCGATGCGGTCGGCGTTGGTCAGATAGTCAGCGGCCTCGGCCATATCGGACAGCTGCAGAATCCCGCACAGGCGGCGGTATTGCGCGTCATTGCCGGTGGCGAGGATAATCCAGCCATCGGCGCAATCGAACACCGCATAGGGCGCAAGGTTGGGGTGGGCGTTGCCCATCATGCCGGGTGGTTTGCCCGACACCAGATAGTTCATCGACTGGTTCGCCATGATCGAGGTGGCAACATCCAGCAGCGACATGTCGATATGCTGACCCTGCCCGGTGCGGCCGCGCTGCAACAGGGCAGCCAGAATGGCGGTGGCCGAATAGACGCCGGTGAACACGTCAGTCACCGCAACGCCGACTTTCTGCGGCTGGCCATCAGGTTCGCCGGTGACAGACATCAGCCCGGCCATGCCCTGAATGATGAAATCATAGCCAGCGCGGTGGGCGTAGGGGCCGGTCTGGCCAAAGCCGGTGACCGAACAATAGACCAGCCGTGGATTGACCTTGCGCAGGCTTTCGTAATCCAGCCCGTATTTCGCCAGCCCGCCGACCTTGAAGTTTTCTATCAGCACATCGGCATCGGCGACCAGCTTGCGAACGGTCTCTTGCCCCTCCGGCGTGCGGAAATCGCAGGTGATGCTGCGCTTGCCGCGGTTGGTGGCGTAGAAATAGGCGGCGGATGTATCGCCGTCGCGGGTGATGAACGGAGGCCCCCAGCGGCGGGTATCGTCGCCCTCGGGGGCTTCCACCTTGATCACATCCGCGCCCAGATCGGCCAGAGTCTGGCCCGCCCAGGGGCCAGCCAGAATTCGTGCCAATTCAATGACTTTTACGCCCGACAGCGGTGTGGTCATGCTACTTCGCCAGCTCTGCGTCGATGATCGCCTTCATGTCCTCATAGGCCATGTTGGAGTGCTTTTCACCATTGATCAGGAAGGTCGGCGTGCCTTCGATACCGTCCTTGGTGAAGTTTTCTTCAAAATGCGCGACAAGCGCGTTGGCGGTGGCTTCATCTTTCAGGCAAACGTCCATCGCGGCATCGTCCATGCCCGCGGTCCGACCGATCTTCTTCAGGTTTTCCACCACCACCTTGGGGTCTTCCGAAGCAGCCCATTCCGACTGGGTATCATAGAGCATATCGGTGATGCCAATATAGCGCATCTCGCCGCCGCAACGGGCGATCATGGCCGCCCACAGACCATAGCGGTCGAAGTAAACCTCGTGATACTCCAGCCGCACCTTGCCGGTGTCGATATAGTCGGCCTTCAGTTTCGGATACACATCGGTGTGGAAATTGGCACAGTGCGGGCATGTGAAGGACGCGTATTCGACGATCTTCACCTTGGCATCCAGCGCGCCGATGCCGTAATCCTGAATTTGCACCGCAGCGGCCTCGGTGGTGGCGGGGGTTTCGGTGGTGGTTTGCGCATTGGCGGCAAACAGGCCGAAGCCCGCGATCAGGGCCAGCGTTGCAGTGGTCAGTTTCAGTGCCATGGGCATCAGCCTTCCTTGGATTTCCGGCGAGTTAAGATGTTTTGTGCAAGAGCTTCAAGGGCCATGCGCAGCCCTTCGTCGTGGATGGGTGCGGCAGTGCGCGCGGCTTCGGCCTGCACCTGCGGGTCGGGCACCGGCGCGGCCTTGGGTTTCGTGGTGAACGCGGCCTGACCTTCGGCAAAGCCGGTGGCGGCGGTCTGGGTCAGCAGGATGCGCGAAATCGCGGCATAGCCATAGACGGCGTTGACCCGTTCACGCAGCTTTTCCTTCTGCATTTCCACCATCGGCGCCATCGCCCCGGTGGTCAGCAGCGTCAGGCTGGCCCCCATGCCTTCGCGCCCGTAACCGACCTTGACCGGCCTTGTGATGCGGGCCATGTCCTCGCCGGCGATTTCGGGCCAATGCGTCAGCAGCCGTGCCACGGCAAAGCCGCGCGATTCCCCGACCTTGCGGATTTGATCCTTCAGCAGGCCAGAGGTGGCCTCGAACCCGCGAACACGGCGGGTGGCTGAAGGAAGTGGGCTGGGTGTGCGGGCCATCTGGTCCTATCCGGTGTTGACACTATTGTACCTGCGAAGCGAGGGGCCTGCCAAGGCTTGGCAGGGTTAAGGGGATAAAGATTGCGTGACGCAGCGGTGAGCGAGCGGTTGTTGGCATGGTATGACGCGTCAGCGCGGGTGATGCCGTGGCGGGTCGGCCCTGCGGCGCGGGCGGCGGGGCAACGCGCCGATCCCTACCGGGTGTGGATGTCGGAGGTGATGCTGCAGCAGACCACGGTTGCGGCGGTGACGGCGTATTTTCAACGCTTTGTGGCGCGGTGGCCGACGGTGGCCGATCTGGCGGCGGCTGACGATGCGGCGGTGATGGCGGAATGGGCCGGGCTTGGCTATTACGCCCGCGCCCGCAACCTGCTGGCCTGCGCGCGGGCGGTGGTGCGCGATCATGCCGGAGTGTTTCCACAAACTGCGGAAGGCCTGCGCGCGCTGCCCGGAGTGGGGCCATATACGGCGGCGGCGGTGGCAGCAATCTGCCATGACGAACCCGCCGTGGTGGTCGACGGCAATGTCGAACGGGTGATGGCGCGGCTGTTTGCGGTGCAGCAGCCTTTGCCCACCGCCAAGCCGGAACTGGTGCGGCTGGCCGGGCAGGTGACGCCGCGTTTGCGTGCCGGCGATCACGCGCAGGCGGTGATGGATCTGGGCGCGACGATCTGCACCCCGCGCAATCCGGCCTGCGGGATTTGTCCGCTACTGGGGATTTGTGCCGCGCAAGCGCAAGGAATCGCTGCGGAATTGCCGCGCAAACTGCCAAAACCGGAAAAGCCGGTGCGGCGTGGCGTGGTTTGGATCGCTGCGCGCAACGATCAGGTTTTGCTGGAACACCGCCCCGCCAAGGGCCTGCTGGGAGGCATGCTAAGCTTTCCCACTGCGGGCTGGGATGGCCGTGACGGTGCCGCGCCGTTTCAGGCCGATTGGCGCGATCTGGGCGAAGTTAAACATACCTTCACACATTTCCATCTAATCTTGCAGGTGCTGACCACCACCGGCGCCGCCAACGCTGATCGAGGAGAATTCATGCCGCTGCGACCCGCCGATCTGCCGACCGTGATGCGCAAGGCCTATGATCTTGCCGCGGCCGATCCGGCTTTCCCAGCTAAAACGCCGCGTTGAGGCTGGGGGGCTTTGCGGTAGACTGGCGAAAAATGAGGGTAAAATGACCACCATCCCAACCGCCGAGGTGCAACGCCCGCTGAACGCGCTGCCGTTCTGGCTGTCGCTGGGCATGGTGCCGTTGGCCGTCTGGGGCGCGCTGGCGGGGGGCTGGGCGGTTTGCCTGCTGCCGCTGTATTCCTGGGGGATGTTTTCGCTGCTCGATGCGCTGACCGGGCGGAATGAGGATAATGCCGATCTGACCACACCAGACTCGGCGCTGTTCTGGTATCGGCTGGTCACCCTGATCTGGGTGCCGGTTCAGTTTGTGCTGCTGTTCTGGCTGATCTGGTATGTGCCGGACGCGCCGCATCTGGGGCATCTGGAAACCATCGTGCTGTTTTTCGGCATGGGCGTGGTGTCTGGCACCATCGGCATCAATTATGCGCATGAACTGATGCACCAGAAACCGGCGTGGGAACGGGCGCTGGGCGACCTTCTGCTGGCAATGGTGCTGTATAGCCATTTCCGCAGCGAACACCTCCGGGTGCATCATCTGTATGTCGGCACCCCGCGCGATCCGGTGACCGCGCGCTATAACGAAGGGTTCCATCGGTTTTTTCCGCGCGTTCTGGTGGGCTGTCGCAAATCGGCGTGGCAGGCCGAAGTGGCGATGCTGGCGCGTAAAGGTCTGAAACCGCTGCATCTTTCTAACCCTTACTGGCGCTATTGGGGCTTGCAGGCGGCGATGCTGCTGCTGGCGCCGACGCTTGGCGGCTGGGTCGGAGTGGCGCTGTTTCTGTGGCAGGCGGCGGTGGCGGTCTGGCAGCTTGAGCTGGTTAACTATGTCGAACATTACGGGCTGACCCGGCGCTATCTGGGCGAGGGGCGCTATGAACATGTGTTGCCGCGGCACAGCTGGAACGCCTCGCACCGCGCCTCGAACTGGTTGCTGATCAACCTGCAGCGCCATTCGGATCATCACTACAAACCCGACCGCCGCTTTCCGTTGTTGCAAACCTATACCGAGGCGGACGCGCCGCAACTGCCGCGCGGCTATCCGATCATGACCGTGGCCGCGATGATGCCGCCGCTGTGGAAACGGCTGATGAACCCGCGCGTGAAGGCATGGCGGCGGCAATTCTACCCCGATATCACCGACTGGCACGCCTATAACAAGGCGCTGAATCCGATCCCAAAGGGTGCACCGGGTTTTTGATCAGCCAAGGCAAAGCGGTCGGGTTGACGTGAAAATGTGTCTGGAAAGAGATCACCGGCGTCGCTTGCCGCGTCGCAGCTATTTGCTGTCGCTGCGGGGGGTCACCCTGAAGCCGGGCTGGGAAATGCTGAGGGCCCTTGAACAAACGGTAAGCAAAGCGAGCTCCCGCTGCATCGACGCCGGCGCTGTTTCGTAACTGACGGTGCCGTTGGCAGCGGACTTGCGGACTGTTCATCGAGCGCACCACCGGGCTTGACACGGAGAGCATCGAAGCTTGGTCCATCGCGATATGGCGCTGCGGTCGATCAAAGCCGTGCAAGAAGCTGGAATTGCCGTGCGACAGGCACAGGATCAAGCTGCAACCGACGGCAAGCCGATTGCAGAACGCGAGGCGGCGTGAGCGCGAAAAAAAACCCCAGCACGACAAGCATGCTGGGGCAGGTGTGCCGCAGGCGGACCACGGCACAGGCGTAAACTGAATAGGGGAAGCCCAGTCGGGCCTAGTGGCGGTGGCCTTGGTCGGCCTCCATCTCGGCGCGGATTTGTTGGCGCAGAATGTCGATCGGGATCATCTTGCCGTCGCGCTTGAAGTGCCAGTAGGTCCAGCCATTGCAGGACGGCGCGCCTTCGTAGGCGGCACCGACCTGATGGATCGAGCCTTTCACATCCAGCCCGACCAGCGTGCCATCGGCGCGGACCTTGGC
>Ga0073899_10006553_pt1 | contig 10052 bp, 6 predicted proteins | sample KloWWTmetaKNB5Ph_FD_88975 | JGI IMG/M metagenome (GOLD analysis project Ga0073899, IMG submission 88975) | Active sludge microbial communities from Klosterneuburg, Austria, studying microevolution and ecology of nitrifiers - Klosterneuburg... | ecosystem: Engineered > WWTP > Aerobic digester >...
CCTCGACCCCCAGCAACCCGCCACGCCGAAGACCACCCGCTGGGCCAGCCTGCACCACGCCGTCGACGCCACCCTCACCAGCTTCGACGCCTCGCTCATCACCGGCCTGTCCCTGTTCCCGAGCGACGCCGCGACCCTCGACGACACGCCCGCCGCCTGCCCCGTCGACGACCCGCTCACCGTCCCCCTCGCCGCGAGCAACGCCATCGCGATCCTCGCCGCCCTGCCGCCCGCCGACGCCACCGACCTCAAGGGCGCATCGCCCGGGGCCGCTGCGATCGCCGCCGCCACCACCGATCTGATCGCGGCCGACCCCGCCCTCACCCGCCACATCGTCTACGTCAGCGACGGCGCCGCCAACTGTCGCGCCGGCAGCCAGCCCCCCGACCTGTTCGAGAGCTTCGACGACTCCCTCCTCGATCAGGTCGCCGCCGCCGCCGCCCAGAACATCACGACCCACGTCGTCGGCATCGCGATCCCCGACCTCGTGAGCCCGGCCGTCAAGGACGGCGAGCCCGACAGCGTCAACAACCACGACCTCCTGAACCAGCTCGCCACCCTCGGCGGCGCCCCGCTGCCCGGCCCCGACCAGTTCCACGCCGCCACCCGCGAGTCCGACCTGCTCTCCGCCCTCGACGCGATCGCCCGCGCCTCGCTGTCCTGCATCGTCCCCCTCGACCCACCGCCGCAATACCCCGACATCGTCGAGATCTCCGTCAACGACCTCCACTACGGCCGGGCCAAGGTCACCGACTGCGCCCGCGAGGACGGCTGGCACTACCTCGACGACGCCACCGCCGAGCTCTGCGGCCTCGCCTGCCGCGACTTCCAGCAGGTCGGCACCCTCGACGCCATCTACCGCTGCCCCGACACCCCCTGCTGACCCCTCGCAGCCCACCTCCGGCGAGCGCGAGCCCCACGTGCACTCCTCCCGATCGCCACGCACCACCAGATCGCCGCGAGCTCCGCCCGACCTCCACCCGATCGCTTGGCGCGACCGTCTCGCCCGGGCATCCTCGCCGCCATGCTCCGCCGCTCGCTCCTCGCCGCCGCCCTCGCCTCCTGCGCCCCGGCGACCTCGACCACCCCGCCGCCGGAGCCCGCCGCGCTGTGCCCGGTCGCGCCGCTCCCCACCACCCTACCTGCCCCTTCGAACATGTCCCTCGCGCCAGCCACCGGCGCCCCGGCGCCGCTGCTCCTGCGCAACGCCCGGGTCATCGACGGCAGCGGCGCCGCCCCGCGCCCCGGCCTCGACATCCTCCTCATCAACGGCCGCATCGCCCAGATCGGCCGCGACAACGAGCGCCTCGCCGCGCCCGCCGGCGCCCTCACCCTCGAGCTCGCCGGCCGCACCCTCCTGCCCGGCCTCATCGACGCCCACACCCACCTCGGCGCCGAGCCGCAGCAGAGCCACGCCGAGGGCGTCGCCCTCGCGGTCACCAGCAGCGACGCCGACGCCGCCCTGCGCGGGGCCGCCAACGCCCGCGCCACCCTGCTCGCCGGCTTCACCACCGTGCGCAACGTCGGCGGTACCCTGGCCGAACGCAGCCTGCGCGACGCGATCGCCCGCGGCGTCGTCCCCGGCCCGCGCATCCTGGTCGCCAACTACTCGATCGGCATGACCGGCGGTCACTGCGACGACACCAACGGCCTGCGCCCCGATGTCTTCGGCGGACCGCCCGACTTCCGCGTCGGCATCGCCGACGGCCCCGACGAGCTCCGCAAGGCCGTCCGCCACCAGATCAAGCTCGGCGCCGATGTCATCAAGATCTGCGCCACCGGCGGCGTGCTCTCGCAGGGCGACGGCGTCGGCGCGCCACAACTCAGCCGCGCCGAGATGCAGGCCGTCGTCGACGAGGCCACCCGCGCCGGCCGCAAGGTCGCCGCCCACGCCCACGGCACCCTCGGCATCCACGAGGCCGTCCTCGCCGGCGTCCACAGCATCGAACACGGCAGCGTCCTCGACGATCCCACCATCGCCCTCATGAAACGCCGCGGCACCTACCTCGTGCCGACCGTCGCCGTCGGCCAGTACGTCGAGGCCGCCGCCGCCGCCGGCAAGCTCTCGCCCGACTCCGCCGCCAAGGCGCGAGAGATCGCCCCACGCATGCGCGAGAGCGTCGTCAAGGCCCACAAAGCCGGCGTCAAGCTGGCCTACGGCACCGACGCCGGCGTGTTCGCCCACGGCAGCAACGCCCGCGAGTTCGTCAGCCTCACCGCCCTCGGCATCCCGGCGATGGACGTCATCGTCGCCGCCACCCGCAACGCCGCCGACCTCCTCGGCCTCCGCGACCTCGGCCAGATCAAGGTCGGCTTCATCGCCGACCTCGTCGTCGTCGACGGCGACCCACTCAGCGACAGCCACGCCCTCGAGCGCCCGCTCCTCGTCATCCAGTCCGGCGCGATCGTCCGCGACGACCTCACCCCGTGACCCCAAACCATCGACCCGCGCCACACCCCGTGACCCCGCGCTCGCCTCCCCGCGTCGGCCCACCACTCGCGTGTGCCATCATCCCGCCGTGCAGATCCCCCGCGACCTCAGCCTGCGCCTCGACGCCGTCGACGGCCCGCTCGCGGACCCCACCCCGCTGCGCCACGCCGCCGTCCTCGCGGCCCTGCTCCCCGGCGAGCACACGCGCATCCTCCTGATCGAGCGCGCCAGCCACCTGCGCAGCCACGCCGGCCAGCTCGCCTTCCCCGGCGGCAAACCAGAGCCCGGCGACCGCGACCTCCTCGACACCGCCCTGCGCGAGGCCGAGGAGGAGGTCGCCCTGCCCCGCAGCCAGGTCCAGATCCTCGGCCGCCTCGCCCCCGTCCCCGTCCCCAGCGGCTACCTCATCATCCCCTTCGTCGGCCTCGTCGACGCCAGCTTCACCCCGCGCAGCAACGACGCCGAGGTCAAGTCCGTACTCACCCCCACCCTGCAACAGCTCGCCGACCCCCAGCTCTATCGCTTCGCCGGCACCCGCGAGTGGCAAGGCCAGCTCTACTCGCTGCACGAGTTCAACATCCACGACCCACCCCTGTGGGGCGCGACGGCCCGCATGGTCCACGACCTCCTGCGCCGCATGCATCTGATCCCCCACAACCCCGACGCCGCCCTGTGAGCGATGCCCAGCGCCACGCCCACGCCGATCCTCACCCCCGCGCTGCTCGCCGAGCTCGCCGCCCACGCCGAGTCCGTCGGCCTCCTGCGCCTCGGCGCCGTCGACCTCCACCACCCCGGCTTCGCCCCCGCGCACGCCGCCCTCGACCGCTTCCTCGCCGCCGGCAAGGCCGGTGAGATGGACTTCCTCGTCCGCACCCGCGAGGTCCGCAAGCACCCCGAACAGATGCTCCCCGGCGCGCGCACGCTGCTGGTCGCCGCCGTGCCCTACACCGGCGAACCCGGCCCCGTCGCCCGCTACGCCCGCACCCGCGACTACCACACCGTCATCCACCAACGCCTCATCGCCCTCGAGCGCCAGCTCCACGCGCTGCTCCCCGGCGTCGCCACCCTGATCTGCGTCGACACCAAGCCCGTGCTCGAGCGCAGCGCCGCCGCCCTCGCCGGCCTCGGCTTCCTCGGCAAGCACGGCTGCCTGATCGTCCCCGGCCTCGGCAGCTACGTGCTGCTCGGCGAGATCCTCTGCACCGCCGAATACCAGGCCACCACCACCGCCGCCCCCGGCCTCCCGTGGGACGCCTGCGGCGCCTGCACCCGCTGCCTCGACGCCTGCCCGACCGCCGCCTTCGACGGCCCCGGCGACCTCGACCCCCGGCGATGCATCAGCTACCTGACGATCGAACACCGCGGACCGGTCCCCGACCACCTCGCCGACCGCCTCGGCGAGCGCGTCGCCGGCTGCGACCTGTGCCAGGAGGTCTGCCCCTACAACGCCAGCAGCGCCCGCGACCGCCGCGTCCCCGCGACCGCCTGGATCGACCCCGCCCCGCGACCACTCGCCGACGTCGACGAGCTCGCCGCGATCAGCCCCTCGCAGTATCGCGCGCAAGTGCGCCACCTCGCCGTGCGACGGATCCCCCGCAAGCAGATGCGGCGAAACGCCTTGCTCGCGCTCGGCAACCGCAGCGCCGAGCTCGGCCCGCGAGAGCTCCACGCCATCGCCCTCGGCCTCCTCGACGGCGAGCCGCAGATCGCCGCCGCGGCCCGCCGCGCCGCCGAGCGCCGCCACGTCACTGGACCCGCCGAGGCCCTCGCCCACGAGCTTCGCGAGCTCCGCGCCCGCATCACCGCGGCTCCAGATGAAGACGCCGCCCCAGACAACGACGACGCCGACTAGCGGCCCGGTCTCCCGGCCGTCCGTCTCGGATATCATCCGAGATGATGCACACTCGCGTACACCTCGCCGCGTTCGCGGTCCTGCTGGCCGGGTGTCGGCCAAACCCGGGCTTCATGCTGACCAGCGGGGGCGACGACAGCGACGGCGACGACACGATCAGCGACACCGGCGACACCGGCGACACCGGCACCATCGATCCGATCTGCGAGCCCGTCAGCCAGCCCGGTGACATCTGCGCCCCGATGTTCGACCTCCTCCCGATCACGAAGTCCGTCGTCAATTTCTCCGATCGCCCGATCCTCGGCGCCGACAGGGACGTGTGCGGCGCCTTCAGCTCCTTCGTGCTCAAGCGCGTCGGCGACGAGCTCCAGCGCTGCGACGACGGCTGCGATCAGCCCTGCGTCACGACCGGCGCGCTGAACATCGCCGGCCTCGCCAGCCTACCGTCCTTCAGCAAGCTGCTCCCGGTCGAGGCCGAGTGCGCCATCATGTGGCACACCAGCCGCGACAACACCGACCCCAAGCCCCCGCCGGACGACCCCAAGTTCGACGAGTGGACCCCCTGCGTCACCAGCGGCTTCCTGTTGATGGACGAGGCCGATCGCAGGCTCCGCGTGGCGGTCGCCTTCGACAGCGCGACCCCGGACCCCTTCGCCGGCCGGGCCGGATCTCCGGTCGCGATGGCGAAGAACGCCGCCGTGACCCATGAGCTCTGCACGGACCCCATCGGCGCCTGCCTCAACGGCTTCACCCCCCAGGACCTGTCCTTCACCCTCGACCCCTGCACCGTCGACACCTTCCAGAGCACGACCATCCGCGAGCTCCGCAGCGCGGGCTCCGACTACACCCTCGAGCTGCACCACGCCTACCGCTGCGTCAACGGCTTCGAGTCCTACCGCTGGTGGGTCCGCCGCGAGTTCTGACCCGCGCTCAGGCCGGCGCGTCGAGCCAGCGCAGCGTCGCCTCGCGCGCGGTCGCCAGCGCCCGCGGCCCCCACTCGAGGCGAAACGGCGTGACCCGCGGCAGCGCGTCGATCTGCATCACCTTTCGATCTGTCCTCTCGGACATGTCCGAAACGACCTGCGAGCGCCCGGTCAGCCGCCGCCACGGCGAGCGCGACACCAGGCGGTGATGCAGCACCCGCTCATCGTCCGCCAGCGCCGTCTGCCCGTCGCGGTCCGCGACCCCGCCGTCGACCAGCAGTCGACCCTCGCGGCGGATCGGCCGGAACATCAGCGGCACCGTGCACGAGGCCTGAATCGCCGACGCCAGCCGACCCCGCTCGAGCACCCGCGCGCGCCGACCCGCCAGCTCGTACACCACCGTGGCGAACGGCGTCGGGCACTGCTCCAACAGGCTCACCCCTCGCGCGTCGAGCAGCGCGTGCAGCCGCGCCGCGAACTTGTCCCCGCGCAGCAGCCCCCCGAGCGGCCAGCCCGGGTCCCAGAAGTCCGGCCGCCGCAGCGCCACCAGCGTCGCCTCGATCTCCGCCGCCCCGAGCCCGCTCGCCCACAACCCACCCGCCAGCGCCCCCGCGCTCACCCCCACGACCCGCCGCGGCCGCGCAGCGCCCGACTCCTCCAGCGCCCGCAGCACCCCCGTGTGCGCGAAGAAGCCGAAGAAGCCCGCCCCCAGCGCCAGGGTGTACGGCGCCGCGGCGAGCCAGTCGTGGTGCGTGGTCGACATGCGCCGCGCAGTCTACACGCCCACCTCGCGGCCCGAGCACCGCCCGCCGTGAGCCCGCCCCGCGGCCCGCTCCACGAGCACCGCCCACCGTGAGCCCGGCCTGCGTCACGCGTCACGCGTCACGAGCCTCCCCCACAGCCACGTCCCTCACGGCGCGTGCGCGTAGACCAGCGCGAGCAGGCGATAGTCCGCCACCCACTCGTCGACCAGCGCGGCGTCCCGCGCCTTGCCGGCGCGCGCCGCCGAGAACAGCGCCGCGATCGCCAGCGCCGCCGCGACCGCCGGGTCCTCCGGTCCGGGCGTCTCGGCGAGCGCCCGCTGCACGAAGCCGTTGCGCTTGCCGAGCTCGATCTCCCAGCCCGCGTCGGCCACCCGCGCCAGCGTCGCTACCTGCCACGACAGGATCGCCGAGCCGAAGCCCAGCGGTCGCGCCAGCGCCTGCCGCAGCAGCGACTCGAGCCGGCGCGGCCCCGCCGGCGGCAGCCGTTGCAGCGGGTGACGCTGCAGCGACGCGGCCAGCCGCGCGCCGATCCGCAGCTCATCCGCACCTGTCCTCGGGGACAGCAGATCGGCGATCGCCGCCGCCGACCCGGCCGCCGCCGCCGCCTCGCAGCGGGCGATGAACTCCCCGAGCCCGCGCTCCTCCGGCCCGCCCGGCCGCTGCAGTCGCCGCTGCACGATCGCCTGCGCCACCACCACGCGACCCATCCCCCGCAGCTCCCCGCCGAGGCGGTCCCCCGCGAGCCGCGCCCCCTGCCGCGTCAACACCAGCCGCCCGCCCACGCACTCGAGCGGCGCCGGCATCTCCACGTCGCCCTGGTGCAGGCCGCCGCTCCACAGCGCGACCTTGCTCGTCGCCATCCCCTCCACCCGCAGCACCCCCACCGCGACCGCCGTCGCCACTGGCACCACCAGCAGGGCGCTCCCGGGCCCCGCCCGCCGCTGCGGCCGCGCGTGCGTCGGCCCGTCGCTCACCGCCGCCGCCGCGCCGCTGACCCCGCCCGCCGCCGCGAAGCCCTCCGCCTGCAGCAGCCACGCCTCGCCCGGCGTCACCAGCAGCGCCGGCCCGGCCAGCCCTCGCGTCACCGCACCGCTCGGCAGCAGGCCCGGCCGCGGCGCCTCGCCGAGGGCCTGCTCCAAGCTGACCTTTCGGACAGGTGTCAGCGCCCGCGGGTCGAAGCGACGCAGCAGCGGCAGCTCGGCCAGCCCCGCCTCACCCGCGGCCTCGCGGCCCCCCAGCGCCCGCCCCGCGAGTAGGTGGGCCAGCAGCGCCGCCCGACGCGTCTCATCATCAGGCCGCTCGGCCAGGCGGTGCAGCTCATCGGCCGCGAGCAGCAACCCGCGCCGCGCCGGCCCGGGCCGCGCGTGCATCTCGGGCAGCGTCGGCATGTCCCAGAGGACATCCTTGCCGAGCACCCGCTCGAGCAGCGCCCGACCCTCCGGCGACAGCGACCACGGCCCCGGTCCGGGCTCACGCGAGTCCCAGCCCGGCCACTTCTGCTTCAGGTTCGCGACCACGATCCCGCCGGCGTCGCGGCAGCGCAGCAGCGCGTCTTGCAAGGTCACCGCCCGCGTCTCGTCGCGCCCGACCGCCAGCCCCAGCAGCGGCGACTCCTCCCACGCGAGCCGCGGCCCATCCTCATCGTCGCGGTAGCGCAGCCCGAGCCCCGCGCCGCGCAGCGCCTCCGCCTGCGCGCGCACCAGCGGCACCTCCCACGGCGTCGCGTGGGCCATCCCCTGCGCCAGCAGCGTCGGCATCGCCAGCTCGCCCGCCTCGCGACAGCGCCCGGCCAGCGCCTGCAGCAGCGCCGCCTCGCCGCGCAGCCCGTCGATGTCCGCCCCGAGCAGATCGCACACCAGCGTGACCCCCGGCAGCACCCGCCCCGACTCGCGCACGTGCGCGACCCGCCGCCCGTACGCCAGCAGCACCGTCGCCCCCTGCGTCGCCGTCGGGTAGCGGTGCACGAAGGCCCGCAGCTGCAGCGTCACGCGCACCCCGGCCTGCGTCGTCGCCGTCGCCGCCGCCCCCAGCTCGACCGCGACCTTCGGCAGCGAGCCCTGCACCAGGCTCGTCAGGTCGACCCGCTCGACCTGCGGCGTGTCACCCAGCGCGCGCACCGGCACCGGCCGCAGCTCGGGCACGCTGGCCCGCAGCAGCGCCAGCTCCGACGGCCACAGCACGTGCGCCCGCGCCTGCATCGCCGGCGGCACCAGCCGCTCCTGATGCCGCCACACATACAAGAAGTCGCGACCCGCACGCGCCTGCTGGCTCACCACATCGCGACCCAGCGCCCGCCCCGACGCCACCCGCACCTGCTCCAACTGCGTCGGCCACTCCACCCCCGCCGGACCCCGGTGCGCCCGCGCGTCGAGCAGCCACGCCACCAGCAGCTCGAACGCCGCGTCCTGCACCACCCCCGCCTCGTCCGCCGTCAGCCGCAGCGACGGACACTCGATCCACCCCGCCAGCTCCCCCGCCTCCAACCCGACCACCGCCAACGCCGGACCCAACGCCAGCGCCCGCACCCCCGCCCGCACCAGCCACGGCCCGCCCAGCGCCGCGTCCGGCCCCCACACCGCGTGCTCGCCCAGCGCCACCCGCGGCCCCACCAGCGCGTCCGCCAGCTCCACCGCGCCCGCCTGCCCCGCCGGCAAGAACAACGCCTCGCGCCACAGCGCCTCGATCTGCGCCGCCGCCCCGGTCTGCCGCGCCACCCATGCCGCCAGCCGCCGCCCCGCGCCCGGCCTCGCCTCGCGCAGCACGACCTCGAAGGCCTGCCGCGGGCACCGCTCGCCGTCCGGCTGCTCGCAGTACGGATCTTGCCCCGCGATCTCGCTGTCACGCCGGACGTACACCCGAGCATCCGCCGACGTGCGCACGGCGATCGATCGCGGCCCGCTCGCGAGCCCTGCGTTGATCGCCGCGCCCACCTCGGCCCGCCAGCGCCGCCCCGTCTCGCCCTGCCACGCCTCGGCCCGCTCCTCCTCGCCGGCCACCGCCGCGTGCACCACCGCCCGCAGCTCGGCCCCCGTCATGTCGCAGCCGCCGACCCCGAAGCGCAGCGTCACCACCCGCGCGTCACCCTCCTCCCGCACCTCCACGACCGCCCGCCCGCTGGTCGACAGCAGCCGCGCCGCCCGCAGCAGCCCGACCGTCCACGCCCACGGCGCCCGCGGCACGTCCCGCAGCCGCAGCAGCGCCTCGGTCCGCGCCACCGTGAACCCGTGCCGCGCCGCCTGCCCGTCCGCCGTCCCCCGCCGCACCCGCAGCAGCGCCGCCGTCACCGCCCCGCTCAGCACCAGATCACCTGTCCCTCGGGGCATGTCCCCGCGACCACACCAACCTGTCCCTCGGGACACCCCACCCCACGACCCGCCGCACCGCGCCCGGCCCCGATCACCTGTCTCTCAGGACACCTTCGCACGCCGACCACCGCACCATAACACGCGGCCGCCGCGACCGGGCGCTTCGCCAGCCGCGCGCGCGGGCGCTTGTCAGCACCGCCGCCGCGGGCGAAGCTCCCGGCCACGGCGGCCGCGCGCCACGAGCGACCCCCCAGGCTCACGCCCACCGTCATGATCGAAACCCCGCGCCCCGTTACTCGACCTCACATGCGCCTCTCGCCCGCCTTCCTCGCCCTCGTCACGGCCCTCACCGCCTGCAACCTGGACGACGACGACGGCTTCGCCGACCAGGTCACCAACGGCCTCGGCGGCAGCGAGTCCGGCGAAGCCAGCACCAGCGACGACCCGCCCCCCGGCACCACCACCGACGACACCCCGACCACCGGCGCCCCCGACGACAGCACCACCGACGTCCCCGACCTCACCACCACCAGCGACGCCACCACCACCGGCCTCACCGATCCAAGCACCAGCGACGCCACCACCAGCGACGCCACCACCACGGACACCACCGGCGCCCCCGCCGACGATTGCCCGCGCGTCCGCGTCACCGTCGCCCCCGGCGACGTGCTCAACGTCCGCCCCACGCCCTCCACCGCGGAGGCTCCGCTCGGCACCCTCCCGCCCGGGGCGATCGTCGATGTCATCGAGCTCGTGCAGGGCGAGGTGCTCGAGGGC
>Ga0073899_10006554_pt1 | contig 10052 bp, 9 predicted proteins | sample KloWWTmetaKNB5Ph_FD_88975 | JGI IMG/M metagenome (GOLD analysis project Ga0073899, IMG submission 88975) | Active sludge microbial communities from Klosterneuburg, Austria, studying microevolution and ecology of nitrifiers - Klosterneuburg... | ecosystem: Engineered > WWTP > Aerobic digester >...
CGCACGGGGCCAGCCATTGAACCTGAACCCGCAGTGGACCGCCTCGATTCCCTGGCGGCGCCTCAGCAAACCCCGCTCTTCTGCCGCCACGGATCACCCGCCGGGCGAGCACGCCACGCCCCTGCTGGCGCGCCCAACCACGGTTGCCAGGTTGAAACCGGCGAAGCCGGCCCGATATCAGAGTTTTCCGATACGGAGGATCGATGATGAGTGACAACCTGCACGTCGTTTGCCCGCACTGCGACGCGGTCAATCGCCTGCCGGCACAGCGCCTCGGCGAAAGGCCGACCTGCGGCCAGTGCCGGCTCGCCCTGTTCACCGGCCAACCACTCGAACTGACCGCCAGCAATTTCGACCGCCATATCGGACGTGGCGACCTGCCCGTCGTCGTCGATTTCTGGGCGCCATGGTGTGGCCCCTGCCGCTCGATGGCTCCCGCGTTTGCCCGCGCCGCAGGCGAACTGGAGCCGGAAGTGCGCCTGGCCAAGGTCGATACGGAGAGTCAGCAGCAGCTTGCCGCCCGTTTCAACATCCGCAGCATCCCGACCCTGACCATGTTCAGAAGCGGGCGCGAAATCGCCCGGCAGAGCGGTGCGGTCGACGCGGCGACACTGCGGCGCTGGATTCGCGCGCACCTGTAATTCCCGCTGCCGATCAATCGGGAGGCGAGGACGAGCCGGCGCCAGTGCAGGCAGCACGGCAATGCGAAGGCGACGAAGGCACGGTCGGCCTGGTAATGGAATGCTGTGGCGTCCGGCGCGGCGAAACTACATCGGCGACAACTCGAGGTCGATCCCCGAACCGGGACCCGAGCGCGTGGAACCCGCCATCAGGCTCTTCGTGCTCTCCACCGCGGGCGCCCCGAGAGCCGCCGCAATGCCATTGACCGTGCGCATGCGGTCGATCATCCGCCCCAGCAGCGCGGTTCGCATGCGCTCCTGCAATTCCTCGGAGGCCAGCGCCAGTGCGGCGGCATTGATTTCGAGAAAGAGCGAGTTCTCGAGGGTGACCACGCTGGCCGAGCGATCGTCGCTGGTCGGGTGCAGATAGGCCACCTCGCCGATCACCTCGCCCTTTCCCAGACGGCACAGCGTGCGGCCGGCGATGGAGATCTCGACATAACCCTCGATCAGGACGCCGAACACCCGGCTGGCCTCACCCTCGCGAATGATCGTCACGCGGGGAGCGATCTCGCGCCATACGGAGATCCGCAAGATCTCCCAGAGCTCGACGTTCTCGAAGTCGATGAAGAAGTCGAGCTTCCTCAGTATCTCGAAGTGCCGGTTGTCCTGGACCGTCTCGTCGTCTTCGAGGATCTGGTAGCGGACCGCCGCGAGATCCTTGGCGAATTCGGCGCCATTCCGGTAACGGCTGTAGAGATCCTTCTCCAGCGCCTTGCGCAGGATCGCGTTGAGCCCCTCCGGCAGGCTCGGATTCAGCGAGGTCACGTCCGGCGCGTCGGTATTGATGATGCGGTAGATCAGCGTCGCCTGGTTCTTGGCGCGGAACGGCAAGCGCCCGGTGAGCAACTGGAACATGACCACACCGAGCGAGTAGAGGTCGGTCTTCTGGTTCAGCGCATAGCCCTTGATCTGTTCCGGCGACATGTACGACGGCGACCCGACGCCCATGATGAAGGTCGAGTCGCGGTCCATGTTCTTGTTCAGATTGAGCGCCAGCCCGAAATCGACCAGCTTGGGCTCGTCGTTGGCCGCCACCAGGATGTTCGCCGGCTTGATGTCGCGATGGATGATCCCCTGGCGGTAAGCGCTGTCGAGCGCCATGCAGCACTTGAAGATGATCCCGATCACCCGGTGCAATGGCAGCAGCTTGTCGATGCGGGTATGCGCCTCGAGCGGGAAGCCGGCGACATACTCCATCGCCAGATAGGCGAAGTCTTCCTCGACGACCCCCTCGTAAACCTTGGCGATGTTCGGATGCTTGAGACGCCGGGCAACCATCTGCTCGTTGCCGAACAGTTTGCGCAGGCGGCGCGACATCGCGGCGCAGTCCTTTCCGAAACGGATGACCTTGACGGCGACAGGGCGATTTGAATCCGGACTCACGCAGAGGTAGACGATGGCCGTCGCCCCCTTGCCGATTTCCCGGACGACCCGGTACTTGCCTATCTGTTCCATGCGCCTGTGGAGAGTCGATTCAGGGGCGTCATCGTAGCATGCCGGCGGCCCGCAGGTCATCGCTTCGCGGCCGCCGATAAATGCGGCCTGGCCCTTGAAAACCGGACGAGCGCCCCCAGATAGGTTGGCAGATTTTTTGGAGAACCGCGCATGACCATCCCCGAGAATACCCAGGAACCGCTGCCGGAGAGCGAACCCGTCCGCGAGGAGGCCCCCGCAGCGGCGGCTGGCGGGCACACCGACACTCTGCCCAGCATCGAGGAACAATTCCGCCAGCTGGAACTGCAGGCCGCCGAGCATCACGACGCCTGGCTGCGCGCCAGGGCCGAAGGCGAGAACATCCGCCGGCGCGCCCGGGAAGATATCGCAAAAGCCCACAAGTTTGCCGTCGAGAAATTCGCCGGCGACCTGCTGGCGGTCAAGGACAGCCTCGAAGCCGCTCTCGCCGTACCCGAGCAGACCGCCGAGAGCTTCAAGGCGGGCGTCGAGCTGACGCTGAAGCAACTGGTTTCCGCCTTCGAGAAGAATGCGCTGACCGAGGTCAATCCGGCCGGCGAGAAATTCGACCCGTACAAGCACCAGGCGATGGGCATGATCGACTCCGAGCAGGATGCCAATACCGTGGTCACCGTGCTTCAGAAGGGTTACCTGATCTCCGAGCGCGTGCTGCGTCCGGCGCTGGTCATGGTCGCCAGGCCGAAGTCTTGAAATCCGGGGCGCCGCCCCAAAATCCGGAACATCACAGTCATTCGCATCCAGCAAAGGAACAAAACATGGGCAAGATCATCGGCATCGACCTCGGCACCACCAATTCCTGCGTCGCCATCATGGAAGGCGGCCAGCCCAAGGTCATCGAAAACTCCGAAGGCGCGCGCACGACGCCTTCCATCATCGCCTACAGCGACGACGGCGAAATCCTCTCCGGCGCCCCGGCCAAGAGGCAGGCGGTCACCAACCCCAAGAACACCCTGTACGCGGTCAAACGCCTGATCGGCCGCCGCTTCGAGGAAAAGGAAGTGCAGAAGGACATCTCCCTGATGCCGTTCCGCATCGTCAAGGCCGACAACGGCGACGCCTGGGTCGAAGCGCGCGACAAGAAGATCGCCCCGCCGCAGGTCTCGGCCGAAGTGCTGCGCAAGATGAAGAAGACGGCCGAAGACTACCTCGGCGAGGAAGTGACCGAAGCGGTCATCACCGTGCCGGCCTACTTCAACGACAGCCAGCGCCAGGCCACCAAGGACGCCGGCCGCATCGCCGGCCTCGAAGTCAAGCGCATCATCAACGAACCGACCGCCGCTGCCCTCGCCTTCGGCATGGACAAGGTGTCGTCCAGGGACAAGAAGATCGCCGTCTATGACCTCGGCGGCGGCACCTTCGACATCTCGATCATCGAAATCGCCGACGTCGACGGCGAAAAGCAGTTCGAAGTGCTCGCCACCAACGGCGACACCTTCCTCGGCGGCGAAGACTTCGACCAGCGCCTGATCGACTACATCATCGACGAATTCAGGAAGGAAGCCGGCGTCAACCTGAAGGCCGATGTGCTGGCGCTGCAGCGCCTCAAGGAGGCCGCCGAGAAGGCCAAGATCGAGTTGTCCTCCAGCCAGCAGACTGAAATCAACCTGCCCTACATCACCGCCGATGCGTCCGGCCCCAAGCACCTGGCGATCAAGATCACCCGCGCCAAGTTCGAGTCGCTGGTCGAGGAGCTGGTCGAGCGCACCGTCGCGCCCTGCCTAACCGCGCTGAAGGACGCCGGCTGCAAGGTCGGCGACATCGACGACGTGATCCTCGTCGGCGGCCAGTCGCGCATGCCCAAGGTCCAGGAGAAGGTCAAGGAAGTCTTCGGCAAGGAGGCGCGCCGCGACGTGAACCCGGATGAGGCCGTCGCCGTCGGCGCCGCCATCCAGGGCGGCGTGCTGCAGGGCGAGGTCAAGGACGTGCTCCTGCTCGACGTCACCCCGCTGTCGCTCGGCATCGAAACCCTGGGCGGCATCATGACCAAGCTGATCCAGAAGAACACGACGATCCCGACCAAGGCCTCGCAGGTCTTCTCGACCGCCGACGACAACCAGGCCGCCGTGACCATCCACGTCCTGCAGGGCGAGCGCGAAGTCGCCTCCGGCAACAAGAGCCTCGGCCAGTTCAACCTCGAAGGCATCCCGCCTGCCCCCCGCGGCGCGCCGCAGATCGAGGTCATCTTCGATATCGACGCCAACGGCATCATGCACGTCACCGCCAAGGACAAGGCCACCGGCAAGGAAAACAAGATCACCATCAAGGCCAACTCCGGTCTGTCCGAAGCCGAGATCCAGGCCATGGTCAAGGATGCCGAACTGCACGCCGAAGACGACAAGAAGGCGCACGAACTGGCCAATGCCCGTAACCAGGCCGACGGCATGGTGCACATGGTCAGGAAGTCGCTGAGCGAATACGGCGACAAGCTCGACGCCGGCGAGAAGGCAGCCATCGAGAAGGCGATCAAGGACGTCGAGGACGTGCTGCGCGACGGCGACCAGGACGTCATCAGCGCCAGGACCGAAGCCCTCTCCGCCGCCGCCCAGAAGCTGGGCGAGAAGATGTACGCCCAGCAACAGGCCGAAGGCGCTGCCCCCGGTGCCAGCCATGAAGCCGGTGGCCAGCAACAGGCGAAGAAGGACGAAGGCGACGTGGTCGACGCCGAATTCACCGAGGTCAAGGACAAGAAGTGACGGGAAGGGGGAAGGGTGTGAAACGCGCACACCGCGACCTCAAGGCCTGGCAGCAGGCGATGTCGCTCGTGGAAGGCATCCACACCCTGACCGCCACCTTTCCTCCGGATGAACGCTTCGGCCTGACATCGCAGCTTCGCAGGGCTGCCGTGTCGGTGCCGAGCAACATCGCTGAAGGATTCGCTCGCAATGGCAGCAAGGAATTACTGCAATTCCTCGCCATCGCGGGCGCTTCGCTTTCGGCATTGGACACGCTGCTCGAACTGGCCAGCCGGCTCGGCTACCACAAGGAGAGCGATAACTTGAGAAAGGCAGTGGATGAAGTGTCGGGTTTGGTAATGGGTCTCAGCGCGTCAATCCGCCGCAAGCTGTAACCCTTCCCTCTTCCCCCTTCTCCCTTCTCCCCATGAGCAAACGCGATTTTTATGAAATTCTCGGCGTCAACCGCGACGCCAGCGAAGAAGAGATCAAGAAGGCCTACCGCAAGCTGGCCATGAAGCATCACCCCGACCGCAACCCGGACAACACGGCGGCCGAGGAAAAATTCAAGGAGGCCAAGGAGGCCTACGAGGTGCTTTCCGATGGACAGAAACGCGCGGCCTACGACCAGTTCGGCCACGCCGGCGTGGACCCGCAGGCCGGCATGGGCGGCGGCTTTGGCGGCGGCGGCTTTGCCGATGCCTTCGGCGGCATCTTCGACGAGATTTTCGGCGGCCGCGGAGGAGGCGGCGGCGGCCGCTCCAACGTCTATCGCGGCGCCGACCTGCGCTACAACCTGGAAATCACCCTCGAACAGGCGGCTCATGGCACCGAAACCAAGATCCGCATTCCGACCATGGAGGTCTGCGAGCCTTGCAACGGCAGCGGCGCCAAGCCGGGCACCCAGCCGAAGACCTGCCCGACCTGCAACGGTTCCGGCCAGGTTCGCCTGCAACAGGGTTTCTTTTCCATCCAGCAGACCTGCCCGAAGTGCCACGGCACCGGTCGCTTCATCGCCGAACCCTGCAAGAATTGCGGAGGCGCCGGACGCACCAAACAGCACAAGACGCTGTCGGTCAAGATTCCCGCCGGAGTCGATGAGGGCGATCGCATCCGTCTCGCCGGCGAAGGGGAACACGGAGTCAATGGCGGCCCGCCCGGCGATCTCTACGTGCAGATTCACCTCAAGCAGCATCCCGTGTTCACCCGCGATCACAACGACCTGCATTGCGAAATGCCGATCTCGTTCACCACGGCGGCATTGGGCGGAGAAATCGAGATCCCGACACTGGACGGCGCCGCCGCCATCCGGATTCCGCCGGAGACCCAGTCCGGGCGCGTGTTCCGCCTGCGCGGCAAGGGGATCAAGGGGGTCCGCGGCAATACGCATGGCGACCTGATGTGCCATGTCGTCGTCGAGACGCCGGTCAACCTGACCGAGCGTCAGAAGGAACTGCTGCGTGAGCTGGAGGAATCCACCGGCAGCGACAACGGCGCCAAGCACAATCCGCGGGCGAAATCCTGGATGGACAAGGTCAGGGAATTTTTTGGTGACTGATTGCTTGGCCTTGCAGTGAAGGCTGACTTGCGCAGCAAGTCAAGGGACAAAGTCCCGGCCGGAACTACAAGGTGAAGGAATTCTTCGGCGTTTGACCTTTCCACGCCGCAGCCATGACTGAAAGACAATGTGGTCGCGCCGGCAAGCGCCCGCCGGCAGCCCGCTGCAGGCCATGCCGCGACTGTTTCCCACGCCACGATTCGGCTGTTAGAATCGTGGGACTGTCAACGTGGGGGGACGAACAATGCATTTCCTGAAGCAATTGCTTGCCGTTGCGGCCATCGCCGTCTCCACGCTGGCCGGGGCGGAACCCGGGGTCACCGCCACCACGATCACGCTGGGCATGTCCGCCCCCTTCACCGGACCGAACGGCGCCTATGGACTCGACATGCGCAAGGTGATCGAGGGGTATTTCGACCAGGTGAACAAGGCTGGCGGCGTCAATGGCCGCAAGATCTCCCTGACGGCGCTGGATGACGGCTACGAAACCGACCGCACGGTCGCCAACACGAATGCCCTGATCAACGACAAGAAGGTTTTTGCTCTGATGGCCTATTACGGGTCCAGCCCGACGACCGAAGCGATGAACAAGGTCTTCGGCCCGGCCCGGGTGCCCCTGGTGGGAACCATATCCGGGGCCGGTTCGCTGCGCGAGCCGATTTCGCAGAACCCGGGCAGCCGCTACATGTTCCACGTGCGGGCGAGCTACGCCGATGAAACCGAAGCCATCGTCAACCAGCTCGTGTCGCTGGGGCTCAAGAACGTCGCCGTCTTCTACCAGAACGACGGTTTCGGGAAATCGGGTCTGGAAGGCGTGACGGCGGCGCTGAAAAAGCACAACCTTGCTCCCACGGCGGCCGCCACGGTCGAGCGCAACTCGGTTGAAGTCGCCAGCGCTGTCGATGCCATCGCAAAGACCAAGCCGCAGGCGGTGGTCATGGTCACCCTGTACAAGCCCACGGCGGCATTCGTCACGGCCATGAAGGCCGCTGGCCAGCGCCCGATGTTCATGACGCTGTCACCGGTCGGCAGCGAGCAACTGGTCAAGGAACTCGGCGCCGATGCGCGCGGTATCGGGATTTCGCAGGTCATGCCCTACCCGTGGAACGACATCGTCCCGATGGTTCGCGACTATCAGAAGCTGATCGGCAACAAGGCCGACTCTTCGTACTACGGTATCGAGGCGTTCGTCATGGCCCGCATCACGGTCGATGCGTTGCGCAGGGCGGGCAAGGATCCGACCCGCGAGAGATACATGGAAGCCCTCGAGAGCACCGGCACGGACCTGGGCGGGTTCCGCGTCGCGTTCAGCGCCAGCAACCGGCAGGGTTCGCGTTTCGTCGAAATGACCGTCGTCGGACCTGGCGGCAAGATCCTCAAGTAGCCGCCGCCGACGGTCGACATTCGGAAACGGCCTGTTTGCACAGGCCGTTGTCACTTCAGGCGCGCCGCCAGGCGGTTCCCCGCGGGCTGTCGTCGAGGACGATCCCGGCGGCCTTCAACTGGTCGCGAATGCGGTCGGCCTCGGCAAAATTCCGCGCCTTCTTGGCCGCCGCACGGTTGGCGACCAAGGCCTCGATCGCTGCCTCGTCCAGCCCACCGGCGCGGGCTGCCCCGCTGCGCAGGTACGCCAGCGGGTCGCGTTCGAGCAGGCCGAGAACCCCGGCAAGCGCCTTCAGCAGACCCGAAAGCTCGCTGCTGCGCTGGCGATTGACCTCGCCGGCGAGTTCGAACAGCACGGCAATCGCCCCGTGCGAATCGAAATCCTCGTCCAGCGCGGCGGCGAAGCGCGCAGCGAATTCGTTGCTCCAGTCGATGTCGACCGCAGCGGCGGGCGGCACGTCGCGCAGCGCGAAATAGAGGCCATCGAGACTGCGCCGGGCATCGTCGAGGTGGGAATCCGAATAATTCAGGGCGCTGCGGTAATGGGCGCGCAGGATGAAGAAGCGCACCACCTCGGCATCGTAGCGCTCCAGCACTTCGCGGATGGTGAAGAAGTTGCCCAGCGATTTCGACATCTTTTCGTTGTCGACCCGGACAAAGCCGTTATGCATCCAGTAATTGACGAAACTGCACTGGTGCGCCCCTTCGGACTGGGCGATTTCGTTCTCGTGGTGGGGGAACTGCAGATCCTGGCCGCCGCCGTGGATGTCGAAGTGATTGCCGAGGATTCTCGAACTCATCGCCGAACATTCGATATGCCAGCCCGGCCGGCCTTCACCCCAGGGCGACGGCCATGCCGGCTCGCCCGGCCTGGCATGCTTCCAGAGGACGAAATCGAGCGGATCCTGCTTGGCCGAGTCGACCTCGACACGCTCGCCGGCGCGCAGGTCGTCGAGCGACTTGCCCGACAGCTGGCCGTAACCGGCGAACTTGCGCACCGCGTAGTTGACGTCGCCATCGCTCGCCTGGTAGGCCAGACCGCGTGTCTCGAGCAGGCCGATGAGGTCGAGCATTTCCGGCACGAATTCGGTGGCGCGCGGCTCGTGATCGGGGCGCAGGACGCCCAGCGCATCGGCATCCTCGTGCATGAAGGCGATGAAGCGGTCGGTCAATTCCTTGATCGATTCGCCATTCTCGATGGCGCGCCGGATGATCTTGTCGTCGATGTCGGTGATGTTGCGCACGTAGGTCACGTCGTAGCCGCCGGCCTTGAGCCAGCGATAGACCATGTCGAAGACGACCATCACGCGAGCGTGCCCGAGGTGGCAATAGTCGTAGACGGTCATCCCGCAGACGTACATGCGGACCCTGCCCGGTTCGATGGGCGTGAAGACCTGCTTTTCCCTTTTCAGGGAGTTATGGATTTTGAGCATGGGCGAGGGAATTCGCGACGTCGTCAGCCAGTCGCAGAGCTTGGGAAAGGCTGGTGTTCTTGGTAGAATCGAACGATTGTAAACCTGCGCCGAGTATAGCACAGCGATGACTTCAGACCCCCCGCCTCCACCTCGGCCAGGTGCTTTTCGCGCGCTGCGGGCCGCCATCGTCGCGCTGCTGGTCGCCTGCGGCACACCGCTGCTCGCCGACACGCTGGCGGATGTCCAGCGCCTGATCCGGCAGGGCCAGTATCCGCAAGCGCTGACAACGATCGATTCGTATCTGGGCGCGTCGCCCAATGACGCGCACGCCCGTTTTCTCAAGGGTGTGATCTACAGCGAGACCGGCAAGACCGACGAGGCCATCGCGGTGTTCACCAGACTGACCGAGGATTACCCCGAGTTTCCCGAGTCCTACAACAACCTGGCGGTCCTCCATGCCCGCCAGAAGCACTACGAAAAGGCGCGGATGGCGCTCGAGATGGCGATCCAGACGCATCCCTCGTATGCGACCGCCCATGAGAACCTCGGCGACCTCTACGCCAGGCTGGCCAACCAGTCCTATGCCAAGGCCGCCCAGCTGGACGGAGCGAGCAAGTCGGCAAAGGCCAAGCTGGCCCTTTCGCGCGACCTGATCGCGATCCCGGCCAAGGCAGCCGCGAAGCCGGCGCCCGTCGATTCCGCCACCGGCAACAAGGCCGGCAAACCATGACCCGAACAGGAGAACCCGCAATGCTCAAGCAACTCTCGACCCTGACCGCCGGCCTGCTCATGGCGCTGGCCGCCGGGGCGGCGCCCACCGTCGACATGACCACTTCGCTCGGCAGGATCACCATCGAACTCAACGCCG
>Ga0073899_10006555_pt1 | contig 10052 bp, 8 predicted proteins | sample KloWWTmetaKNB5Ph_FD_88975 | JGI IMG/M metagenome (GOLD analysis project Ga0073899, IMG submission 88975) | Active sludge microbial communities from Klosterneuburg, Austria, studying microevolution and ecology of nitrifiers - Klosterneuburg... | ecosystem: Engineered > WWTP > Aerobic digester >...
CGCCCTCAACCCGCGCAGCGCGGTGCACCTGGGCGAACGCGTCACCGGCACCGAGCACGGCGAGGCCCTCAGCACCATCCGCACCACCAAGGGCGCCTACCGCGCGCGCCACGCCATCTTCTGCGCCGGGCTGCAGAGCGACCGGCTCGCCAAGGCCGACGGGGTGCGCTTCCCCGAGCGGATCGTGGGCTTCCGCGGCGACTACTACGAGCTGGAGGACCACGCCAAGCACAAGGTGCGCCACCTGATCTATCCCGTGCCCGACCCGCGCTTCCCGTTCCTGGGCGTGCACTTCACGCGGATGACCGACGGCAGCATCGAGTGCGGGCCCAACGCCGTGTTCACCTTCAAGCGCGAGGGCTACGGCAAGACCGACGTGGACCTGCGCGACACGGCCGATGCGCTGAGCTATGGCGGCACCTGGAAGCTCTTCATGAAGAACATGCGCTACGGCATCGACGAATACCGCCGCGCGTTCAGCAAGCGCCTCTTCCTGCGCACCCTGCGACGGCTGGTGCCGTCCCTGGAGATGGACGACCTGCGTCCGGGCCGTGCCGGCGTGCGGGCCATGCTGCTGGGCACCGACGGCGCCATGGTGGACGATTTCCGCATCGAGCGCCGCGGCACCCACATCCACGTGCTCAACGCCCCGTCACCCGCCGCCACGGCCGCACTGGCCATCGGCGAGGAGATCACCCGCATGGCGGTGGAGCAGCTGAACGTGGGTGCGCCGCGCTGACCGCCTCAGGAGGCGATCCGGTAGTGCTCGTGGAAGTTCTCCCAGTCCCAGAGGAAGAAGCCCATCAGCCCGTTGAGGCGCTTGAGCGTCACCGGGTGCGGCTCGCGCTTGTCGCGGAAGTACTCGTCCGTCTGGTGACCGAACAGGTCGTACTGATGGAAGAGCGCGCGGCTCATGGCGTACACCGTGTTCTTGCTGGGGTGGTTGAGGCGCGCCATCATCGCCTTCAGCGCGCCCACCTCACGCTCCAGGTCCGAGGAGCGGAGCCCCGTGGCCTGCGCGAACTTGCTCAGCACGAGCGCCGTCAGCCGACGGTCCAGCCCGGAGGGCAGCTGGCGGTCCAATTCCAACAGGTTGCCCGCCAGCACGATCATCAGGAAGGCGCCATCGTCGGTGGCATCGAGCACCTGGTCGCCGACCAGCTCCGGTGATTCGTTCAGCTCGGCGGCCACGTCGGCGAAGCCATGGCCCACCAGCTCCAGCAGGGCGTTGACGAACACGTTGGCGAGGCGGTCCTCGGTGATCTTCTTCTTGCCGAACAGCGTTCCGATCATGCGCACAATGTCCCCGCGAAATTCGACCGGTGCCGCATGGCGATCGCCGAACGCCGCATCGGAATTTTGAACAGCTTTATCCACCCATGAGCCCCCTGAGCACCCTGATCCAGCAGTACGCCGCGTACGACCGATGGGCCAACGCCGCCTTCGTGGACCGCCTGAATGAGGAGCCCGATGCCCTCCTCGACCGGCATGCCGCCAGCAGCTTCCCCACGCTGCGCGGCACGCTGATGCACATCCGCGATGCGGAGAACGCCTGGTTCCTCCGCCTCACCGGCGCCACCATGCGCTGGCCCGCCGAGCCCACCCAGGAGCTGGACACGCTGATGCCGCACGTGGACCGCTTCACCGGCTATGCGCGCTCGCTCGATGAAGAGGGCCTGCTGGCCACCTGCCGCTACCACGACCTGAAGGGCAACCCCTACGACCAGCCCGCCTGGCAGATGATCATGCACGCCCTGAACCACAGCAGCTACCACCGCGGCCAGGTGGTGACGCAGATGCGCGCGCTGGGCTTGGACCGCATCCCGCGCACCGACCTGGTGGCCTTTCAGCGCCTGGCCGGCGCCTGATCACCCTTGCGGAAAGCGGATCGGCTCGGGCGGCCCGGGGAAGTGCGGCCCCACGCCGAGCCAGAGGTCGAGGTGCAGCTTCACCCGCGCGAGCTTCTCGCGCAGCATCGTGAGCCGGCCGTAGCCCGCAGGCACGTCCGCCGCGTTGAAGCCCACCGCCGCGATGCCGAGGCGGCGCGCCAGGAAGATGGCGCGCTCATTGTGGAACCGCTGGCTCACCACCACGAAGCCCACCTGCCCGAACACATCGCGCGCCCGCACCATGCTGTCCAGGGTGCGGAAGCCGGCGTAGTCCAGGGTGATGCGTGCGCTGTCCACCCCCGCCGCCATCAGTGCCCGCCGCATGTCCATGGGCTCGTTGTAGGAGCTGTGCCGGTTGTCGCCGCTGATGAGCACGTGCTGCACGCGCCCGGTCCTCAAGAGCTCCACCGTGGCGGCGATGCGATGCGTGAAGTAGAGGTTCGGGCCACCGCCCCGCGCCCGGGCGCTGGTGCCCAGCAGCACGGCCACGCGGTTCAGCGGCACCTGGGCGGCGTGGTCGACCAGGTGCGGGGCGCTCGCCGTCCGCACCCGCACGTCGCACCACTGCACGAGCAGCACGGCGGCCGCTGCGAGGCCGACCGCCGCGGCGATCCACACGCGTGTCCGCATCCGCCTAGGGGATCATCCGGCTCATCAGGTCCACGCCGGTGTAGTGGCGCGGGCTGAGGGTGCGCAACTGCTGCTTCACCGCCTCGCTCACGTCCAGCCGGTCGATGAAGGCGTGGATGTCGGCTTCAGCGATGCGTTCCTTCCCGCGGGTGAGCTCCTTCAGGCGCTCGTAGGGTTCGGGATAGCCGGCGCGGCGCAGGATGGTCTGGATGCCCTCGGCCACCACGGCCCACTGCGCGTCCAGCTCGCGGTGGATGGCCTCCTCGTTCAGCAGCAGCTTGTCCAACCCGCGGCCGATGGCATCCACCGCCAGCATCGTGTGGGCCATGGGCACACCGATGTTGCGCGTCACCGTGCTGTCCGTGAGGTCGCGCTGCAGGCGGCTGATGGGCAGCTTCTCCGCCAGGTGCGCGAACAGCGCGTTGGCCACGCCCAGGTTGCCCTCGGCGTTCTCGAAGTCGATGGGGTTCACCTTGTGCGGCATGGCGCTGCTGCCCACCTCGCCGGCCTTGGTGCGCTGGCGGAAGTGGTCCATGCTGATGTACTGCCACACGTCGCGGCACAGGTCGATCAGGATGGTGTTGATGCGCCGCATGGCGTCGAAGAGCGCCGCCAGCTGGTCGTAGTGCTCGATCTGCGTGGTGAACTGCTGGCGCTGCAGGCCCAGCATGGTGTCGCAGAAGCGGTCGGCCAGCCGCGGCCAGTCGAGCTCGGGGTAGGCCGCGTGGTGCGCGTTGAAGTTGCCGGTGGCCCCGCCGAACTTGCAGGTGAAGGGCACGGCGCGCAGGGCGCGCAGCTGCACGTCCAACCGTTCCACGAACACCTGCAGCTCCTTGCCCAGCCGCGTGGGCGAGGCCGGCTGCCCGTGGGTGCGCGCCAGCATCGGCACCTGCGCCCACTCCAGCGCGAGCCCGTGCAGCCGGTCGCGCAAGGCGGTGAGCCGCGGCACGTAGTACACGCCCACGAACTCCTTGATCAGCAGCGGCAGGGCGGTGTTGTTGATGTCCTGGCTGGTGAGCGCGAAGTGCACGAACTCCTTGCGCTCCCCGAGGCCCAGCTCGTCGAGCCGCTCCTTCAGCCAGTACTCCACGGCCTTCACGTCGTGGTTGGTGGTGCGTTCGATGGCCTTGATCGCCTGCGCATCGGCCTCGCTCAACGCCGCCACCCGCCCGAACAGGCCGTCCAGCAGGCGAACGTCGGTGCCCTCCAGCTCGGGCAGCGGCACCTCGCACAGGAAGCGGAAGTAGGCCAGCTCCACCACCAGGCGGTAACGGATCAGGGCCAGTTCGGAGAACCAGATGGCCAGCGGCGCGGCGCGTTCGCGGTAGCGGCCGTCGAGGGGCGAGATGGCGGTGAGGGCGGACAGGTCCATGCGGAGCGCCAAAGGTAGCCGGGCGGCGCCCCTACCTTGCGCATCCCCGATGGACGGCTTCGGCAACGGCTTCAGCAGCTTCGTGGAGGCCTTCGGCTTCATGCGCCGCCATCGCATGACCTGGATGTTCGTGGTGCCCCTGCTGCTGTGGGCCGCGCTCACCTTCGGGCTCTTCGCCCTGCTGCAGGGGCCGGTGGAGGACCTCAGCGCCTGGCTCTCGGCCCAGCTGGGCCTGCAGGTGGACCTGGCGCACGACACCGGCTGGTGGGCCGCACTGAAGCGCGTGTTCAACGCCACCCGCGAGGCGCTCACCTGGCTGGCCCTGAAGCTGCTCGTGCTCTACCTGCTGCTCTCGCTCAACAAATACCTGGTGCTGATCCTGCTGTCACCGCTGCTGGCCTGGGCCAGCGAACGCACCGAAGAGATCCTCACCGGCACGGTGCATCCCTTCAGCCTGGCCCGGGTGCTGCGCGATGCCGTGCGCGGTGCCGCCATCGCCCTGCGCAACGGGGTGTTGGAGCTGGCCATCGGCCTGGCCATCGGCCTGCTCTCCCTGGTGATGCCGCTCTTCGTGCCGCTGGCCACGCTGGCGCTCTTCATCGTGGGCGCCTACTTCTATGGGTTCAGCGCGGTGGACTACATCCTGGAACGACGCCGCCTGCGCCTGGCGGACAGCGTGCGCACGGTGAACGCCCACCTCGGCCTCGTGCTGGGCAACGGCACGGCCTTCAGCCTGCTGATGAAGGTGCCGCTGCTCGGCACCACCTTCGCTCCGCTCCTGGCCGCCGTGGGCGCCGTGCTCGCGTTCCACCACGCCGGCCGCCTGGGCCCGAACGATCGCCGATGATGTCCTCCTCCGCGCGCACCGCCTGGCACCGCTCCATCGTCACCCGCACGGTGGCGGTGTTCACCCTGTTGGTGGCGTGCGCCGCGCTGCTGGCCGGCTACCTGGTGTACCGCGCCGTGCGCGAACAGGTGCAGCTCACCGTGCGCAACGACCTGCGCCACGACCTCGACCTGGCCGAACTGCGGCTGCGCGCCTTCACGGCCACCCTGGCGGACGACATCGCCTTCCTGGCCACCAACGACCCGGTGCTCCGCCTGGCGAACGACACCACCGGTGACAGCCTGGTGCGCGCCGCCGACCTCCAGCGTGTGGCCCTGCTGATGGAGAGCTTCCTGCGCTCGCGCGCGGCCTACGCCCAGGTGCGCCTGCTGGCCACCGACAGCCTCGGCATGGAGCTGGTGCGCTTCGACCGCATCGACGGTCGCGTGGTGCGCATCGCCGATAGCGCCCTGCAGGCCAAGGGCGACCGGGACTACTACCAGGCGGCGCTGGCCCTGGAGCCCGGCGAGACCTACTTCTCCCGCATCGACCTCAACCGCGAGCACGGCGCCTTGTCGCGCCCGTTGATGCCCACCCTCCGCGCGGCCCGCGCCCTCTTCGGTCCCCACGGCGCGCTTGTGGGGCTGGTGGTGATCAACGCCGACCTGCGCCCCTTGAACGCCGATCTGCTGGCGGACCAGCGCGCCACCTCCACCCTGTTGATGCTCCGCTCCGACGGCGAGGTGGTGTTGCACCCCGATACCGCCCGCATGTTCCGCTCGGAGCTCGGCGGGGCCGTCGATCCGCAGGCGGTGGTGGGTGCGCCGCTGCCACCGCCGGACAGCGTGGTTGCGGTGGGCCAACGTTGGTGGACCTTCCGCGCGCTGGATGACACCCCGCTGCCCTACACGCTCCGCCTGGGCCTGGGCGCGGATGCGGGCCCACGGCTCGCCGAACTGGATGCCCGTCGCGACCGGGCACTCTGGCTCACGTTGGGCATCGCGCTGGCCTTCGCGCTTCTCGGTCTCTTCTTCGCGCGCAGCCTGGCCGCGCGGCTCGACCGCATCACCGCGCAGGTGGAGCGCTACGCCGCCGGGGCCGGGGGCGCGGCCCTGCCCACCGACCGTTCCGACGAGGTGGGCCGCCTGGCCCGCAGCCTGGAACAGATGCAGCAGCGCATCGACGAGCGCGTGCTCGACCTGCAACAGGCCCGCCACGCCGCCGAAGAGGCCGACCGCCTGCGCCGCGAGATCACCGCCAACCTCAGCCACGACGTGCGTACGCCGCTGCAGGCCATCCTGGGCATGGCCGATGGCATCGACCGCGGCGCGTTGAGCGCCGGCGACCGCGACCGCCTGGACGTGATCGAACGCAGCGCCCGCCGACTCCACGGCCTGGTGGACGACCTGCTGCTGCACGCCCGCATCGACGCCGGCCGGGAAACCCCGCACGCCGCGCACGTCGACCTCCACGCCCTGTTCACCGACATCGCCCGTACGCACCTGCCCGCCGCCGAGGCCAAGGGGCTCGCCCTGCGCCTCGACCTTGCACAGGCTCCGGACCATTTCGTCACCGACCCGCTGCGCCTGCACCGCATCGTGGACAACCTCGTCGCCAACGCGGTGAAGTACACCATGCAGGGGCAGGTCGATGTGCGCGTGCGGCCGCACGAGGAGCGGCTCGTGGTGGAGGTTTCCGACACCGGTCCGGGCATCGCCGCGGACCGGCAACGCGCCATCTTCCTGCGGTTCGAGCGGGCCCAGACGGGTGACAACACCGGGGATGGGGCGGGCCTCGGACTGGCGATCACGCGGCGCCTGGTGGACCTGCTCGGCGGCAGCATCACATTGCACAGCAGTCCGGGCCTGGGCAGCCGCTTCACGGTGGAGCTACCTCCGCTGAACGTCCCGGTGGCCGCACCCGCTTCGCCCCCTCCCACACAGGACCAGGTGCGCGGCCTGCGCGTCCTGCACGTCGATGATGTGTCCACCAACCGCGAGCTGCTCGCGCAATGGGCCGGCGCGCTGGGCTGGTCGCTCACCTCCTGTGCCGGTTCCGCGGACGCGCTGGCGGCCTGCGATGGCCACGCCTTCGACCTGATGCTGATCGACATGGACCTGGGCGGCGACATGCGCGGCACCGAGCTCGCGATGCGCATCCGCGGGCTGCGCCGTCACCGCTATGTGCCCATGCTCGCCGTCACGGCTTATGCGGATGCGGAGCAGGAGGCCGAGGCGCTGAAGGCCGGGCTCAACGCACGGCTCGTGAAGCCCATCGACCGCGGCATGCTGGTCGGGGCCGCCGCCTTCTGGACCGGCCGTACGGAAGGCCCGTGCACCGAACCGCCGCAACTGGCCGCGCTGGAGGACCAGTACGACCGCGATGCCGAGAAGCTGCTGCGCGTGATGACGCAGTACCGCCGTGAACTGGCCGCCTGGCGCGCCGACGTGCTGCGCGCGGCGGACGGTGGTGATGCCGACGTGCTGCCGCGCGTGCGCCACAAGCTGAGGCCCCACACCGTGCTCTTCGGCATGACGGCCACGGCCGAAGCGGTGATGGGCGATGCGGCGGATGCGGCGATGCTGCTGCGCACCATGGCCTGCTGCGACCGTGCGTTGATGCTGCGCCAGGCGCAGCTGGCGGCTACAGCAGGTGCAGCCGGCGGATGAGCTCCGCCCGGTAGGTCTCGCTCACGGGGATCAGCTCGCGGCCCACCTTCACGTCCATCGTGTCCAGCTTCTCCACGTGGGCCAGGTTCACGATGTAGCTGCGGTGCACGCGCACGAAGTCCGGCGGCAGCTTCTGCTCCAGGTCCTTCAGGTTCATCAGGCTGCTCACCTCCCTGCCGTCGAGCACGAAGCGCACGTAGTTGCTGTCGCTGCGGATGAATCGCACCTCGCTGAGGCGCAGCTGCACGATCTCCTGCCCGGCACGGATGAACACCTGGTCGCGCGGGCCCTCGTCCGGCCCCGTGCGCGGCGCCACCTTGCGCAGCATCCGCGCGAAGCGCTCGAAGGTCACCGGCTTCACCAGGTAGTCGGCCACGTTGAAACGGAAGGCGTCCAGCGCGAAGCTGGGGTCGCCGGTGACGATCACCACCGGGCAGCCGGGGTCGGTGGCCTCCAGCAGCTCGCGCCCGCTGATGCCGGGCATGTCCAGGTCGAGGAAGAGCAGGTCCACGGGAGCCTCCTGCAACCGGGCCAGGGCGGCCGTGCCGTCCGCCGCCAGCACCACCTCCGCGCTGGGCATCAGCTTGCGGGTGTGCGCGGCCAGCAGGTCGGCGCTCAGCGGGTCGTCGTCGGCGATGAGCACGCGGGGCATGGCGGCAAGGTAGGATGGAGCGGTGAAGCTGTCCGGACCGCGATCGCCCGGGGATCGCCCTTCACGCCGAGGCGCGGAGGACGCGGAGGACGCTGAGGGGGTGGCAGGGGCAGGGGCAGGAGCAGGGGCAGGAGCAGGAGCAGGAGCAGGGGCAGGGGTAGGAGCAAGAGCAGGAGCAAGAGCGAGAGCAGGAGCAGGAGCAGGATGGAAGGATCCAAGAAGCGCCAAGCGCGTGTGGCCGGAAGCTGGAGGCTAGTGGCTGGCGGCTTGAAGCTCGTGGCCGGTGGAAATTCAGGTAGGCTCGCGCATCCAGGCCTCCAGCGGCCGTCCGCCGATCAGCAGGTCCGTCACCACCGCGCGGCCGTCGCGCACGCGCACCACCGCATGGGCGGGCAGCGGTTCCACCCGTTCCTCGTCCGTCCAGGTCGGCTGCAGCAGCGCCTCGGTGCGCGGTCCCTGGCCCTCCTGCACAAAGTAGCGGTCGAAGGGCAGCTTCACGCGGCCCACGGTGCGGTCGTCCGCGTTCACGCTCCAGTCCTCCACGGTGACGGCCACCGCATCACCGCCACGCGACTCGCTGCCCAGCCGCACGATCACCGCGAAGCCCGCGCTGTCGGCGCCCAGCTCCGCGTACAGCGGTCCGTCCGTCCAGTCTTCGGGCAGCGCGAACGGTCCGGTCTCCGCCTCGAACTCCAGCACCACATGCTCGCCGCGGAAGGGGTCGCGCGGGTCGATGGGCGCCGTGCGGAAGCGGTGTTCGGTGCCGTGCAGCCTCACACGTTCGTAGCGCCACATCATCCAGGCCGGCGCGGCCAGTTGCGCCAGGGCGATGATCATGAACATCCACAGGGGCCGCCGCATGTCAGGACCGCTTGCGCGCCCGCAGCAGGCGCAGGTTCAACAGCAGGAAGGCGGTGCCGATGGCGATGAAGGCCAGGCCGCGCCACACGAAGCTCAGGTCCACCTCGAAGAAGCGCCACAGCACGGGCACCGCGATCAGCAGCAGGCCCAGGTTGGTGCGGCGCAATGCGCCGGCGTGCGTGCCTTCGCGGACGTGCCACACGCCCAGCGCCAGCGTCAGCACGTTCGCCAGCACCACGGCGATCCACGGCGAGGCCAGCGACACCAGGTACAGGAGCCCGATCGCCACGACGCCTTCCGGCATCGGGCCACCGTGGAACGGGCGACGCCGCCGCCAGGCCCAGGCATAGGCGGCACCGGCGGACAGCACCAGCACGGCCACCACCACGGCCGCCGCGCCGGGCCGATCGTCCGCGTCCTGCACCGCGTCCACCACGGTGAAGGAGCCGAGCATCAGCAGGAGCCACAGCAGCAGCACCTCGCCCACACGGCGCATCGCGGTGGTGCCGGGGGCCGGGGTGGTCGACCACCAGGGCGTGAGCGTGAAGAGCAAGGCCAGCGCGGCCGTGCCCACCACCACCACGGGATGCCATTCGGGGATGAAGAGGTGCACGCCCACCGCGATGGCGATCGCGAGCATCGCACCGGTCCAGCCTGCGGCCACGCGCCGTTCGACATCGCGCATGCGCCGGACGGCCGCAGGCAGGAAGGCCACCAGCAGCAGGGCCCAGGCCCACGGCAGGGTGTCATCCTCCATGCGCACCAGCACCGCCTGCCAGGTGATGAGGCCGAGGACGCCCAGGCCCACCACCGCCGAGCCCGGCACGTAGCACAGCCCGAGGATCAGCACCGACCACAGCAGCACGAAGTCGTGGAGCGCGCCACCGAGGTGGAAGAGCTGGGCGATGATCGCCAGGCAGGCCCCCACGGCCGCGGCCAGGAACACCGAGCCGCCTTCGGTCCAGGCCGTGCGGCCGGGACGGCGCCACAGCCCGAAGGCGACGATCGTCTGGCCCGCCAGCACGGGCAGGACGGCGAGCAGGGCGCGCACCCCGCGCGGGAGGCCGTCCCAGTTGTGCGCCACGAGCAGCACCAGGCCCAGGCCGATCAGCGCCGCGCCCACCGTGCCCAGCACGGCCGTCATGCGCTGGCC
>Ga0073899_10006556_pt1 | contig 10047 bp, 8 predicted proteins | sample KloWWTmetaKNB5Ph_FD_88975 | JGI IMG/M metagenome (GOLD analysis project Ga0073899, IMG submission 88975) | Active sludge microbial communities from Klosterneuburg, Austria, studying microevolution and ecology of nitrifiers - Klosterneuburg... | ecosystem: Engineered > WWTP > Aerobic digester >...
AGCGCAGCGCATCCACCGAGGCATCTTGCACCAACCGAGCGGGTGGATGCGCTGCGCTTATCCACCCTACGGATGCATTGGCTGGGCAGACCCTGTCTCAGCCCGCAGGCTTGCGCTGAACCAGCCCTTTCAACTTGCCCATCGCATCGCCGAGCTTGTTGAGGCTGGCACCGAATCCGTGTTCGCGCTTGAGCATGGCCAGGTCTTCCTGCTGGCGGGAATCAATGGTGGCCTCCCAGCGCCGCTTGACCGACTGCTCATGCACCTTGGCCTTGAGCTGGCTCCGATAGTCGTCAGGCAACGCCTCGCGCAACAACGAGTTCGGCTCACGCATCAGGTATCGACCGATCTCGTCGAACAAGGCCTCGTCCACCCGCTCCGGCGGCACATTCTTTGCTACCGAACCGAAGTCGTCGAAGTTGGTAAAGGTGATGCGCAGTTGTCCGCTGGCCGCGTCGGCCATGAAGTTGGCGGTGAGTGGAATCTTGCACTTGGCCTTGAACACCGCTCCGGCCATCTCGCCGCTGTTGTCCTTGCGCTCCGCAAGCGGTCCACCCAGGCGATGGCGCTGGAACAGGTTGGCAACCGCGCGCACGCGCGCGGCACCCTCCACGGTCACTGCAGGGCATTCGGAACTGGCCACCGTTGCGGCGAAGGAAAGCGTGAGTTCCAGCGAAGACGGTTGCCTGGCGTCACGCAACTCGTATTCATGTTCCACGTACGCCACCACATCGCCATACCCGGCTATCTCGTGACGGATGGCAATCTTCGGCTGCAATACCTTGATCTTCTCCACCAGTTCGGTGAGGTAGGCACGCAGCTTGCCCATCGCCGGCTCCAGAATGGTGCGATAGGCACTTTCACGCTCGGTTTTGACTTCAACCGCCCGATCCGCCTCGGCCTTGCGCCGCTGCGCTTCGTTTTCAAGATCATCAAGCAAACCCACGGCACGCCCCCTTTGCCGCTTCCACATGGCGAACATAGTACGTCAACACGCCAGCGGTAACGATCCCATCCGCCTTCCTGCAGCGTTCAATGCGACTGGCAACTGGTCGGACCCGGTCACAAGCGGGCACAATGGCTCCATCCTGGCCTGCAATTCATGCAACACAAGGAGGATTCTGTTGGCGACCAGGCATTCATCGGTATTGGTCCTGGGCTCGGCGGGATTTGTCGGAGCACGACTTTGCCAGCAGCTTGCCGCAGATAGCTGCAAGGTGCACGCGCTCGGTCGTTCCGAGACCCATGGACTGCGGAACGGTATCAACCATGTCCGTGGATCGATAGAAGACCGCCAGCTTTTGCGTGCGGTTCTGGCAGAGTGCGAAAAGGTGGTCTATTGCGCGGCAATGACCACGCCCGGAACGTCGGCCACGGATCCAGCGCTGGAAGTTGTCGGCAATCTGCTGCCACTGGCTCGCCTGCTTGAACTTGCGCCCGAGTTCGACAAGCGGCATATCGTCTATCTATCTTCCGGTGGTGCGATCTACGGCGATGGATCCGAATGTGCCAGTGAAAGCGATGCGTTGCGGCCCCGCTCCTACTACGGCGCGGGCAAGGCAGCGGCCGAAGCCATGCTTTCTGCTTGCGTGGCTTCAAGCAGTTGGAGCGCAACCATCCTGCGACCCAGCAACCTCTACGGCCCCGGGCAACCCGCAAGCAAGGGCTTTGCCATCGTTCCAACGCTGTTTGAACGCGCCAGTGACGGCCAGCCTTTTCAAATCTGGGGCGATGGATCAATCATTCGTGATTATCTGTATCTGGACGATCTTGTCGATGCCATCACGCGCTCAATGGGTAGCGCTCAAACATCACGCCTCACTGTGTACAATGTTGCAAGCCGACAGACCGCTTCCATTCTTGAGCTGATTTCCGCCTGTGAGCACGCCAGCGGACGGACAATCCAAAGAGAGTACAAACCCGCTCGCAGTGTGGACGTTGCCCGCATTGCACCCGAACCTGGCCTTGTTGAAAGTGAGCTGGGCTGGACAGCTCGAACCGATCTGGCAGCCGGGCTACGGAACACCTGGGCTTGGTTTACGCAAACTCACGAATCCTGCCATTCATCTCTCGACCCCTGATGACCTCCGCACTCCCAATCGCAGCCATTGAAGTATCCGTTGTCGTGCCGGTGTACGCCGGACACGCCGCGCTGGCCACCCTGGTCGAACGCCTTGCCGTGGTCATGGAGAAATCCGCACTCAGCTGGGAACTGATTCTGCTCGATGACCGCGGCATGGCCGAATCCTGGCCAACCATCCGCCATATGGCGGATCAGAATCCGCATGTGATCGGCTTGCGGCTTAGCAAGAATTTCGGTCAGCACGCCGCCACCATCTGCGGAATCGAACATGCGCGTGGCCGCTGGATCATCACCATGGACGATGATCTGGAGCATCCACCCGAAGCCATACCCGCAATGCTTGAAGCCGGAAACGAGGAAACACCATTGGTCTATGGCCTGTTCCCGCAACGCACGCATTCGGGCATGCGCAATATCAGTTCGGAACTGATGCGCTGGACACTCAAGCGCGCGTTCCCGGACCTCAACGAGCAATACTCCTCCTTCCGTGCAATACATGCCCCCCTCGCACATCAGTTGACCGGGTTTCGCCTGGCCCGACCCTACATCGACGGCATGCTTTCGTGGATGACTTCGTCCGTGAAAACGGTCGAAGTGACGCACGGGGAACGCGTGCATGGAGAAAGTGCCTATACCTGGCGCAAGCTGGCGTCCCACGCGCTCAATATCTTTGTCACCTTCTCGCACTTGCCCTTGCGCATAGCGAGCTACGGTGGCGCTGCATTGGCACTGGCCAGCTTTGGCTATCTGCTGTTTGTGGTGTTCGGCTATTTCAGCGGCCACATCACCAATCCCGGCTATACCTCGTTGATGTCCGTGATCCTGCTGGCCTGCGGAATCCAGTTGCTGATACTCGGTGTGCTCGGGGAATATGTTGGTCGTTTGATGGGCGCGACCTATCGAAAACCTGCCTATCTAATCGAGCGAAGTACCAAGAACGCCTCTCCAACTTCCTCGCGAAGGGCACCATGAAACCCGCCTCGCGATTCGAAACCACTGGTGCCCCACCCGCAGGCGACTATCGCAGGCTGGCAGGAGAGTTCTTCCGTTTTCTCATCATGGGCGGCACAAATACCTTGGTCGCCTATGCGATATATCTGGTGCTGTTGCAGTGGATGCGCTTTGACGTGGCCTACACCATCGGCTATGCCGTGGGCATTGTCATGGCTTACGCATTGAGTGCAGCGTTTGTGTTCCGCCAACCCATGCGCAAGCGCTCGGCCCTTCGTTTCCCGCTCGTCTATCTTGCACAGTTCCTGGTCAGCTTGGGGCTATTGCATCTGGCCGTGGAAGTGCTGCACATCCCGCAATGGCTTGCGCTCGGATTTGCCGTTGTATTGACCATACCGGTCACGTTTGTGCTCTCACGCTGGGTGCTGCGCGCCGGTTGACTCACCCACTTCAGGACGCCGCCCGCAGACCACGTACTGGGCCCCCAATGGCAACCAGCGCAACCAGCGGTCAACTCGACGCGCCCAGGGTCGATCGATAGGAACAAAGAAAAGATAGCGCTGAGTAACGATCTCGAAACCCTGCTGCTCCAACAGTCGAATGACCTTGCGCGCACGCAGCAGCACGGCATCATGGTCAAAGGGACACCGCCAAACTGCCCAGCGAGTCATCGGATTGATCGGGTTGTGCTCGTAGACGGCAAACAGCCCACCCGGCTTGGTGACGCGCCAGGCTTCGGCAACAAACGATTCCCATTGTTGCGGCTGAACGTGGTGCATTACGCACATGGTTGTGCTGCAATCAAATGATGCGTCGTCAAAAGGCAGACGCTCACTGTCGGCAACGTGATAGTCAACGCCGCCGTTCTTCGATTGTGCAATCGCTATCGCTTCCGCCGACACATCTACGCCTGTCAACTGACCCACCCGTGGAGCCATCAGCCCATGTGCCACGCCAACGCCACAACCGATGTCCAGCCAGTGCGAGCGATCCAACGGAGTCACGCCTTGCCTGTCAGCCAACTCGATAGCATCACTCACCTTGCCCTTTGCAAACATATCCAAACCAAGGCCAGAGAAACCAATGGAGCGATTGACTCTTTCCCCTTATTCGTCCGGATATGACTCTGTTGCCCAACGGTTTTTCTCAACCATGCGACACCCTTCGAATGGTATGAAACATTTTACGGTTTGAATTCCACAACAAAAATCAGTTGGACTCAAACCCACTTTTAGAGATAGAAGACTCTCCCATCGATTCGATCTCCAGTTCCTGAGGCGGAACACCCCAATCCGAGAACCAAGAAACACCTTCCTGAACCAAGCCCACCTGAAGCTTCCAAATGCCCGGATTTGTCCTTGGCAATGGAATCTTGAACAGCCTTTCCTCACCTGCATCTACAGAGCAGGGCAATGGGAAATGCAGCCAATTTTAATTGACCATTGCCCCACTGCCTTCCAATAGACGCACACCTACAGAGATCGGGAAACTGCCTCTCCCGGAAATTGACTGTCTCCCGGAGTTCTTGACCACCACCGACAACTGCCCACCACCCCCAACCCCGTGAATCGGTTCGTGACTCACAGAATGAATACGCACAGGCAGATTCGTGTTTGAGAGCGCAATATTCATGGGCTCTCCCTCGCTGCACATGAATTTTGCTGAAACATTTGTTTCGTACACCAGAATAGTCGTGTCTCCAGAAACGATCTTTCGATGTGGAGTGCCTAGAACAGAAGTTAGCGTCGAGATCTGTGAAGGAGAATCCTCCCCCGGACGCAGAATCAAAAACGATTCGCCGCGGTGTGCTCCGGGCAGAAAGAAGTCTCTCTGCGTCATGACCGGAAATGGTTCAATCTTCGATCCAGTTATCTGAATCGGGTTAACCCGAACGCTTTCCTTGGAGAGAATGGTCACAACCCCGGCATTCCACCATGTGGCATAGCCCCACGTCAGATTTTCGCTCTTCAAAATTCCAAGGAGATTCAGCGCGTGCGACTTGCGCAAGTCGAAAATTGACAATCTGCTGTCAGATGCCGCAGGAATGAATCGAATAACACTTACTAGCACCAGGACAATCGAAAAGAAGACGATCATGAGGCTTGGAAGCACCTTGCCCCACGCTACCTTGGACGAAATTCGAAATGCTGCGAGCGCTACAAGAAGCAGAATCGGAACCGTAAAATAGCGCGTTGTCGTGAAGTTGATCGCCAATGGCGCAAAAGAAATGTAAAGAAACAAAATGGGGATGAAAGCAGCAAGCATTGCAGCTACCAGCGCGTTTCTGACCGGATCAACTACACGAAACAGTCTGATGCTCTCAGCGATGCCTGCCCAGCTCAACCAAAGTGAGAATGCAAGTCGCATCGGCTGTAGCAGATCCTCGAGCAAACTCACTGGAGCATTGAGTTCTCTGACGCCGCCCAGGTAGTCAAACCAACCAAACAGGAACGTCTTGGTGTGCTTCACAACTCCTGCTACTCCTTCCCATCGAAGAGCCGATGAGAAGTGCATGGTCTGAACCCATTGATTCCAGAAGAGTCCCTTGTAAACAACGTAACCAAGCACAAACCCGGCAAAAAGACCGAACATGATAAGCCTGTCTGCCAAGCCCAGTCGCGTTGAAAACGGAAGTTTGCGGGAGCCCTTGAGCAGTTCCCGTTGCTGCAAGAGCACTCGATCAAAGGCATATAGTGGGAAGACCAACATTACAGCCGACCTACCGGGATTCGAGACCGTGATCAGAAAGACCAGAACAGTCATCGCTCCGACACGAAGGTTGGTAGACAGAGTAGTGGCATGCACGCTATTGCGGTGCAGAAGGATAAGAGTCGCTCCAATGAAAAAGAATGCAGGCCACCAGACATAAGTGGTCTGCACATACAGCATGATTGCCGAGATTCTGGACAATCCGGTAGCTACAATCGTCGTCGCAATCAATATCACCAGAGGGCGAATTCCAGCCGTGCGAAGAAATTGAGCAAACGATCCGAGCAGAAGGCCAATGACAAGGACGCTTGCTACCGCATGCAGTTCGAAGCTATTTCGAAACAAGGTAAGCAGAGGCGCGATAATCAAGGCACCGGACGGCATCATCAAGTCGCCGTTGTTGCCTATCCATCCAGATGGAAATAGCGTGTGTTGACGCCACATCAATTCGGCTTGCAAGCTCAACACCGCATCATCACTGCTAAAGTCAGACTTTGCGAAATGCAAGACATAAACAATCAGTATGGTGAGCACGAGCATGAATGCGATTGCCGCACTCAAACTGGCCGCCAAACTCATGATGCTGTTTTTCTCAGCCATTTCCAGAATGCTTGCATTGCAGGGCGTGCCGGTTCTTGGATAGATGTTGTGTGCTCAACTGTCTGTAACGACTTTTAAACCAACGCATTCGCAAGTTCGCCTTTCAAATCCACCTTGTCTTCCACACCCACCGAAAGGCGAATCAGGCCATCGCTGATTCCCAGGCGCTTGCGGTTGGCGGGCGGCACCGAAGCGTGAGTCATGATGGCTGGGTGCTCGATCAGGCTCTCCACGCCGCCCAGGGATTCGGCCAGCGCAAACAGCTCACAGCGCTCAAGCACCTTGCGCGCCTTGCGCAGTCCGCCCTTCACTTCGACGGAGATGATACCTCCGAAGCCATCCATCTGGCGCTTGGCGAGCGCGTGCTGCGGATGGGATTTCAGCCCCGGATAAATCACCCACTCGATTGCCGGATGCTTGTCCAGCCACTGGGCAATGGCGAGGGCGTTTTCGCAATGTGCCTTCATGCGCAAGTGCAGGGTCTTGAGGCCGCGCATGGCGAGGAAGGCGTCGAAGGGGCCGGCCACGGCACCTACAGAGTTTTGCAGGAAGGCCATTTGCTCGACCAGTTCGGTGTTGTCTCCCGCCACCACGATGCCGCCGACCATGTCGGAATGCCCATTCAGATACTTGGTCGCCGAATGCAGCACCAGATCAGCGCCGTACTCCAGCGGGCGCTGCAACATCGGAGAGCAGAATGTGTTGTCGACCACGAAGATGAGCCCGTGCTTGCGCGCAAACTTGCCCACTTTTTCCAGGTCGACCAGTTTGAGCATGGGGTTGGTCGGCGTTTCTGCCCAGATCATGCGCGTATTGGGCTTCAATGCGGACTTGAGTGCATCTGCGTCGTTCAAGTCGATGAAGCTGAAATCGAGGCCGGCCGAGCGGCGACGCACGCGCTCGAACAAACGATACGTGCCGCCGTACAGATCATCCATGGCAATGACATGACTGCCGGAATCCAGCAGATCCAGCACCGTGCTGGCCGCAGCCAAACCCGACGCAAATGCATAACCCTGGCGTCCGCCTTCGAGTGCTGCCACGCACGCCTCGTAAGCCATGCGCGTCGGATTCTGCGTACGCGAATACTCATAGCCCTGATGCACGCCCGGGCTTTTCTGCACATAGGTGGACGTGGCATAGATCGGCGTCATCACCGCACCGGTGGACGGGTCGGGGCGTTGGCCTGCGTGAATGGCGCGGGTACCAAGACCCAGCCTTGGACCGGATTTCTGCTTGCTCATTGGAGGGGGTTCCCAAGTGATGTAACCACGATCAGGCGGTTCACCCTGATCACGAAATACGAACCGCTGGAATTGTAATCGTGCCGGTCTTGGCCTGAAAGGCGGCTGGTGAGCTGTCAGCAAGCTCAATCACCATCGGCAGACCTGTGCAAGCCGATCCAACGTGCGTCAACCTGTAGGGTGGATAAGCGCAGCGCATCCACCGACATGTTTTGTGGAGTTCAAGCTGGTGGATGCGCTGCGCTTATCCACCCTACGTCTTCGCTCAGGATAGACCCCTCAAACCATGAGCGGTAATTCTTTCAGCCCCGTTCGTGGCGAGCCTGTCGAACCATGGACGGGGCTGGCCACGTCCTAAATCGGATCAGGGGACCGACTCGAACCCGTTGGCAAAAATGAGGTCGGAACGATAAACGCCGCTGTTGATGGCATCCCTGCGGAACATCGGCCAATCCACGGGCTGCGAGGCATCACTGCCATTGAAGGTCCACGCATAGATCGTGACATAGGACCCTGTATGACCCGGCACGTTGCTGTTGGTGCCGGCGCCGATCACTTCCAGTTTGCCATTGCCATCAAGATCAGCAATGGCGGCGGAGTTGTAGAAGGCATTGCTGTTGGACGATAGATTCAATGTACCAGGGGGAATCGGGCATCCGGTTGCCGCAGTCAACTGCTGGCCAGCGCGGTTCCAGATGACGAACTCATTGGCGGCACTGAGCACGATCTCGGGATCGGAATCGCCGAGCAGGTTGGCGACCACCGGAGAGCCTTGCGTACCCCAGTGCAGGGAGTTGCCAGCACAATCCGCGGCTATGTTGGGTTCCAGCGGCCAGCCCGGCATCTCCGTTCCGTTCGGCCGGATCGCATGAACCACGCCGGTCACATCATCGTTGCGCAGGTTGTTGATGATGGTGACCAGGCCATTCACCCCAGAGAACTTGGCCAGCGCGGGCGATGCCACGCGCGATGATTCTGCAGGAGTCGCATGCGGCCATCCAGGAAGATTCTGCCCATTGGACTGCACGCCCAGCATCTGCTTGGTCACCGGATGCACTATGGCGCAACTCGGCAGATCCCAGCAGCGCCCACTGCCTACGGTGATGGCCAACTCGCCAATACCCCGGATGTCGCCAATGGCTGGCGAGGAATACACGACTTCGTCATAGAGCTTGGGGAACCCGGGTAGATCGCCGCTGCCGTTGCCGTTCATCGCACGCAACATGCCGCCATCGGGCAAGGTGATGCCGGGCAGTTGATGGAAATTGCTGTCTGCTCCAATCACGATGTCCAGTGTCCCGTTGCGGTCCAGATCGACGATGGAAGGCGATGACCAGATTGAATCCACGACATACTCGTCCACCGCATGCTCCCACCAGACGGAACAATCGTGGCGCAATACACGAAACCTGAAATCAAAGCTGGCAACCGCGATCTCCAAAACACCGGGAGTGCTCGGATCAAGGTTGCCGACCGATGGTGAGGCATACATGCCCTGGGGGTGTTCCGGGTTCAAGGCGGTGAAGGAGCATTGCAACTGCCCGGTGTGGCTGATGACATGGATGCCACCGCCATTCATCGAAGCCGATCCTGCGCCTACGATCACTTCCAGTTGACCATCGCCATCAATGTCCGCAACAGCAGGCTTGCTTTGCACCGACACCGAGCCAGTGGAGCGCGACCACATCAGCGTGCCGTTCGCGCGCACCGCCACCACGCGTCCCCCCTGGGTTCCAAAAATGATCTCGGGGCTGCCATTGCCGTCCAGATCTGCAATGGTCGGACTGGAATACAGGTTGCTGTCCTGGCCCAACTCGACAAGCGCGGTTGGAAATCCGGCTTGGCAGGGTGGATCGTTGGGTACTCCCGGGTTGCTGCGCGTCGGGCAATCCAGGGTAACGGCTGCCAGCGCCGAACCGCCCGCCACGGCCAGAGTGAAAGCGACAAAAAGTATCAAACGATTCATCTCATGCTCCCGGAAGTGGCTTACACGGTGGTGAAGGGCCTGTTGCGCGCCCAGCACAGCATGATTCTCGACCAGCCACTCTGATGTGTCCAATGCGGCATGGCGCATTCTGCATGGTGGCTATTTCGCCCTTGCCAAGGAGCATCGGCCAGTATCTACAGATCAGTTTGCTGCAAGCCGGTGTGCTTGGCGATGCGGGCCAGCATGTTTGGCCCAATTTCCTCTCCGTCGTGGAAGGCAAACACGAAATCCGGCCAGCCATCGCGCCCAAGCGTGCGATGCGAAGCGGACTGTCGCTTGATTTACCAGCCAATACCGGGCAGCGCGGACACAACCCGCCTTGCCTTGGATGACCGCCAGCTGCTCACGCTGCTGCGGGCAAGGAGATCCGGATATCTGAAGCTCGCGTTTCGCCGTGTTCCAATTGCTCGGCAATGACCCGCAATGCCAGAACTTCTGCTTTGGCCATCGCCTCTTCCGCAGAATTGCCGTAA
>Ga0073899_10006557_pt1 | contig 10047 bp, 6 predicted proteins | sample KloWWTmetaKNB5Ph_FD_88975 | JGI IMG/M metagenome (GOLD analysis project Ga0073899, IMG submission 88975) | Active sludge microbial communities from Klosterneuburg, Austria, studying microevolution and ecology of nitrifiers - Klosterneuburg... | ecosystem: Engineered > WWTP > Aerobic digester >...
AGCACCTGGACGGCAACTGCCATGTGTATGTGGACGACCCCTGCGACATCGACATGGCCGTCACCGTGGCAGACAACGCCAAGACGCAGAAGTACAGCCCCTGCAACGCCAGCGAAGGTCTGCTGGTGGCGCGTGGCGTGGCAGCGGAATTTTTGCCGCTGATCGGCGCGGTCTACGCCGCCAAGGGTGTGGAAATGCGCTGCGACGCCGAAGCCTCCGCCATCCTGGCAGCGGTGCCTGGCGCCCACCTGAAACCCGCCACCGAGCAGGACTGGTCCGAGGAATACCTGGCGCCCATCATCAGCGTCAAGGTGGTGGCGGGGCTTCATGAAGCCATCGCCCACATCAACCGCTATTCCAGCCACCACACCGAGGCCATCCTCACCACCAACCATGTGCACGCCCAGCGCTTTCTGCGCGAGGTGGATTCAAGCAGCGTGATGGTGAACGCCAGCACGCGCTTTGCCGACGGCTTCGAGTACGGCCTGGGCGCCGAGATCGGCATCAGCACCGACAAGTTCCACGCGCGCGGCCCGGTGGGCATCGAGGGGCTCACCTCGCTCAAGTACGTGGTGCTGGGCGAGGGCGAAGTGCGCACCTGATGGCCGGGCGCGACAGACGGGCTTTTGCCGGTTGACGCGCCTGGTGCAGCCACAGATCATTGCAGCGTGAAAATCATCATCATCGGCGCAGGGCGCGTGGGCGAAAGCGTGGCGGACAGCCTGGTGTCCGAGCACAACGACATCACCGTCATCGACACCAGCGCAGCGCGCCTGCGCGACCTGGAGTCGCGCTTTGACCTGCGCGGCGTGGTGGGCAGCGGCATCGACCCTGCCGTGCTGGCCGAAGCGGGTGCGCGCGATACCGACCTGCTGATTGCCTGCGCGGCCGAGGACGAAACCAACCTGGTGTGCTGCAAGCTGGCGCAGCGGTTGTACGGTATTCCCACCCGCATTGCGCGCGTGCGCACCTCGGGCTTTGCCGACCAGGAGCTGCTGCTGGGCCCCGAGGGCTTTGCGGTGGACCGCATCATTTGCCCCGAAGAGTCGCTTACGCGCTACATCGTGCGCCTGGTTGAATACCCCGAGGCGATGCAGGTGCGCGACTTTGCGGGCGGGCGCGCCTGCCTGGTATCGGTGCGTGCCCGGGCGGGTGCGCCGATGGTGAGCCACAGCATTGGCGAGTTGCGCCAGATTTTGCCCGGCGTGGACATGCGCCTGGTGGCCATCTACCGGCGTTTCCAGGAAGAGCCTGACCGCTTCATCGCCTGCGATGGCACCACCCGCGTGGAGCCCGGCGACGAGGTGTTTGTGCTCGCCGCCAGTGAGCACATCGCCCAGGTGCTGGCCGCGCTGCACCGGCGCGACGGGCAGAGCGAACGCCCCGTGCGCCGCATCATGATTGCCGGTGGCGGCGAGGTGGGCCTGCGGCTGGCGCGCCAGCTCGCGCGCGAGAAGGCGCGCTTCCACCTCAAGGTCATCGAAGAGCTGCCCGAGCGCTGCGTCGCCCTGGCGTCGGAGTTGCCCTCGGAGGTGCTGGTGTTGCAGGGCGATACCACCGACGAAGACCTGCTGGCGGGCGAGAGCGTGGAAGAGACCGACCTCTTTCTGGCGCTGACCGAGGACGACGAGGACAACATCATGTCCTGCCTGCTGGCCAAGCGCATGGGCGCGCGCCGCGTGCTGGCGCTGATCAACCGGCGCAGCTATGCCGACCTGATGCATGGCACGCAGATCGACATTGCCCTCTCGCCCGCGCAGGCCATGCTGGGCGAGCTGCTGGCCCATGTGCGCCAGGGGGATGTGCAGGCCGTGCACAGCCTGCGCCGGGGTGTGGCCGAGGCGCTGGAGATCGTGGCGCGCGGCGACCGCAAGAGCTCGCGTGTGGTGGGGCGCAAGGTGAGCGAACTGTCGCTGCCGCCCGAGGTGCACATGGGGCTGATCGTGCGCGGCCTGCCCCTGCCCGGCGAGCAGGCGCCGGAGGCGGGGGAGTCGCAGGTCATCATCCCCCACAGCACCACGGTGATTGAAAGCAACGACCACGTGGTGTTCTTCCTGCCGCACAAGCGGCTGGTGCGTGACGTGGAGAAGCTCTTCCGCGTCGGTGCCCTGTTCTTCTGACGCACTGCGCCCGCGCCCATGCTGGACCTGCTCCCCGTTCTGCGCGTGCTTGGCATCCTGCTGATGGTTTTCGCGCTGGCCATGGGGTTGCCCCTGGGTGTGTCCTGGTTTCAGGACGACGGGGTCTGGCGTGTGTACCCGTTGTCCATGGCAGTGACCCTGGGGCTCGGGTTGCTGCTGTGGCTGGGCCTGCGGCGACACAACCGAGAGTTGCTGCCGCGCCATGGCGTCATGCTGGTCACGCTGGTGTGGGTGCTGCTGCCGCTGTGCTCCATGCTCCCGCTGATGCTGGCAATGCACCAGGTGGGGCGGCCCATTTCATTCACGCATGCCTACTTCGAGGCTGTCTCGGGCCTCACGACGACCGGCTCCACGGTGCTCAGCGGGCTCGACAGTCTGCCTGTGTCCGTCAATGTCTGGCGTACATTCTTGCAGTGGGTGGGGGGCATGGGTATCCTCATCCTTGCGGTGGCGGTGCTGCCGCTGCTGGGGGTGGGTGGCAGCCAGTTGTTCCGGGCCGAAGCCGCAGGTCCGGTGAAGGACACCAAGCTGACCCCGCGCATGACCGAGACGGCCAAGGGGCTGTGGGGCGTGTATGCCTTCTTTTCGGTGACTTGCGCGCTGGCGTACTGGTGGGGTGGCATGCGTCCGCTGGACGCGCTCATGCACATGTTCACCACGGTGAGCCTGGGAGGGCTTTCGCCCTATGACGCAAGCTTTGGTCAGTTCCAGTCGCCGCTGCTCGAAGCCATCGCCGTGCTGTTCATGCTGGCAGCGAGTTGCAACTTCGCGCTGTACTTTGTGGCGGTGCGCAAGCGTTCGACTGCGGGGCTGTGGCGGGATCCGGAACTGCGTGCAACCCTTGCCGTCCTGATCGGAGGCGGGCTGCTGGTGTCGGTGCTGCTGTGGGTCAAAGGTGCGTATGCGCCGCTGCAGGCGCTGCGTTATGGCATGTTCAATGTGGTCTCGATTGCGACCACCACAGGCTACGCCACGGCCGACTTTCTGCTCTGGCCGGTGTTTGTGCCGGTGTTCATGCTGTTGCTGTCGGGGGTGGCGACCAGTGCCGGGTCCACGGGCTGTGGCATCAAGATGGTGCGCGTGCTTATCCTTCTCAAGCAGGCGCGCCGCGAGATGACGCGTCTGGTGCATCCCCGCGCGGTGCAGCCCGTACGCCTGGGGAACGCAGTGGTGGATCACCCTGTGATTTTTTCCGTCCTGGCTTTCATGCTGGTTTATGGCGGCACGGTCATCGGCCTGAGCATGCTGCTGCTGCTGACGGACCTGGACCCGGTAACTGCCTTTACAGCGGTGCTCGCCAGCGTCAATTGCACTGGCCCGGGCATGGGTGCGGTGGGGCCAGCGTCCAATTTTTCGGTGCTCACCGATTTTCAGATCTGGGTCTGCACCCTGGCCATGCTGCTGGGACGGCTGGAGTTTCTCAGTGTGATGGCGCTGCTGGCGCCGTCCTTCTGGCGGCGCTGACTGATCCTGCGGGCTGGTTCGGCGTCATGTCTGGCACCTACAATGGTGCCGCACCCGATCAACAAGGCAGCCATGGTTCCGCACCTCATAACGGCCCTCACCGGGCCCATCAACGAGCTTGAACAGCGCGTCATCGACTCCATGCCCGCCACGGAGCGCTGGTTCCGGCTGGAATGGATGGAGCACACCCCGCCGTTCTACACCTCGGTGGACATCCGCAACGCCGGGTTCAAGCTGGCACCGGTGGACACCAACCTGTTCCCCGGCGGCTGGAACAACCTCACGCCCGAGATGCTGCCCCTGGCGGTGCAGGCGGCCATGGCGGCCATCGAGAAGATCTGCCCCGAGGCGCGCAACCTGCTGATCATTCCCGAGAACCACACGCGCAACAGCTTTTACCTGAGCAACCTGGTGCAGTTGCAGCGCATCTTCAACATGGCGGGCCTGAACGTGCGCATTGGCTCGGTCAGCCCCGAGATCAAGAAGGACACGGTCGTCGACCTGCCCGCGGGAGAGAGTCTTACGCTCGAGCCGGTGGTGCGCACGCGCGGGCGGCTGGGGCTCAAGAATTTTGACCCCTGCACCATCCTGCTCAACAACGACCTGTCGGCGGGCGCGCCGGGCATCCTTGAAGACATCCACGAGCAATACCTGCTGCCACCCCTGCACGCCGGCTGGACGGTGCGGCGCAAGAGCCAGCATTTTCGCAACTATGAGGAAGTGGCCAAGCGCTTTGGCAAGCTGCTGGGCATCGACCCGTGGCTGATCAACCCGCTGTTCGGCAAGTGCACCGGGGTGGACTTTGCGGCCGAAACGGGCCTGGACGAGCTGCAGACCCAGGTCGATGCGCTGCTGACCAAGGTGCGCCGCAAGTACAAGGAATACGGCATCCACGAAAAGCCCTTTGCCGTGGTCAAGGCCGACAACGGCACCTACGGCATGGGTATCATGACCGTGCACGACGCCAAAGAGCTGCAGGCGCTGAACCGCCGCTCGCGCAACAAGATGGCGGTGGTCAAGGACGGCCAGCCCGTGCATGACGTCATCATCCAGGAAGGTGTGCTCACCCAGGAGCGCATGAACGACGCGGTGGCCGAGCCCGTGGTCTACATGATGGACCGTTATGTGGTCGGTGGCTTTTACCGCATCCACGCCGACCGTGGCGTGGACGAAAATCTCAACGCCCCCGGCGCCGGGTTTGTGCCGCTGGCTTTTGACCATGGCTCCCAGCTCCCGCAGCTTGGTGCGCGGCCCGGTGCCAGTGCGCCCAACCGGTTTTACATGTACGGCGTGGTCGCGCGCTTGGCCATGCTGGCGGCCAGCTACGAGCTGGAAGCCACCAACCCGGACGCCGAAATCTACGATTGAAGCCCGGGCTTGCATTGCAGTTGTTGCAGCGCAACAAATTGTGTCATTTCTGCTGCGGCGGGCTCCTGGGTGATTCCTTCCCTGCTCCCGCAAGCGCAGAATTCGCCTTCCCAGGACCACCAAACCCTGTCGGCTGACCCTCTGGTCGCCGCATGGGGGCAAAACAGTGAACCACGCGAAATCCTCAACGGCTGCCCTGACCTTGGCAGCCATCGGTGTCGTTTACGGCGACATCGGAACCAGTGTGCTGTATGCCGTCAAGGAGGTGTTCGGTTCGGGCCATGTGCCGTTCACCCAGGCCAACATTTACGGCATTCTGTCCATCCTGTTCTGGACCCTGACGGTCATCGTGTCGCTCAAGTACGTGGTGCTGGTGCTGCGGGCCGACAACCATGGCGAGGGCGGACTGGTTGCCATGCTGGCGCTGGCGTCGCAGTCGGTCAAGGACAAGCCGCGGTTGCGTTCAGCCCTGCTGGCGGCAGGCATTTTTGGTACCTCGCTGTTTTACGGCGATGGCGTCATCACACCGGCCATCTCGGTGCTCTCGGCGGTGGAAGGGCTGGAGGTGGTCTCGCCCCACTTCAAGAGCTACGTGCTCCCGTTGACCCTGCTGGTGCTGTTCTGCCTGTTTGCCGTACAAAAGCGCGGCACCAGCGGCATAGGGCGCTTTTTTGGCCCGGTCACGCTGGTGTGGATGCTGACGATCGCCCTGCTGGGTGTGGCGCAGATCGTCCACCACCCTGAAATCCTCTGGGCGCTGAGCCCGCATTACGCGCTGAGCTTCATGTGGCAGCAGCCGGGTACGAGTTTCATCATCCTGGGTGCGGTGGTGCTGTGCGTCACCGGGGCCGAGGCGCTCTATGCGGATCTCGGGCATTTCGGGAAGCGGCCCATACGCATTGCGTGGTTTACCGTGGTCATGCCTGCACTGGTGCTCAACTACTTTGGCCAGGGTGCCTTGCTGCTGGCCGAGCCCGAGGCGGTGAAGAACCCTTTCTACATGATGGCCCCTGACTGGGCGCTGCCGCCTCTGGTGGGGCTGGCCACGCTGGCCACGGTGATCGCCTCGCAGGCCCTCATCACGGGGGCGTTCAGCGTGACCAAGCAGGTCATTCAGCTCGGTTACCTGCCGCGCCTGAATATCCTGCACACCAGTGTGCGTGACAAGGGGCAGATCTACATCCCGTTCGTCAACTGGGGGCTGTTCGTTGCCATCGTGCTGGCTGTGGGCATGTTCCGCTCGTCCAGCAACCTGGCTGCGGCCTACGGCATTGCCGTCACGCTGGACATGCTGATCACCACGGTGCTGACCTTTTTTGTGCTGCGCTATGGCTGGCGTTACCCGCTGGCGCTGTGTGTTGCCGCAACAGGTTCCTTTTTCCTGATCGACCTGGCTTTTTTCAGCTCCAACCTGCTCAAGCTCTTCCAAGGGGGCTGGTTCCCCTTGCTGATCGGAGGCGCGGTGTTCACCCTCATGATGACCTGGAAGCAGGGGCGTCATCTGCTCAATGACAAGCTGCGCTCCGACGCGCTTGATCTGCCTTCTTTCCTGGAGGCGGTGTTTGTGAGTCCACCTACACGTGTTGATGGCACGGCCGTGTTCCTCAGTGCAGAGCAGGGTACGGTGCCCAATGCGTTGCTGCACAACCTCAAACACAACAAGGTGCTACACGCGCAGAACCTGTTCGTCACCGTCTGCAACCACGAGGAACCCTGGGTGGGATTGGATCGGCGCCTTCAGATTGAGCCACTGGGCCACGATTGCTGGCAGGTCACTATTCACTATGGGTTCAAGAACGACCCGGATGTACCCCGTGCGCTGCAGTTGCTGCGCGGGCATGGCTGCGAAACCGAGCCAATGACCACGAGCTACTTCCTCTCGCGTGACACGGTCATCCCCACGATAGGCGGCGGTATGGCACCGTGGCGCGAAAAGCTGTTTGCGCAGATGCACCGCAACGCCAGCGCAGCGGCCGACTTTCTGCACCTGCCCAACAATGCCGTGGTGGAGTTGGGGTCGAAGATCGAGATCTGAGATCAAGGGTAGCGCTTGACAAGTCACTCGTGCGCCGCGCATCCCTGCTTTGGGCGGCTCACTGCGCTGCAAATCCCCGCAATGGTTCCGGCCAGTGCAGCGGTTTGCGCCTTGCATTCCTCCGACGCAGGGCGTGTGCCAACGCCGGGACTTGATCAGCGTTGCCCATGGTCTGGCGGCCGCTGGAGGTTCGACCAGGTGTTTGGGTAAATTTGGCACCTGGCGCTTGTGGAATATTCGGTTGTAGCTATTTAAATAATAGCAATTTTGCGTTGCCGGCGCTGCGCCCCGGGCAATGACAGAATCGGGACATGCAGTTTTTCAAAGATTTGAGCCTCTCCGCGGCGACGGCAGGCTTCGTTGCCGTGCTGGTGGGGTTTACCAGTTCGGTGGCCATCGTGTTTCAGGCGGCGCAGGCTTTCCAGGCCACACCGGAGCAGATTACTTCGTGGATGTGGGCGCTGGGTCTGGGCATGGGTTTGTGCTCGCTGGTACCTTCGTTGTGGTTGCGAAAGCCGGTCATGGTGGCCTGGTCCACACCGGGTGCTGCCGTTCTTGCTACCGCAGGCATGGCTGGCGGTTTTGGCATGGCCGAGGCCGTTGGCGCCTTCATGGTCTGCGCGGTGCTCATCACCCTGGCGGGTGCGACCCGCTGGTTTGAGCGTGTGATGAACCGCATTCCGATGGAAATCGCCTCGGCGCTGCTGGCGGGCGTTCTGGCGCGCTTTGGCCTTCAGGCTTTTGCTGCGGCGCAAACCGCATTGCCTCTGGTGCTGCTGATGCTCGGCTGTTATTTGCTGGCGCGCCGCTTTTTTCCCCGCTATGCCGTGGTGCTCACGCTGGCAGCGGCGATGGCCTATGTGGCCTTGCGCGGGCAGATGGCGTGGTCGGAGGTCTCGCTTGAGCTGGCGCTGCCGCAATGGACCACGCCCCACTTCACCTGGAGCGCCATCGTGAGTCTGGCGTTGCCGCTGTTTGTGGTCACCATGGCGTCCCAGAACCTGCCCGGCGTGGCAGTCATGCGGGCCACGGGCTACCAGATGCCGGTCTCCGGGCTCATCACGATGACGGGTCTGGCGACCCTGGTGCTGGCGCCGTTCGGCGCGTTTGCGCTCAACTTCAGTGCCATCACGGCCGCCATCTGCATGGGGCCAGAGGCCCACGAAGATCCACATCGCCGTTACACGGCTGCTGCAGCATGTGGGGCGTTTTATATTTTTATCGGCATTTTTGGCGCCGTGGTGACCGGCCTGCTCACCGCTTTTCCCAAGGAACTGGTCGTTGCCATCGCCGGTCTTGCGTTGCTTGGCACCATCGGCAGCGGTCTGGCGACGGCGCTGCGGGATGAGCCGCACCGTGAAGCCGCTCTGATCACTTTTTTGGTCACCCTCAGTGGCGTCGTCATTGCCGGTGTCGGCTCGGCCTTCTGGGGCGTGGTGGCCGGCAGCGTGGCGCTGTTTGTGCAACAGTACGCCCGGCGGCCCGCTGTGCCCAGGCACTGAGCGGGCACCCTGCGAGGGCACCAACGCCTTTTTCACTTCGGACCCCCACCATGCATCTGCTGTTCATCGCCGATCCGCTCGAATCATTCAAAACCTACAAGGACACGACCTTCGCGATGATGCGCGAAGCACAACGGCGTGGCCATGCGATCAGCGCGTGCCAGCCGCAGGATGTGATGTGGCAACGGGGCGAGCGTGTGCGTGCGCTGGTGCGAGACATTGCTCTGACCGGCAATGCGAGCGACTGGTTTCACCTGCGTCAGGAGCGGGCAGCGGCGCTGGTCGAGTTTGATGCCGTGCTGATGCGCAAGGATCCGCCCTTCGACAGCGAGTATTTCTATGCCACGCACCTGCTGGAACAGGCTGAGCGCGAAGGGGCGAGGGTGTTCAACAAGCCCCGGGCACTGCGTGACCACCCGGAGAAGCTGGCCATCATGGAGTTTCCGCAGTTCATCGGACCCACGCTGGTCACCCGGGACGCACGCGACATTCAGCGGTTCCATGCCGAGCACCAGGACATCATCCTCAAGCCCCTTGACGGCATGGGCGGCATGGGCATCTTCCGGGTGGGGCCTGACGGCCTGAACCTGGGCAGCATCACCGAGACCTTGAATCGCGGCGGAGCACAGAGCCTGATGGTGCAGAAATTCCTGCCCGAGATCGCCCAGGGAGACAAGCGGGTGCTCATCATCGGCGGCAAGCCGGTGCCCTATTGCCTTGCGCGCATTCCGCAAGGCAGTGAAGTACGCGGCAACCTGGCGGCGGGCGGCAAGGGCGTGGCACGTCCTCTGACCGAACGCGACCTCGAAATCGCCAACGCGCTGGGCCCCATCCTGCAAGGGCGCGGCTTGCTGTTGGCCGGAGTCGACGTCATCGGCGACTGCGTCACTGAAATCAATGTCACCAGCCCCACCTGTTTTCAGGAAATCCAGCAACAAACCGGTTGCGATGTGGCGGCGCTGTTCGTCGACGCCCTGGAACAAGCCATATCGTCAGAAAAACGCTGATTTATTCGAATCCCCTGTCCAACCTATGCTATAGTCGAGGGCTTCGCTGCACGGAGGTCTTCATCAGGAAGGTGTTTGTGCCAGACGGGTCTGTGCTGATGGTTCGGGCTTGTGGGTTGAAAAAGGCGGGGCAAAAATCTTCGGATTTTTGTGTAGACTGGGTAGAAACTCGGTATACAATGCAAGGCTTCGCTGAACGGAGGTGCTGCTTGCGGTGCTGACGGGAGGTGAGAGATGCTGAGGGGGTTAAAGACCTTCAGTGTTGACGGGAGATAAAAAATCCTGTTATAATTTGAGGCTCTGCTGATTGCAGCGGGGTTGGCAAAAACGGTAAGACGCGAGTCTGGTTTTTGCGGGAACATTAAAAACATACAGCCGATAAGCGTGGGCGTTTGAAGGCGATTGCGAAGTTCTACGGAACAAGTCGCAAGACTTTAAACGCTCATGAGAATAGAAGTGAAGTTCACTTCAATTCCGTTTTTATGAGTTAAGTCGGAAGACTTTAAATTTAACAAGATCGAACTGAAGAG
>Ga0073899_10006559_pt1 | contig 10047 bp, 9 predicted proteins | sample KloWWTmetaKNB5Ph_FD_88975 | JGI IMG/M metagenome (GOLD analysis project Ga0073899, IMG submission 88975) | Active sludge microbial communities from Klosterneuburg, Austria, studying microevolution and ecology of nitrifiers - Klosterneuburg... | ecosystem: Engineered > WWTP > Aerobic digester >...
CACGGCGTAGCCCGTGAGGTGCAGCAGCGCGTACTGCAGCATCGAGCCGTGGCCGTTGGAGAGCACGAAGCGGTCGCGGTCGGCCCACGCGGGGTTGGCGGGGTTGTGGCGCAGGAACCGGCGCCAGAGCACCTCGGCGATCTCGGCCATGCCCATGGGCATGCCGGGGTGGCCGGAATTGGCCTTCTGGACGGCGTCCATCGCGAGCGCCCTGATGGCGTTGGCGAGGTCTTTCGGGGTGACGGAGGTGGTGGCCATGCGCTTCGGGGAGAGGGTGGACTGCATGAGGGGATCCGATCGTCTCGTATTATCGGGCATCGGCGAGGCCGCCGCCAGCGACGGCGGCCTCCCGCTTCATCGCGAAACCGCCTGCTTGCGCCGCTCCATCAGCCGCCAGATCATCGGCGTGAAGATCGTCTGCATCGCAAGATCCATCTTGCCGCCCGGCACCACGATCGTGTTGGCGCGCGACATGAAGGAGTCGTGCAGCATCGACAGCAGGTAGGGGAAGTCGATGCCGCGCGGGTTCGCGAAGCGGATCACGAGGAAGCTCTCGTCGGGCGTGGGGATGTAGCGCGCGATGAAGGGGTCCGAGGTGTCCACCGTCGGCACGCGCTGGAAGTTGATGTGCGTGCGCGAGAACTGCGGGGTGATGTAGTTGATGTAGTCGGGCATCCGGCGAAGGATCGTGTCGGTGACGGCCTCCGTCGAGTAGCCGCGCATCGAGCGGTCGCGGTGCAGCTTCTGGATCCACTCGAGGTTGATCACGGGAACGACGCCGATCAGCAGGTCGGGGTGCTTCGCCACGTCGAATCCCTCGCCCGACACCGCGCCGTGCAGGCCCTCGTAGAAGAGGAGGTCGGTGTCCTCCGGGACGTCCTCCCAGGGCGTGAAGGTTCCCGGCGACTGCTTGAAGGGCGCCGCCTCCGCTTCGTCGTGGAGGTACCGGCGCCGGCGCCCGCGGCCGGTCTCGCCGTAGGTGCGGAAGAGGTCCGCGAGTTCCGCGAAGAGATTGGCTTCCGGGCCGAAGTGGCTCATGTGGCGGTTGCCGCCGGCCAGCGCCTCGGCCATCTTCGCCTTCATCTCGGCGCGGTCGTAGCGGTGGAAGCTGTCGCCCTCGATGAACGCGGCGTTCACGTTCTCGCGCCGGAAGATCTGCTCGAAGGTGCGCATGACCGAGGTGGTCCCGGCGCCCGAGGACCCGGTGATCGCGATGATGGGATGCTTCGCCGACATGGAGTTTCCTCTCGGACCGGAAAAGGGACGCAACTCTTTTCCCGTTCAGGATTGCCTTCCGGATGGCCGGAAGCCGGATGAAGGGTTGCGTCCCCTTCAGGCCTTGGTGAAAAGCGAGCGGTCGTGGAAGAGGGGCGGCGCGGTGGGCGGATCGATGCCGGCGTCGTGGTCCCGATGATAGCGCTCGATGCGCTCGACCTCGTCCCGCGAACCCAGGATCACGGGCACCCGCTGGTGGAGCGCGGAAGGCGCCACCTCGAGGAGGCGCCCGCGTCCCGTGGAGGCGCCGCCGCCGGCCTGCTCGACCAGCATCGCCATCGGGTTCGCCTCGTAGAGCAGGCGAAGCCGCCCGGGCTTCGCGGGGTCCTTCGTGTCGCGCGGGTACATGAAGAGGCCGCCGCGCACGAGGATGCGGTGCACCTCGGCCACGAGGGAGGCGATCCAGCGCATGTTGAAGTCGGCGTCGCGCGGGCCGGCCTTGCCCTGCACGCACTCGGCCACGTAGCGGCGCACGGGCGCTTCCCAGAAGCGCTCGTTGGAGGCGTTGATCGCGAATTCCCGCGTGGCGCCGGGGATCATCATGTCGGGGTGGGTGAGGATGAATTCGCCGATCGAGCGGTCCAGCGTGAAGCCGTGGGTGCCGCGGCCGAGCGAGAGCACGAGCATCGTGGTCGGGCCGTAGATCGCATAGCCGGCGGCGACCTGCTGCGTGCCGGGCTGCAGGAAGTCCTCGGGGCCCGGGTCGGTCACGCCCTCCGGGCAGCGCAGCACGGAGAAGATGCTGCCTACCGAGACGTTCACGTCGATGTTGGACGAGCCGTCGAGCGGGTCGTAGACGAGCAGGTAGCGCCCGCGCGGGTAGGCCTTCGGGATCGGGTAGGGCGCCTCGCGCTCCTCGGAGACGAGGCCGGCGAGGTTGCCGCCCCACTCGTTCGTGCGCACGAAGATCTCGTCGGCGAGCACGTCCAGGCGCATCTGCGCCTCGCCCTGCACGTTCTCGGAGCCGGCCTTGCCGTGGGCGCCGGCGAGCGCGCCCTGGCCCACCGCGTGGGCGATGCGCTTGCAGGCGAGACGGACATCGTTGATGACCGCGGTGAAGACGCCGGTCGCGTTCGGCGCCCTGCGCTGTTCCGTGAGGAAGAACTCGGTGATGGTGGGTCGGTTCTCGACCCGGATGGTCTCTCTCATGGGGTATCGCTCCTTAGGCGGCGGCGCCGGCGCGCTCGTGCAGGGCCGCCAGCATCTCGAGCGTGAGGTACGGTCCGCCGAGATGCTTCGCGGAGGCGGGGTCCAGCGGCGTGCCGGGATCGCCCAGGTGCGGGAGCATGAGGTCGGCTTCGCCGAAATCCTGGCTCGCGGTCCAGCGGGTCGGCGTCACCACCGTGAAGAGCCCCGCGGCCTTCGCGGCGGCCAGGCCATTGGCGGAATCCTCGAAGGCGACGGCCTGCGCCGGCCCGATCCCGAGGGTCGAGAGCGCGAGGTGGTAGATGTCCGGCGCGGGCTTCTTGGCCGGGACGACGTCGCCGCAGGCGATGACCGCGAAACGGCGGTGCGCGTTCGCGCCCAGCTCGGCATCGAGAAGTGCGGCCACGTTCGCGGACGTGGTGGTCGAGGCGATGCCCACGCGCACGCCCGCCTCGGTCGCCTCGCGCAGGAGCCGTGCGATGCCGGGGCGAAGCGGCGAGCCGCCGCCCGCCACGAGTTCGGCGTAGCGCTCGGTCTTCACGCGGTGCAGCCCCGCCACGTTGGCGAGCAGCTTCGCGCGCTCGCCCTCCGGAACCGGCAGGCGCTCGAAGAAGTGGGCGAGGCGCTCCTTGCCGCCGGAGATGCGCAGCAGCGCCTCGTACGGGTCCGGGCTCCAGTCGCAGGGCAGGCCGAACTCGAGGAACGCCGCGTTGAACGCCTGGCGGTGGGTTTCCTCGGTGTCGGCGAGCGTGCCGTCCACGTCGAAGAGCAGGGCGGAGAGCGCCATGGGAGCCTCCTCAGGCCGCCTTCCCGCGGTGGATCACCAAGGAAGCGCCCTGGGTCTGGCGCAGCTTGTCGTAGCCGACCAGGCGCACGTGGTTGCCGGGATTGGCCTTGCGGCAGGCCTCGGCTTCGGCGAGCACGGCGTCGGCGCTCGTCTCGCCGAACATCGGCAGCTTCCACATGTACCAGTAGGAGCCGCGCGTGTGCTGGGGCTCGGTGTGCTCGAGGGCCGGCGCCCAGCCCTGCGCGAGGAGATATTCCACCTGGCGCTTCACGGCCTGCGCGGACATCGGCGGCAGGTAGGAAAAGGTGCCGAACTTGCGGCTCTCGGGATCCGACAGCCGCGATTGGTAATCCTGCATCGTGCTCATCAGCGTGTCCTTCCGGTCTCAGGCGTGGGCGACGTCGAGCTTGTCGACGGTGTCGAACTCGAACTTGATCTCTTTCCAGGTCTCCATCGCGATCCTCAGCTCGGGGCTCGACTTCGCGGCGGCGACGAGAATCTCCTTGCCTTCCTTCTCGATCTCGCGGCCCGAGTTTCGCGCCTCGACGCAGGCTTCCAGCGCCACGCGGTTGGCCGCGGCGCCCGCGGCGTTGCCCCAGGGGTGGCCCAGCGTGCCGCCGCCGAACTGGAGCACCGCGTCGTCGCCGAAGATCGAGACCAGCGCCGGCATGTGCCAGACGTGGATGCCGCCGGAGGCCACCGCGAAGGCGCCCGGCATGGAGCCCCAGTCCTGGTCGAAGAAGATGCCGCGCGAACGGTCTTCCTTGATGAAGCGCTCGCGCAGGAGATCGATCCAGCCCAGGGTGGATGCGCGGTCGCCCTCGAGCTTGCCCACGACGGTGCCCGTGTGCAGGTGGTCGCCGCCTGAGAGGCGCAGCGCCTTGGTGAGGACGCGGAAGTGGATGCCGTGGTGGGGGTTCCTGTCGATCACGGCGTGCATCGCGCGGTGGATGTGCAGCAGCATCCCGTTGTTGCGGCACCAGTTGGCGAGCCCCGTGTTGGCGCAGAAGCCCCCGGTGAGGAAGTCGTGCATGATGATCGGCATGTCGAGTTCCTTGGCGAACTCGGCGCGCTTGTACATTTCCTCGGGCGTGGGCGCGGTCACGTTGAGATAGTGGCCCTTCCTCTCGCCCGTCTCGGCTTCGGCCTTGTGGATCGCCTCGGCGACGAAGGAGAAGCGGTCCCGCCAGCGCATGAAGGGCTGGGAGTTCACGTTCTCGTCGTCCTTGGTGAAATCGAGGCCCCCGCGCAGGCATTCGTAGACGGCGCGGCCGTAGTTCTTGGCGGAGAGCCCCAGCTTGGGCTTGATCGTGCAGCCCAGGAGCGGGCGGCCGTACTTGTCCATCTTGTCGCGCTCGACCTGGATGCCGTTGGGCGGGCCGCCGCAGGTCATCACGTAGGCGATCGGGAAGCGCACGTCCTCCAGGCGAAGCGCCCGGATGGCCTTGAAGCCGAAGACGTTGCCCACGAGGGAGGTGAAGACGTTCACGACCGACCCCTCCTCGAAGAGGTCGATGGGGTAGGCGATGAAGGCGTAGAAGCGCGAGTCGTCGCCGGGCACGTCCTCGATCCGGTAGGCGCGGCCCTTGTAATGGTCGAGGTCCGTGAGGAGGTCGGTCCACACGGTGGTCCACGTGCCCGTGGAGGACTCGGCGGCCACGGCGGCGGCGGCCTCCTCGCGGTCGACGCCCGGCTGGGGCGTGATCTTGAAGCAGGCGAGGATGTCGGTCTCCTTCACCTGGTAGTGGGGTTCCCAGTAGGTGTGCCGGTATTCCTTCACACCGGCGCTGTAGGCCTTGGCGGCTGGTTTCATGGCGCGACTCCTCGGTTGGCGTCTTTCAGGATCCAATATAGGCGGCCGCTTTCATAAGTAACAGTCACGATTGTTTATCGTAGCTATAAGGTCTCCACGTCGATGTCGCGCGCGCCTGGCCGGTGGGCGAGGGCCTGCGGCGGGCGGGAGCCTCAGCGGGTGAGCGAGAGGTAGAGGAGCGGCAGGCGCTCCGGAAGGCGCTCGACGCGGTCCACCACCGCGTGGCGGTTGGCGCCGAAGATGCGCGAGACGTAGGCGTCCGCACCCGGATCGAGGCTGATGCAGTAGGCGCCGATGCCGTCGCGGGATAGAGCCTCGACGGCCTTTCTCGCGTCCGCGCGCAGGTACTGCGGGTCGCGGACGTCCACGTCGGCCGGCGCGCCGTCGGTCACCACGAGGAGGAGCTTTCGTTTCTCGGGCCGGCGGGCGAGGCGCGAGCCGGCGTGGCGCATCGCGGTGCCCATGCGCGTGGAAAGCCGTCCTTCCATGCCCGAGAGCTTCGCGCGGGCGGGCGCGTCCCACGGCTCGTCGAAGTCCTTGAAGCGCCGGTACTCGACCTCGTGGCGGCCGTCGGAGGCGAATCCGTGGATCGCGAACGGGTCGCCGAGCTTCGCCAGCGCTTCGGCGAGCAGGGTCGAGGCCTGCCGCGTGAGGTCGAGGACGGTGGACTCGCCGCCGCGCACGGTCTCGTTGGTCGACTGCGAAAGGTCGAGCAGCACGAGCACCGCGAGGTCGCGGGTGCGGCGGACGTTTCGCCGGTGGATGCGGGTGTCGGGCGTGGTTCCCGTGCGCAGGTCCACCAGGGCGCGAACGGCGGCCTCGAGGTCGATCTCGTCGCCATCCTCCTGCTTGCGAAGCCGCTGCACGCCCTGCGGTTGCAGCGCCTCGATGAGCCGCGCGAGCCGGGACGCAAGCGGCTTGTGCGCGGCCACGATCGCGTCGATGACCGCGGGGTCCGCCTTCGCGGCGGGCTTGTCGAGCACCGTGCACCAGTCGGACCGTTCCATGCCGATCTGGTAGTCCCATTCGGGGTAGTGCACGGGATCGGCGGGGGGGGCTCGCCCCTCGGCGGCGTTGTAGCTGCGGCCGTGGTCCTCGTAGGGGAAGAGCTCGGTGGGAAGCGTCCAGATCTCCTGCGCGTCGTCGCCCGCGGTCCCGGTGTCGACCTCGTTCACGAATTCCATGAGGCTCACGCGGCGGCGCACCTGTCGCGCGGGCCCCGCGGCCTCGCGCGCCCCCGCGATCGCCGGGTCGAATTCGCGCAGGTAGCGGTTGTCGTCGCGATAGGCGACGCTGGCGCGAACGTCGCGCGCGTGAAAGGCGATGCCCAGGCCCGACAGGTCGCGCGCGAGGGCGAGCCCCAGGTCGATCGACGCCCGGTTGGTGACGAGCGCCGCGGCGTGGGCTTCCCGGCGTTCGCGCGCGGCGGCGATCACCGGATGGCCGTCCTCGAAGGCCGGGTCGGCCAGCGCCCGCGCGGCGCGATCGAGCCAGTCGCCGATCTCCCGGTCCTGCGATGGCGTGGCCACGTGAAACCGGCGCCAGAGGTCCGCGAGCCCGGGAAGTCCTTCGCCGGCGAGACTTTCGACGCGGGCATCCTCGACGACGCCGATGGCCGCCACCTGGAGGGCGTCGAAACCCTCCAGCGCCATCGCTTCGCGCGTGTGCACCGTGTGCGCCGCGGCGTGGGCGGCCATGGCGCGGTAGAGGTCCAGGCCGCTCGCGCGGCCGGCGGGAAGTGCGAGATCGTCCAGCGCGTCCGGGAGGTGGATGACGAAATCGGCGATGAAGGGCTGGCGCCCCTCGCGATCCTCGTGATCGCCGCTCGTGGGGCGCATCCAGAAGTCGCGCCCCCACAGCGCGCGCAGGTACATCGCCAGCCGGCGCTGCACGTCCACGAAGAGCGTTCCCTTGCGCTCTCCCTGCAGCACGGCGAGCGATTCCGGGCTCGCGAGCGAGAAGTAGCGCTCCTGCGCCGCGAAATCCGCGCGGTGGGCCTGCGCGCCCCACAGCGCCCAGCGCCGCAGGCCCCCGAGCGTGAGCTCGCCCAGCAGGCGGTCGAGCCGCTCGAGCATCGGGCGCACGCCGCGCGGCGCCTGCGCCAGGAGCTGCTCGAGAAAGCGCAGCCAGGCGAGAAAGAGGTCGGGGTCGCCGAGGCGCCGCGCCGCCGTGGCGCTCGTGGCGATCACGAGGGCGATCACGGCGCCGCTGGTTCGCGAGGCCATCGCGAGCGCGGCCTGCGCGAGTTCGGCCACCGCGTCCTCGCCCAGTTCGCGGGCGACGACCGGCGCCTCCTGGATGAAGCTCGCCACGGGATCATGGCCGCGCCCCAGCGCGTGCAGGGCGCGCGCGGCGCGAAGGTAGTTCTCCAGCCCCCGCGGCGAGAGCGAGCGCGACGCTTCCTGCCACGAGGCGCGAAGAACCTCGGCGGCCCGGGGCCCGAGGTCCTCGTGCAGTTCGCGGAAGTCGTCCAGGGAGAGGCTCAACGCGGGGCTCCGGGGGCGCTCAGAAATGGGTCGTGACCGCCGCGTCGAGCGCGTCCCGCATGTCCGGATCGTCGGTGATGGGACGAACCAGCGCCACGCGGCAGGCGGCCACGGGCTGCACGCCCCGGGCCATGAGCGCCCCGGCGTGCACCAGCATCCGCGTCGAGAGGCCCTCGTCCAGGCCGTGACCCTTCAGGTTGCGCGCGCGCTCGGCGACGCTCACGAGCTTGCCGGCCGTCTGCGCATCGACGCCGGATTCGTGGGCGACGATCTCGGCCTCGACTTCGCGCGGCGGATAGCCGAAGTCGAGCGCGCCGAAGCGCTGCTTCGTCGACTGCTTCAGGTCCTTCATGAGGTTCTGGTAGCCGGGGTTGTACGAGACCACCAGCTGGAAATCGGCGTGGGCATGGATGAGCTCGCCCTTCTTCTCCAGCGGCAGCGCGCGGCGCGTGTCCGTGAGCGGGTGGATCACGACGGTCGTGTCCTGGCGCGCCTCGACCACCTCGTCCAGGTAGCAGAGGGCGCCGTGGCGCGCGGCGAGCGCGAGCGGGCCGTCCTGCCACCTCGTGCCCGTGGCGTCCAGCAGGAAGCGGCCCACGAGATCGGAGGCCGTCATGTCCTCGTTGCAGGAGACGGTGACGAGCGCCTTGCCGAGCTTCCAGGCCATGTGCTCGACGAAGCGGGTCTTGCCGCAGCCGGTGGGCCCCTTGAGCATCATCGGCATGCGCGCGCCCCACGCGGCCTCGAAGAGCGCCACCTCGTCGGAAACGGGCCGGTACCAGGGCTCCTCGCGGATCCGGTAGGCGGAAAGCGGGTCGGGGGTCGGGGTCATGGGGGGAACTCCTGCGTCGGTGTCGTCGGCGAGGGTCCAATCTAGGCCTGGAGCTCCATAAGGTAAACTCAAGCTTCGTTATGGTTTCCATAAGCCCGGGACTTTCCGCCGGGAGCCGCCATGCCGCTTCGCCACATCACGCTGCGCCAGCTGAAGGTTTTCGAGGCCGTGGCGCGAAACCTCTCGTTCTCCCGCGCCGCCCAGGAACTGCACCTCACGCAGCCCGCGGTCTCCATGCAGGTGAAGGGCCTCGAGGGCCAGACGGGATTGCCGCTCCTCGAGCAGGTCGGCAAGCGCATCCACCTGACCGAGGCCGGCGCGGAGCTCGCCAGATTCGCCCGCGAGGTCCAGAGCGGCATGAAGGACTGCGAGGACACGCTCGCCGCGATCCGGGGCATCTCCGGGGGGCGGCTGCACCTGGCGGTGGTGAGCACGGCCAAGTATTTCGCGCCCCGGCTCCTCGCGGAGTTCTCCCGCCGCCACCCTGGCGCCACGGTGAAGCTCTCCGTCACCAACCGCGAACAGGTGATCGGCGAGCTCCAGGCGAACCAGGTCGACATCGCGATCATGGGCCGGCCGCCGCGCGGCCTGGACGTCGTGGCCACCGCGTTCGCGAAGCATCCGCACGGCATCATCGCCTCGCCCGAGCATCCGCTCGCCCGGCGGCGCAACCTCGACCTGTCGCGGCTCGCCAACGAGAATTTCCTCCTGCGCGAGCAGGGCTCGGGCACGCGCATGTCCATGGAGCGCGTCTTCGCCGACCACGGCGTGAAGCTCGTGAGCAGCATGGAGCTCGCGAGCAACGAGACCATCAAGCAGGCGGTGATGGCCGGCATGGGCCTCACCTTCCTGTCGCTTCACACCGTCGGCCTCGAGCTCTCCGCCGGCAAGCTCGTCCGCCTCGACGTGCGCGGCACGCCTGTCACGCGCGACTGGCACGTGGTCTACCGGAAGGGCAAGCGCCTGTCGCCGCTCGCCGAGAGCTTTCGCGCCTTCCTCGCGGCCGAAGGCGCGAAGCTGATCGCGGAGACGACGGGCGTGCGCCTGCGCGGCGAAACGCGGCCAACTGCCGGAAAATCTTGAAAAAAACCGGGCGTCGGGGGCAGAATGGCGCTATAATTCCGAGCTTTGTCTCCACCAACAAACTGCTTGCATAATTCTCTGCAAAAAGGGCTACATCCGCCGTCCCTGGTTTCGGGGCGTCGCCGCGTTCTCTAGAGCGCGGCGGGCGCCCGAGACATGAGGCGAGTGGTCCCGTCACCTGCAGGAATCTGCCAGAAGAAGGGGGGTAACGGAGTGAAGGGACTGCACATCATCGCCGACCTGTACGGCTGCCGAAATCGCGAAATGCTGGCCTCCTCCGCCAAGCTGCGCGAAATCTGCGTGGCGGCCTGCAAGGACGTCGGGCTCACGGTTCTCGGGGACCACTTCTACCAATTCGCCGGGCTCGACGCGAACCAGGTCGGCGGCGCCACCGGCGCGGTCGTCTTCGCCGAGTCCCACCTTGCCGTGCACACCTGGCCCGAGCGCGACGGGGCCACGCTGGACGTGTACGTCTGCAACGTCTCCTGCGACAACAGCGACAAGGCCGAGAAGCTCTACGAGACGCTCGCCTCGAGCATGCAGCCCGAAGACGTCCTGGTCGAGCGCGTCTGGCGCGGCCGCGACCTGCCCCTCAAGAAGAAGCGCCTCTCGGCGGTGAGCTAGG
>Ga0073899_10006560_pt1 | contig 10047 bp, 9 predicted proteins | sample KloWWTmetaKNB5Ph_FD_88975 | JGI IMG/M metagenome (GOLD analysis project Ga0073899, IMG submission 88975) | Active sludge microbial communities from Klosterneuburg, Austria, studying microevolution and ecology of nitrifiers - Klosterneuburg... | ecosystem: Engineered > WWTP > Aerobic digester >...
GACTCGTTACACTCAGTTGCCTCTTCATCGATGCTCCTTTCCGGTCGTCCTCGACGGCCGGTAGCATTGTAGATGAGGCAACGGCTCCTTCTCGGTAACATTTCAGCCGCGGCAATGCGCCCCTCAAATCTAGTTGACGCCAGACATTACGGGTGCAGAGGGACGGGTCTGGACCGATACAGGATGAAGTTAGAGAAGTTGGGAAAGGTTGCCACCACCCTGGGGCCAGCTGAGACGGGAGTCCTCTCAGCTTAGTCTGTCATTCGGTCGTGAGTGTGGGAGCATGACTGGCTGCAACGCCGTCGCTAAATCAGCGCCCCGATATTTGTGATCAATCCGGCGATTGTGATCACGGTTAGATAATAGGAAACGTGGGGCACAACACCAGTCGGAGCTGTTCAACCAGTACGCGTTCCAAGGTTTCGGGCATGAGCGCGCGGTAGGACAAGTGGCGATCGCAGGCGTAATCGGGATAGAGGCCTCCCTGGACGGTGGTCACGATCTCGTGAGGTGTGGCCAAAGGGTAGATCCAGAGCGTTGTCGATGGCTCCGTGATCTCGATGCCGATGTATGGCGTCGCTTCGTCCAGAGCCATGTGCAGATGAGCCGTGAGGCCTTCCATGCATAGCAGAGTAACTAACTCTCGCAACACCGGTGCGGCGAGTTCCCCGACCATCACCTGAAAGCGACGACCTGCCTCGGTTTCGCAGGGCAACAGCCCGAAATCCTGACCTTCGCGCAATGCCACTCTTAACCCCAATAATGCTTCGCTGTCGTTCGTCATGGTGATCCTCCGCTCTTTGTCTGTCGTTCTGTCGTTAGTTGATGCAACGCTGGGCAGTGGCGCGACGGTCCTGAGGACGGCCGCGCCACCACCCTGGCATTACTGATTCACTGCGTTGGCCCGGCGGGGCCCGAGGAGACGGAGTAAGGCCTCCTCAACCAGACGACAGAGCGGTTCTGCCTTGGCCCGCTTGTAGAGGAACCGGCTTTCGTAGCCTTGTTCCTTTCCCGTTAAGCGCCGAGCCATGAAACAGACCGTCAGGCCATCTTCTGCTGGCGTAAAGAAGAGGCCCACATCGTTGACATAGAAGCCGAGGCAGCGGGTTTCTTCATCAAGGTCGGTGATCGAGACGTCCAGGCCAGCACTTTCCAAGGTCTCTTTGGCCTCATGAAGGACTGGCAGAATTTCGCTTGTGGCCACTGCCTGAAACCGCTTCCAACCCACGTCGGCTTGTACAAGCAGATCGTTGGCCTGCCATTCCGAGAGCTTGGAGCGCAGGTAGCTGAATGTAGAGGTGGTCGATTCCATAAGGAACCTCCTTGCGTAAGGTAGTGCCGCCGCGGTCGGAAAGTGCGCGGCAAATGTTTTTAAGCCCGACCGCTTAAGGATGCTTCAGCGGCTGGCTCATCTTAATCTTGCGCTGGCTGCAGTAACGCCTGGAGTGGGGGAGAAAGGAGGCCGTACGGCGGAAGAACGCGAGGCGGCGGAATGACGCCACGGGGTTTTGCGGAGTGTGCTTTAGAAGGAAGAACGAGAGAGCTACATGATGGCTCGGGCCGCACGACAGGAGAGGTCAGAAGGAGGATGCGCGATTGAATGGAGGGATTCCCTCGAAGGGTGCGGTGATTGGCTGGGGCTGCGTGCTCACGGCAAGGAGCACGGCTCACAGCCCGTTGGTGGGTCCGATCGAACAGCCTTAGAATTAGGCAGCTACCTCTCCACACAAGACTTCCGCCTGCTGTAAGACGGTTTGGGTCGCCTTCTCCTGCTTGTCTGGTGGATAGCCATACTTGCGGAGAATACGCTTCACAATGACCCGGAGCTGGGCGCGCACGTTTTCGCGTACCGTCCAATCTATGGTGACATTCTTCCGGACGGCATCCGCCACCTCGCGAGCAATGGTCCGTAAGGTCTCATCCCCGAGCACCTTGACGGCGCTGTCGTTGGTTTCCAGCGCGTCATAGAAGGCCAGTTCGTCCTCGGTCAGCCCCAGTCGTTCACCCCGTTCATGAGCTCGGCGCATGTGCTTGGCCAAGCCGATCATTTCCTCGATCACCTGCGCGGCCTCTATCGCACGATTCTGATACTTCCGCACGGCTTGTTCCAGCAACTCCGCGAAGGACCTGGCCTGCACCACATTCTTGCGAGATCGTACCTTGATTTCCCCAGCCAGCAACTTCCGCAAGAGTTCTACGGCCAAGTTCTTCTGCGGCATCCCGCGCACTTCGGCGAGAAACTCATCGGAGAGAATCGACAAGTCTGGTTTTTTGAGGCCAGCGGCGGCGAAGATATCGACGATTTCATCCGAGACCACCGCCTTTGAGATGATTTGGCGGATGGCATGATCCAATTCTTCGTCGGTTTTGTGCTCGGCTGGAATGTTCTTAGCGAGCACCGCCCGTACCGCCTGAAAGAAGCCGACGTCATCTCGAATCCGGAAGGTCTCCTCGTGGGGCACGGCCAAAGTGAAGGCCTGCGAGAGTTCGGTCACGGCACGGAGCAGACGGGCCTTCCCATCCTCCTGAGCCAAGATATGCTCCTGGGCTGCAGGTAAGACCGACAGTCGCTCTTGCGGCTTGCCGGTCATCCATGGCGACCAATCAAAGCCCCTCACCATGCCGGCAGGCGTGGTGTATGACCCGAAGAGACCTCGGCAGACTTCAAACTTTTCCAGCATCACGGCCACGGCTTCCGCCTGATCAATCGCCGTCTTACCAGTCCCGCCACTTTCGGTGTAGGTCGCGAGGGCCTGCTTCAGCTCATCGGCCAGTCCGAGGTAGTCCACGACCAACCCCCCAGGCTTATCTTTGAATACGCGGTTCACACGGGCGATGGTCTGCATCAGCCCATGGCCACGCATCGGCTTATCGAGATACATCGTGTGAAGACTTGGGGCGTCAAACCCAGTCAGCCACATGTCGCGCACAATGACGAGCCTAAACGGATCCTTGGGAGCACGGAATCGTAGCGCCATATCTTCGCGGCGTTTCTTGTTCCGGATATGGCCCTGCCATTGAATTGGATCGGAGGCCGAGCCGGTCATAATCACCTTCATTGACCCCTGATCATCGGCCTCGGCATGCCAGTGCGGCCGAAGGGCCACAATCTCTCGATACAGCTCCACACAGATCCGCCGGCTCATACATACGACCATCGCCTTGCCATCCATTGTCGCAAGGCGATCTTCGAAGTGATCGACGAGGTCTCGTGCAATCAGCTTGAGCCGATTTTCCGACCCCACGACAGCTTCCAGCTGGGCCCACTTGGTTTTGAGCTTCTCCTTGCGCTCAACTTCTTCTCCCTCGGTTGCCTCCTCGAACTTGTGATCAATCCTCGGGCGCTCGGAATCGTTCAATTCCAGCTTGGCCAGCCGGCTCTCGTAATAGATGGGCACGGTCGCCTTATCGATCACCGCCCGCTGGATGTCGTAGATGCTGATGTAGTCGCCAAAGACCGCGCGGGTATTGGCATCGGTCTTTTCGATCGGCGTGCCGGTAAATCCAATAAACGAGGCGTTCGGGAGGGCATCGCGCATGTGCCGGGCAAATCCATCGATGAAATCGTACTGACTCCGGTGGGCTTCATCGGCAATGACAACAATGTTGCGGCGATCTGATAACACGGGATGCCGGTCACCTTTTTCTTCCGGAAAGAACTTCTGAATGGTGGTGAAGACCACGCTGCCGGAAGCCACAGCCAGCTTGGCACGTAAGTCAGCCCGGTCGGTTGCCTGAATGGGGGCTTGCCTGAGTAGATCACGGCATCGAGCAAAGGTCCCGAAGAGTTGATCGTCAAGGTCGTTGCGGTCGGTGAGTACGACGATGGTTGGGTTGGCCATCGTGGGGTGCAGGATCACTCGCCCCGCATAGAAGGCCATCGTCAGGCTCTTCCCCGATCCTTGGGTATGCCACACCACGCCCACGCGACGATCGCCCAGCTCACCACCTGACTGATGGCCTGATTGGTACTGGCCTAAGACGTCGGCGGCCTGGTGCTCGGCCACAACTTTGGCAGCTCGAAGGGTCTCATCAACAGCGACATTCACCGCATGGAACTGGTGATACCCCGCCATTTTCTTGCTGAGCTTTCCATGGCCCTCGTCTTCGAAGACCACAAAGTATCGCACCAGATCAAGGAACCGTCGTTTCTCAAACACGCCTTCTAGGACGACCTGCAACTCCGTGAGCTTCGATGGAGCATCCTCACGCCCGCCGATCGTTCGCCAGGGCTTGAACCATTCCTTTCCTGCACCGAGCGCCCCAATACGGGCTTGGACACCGTCAGAAACAATGAGCGCCGCGTTGGTTGCGAAGAAGGAGGGGATTTGTGCCTGGTAGGTCTGGAGTTGCTGGTAGGCGCTCCAAATGGTGGCGTCTTCGTCGGTTGGGCTCTTGAGCTCGATCACCGCCAGCGGCAGCCCGTTCACGAACAGCACCACATCCGGCCGTCTCGTGTGCTGCCCCTCCGACACCGTGAACTGGTTGACCGCCAACCAGTCGTTATTATCTGGCATATCAGAATCGAGTACCCGCGCTTGCGCCCCGGCGATCGAGCCATCCTTGTGGCGATACTCGACGTTTACCCCATCCACGAGCATTCGATGGACAGCGCGGTTCCGTTCAATCAACGTCGCTGCATCAGTCCGTGTGAGCTTGCGAAAGGCGTCTTCCAACGCTTCCGTCGGCAGGTCCGGATTCAACCGGACAAAGGCCTCCCGCAGACGCCTCTCCAGAATCACATCGCGGTAGCTCGGATCACTGCGCTCGGCCCTGAGTTCACCAAGGGCGATGTCTGGTCCATGCAATACTTGGTAGCCGAGTGCTTCGAGCCAGCCGAGGGCGGCGTCTTCGACGACAGATTCGGCAATACCACTAGTCACGATTTAGCCTTCTTCCCGTTGCGACTGGCCCAAATATCATCGATGTTCTCTTTCGTGAGAGCCACCGTGATCTCATCCAACGCCTTCTGTGAATAGCGCTTATGCAACAGACTCCCAATCTTGAACTCCTTGTAACAGTCTGGCTCGCTCCTAAGCTTCAAATGATCAACGACGGCAATGGCCTTCGGCATGGAAGTGTTGATCTTTTCTGCGAGCTGCTTTGCACCCAGATTGTAGAAATCGAGTTCGTTGACGCGCTTTACAGCGACAACGGAAGCACCTGGCGTACCTTCCGCAACCAGTTGAATTGGGATGCCTTCTTTCTTGGAAAGCCGTAGTGACAGGCTTGGACCTGCACCATCCGCCGTAATCTCAACTGCTGATGCCCCCTTGAATGCGTCTACCCAAGTTTTCCCGGCGAGAAGGTCCTTACTCATTCGCCTCAAGTCCGCATCGCTAGGCTGGCCTTTTTCCCCTTGAATTGTTGAGTCCAGTATCGCGAGTGGCCGCAGTCTTGCCATCACCTCGATCTGGCGGCGCTTTCCTGGGCGGAGCAACTTTTTGATCTCCTCGACTTCGGACTCGAAGAGGGTCGCCAAAGTCGTCGGTGGCGAGGTCGACACTGGGAGGACACGCATAGGCAGGTGTGTTACGAGGTCCTCATTGAAGACTTTCTTCAGAAGATCGCGAAAGAGCGTAACGCCCGACTGAATATGGACGTAGAGCTGACCTTCCGAAATATCGAGAAGGTGATGTTGCGCGGCATCTCTCAGCCCGTTGATCGTTTGCAGAACTAGTGCTTGCTCCTCGGTCAGAAACTTGTGCTTTCCGTCACTGAGGGCTCTACGTACACAAGCGTCAAAGCCGATCGTTTCTTTGGCCCGCTTCTCCCGGATGCGTCCGCCTCGGTGTAGCAAGGCAGCTTTAAGTAGCATCTCAAACGCGTGGTCGAGCTGAATCAAGGTACTGCTGACCCGTCCACGATCGTTCGGCCGGTTGAATAGCTCGATGCTAAGGACCAGTGAGTCGCAAGCCTTTTCCAGTAGTAGCTTCGCCTCGCGTTTCATCAGATAACGCTCCTCACTTATCCGCTTCCCAGTCCCACTAGCAGCTCGCCAGAGATGAGTTTGGACAGCAGTGCCTCGCACCGGGCAGCCTCTTCAACGACCGATTCGGTGAAGAAGGGCATGAGCAACTCAGTACTCGAACACCACGAACTCGCGACGCGGCACGATTGGTCGCAGCGCTTTTAACCGTTTCCTATTTACGATACTGCTTGACCTAACTGTCCGTTTAAGCCCGGTGTCAGAGATCCAAGAGTTGTTCCATAGATCCACTCTCTTACCCTCAACAAGACGACACAGTTTGTCTCCATACGTAAGCGTCGGATTGAAGCAATAGCTGATCCGTTGAAGCCACACCTCGAGGTGGCCATTATTCGGCAGATGTTCGAGCCTTTTTCGAATGCGATCGACTGCAACGAGCTTTTCCCTCTTTGTTGGCAACTTACTCAAAAGTTTGCTGACGATCGCAGCACAGGCTGGGAAGCAGCGCGGGCTGTTGTAGCCGATGTCAATCGTGATGCTTATGAGCTGCATTGGGTTACGTATCGATTTTCTGGAAGCGAGTCGCGCGTAGAACTGATCGAGGGCGATCATCAAACTGCCGCCGTTAGGGAATTCACCTCCATGAGAATGAATTAGCAGCAGGTGTTTCTGTAAGTTCCGATCTGTCTGCCTCCGTCGTATCCACTCACGCTTATCGATCTTGATGGAGTTTTCAATGACAGCCTGCGCAGTGGTGGTTTTCGAGGCATTCAGCTTAAGCCCAAGACCAATTAAGACCTCGGTTAAGGTCTTCAAGATCAACTCGCCGGCATAAGTGTCATTCACGAAGATGCGGTAATCGTCTCGATACCGAAGAAGCTGGAAGTCTGTAACTTTGGCATCTGCCAACCGCTGGCTAAGCTCCAAGTCCGCATAGCCGAGAACCATCTCGGCAATTAGGTCCACCAGCACAGAACCCTGGGGTATGCCATTGGTTTGGGCGTACTGCATATTTTGAAGCCGCGTATCAATTGCGTTACCGATGAGCGAAAGATCGTGCCTATTTTCCTTCGCCTTCGCCATTGCCTTTCCATGCATCGCCCATGCAACCGAATGCGTATATATAGAACCGTAGCAATCTGTGATGTCGGCATGGAGCACATAATTGAAGTCCAATGCTAAATCGATAGAGGCCTGCTCAATTCCCTGCCACCAATGGAGAATTTGGGCGCCTTGATCTTTCCTCTTTGTCAGGGACTCTTGCGGTATGCTCAGACACCTAATCTTGGGATCCTTTGCGAACTCCCCAAACCTTGAACGGATGGCAGCCCAAGATTTGGATTCGGTCATTAGATGTACAAGATCAACATAGATGACGGGGTGGATAAGTTGGAATGGCCGCCAGGCATACCGGCCATCCTTGTTCGAATAGATAGTGTAGTTAACATCTTCACAGTCTCTCGGCTTTAGTCTCAGGCTCGCCAGCGGTTTGATTTTGAGAAACTTGTCCACAGGCCGCAAGAGCCGTCGAAAGTCAAAGTATGGCGGAAGATCGAGGCGACAATAGCTTTCTGGTTTCAGAAAGAATGCGTGAGCCTCGCTCGCTGACATATCAAGCGCGGACCGATCGGTTGGCCCTCGCTTTCGCGGGGCTCTCTTGCCGCTCACACTGTTTTCCTTCCCAGAATACGCTCCGCATCCTTCAGCCGCAGTTCGCCCGAGATGAGCTTTGGCAGCAGCGTCTCGCGCAGAGCGGCGAGTGTCCCGGTCTCCGCCTCGTTGGCTGCGACCTTCGAGAGCATCGGACTGGCAACACACGAAAAAGACCGCATTACCTCGTCGTCTGGCTTCACGACTTGTGTTGCCGCCACAACCTCAGGCCGCACAGCCGGATAGGCCGCGCCATCGGCCAGGTGCGCAAGACGATCAATGTTCTCTGGGGCCGTGGCTGCCAAATACAGGAACTCTGAGTACTGGTACTTGCTCGGCCGAAGAGCCGCGAAACCAGTGCTCCCGGTGAGACCATCGGCTGAAATCTGGGCATAGGATCCGTTACCTGGTCGGACAGTCCCGAGGATTGTGTCCCGCGAACGAAGTACCCGCTGGGCCCTACTCGGCGCGTCTTTTTTGGAGTAGCTGGTCACTACCTCGATGCGGCCCCACTTGGTGTTGGAGAGGTCGACGTATTCGATCACCTCTGGACGCGTCTCGCTCGACCACGACTCCGGGTTGAGCGTTGCAAGATCGTATAGAGTGGCTGCGTCCCACCCCCTCGGAATCTCTCCCAGCTCCGAGTCCCCGAATGAATCAGGGAAGAGATCGGCAAGATGTTTAGGCAGACCGGTGTCGCGGCCTTCGGCTTTTGCGCGGACGGGGTCGAAGTCCACGAACCACGACTTGAAGAGCGCCCGCGCCATGGCCTCCAGCGTCTCGTTTATCTTCCTGTTCAGTTCGATCTTCTCCTCGATCGTATCGAGAACTGCGCTCACCATCCTCCGCTGAGTTGTCAGCGGCGGGACAGCGTACGAAAGGAAATCACGGCGACTTAGGGCAACGACTGCACTACCGGTCGCATGTCCAGCACAGTAGTCTCTGTACTGAGGGGTGCGTAGAACCCAATACAGGTATGTTTCGGCTACTGGGTCGCGATTGCGAAACACCAGCTTCACGGTATCTTGCGTAAGGCGCCCAGTTGTCACGGATGGAGGAACCCGCGCCACCGACCCGATCATCTTGCCATCCTTGGTCGCGCCCTTGAGCGATGCGTAGATATCACCGGGGAATAGCATCAACTCTTCAGGGCAGTCACCACCGTACGTCTTATATTTCCCAATTCGAAAACCGCCCCCCGGCTCGATCGACCCAAGCCCGAGAAGTGCCGGACCTGGCTCGCTGACAAGCGTCCCCTTATAGGTCGTGCCTCGAACGAGAGTGACGTAGTCACCGACTGTCGTTTTATGTGCGTCACCCGCCATACCCAAGCTCCTTCAGGTTGGCGCCAATCACAAGTTCGAGCGTTACCCCTGGCTCATAGGCACGGATTCCTGTTTGATGTTCTAGTCTGAGTCTAAGGCTGCCGCAACAGCTCCAATTCGGCCTCCTCAACTGTGTGCGAGCTGCTGCGGCAGTGCACACCGTCCTCATCTCCCGCATTGCTATCTCGAACCCTTCCAGATTTGCAGGATATAGACGAGCCATGAATCCGTCCGAAGCAGGAGGGCGCGGAGTTGGTCGTCCGTCAGCTTCGACTCGAGTTCATGGACTCTGTTGAAGAACTCGAGCAGCTTCACCAATGCTCGGGTGTCTTGGTCGACGAAGTCCGCGAACGGCCCATGATTCAGATTCCGGCACACATAAAGAACTCGCGCCTTCCTAGTTGGGCGCCCCTCTCGTAGCAGGTCGTTGTGGTTGCCCTGTACCCAGGCAAGGACATGTTCGTCCGGGGCGATACGTCGCAGCACATGATTCCAGAGTTCTCTCAAGGAAGAAAGAATGTGCCGCGCCCGGTCTGGATTCCCTCTGTGCAGCGCGTCGCGTGCGCCGCGATACGGCGTTGCCAGTCCTGGATCGAGCGTCTGAAGCAGCCCAATGCACACCGAGGTTTCGGTTTCTAGCTCGGTCACCAATTCCAGTTGTGCCGGCTGTGGTTCTTCGTCCGGCTCATCTAATGTTCGAAACACGCGCACAGCATGCCCAGCGACAAACATCTCGCGGGTTGCCCCTGGCAGTAAGAAATCTGGCAATCGCGCGATGTCCTGGTATGTATGGATTGACTCCGCCAGTGCCGCATAGGTTGTCGTCAACTCGGTGATTGAACCCTGAAGCTTCAGGATAGTCAACTCAGGTAGAGCTATGGACCGACGGATCGCCTCAAAGTCCAGCCCGGCAAACAGCTGTTCAGAGACAGTCAACCGATGGGTCACACAACCCAGCAAGAGCTTCGCCTCAGCCTGAAGCTGCGCGATCTGGTCCTGCATTGGCATAAGGCTCCTTGTCCAGGTCTCATGCATTCGCGTAAGGTCGGCGAACACGCGACTTGAAGCCGTGGCCTTCTCGATCATATCCTGCCAATGCTGGTTGGCCTTTGCGATCTCGGCAATCCGAATGGAGGCCAGATC
>Ga0073899_10006561_pt1 | contig 10046 bp, 7 predicted proteins | sample KloWWTmetaKNB5Ph_FD_88975 | JGI IMG/M metagenome (GOLD analysis project Ga0073899, IMG submission 88975) | Active sludge microbial communities from Klosterneuburg, Austria, studying microevolution and ecology of nitrifiers - Klosterneuburg... | ecosystem: Engineered > WWTP > Aerobic digester >...
ATCCGCCTGGTCGAGGGCGACCACGACATCGACTGCAAGATCGACGGCATCGGCGCGATGAAGCTGAAGTCGGAGTTCGTGAAGAAGAGTTGATCATACGAACCCGCCAAGAGACGGTCTGCAACCGCGCCGACCGTCCCGCAACTACGCCGATCGTCCCGGAATTGTGCCGATAGGTCCGCAATTGCGCCAGTTTTGTAGGAGCGACGCAAGTCGCGATCGCACGGCGCGGCGGCGATGGGCGTAGGTGAGGGGCGTGGGTGAGGGCGGAGACGCTGCAATCGCGACTTGCGTCGCTCCTACTGCGCTTGCCCGGGTGCGCATCACCGAGCCGCTCGAGATGCTCCGCGGCGCACCCCGAGGCACGGTCTGCAAGCACGCCGGTTTTGCAGGAGCGACGCAAGTCGCGATCGCACGGCGCGGCGGTGGGGGGCGTGGGTGAGGGCGGAGACGCTGCAATCGCGATTTGCGTCGCTCCTGCAGCGCGACACGGACATAACGCACGCGCACCCATGCCCTCAGACCGCGTTCAGTCGCGGAATTTTGGTGGCTGCTTGGTGAGGCCTGCGCGGATCGCCGCCTGCAGGTCGTCGGACAGCAGCATCGCGGCGTTCCAGGTGGCGACGCGGTCGAGACCGTCGGCGACGCTGTGGTCGCGGGCGTGGTTGAGCATGTCCTTGGTGCCGCGGATCGCCAGCGGCGACTTGGCGGCGATGGCTTGCGCGAGCTGCATCACCCCCTCCATCAGGGCCTCGGGCGTGTCGAAGACCCGATTCACCAGGCCGATCCGCCCGGCCTCCGCGCCGTCCACCCGGCGCCCGGTGTAGGCGAGCTCGCGCACCATGCCTTCGCCGATCAGGCGTGGCAGGCGCTGCAGGCTGCCGACGTCGGCGACCATGCCGAGGTCGACCTCCTTGACCGAGAAATACGTCCCCGCCGCGCAGTAGCGCATGTCGGCGCAGGCCACCAGGTCCACGCCGCCGCCCACGCAGGCGCCGTGGATGGCGGCGAGCACCGGCTTGCGGCAGCGCTCCAGGCTGGTGAGCGTGTCCTGCAGGTCGAGGATCAGGTTGCGCAGGTTCTCGCGCGTGCGCGCCTCGCAGGCGTCCTTCACCATGGGCAGGATGCCCATCATCATCTGCAGGTCGATGCCGGCGCAGAAGTTGGCGCCGGCGCCGTGCAGCACCGCCACGCGCACCGCGGGCGTGCGATCCACCCACTGCATCGCGGCGCGCAGGTCCTGCCACATCTGCAGGTTCATCGCGTTGGCCTTGTCGGGGCGGTTCAGCGTCACCAGCGCGACCTGGCCGTCGAGGCCGATGCGCAGGGAGTCGAACTGCGGCAGGGGGATGCCGGCGCCGCCGGGAGAGGCGGGGAGCTGGCCGGCGAGCAGTGCAGGGGCGGATGCCGCCTTCTCGATCCTGGCCGCCAGCTCGATGCCCTGCTTGATCGCGCGCTTGGCGTCGAGCTCGGCGGCCACGTCCGCGCCGCCGATCAGATGCACCCGCATGCCGGCCTCGAGCAGCGCGGCCTGGAGTTCGCGTTGCGGCTCCTGGCCGGTGCACAGGATCACGTTGTCGACCGCCAGCACCTCGTCCTTGCTGGCGATCGTCACGTGCAGGCCGGCGTCGTCGATGCGATGGTAGGTGACGCCCGCGATCATCTTCACGCCACGGTTCTTCAGCGCGGTGCGGTGGATCCAGCCGGTGGTCTTGCCCAGGCCCTCACCGACCTTGCTCGCCTTGCGCTGCAGCAGCACGAGCTCGCGCGGGGCGGTTTCCAGTTGGGGCTGTGTGAGCCCGCCGCGGCGCGCGTAGTTCGCGTCGATGCCCCACTCGGCGTAGAACTTCGCCGGTTCCAGGCTGGGGCTGACGCCCTCGTGGCTCAGGTACTCCGCGACGTCGAAGCCGATGCCGCCCGCACCCAGGATGGCGACGCGGCGGCCGACCGGTTTCCTGTCGCGCAGCACGTCGAGGTAGCCGAGCACCTTGGGATGATCCACGCCCTCGATCTCCGGCACGCGCGGCACGATGCCGCTGGCGAGAACGACCTCGTCGAACTGGCCGGCGATTTCGGCGGCCGACACGCGGGTGTTGAGCTTGAGCACGACGCCGGTCTGCTCGATGCGGCGGCCGAAGTAGCGCAGGGTCTCGGCGAACTCCTCCTTGCCCGGGATCTGCATCGCGATGTTGAACTGCCCGCCGATGCGCGCGGCGGCCTCGAACAGCGTGACCTTGTGGCCGCGCTCGGCGGCGGTGGTGGCGAAGGCGAGGCCCGCCGGGCCGGCGCCGACCACGGCGATGGTGCGCGGCGTGGTGGTCGGCTCGATCACCAGCTCGGTCTCGTGGCAGGCACGCGGGTTCACCAGGCACGAGGTGATCTTGCCGGCGAAGGTGTGGTCGAGGCAGGCCTGGTTGCAGGCGATGCAGGTGTTGATGTCGGCGCCGCGGCCCTCGGCGGCCTTGTTCACGAAGTCAGCGTCGGCGAGGAAGGGGCGCGCCATCGACACCATGTCGGCCTTGCCCTCGGCGAGGATGGCCTCGGCAATCTCGGGCGTGTTGATGCGGTTGGTGGCGATCAGCGGGATGCCGACGTGGTCCTTGAGCTTCTGCGTCACCCAGGCGAAGCCGGCGCGTGGCACGCAGGTGGCGATGGTCGGGATGCGCGCCTCGTGCCAGCCGATGCCGCTGTTGATCAGCGTGGCGCCGGCGGCCTCGATCGCCTGCGCGAGCTGCACCACCTCCTCGAAGGTGGAGCCGCCCTCGATCAGGTCGAGCATGGACAGCCGGTAGATGAGGATGAACTCGCGCCCGACGCGCTCGCGCGTGCGGCGCACGATCTCGACGGCGAAGCGGATGCGATTCTCATAGGCGCCGCCCCATTCGTCGGTGCGCTTGTTGGTGTGGGCGACGATGAACTCGTTGATCAGGTAGCCCTCGGAACCCATGATCTCGACGCCGTCGTAGCCGCCTTCGCGGGCGAGCTCGGCGCAGCGCACGAAGTCTTCGATCGTGCGCTCGACGTCGGCGGTGGACAGTTCGCGTGGCGGGAAGGGCGCGATCGGGGCCTGGATCGGGCTGGGGGCGACCAGCTCGGGGTGGTAGGCGTAGCGACCGAAGTGCAGGATCTGCAGCGCGATCTTGCCGCCCTCGCGATGCACCGCGTCGGTGATCACGCGGTGGCGGGCGGCTTCTTCAGCGCTGGTCAGCGTGGCGCCGCCGCTCCACGGCCGGCCCTCGAGGTTGGGCGCGATGCCGCCGGTGACGATCAGGCCGACGCCGCCACGCACGCGCTCGGCGTAGAACGCGGTCATGCGCTCGAACCCCCCCTCGGCCTCTTCCAGGCCGACGTGCATCGAGCCCATCAGGAAGCGGTTGGGCAGGGTGGTGAAGCCGAGGTCCAGGGGACGGAAGAGGTGCGGGTAGGTGGCCATCGTCTCGCTCGCGGATTTTTATGGGGGGCTGGTCGCATGGCCGGGCGGCAGGGGAGGTCCGCCGCGCGCGCGGGAGAGGGGAGGGAGATACGCGCGGGGCGGGGGAGGCCTGCACCATCCACCGGCCTTCCGACTATGCAACCAGTTGCAGGACTGTAGAAGATCCGCGCCCACTATGCAACGCGTTGCATGGTCGCGCCGCGGGCGGCTAGACTCCGTCCATGTCGCTCGCCCACGCCCTGCTCACCTCGCTGCTCGAACAACCCTCGTCCGGCTACGAGCTGGCGCGGCGTTTCGACAAGTCCATCGGGCACTTCTGGCAGGCCACCCACCAGCAGATCTACCGTGAGCTCGGCCGCATGGAGAAGGCGGGCTGGATCCGCTCCGACGCCGACCCCGACGCCGGCCGCACCCGCAAGCGCAGCTACGGCGTGCTGCCCGCCGGGCGCGACGAGCTGATGCGCTGGGCCGCCGAAGCCGCGCCGCTGCCCGAACTGCGCGACGAGTTCATGGTTCGCCTGCGCGCCGACGCGGTCGTCGGGCCGCTCGGCCTGCTGCCCGAGCTCGAGCGTCGCCGCGCACTCCACGCCGACAAGCTGCGCGCCTACCGCGCCATCGAGGCGCGGGACTTTCCTGCGGACGCTGAAGCCACGCGCCAGCGCCGCATCCACCACCTCATCCTCAAGGCCGGCATCCAATACGAGCAGGGCTGGGTCGCATGGTGCGACGAGGCGATGCGCGAACTGGACAGGGCGTGAACGCTTGGAGCGGAACGCCTACAAAAGGATGAGCAATCGTTTGCCATCAAATTGTTCTGGCGGTATCGTTCAAGTGCCGCGCCGCCGGCACCAACCCCGAGAAACCATCAGGAAAACAACAATGGCCCGTACCAATGTCCATCGGCTGCGTGTCGCGTTCAGCGACTGCGACCCCGCGCAGATCGTGTTCTTCGCCAACTACTTCAAGTGGTTCGATACGTCTTTCGCCGAGCTGATGGGCGCCTGCGGCGTGCCGAGCTGGCGCGAGACCGCAGCGCAAAACGGCATCATCGGTGCACCGCTGGTCGACGCGCAGGCGACCTTCCGCAACTCGGCGACCTATGGCGAGGACCTCGAGGTCGAATCCTGGGTCGAGCACTGGGGGCGCAAGAGTTTCGTCGTGCGCCACATCGTACGCCGGGGCGAGACCGTGCTGTGCATGGGCCGCGAGGTCCGCATCTTCGCCGTCCAGGATCCGGACGATCCGCTGCGCATCAAGGCCGTCCCCATCCCCGAGGATATCCGCGCGCTCTGCAGCTGAGCGCTTCGCTTCGTTTGCGCCGGAGCACCCGGCCCGCGAGCGGATCGCGGGCCAGTCATCCGCCCTCAAGCCCCTGCGTAGCGTTCCAGCCAGTGCGCGTATGGCGCCGGCAGCACCCAGGTCGGGCGCTCGACGCCCAAGGCGCGCGCGGCGTGCATCGGCCAGTGCGGGTTGGCGAGGTGGGCGCGGCCCACCATGACCAGGTCGAGCTGGCCGTCGCGCACGCAGGCGTCGGCGATCGCCGGGTTGTCGATCCCCCAGGCCGCGGCCACCGGCAGCCCGGCCTCGCGGCGCACGCGCGCGGCCACCGGGGCGAGGAAGGCGGGGCCCCAGGGCACCTTGGCCTTCAGGGTCGAGAAGCCGACGCTGACGTTGAGGAAGTCCAGCCCCTCGCGCTTGAAGTTGCGCGCGAGCTCGATCGACTCGGCGAGCGTCTCCTCGTCGCGGCCGTCGTATTCGATCACGCCGAAGCGCACCGTCAGCGGCAGGTTCTCCGGCCACACCGCGCGCACCGCGCGCACGGTCTCGACCAGGAAGCGGCTGCGGTTCTCGAAGCTGCCGCCGTAGGCGTCGCTGCGCTGGTTGGCGTGCACCGAGAAGAAGCACTGCCCGAGGTAGCCGTGGGCGAAGTGCAGCTCCAGCCACTCGAAGCCGGCCGCGCGTGCGCGCTTCGCGGCGGCGACGAAGTCCGCGCGCACGCGGTCGATGTCGTCCACCGTCATCTCGCGCGGCACCTTGGGCAGGTGGGCGCCGAAGGCCGTGGCCGAGGGCGACAGGGTGTCCCAGCCGCGCGCATCGTCGGCGGCGATGTGGTCGTCGCCCTCCCACGGGCGGTTGGCGCTGGCCTTGCGGCCGGCGTGGCCGATCTGGATGCCGGGCACCGCGCCCGCGGCCTTGATCGAGGCCGCGATCGGCGCCAGCGCGGCGGCCTGCGCGTCGTTCCACAGGCCGAGGCAGCCCGGGGTGATGCGGCCTTCGGGCGACACCGCGGTGGCCTCGACGATGAGCAGCCCGGCGCCGCCGCGCGCGAGCGCGGGGTAGTGGACGCGGTGCCAGTCGTTGACCACGCCGTCGGTGGCCGAGTACTGGCACATCGGCGGGATGGCGATGCGGTTGCGCAGGGTGAGGTCCTTGAGCTTGAAGGGCTGGAAGAGGGCGGTCATGAGCGATGTGGTTCCGATGGAGCGACGCCGGCCGCGTGGCGGCCGGATGGGAAGGATGTGCGGGGGGATGCTGGGGCCGACGGGCCGATCAAGGGCGGGAAGGTAGCGGACAAGCACCGCGCGCGTCCACTCGGCATTGCCCCGGCGCTACAACCCAAGCGCACGGCCCGGCGCCTGCCGACGCTCGGGCCGTGCGCACTCCGCCCGTGGAACCACCCGGGGCGGGAAACCCTTCAGCAGCCGCAGCCGCATCGGCAATGCGATTTCGGCGTCCAGCTCACGCCGTCGAAGCTTCCCTTGTCGTGCGTGCAGCAATGCCGGTGGCGGGTCGCTCCGGTCTTCAGCAGCAGGCGCTGCCCACCGATGGCGCGACCCTTGGCGTCGAGCTCGATCATGTCGAGTTCGAACACCTGGGCCCCGGTCGGGCGCCGCCCGTCGGGCACGAACTGCACATGCACCGTGCCGAAGCTGCCGGCCTTGAGCGGCGCGCCGACGATCTCGGCACCCGAACGCGTGATGAACAGGCGACCGTCCTGCAGGCGCTCGAAGCCGTCGCCCTTCACGCCTTCCTTCACCCATTCGAGCAGGGCCTCGCCGCGGAACTCCACCAGCAGGTGGCCCCAGTCGAAGAGCGAGAAGCCGCGCCACTTCGGGGTGCGGAACAGCAGCCGCGTCGCGCGCCGTTCGCGCGTGAAGCGTCCGATCATCACGTCCGCGTAGCGCGCACCGTCGCCGTCGGTGTCGACGATCGAGATGTTCTTCCACACGATGTTGTTGTTGTTCTGCACGTTGGCGTAGAGGTTGGCGGTCTCGGCAAAGCTCATGCCGAAGGGCGCGGTGGCCGAGGTCTCGATGCGGGCGAGCAGGCAGAAGTGCGCCTTGTCCGCGCCGAAGGCCGCGTAGTCCGACGGGTCGGGTGGCGTCCAAGTGAACTCGACGATCTCGGTGTCGCCGCCGTTCACGCTCACCGCCTGGCTGCCCACGAGCCCACCCATCAGCGCCGGGCTGGCCACGCTGCCGTCCCAGGGCGCCGGCCACGACAGGGAGCTCGAGGCCTTCGCCCAGTACAGCCTGAGCGTGCCGCTTTGCGCCGCGGCGCCGGCACAGCCGCGGTTGCGCACGCGCACGTAGACGTAGTTGGTCTGCTCGCCATTGGGGTTCTGGTGGTCCTGGTTGGCGAGGCCATCGGCCACGTTGCGCACCCAGATGTCGTCGCTGATCCACATCGGGTTGGTGCTCGCATCCGGCTCGGCGCCCACGTCGTCGGCGTTGTCCTGCATCCACAGGTCGGGCGCGGGCGAGCCGCCGCTCACCGGGACCAGCCCGTCCGAGGCCAGCAGGCCGGTGCGCGCGACCATCAGCGTCGCGTTCATGCGCGTGACCTGGTCCTGGCTGAACATGAACATTCCGGCGTCGTCGGTGTAGTCCATGTAGTTCATGTACATGTCGCCGTTCGGGCCGTTGCCGCAGGAGACGCGGATGCCCGCGGGGTTGCCGTAGGTCTCGTCGGCCTGGTTGGGGGTGTCGGCGCACATGTCGGTGCCGCTGCACTGGTCGGGCAGTGCGGTGTCGTCGCCCCAGATGTGGATGAGGTTGAGCCAGTGGCCGATCTCGTGGGTGGCGGTGCGGCCCAGGTTGAACGGCGCGCTGGCCGTGCCCATGGTGCCGAAGGCCTGCGTATCGACCACGAAGCCGTCGAGCGTCGCGGGGCCTCCGGGGAAGGTGGCGAAGCCGAGCAGGTCGTCGGTGAAGTTGGCCACCCACATGTTGAGGTAGCGGTCCGAGGGCCACGGGTCGGCTCCGCCGGTCGCCGCCGACTTGACGTTGTTGCGGGTCGCCTTGGTGAAGCCGGTGGTCGCCGTGTTTGTGCGGGTGATCCCGGTCGTGGCGCCGCAGTTAGGGTCGCGCACGGCGAGCGCGAACTCGATGCGCGCGTCCGCGGCCACGCCGGAGAAGTGGGCCGGCACGCTCGCGGCGTCCGCATTCGTGCGGCGGAAGTCGGCGTTGAGGACGTCGATCTGCGACTGGATCTGCGCATCGCTGACGTTCTGTGCCGCGGTGTTCCAGACCACATGCACCACCACCGGGATGCGCACGACCCCGGTGCGCAGGCCCTCGGCGGCATAGCGCGCGATGAACTGGCGCGTCTCGAGCTCGATCTCCCGGCGCCTGCGGCGATACTCGGGGTAGAGATGGGCGAGACGGCGATGCTCTTCCATCGTCGCGCAAGTGCGGTGACGCCGCTGCTCGGACGGTTCCTTGTCCTTGGTCCTGGCCATGATGGGCTCCTGTCGCAGGCTGCGGTCGATACCCGCTCCACGCGCTCGTGCCTGCTGGTGCGCTGCCTTGCACGCGCGCCGACACGAGAAAGCGAAGAGGGCTCGACCCGGGGTGACGGCATGTGGATGCCGCCGGAAGCGAACGCGCGGCAAGCTCCCGAAAGGTCTCGGAAAGGTCTTGGAAAGCCTGCGCGATAGAACGGTAAGGCGCTGATTCGTAAATGCTAATTCAGCATAGAGTAGGGGTGGCGCGAGTCAAGGTGCATGTGGACGCATCGCCCGGCGAGAGGGCGTGCGCGGTGCGCCGCAGCGCATGCATAATCCGCCCATGCCGAGAACCTTCTTCCTCTTCGACCGCCCCGAGTCGGTCGCCACCTGGTCGGCGATCGACGATCGCGTCATGGGCGGCGTGTCGCGCAGCACGCTACGCTTCGATCCGGCCGGCCACGCGGTGTTTGCCGGCACGGTGTCGGCGGACAACCACGGCGGCTTCGCCTCGGTGCGCAGCGCGGTGGCGCAGCCGGAAGCCGGGGACTTCGAGACGGAAGGGGGCGAGGCGGGAGGGTTCGACGCCATTGAGCTCGACGTGCGCGGCGACGGCCGCCGCTACAAGCTCAACCTGCGCACCGACCGCAGCTTCGACGGCGTCAATTACCAGGCGGCCTTCGATACGAGCGCCGGCACCTGGTCCCGGGTGCGCCTGCCGCTTGCCGATTTCCAGCCCACCTGGCGGGGACGTCCGGTCCCCGACGCGCCACCGCTGCGCGAGGCGCGCATCGAACAGGTGGGGCTGATGATCGCGGATCGCCAGTTCGGGGGCTTCGAGTTGGCGATCCGGCGAATCCGGACGCTGTGCGAGGGTGACGAAGAAGGGCGCTGAGGACCTTGCACCGAGCCCGCGTCGGTGCGGCCTGTGCCTCGGTCGCAGCTCAGTGATCGTTCCCCGCGTAGATCCACATCGGCACCGTTCGCCCGGCTCGGGTAAAGCCCATCGCCTCGTAGAACGCCACCGCGTCGCCGTCGGCGGTCAGCATCAGCTGGTGAAAGTCGCGGTAGCGCGCGAGCATCGCCGCCATCAGCCGACGCCCGATGCCCTGGCGCTGGAATTCGGGCAGCACCAGCATGTGCGGGAAATACGCCACAAGGTGCCCGTCCGAGATCGCATTGACCAGGCCCACCAGCCGCCCGTCCACGCGCGCGGTTGCCAGCGCGTGCGAGCCGCGCAGCGCGCGCATCAGCAGCTCGGGCTTCTCGGCGGACGACCAGCGATTGGCGACGTAGAGCGCAAGCACCTCGTCGTGCTCGATGGTGTCGGACAGGGAGACGACGACGTCGGGGGGCATGCGCGGAGACTCCGGGGGCAGTGGCGGGGGGATCGGGAAAGCGGCCGGAAGCTCAGACCGCCGCCAGCATCGCCTGCAGCGTCTGCGCCCCATAGGGTGACAGCAGCCAGGCGAGCGCCGCGCAGTTGAGCACCACGGTGATCCAGTAGGTGGTCTGGAACGAGGCCTTGGAAGACTTGTGGCGGAACAGCCGCTGCGCCGCCAGCGCCCCTGGCCAGCCGCCGAGCAGCGAGAACAGGTGCAGCGTGTTCTCCTTGACGCGCCAGACGTCACGCACGGCGGCCGACTTGTCGTGCCCGTAGGCGAGGAAGGCCACCACGCTCGCCGCCGCGTACAGCCCGAGCACCGCCAGCGGCAGCCGCCCGAGCCAGGCCAGCACCCCCAGCAAGACGAGGAAGCCCGCCGCGAACAGCGGGGGCAGGGCGCTGCGCCCCGGCGCGGCCCGCCCCACCGCGCGCTCGCCGACGAAGGCGACGGCCTTCGCCTGCGGCCGCCCCTTGGCATCGGTGGCGAGTTCGTAGCTGACGAG
>Ga0073899_10006563_pt1 | contig 10045 bp, 6 predicted proteins | sample KloWWTmetaKNB5Ph_FD_88975 | JGI IMG/M metagenome (GOLD analysis project Ga0073899, IMG submission 88975) | Active sludge microbial communities from Klosterneuburg, Austria, studying microevolution and ecology of nitrifiers - Klosterneuburg... | ecosystem: Engineered > WWTP > Aerobic digester >...
CGACGCCGAGTTCGCGTTGCATCCGCTGCCATCGCAGGTGCTGGGATTGGCGGTGCCATTCGCCACCGAAGCCGATGCACTCGCCTTTGTGGTGGCCGCGCGTCGCAGCACGTCGGTGTTTCCGCGGTGTCTCGAATACTTCGATGCGCTGGCGTTTGACATTGCGCGCACTGCCGCCGGCGGCGGCGCGTGGGCGCCCGCGTCACGCGCCATGGTGTACGTGGAAGAAACCGGGAGTCGTGAAGACGGCGACGCCGAGCTCCCATTGGAAGAGTGGTTGGCACTCGCCGAAACGCATCACGCGGATACGGCGGAGATTCGCGTCTACGACTCCGTGGCCTCGCTGGCCGATGCCCGGCGCATTCGTCACGCCATCCCGGCCACGATGAACGAACGCGGCGCGGCATGCCGATCGGCCGGCGGGCGGAAGGTGTCCACCGATTGGGCCGTGCCCTACCCGCGACTGGCGGAAGCGCTGCACATGGCGCGTACACTCGCTGATGCACACGGACTTCCGCAGGCGGTGGCGTATGGACACGCCGGCAACGGCCATCCGCACCAGAACTTCATCGCACACGACGCGGCCGAGCTGCACCGCATCGAACAGCTTGTGCAGGAAACGTTGCGCCAGGTCCTCGCGATGGGCGGAACAGTCGCCGCCGAGCATGGCATCGGCAAAATCAAACGCCGGTGGCTGCCGATGCAGGCAAGCGAGCTGCAACTGCGCGTGATGCGTGCACTCAAGCGCGAACTCGATCCACTGGGACTGCTGGCACCGGGCAACGTCCTGTGAGCGAACTGCGTCCTCGCTTTGCCACAGTGATCTTCGACGTCGATTCGACGCTGGCGACCATCGAAGGGATCGATTGGCTGGCCGGTTTGCGCGATGCCGCGATCGCGCGGGAGTGCGCCGAGCTGACCGATCGCGCGATGGCCGGTGAATTTCCCATCGATGCGGTGTATGTGCGACGCTTGGTCGCCATCGAACCCACGGCAGGTGAGTTGGCAGCGCTTGGCGAGGCGTATCGCGCGGCAGTCGTTCCGGGCGCCGCTGCGCTGATTGCGCAATTGCACGCCGCGGGCGTCGATGTGCATCTGCTGAGCGGCGGGTTGCGTGTGGCGATTCTGCCGCTGGCCGCCGAGTTCGGCGTGAATGCGGATCACGTGCACGCGGTGTCGCTGTCCGAAGACGCACACGGGCGATTCACCGCGCTCGATGGTGACCAACCGTTGGCCACACAGCCAGGGAAAGCGCTGGTGCTCGAGGCGCTCAATCCGATCCGGCCATCGGTCATCATCGGCGACGGCAGCACCGACGCGGCGGCCCGGCGGGCCACCGACCACTTTATCGCGTTCACCGGGGTGGCGCGCCGCGAGGCGGTGGTCGCCTTTGCCGACGCGGAAGCGCCGGACTTCGCTACGTTGCAGTCATTGCTGTTCGAGTTCATCGCCTGACGAGCGTCTCATGAGCCAGATCGCCGAGTTCGGTACGTTTTTCCTTCCCGGTCCGACCGAAGTGCGTCGGCCCATTCTCGAAGCGATGCTGGCGCCCATGCTGCCACATCGCGGCGCCGTCTTCGAGTCGCTGTTCGCGCGTATGCAACGTGGACTGCAACCGGTGTTCCGCACGACGCGACCAGTGTACGTGTCGAGCTCATCGGCGACTGGCTTGATGGAAGCCGCCATCCGCTGCTCGCCTCCGGGCCCGGTGCTGGCACTGGTGAACGGTGCATTCAGCGAACGTTTTGCGCAGATCGCGCGCGCCTGCAACCGCGAGACGCAGGTGCTGGAGACCGCGTGGGGACAGGTGGCCGACCTCAACCAGGTAGAGGCGGCACTGGCCTCCCGATCGTTTGCGGCGGTGACCGTGGTGCATTCGGAAACGAGCACCGGCGCGTTGAGTGCACTGCCGCCGCTGGTCGCGCTTGCGCATCGATACGGCGCGGCGCTTCTGGTGGACTCCGTAACCGGTCTGGCCGGTGTGCCCGTCGAGACGGATGAATGGGAGATCGATTTTGTCCTGACGGGATCGCAGAAAGCGCTCGCGTTACCGCCTGGGCTTGCCTTTGGCGTCGCGTCGGAAGCGTTTATCGCGCGAGCGTCGCAGGGAGCATCGCGCGGGCTGTACTTCGATCTGGTGGAGTTCGAGCAGTACGTGCACAAGAACCAGACGCCCAACACACCCGCGCTCTCGCTGCTGTACGCGACGGCCGCGCAGTGTGATCACATCGCGGCCGAAACCATCGAAGCGCGGTGGCATCGCCACGCCGAGATGGCGGCGATGACGCATGCCTGGGTGGATCGCCTGACGGATGAAACAGGCCAGCCCTTCACCGTGTTCGCGGCGCCCGGCGCGCGCTCGTCGACCGTGACGGCGGTGACGGTTCCCGATGTTCTCACTGGCGACGCCATCGTCAGCGCCGTAGCGAAACGCGGATTCGTGATCGGCGGCGGGTACGGCAAGCTCAAGTCGAAGACCTTTCGTGTCGGACACATGGGTGACCACACGCTGGACGGACTCGCCAACTGTCTCGCGGCCACGAGCTCGGCCATTCACGAACTGCTGGCGCGTTGAGGCGTTCCGTCGACCGCGCTTCCCACGATCAACCGAAGGCCCGGCTATGAGCGATCTCGACTTCACCGGCAAACTCGTTGTCATCACGGGCGTGGGACGCGCCGGACAGGTGGGCGAAGCCATCGCCCTGGGGTTTGCACAACGCGGCGCCACCCTCGCGCTGCTCGATCTGCAACAGGCCGACGTGGACGCGCGTGCGGCGACGCTCACGGCGCTGGGGTACACCGTCAGCGCGCACGCGGCCAATCTGTCTGACGCGACCGCCGCCGATGGCGCGGCCGCAGCCGTCATCGACGCGACGCGTGATCGGTTTGGTGGCGCGGTGCACGCCGTGGTGTGCGCCGCCGGCGGGTTCGGCGTGACGGGCGCACTCGACAGTTCGGAGGTTGCGCTCTGGCAGCGACAGTTCCTGATCAACCTCGACACGGCGTACAACGCCACGCGGGCGTTTCTGCCCGCCGTGCGACAGGGTTCGGGTGCATACACGTACTTTGGGAGTGCAGCGGTGCTGCCGGGTGGAAAGTCCAAGGGACTGGCCGCGTACACGGCCGCCAAGAGCGGCGTTCTCGCGCTGATGCGTGCCGTCGCCGAGGACGAACGTGCCCACGGCGTGCGGGCCAACGCGATCGCGCCGACACAGGTTCGCACCGCGGCGAATATCGAGGCGATGGGCGCCGACAAAGACTATGTGGAACGTGAATCGGTGGCGGATGTCGTGGCATTTCTTTCCAGCACTCTCGCGCGGAACATCTCCGGACAGGTGATCACGCTGGCTTGACCAATGAGGTGACTGCTGATGCGTGCGACGACAACCGCTGCACTCGCATGGTTCGATGACGTTCGGCGCCTCGCGACACGTGGTTGCGTCACCGCGGTGATCACCGTCGTGATCACCATCGCGTTCACGCGCACCGCGGGCGCGCAGGAAGTGCGCGGCACCGTGCTGCGCGCGGACAGCATCACGCCGGCCAGCGGGATTGTGATGCTGCTGTTGCGGGAAACGGGCAACGCAACCGTATCGCGCACCGTGACCGGAGAACGCGGCACCTATGTGCTGCGGGCACCGGGCGTCGGCCGCTATCGATTGCGCGTACTGCGGCTTGGTCATCAGCCCATGACACTTGGACCGATTGCGCTGTCGTCCGGCGAGGTGCGCACCGTTCCTGTGCGGTTGATCGATGCGCCGATTCAGCTCGCGCAGTTTGAAGTCCGCTCGGCCAGTCAATGTCGTGTGCGACCCGACAGTGGTTTGCTGGTGGCGCAACTCTACGAGGAAGCGCGCAAGGCGCTGCTGGCGAGTGTTTCCGCCACGAGCGGAGTGGAGAGTCTGGCTGACTACGAGATGTTCTCGCGCCTGGTGGATCGACGCAATCGGGTGATTGCGCCCGTGCAGATCACCGCACTCGCGCGCCCGACCACCCGACCGTTTGCCAGCTTTCCTCCCGATTCGCTGGCCCGCATCGGTTACGTCACCGAGCAGGCGGACGGTACAGTCTATCTAGCGCCGGATGCCGAGGTCCTGCTGTCAGACGCCTTTCTCAGCCGACACTGTCTCGAAGCGGTGCGTGGAACGGGTAACCGTGCGACGTCGATCGGCATCGCGTTCAAGCCGATCGCAGCCTCTCCATCGGTGGTGGACATTCGCGGCACGATGTGGTTGGATCGAACCACGGCGACACTGCAGTCGGTCGAGTACACGTACGAACCGTTGTCCGAGGAGTTCGCGCGCGCCGGCGTTGGCGGTGTCGTGGAGTTCACCCAGACCGCCATCGGTTTCTGGTTTGTGAATCGGTGGAGCATCCGCATGCCTCGCACTGCGATGCGCCGCGCGGCCGCGCCGGTTGGCAATCGCCAGGGTCCGCCGCCGACAGTGCTGGTCGTCGAGGGGCTGCTCATTACCGGCGGTGAAGTGCGGCGCGTGCGCGTGGACGGCGTGGTGCGCTACGCGGGCGCCGGTGTGCCGCGCGACTCCGTCGACGCGCTGGCCGTTTGTCGGATGGGCGACACGACTGATGCCTCCGGTCTTGTGCGTGGCCGCATCACCGACGACCAGAAGCGCGGCGTGGGTGGCGCCGCCATCGTCGCCGAGTGGAAAGAGGAGTTCCGCCAGACAGGAACCTCGGGCTTTTCGTGGCGCACGCGTTCACTTGAGACCACGTCGGAAGGTGGGGGGATCTATGTGTTGTGCGGCCTGCCCTTCGGCGTCGACGTCGCGATGTATGCAAGCGGCAGCGGACGCCGTTCGCGCGCCTTCACCACGCGCGTAACCGAGCCGAATCCGTCGGCAACGCTGGACTTCGCACTCGGGGTCACGACGACGGTGGCTGCGGCGGCGGCACTCGGCGCTGACACAGCAGTGTCGCCGTCAACGGCCTCGCTTCGCCTGCGCGTGCTGCAGGGCGACAGCGTCGGCGTGGCCGGCGCCGAGGTGACGGTCAAGTCGCGCCGTGTGGAACGCATCGCGCGCACCGACAGCAGTGGTCGGGTGCGCGTGGAGGGGCTCGACACCGGTGTGGTGGACATCAATGTGCGGCGCATCGGGTTTGCCACACAATCGGTGCAGGCACGCATCGCCGCTGGCGAAAACGCGCTCACCGTTCGCGTGCGGGGCACAGCGGTTGTCCTCGACGAGATGCGGGTCATCGGCAATCGTCCCGCGAGTGGGCGCTATGACGATCTCGACCTCCGCATTCGTCGCAAGGAAGCCAGTGCGGTCGTCACGCGTGAGGAGATTGCGAAGCGCAACCCCATCGCGCTTTCACAAATGCTGCGTCGGCTTCCCGGCGTGCGCATTGCCGACTCGCTCGGCAACTCCGTAGCCATCTCGACGCGCGGGAAGAAGTTTTCCAATGGCGCGCCCGTCGACTGCGTGTTGCGCGTCATGCTGGACGGCACAATCCTGTCATCGCTTCTGAGCATCGACAACACGGTGCCCAATGATGTGTATGCGATCGAACTCTTTCTTGGTCCGGCGCGGATTCCGCCGCAGCTCGCCGGAATCCGCGACGACGCCTGGTGCGGGCTGATCGCGATCTGGACGCGGGGCGGCTAGTCCGGGTGCCCGCCGCCGCAGACAGACGCTAGCGACCGCGAAGCAGGCTGGTCACACGACGGTCCTGCGCGATGGGGGCAAAATCGCGGAACGCGGTGCCAGACAGCCATGGCAGACCGGGCGTGCCGGCTTCGACGGCTTCGTTGAACAGGCCCACTGCTCGCGCGGTGTCCCCGAGCACGGCGGCGATGCGCGCACGGTAGCTCAGGTACTCGCCATGATCGCGCGGTGTCTCCGTCCCCATCCACCGCTCGACCGCGCTGCGATCACCGCGCCGAGCGGCGATGAGTGCCGAGAGCCCGCGATAGCGCATACGATCCGGACTTTCGGTGGCGAGCGCTTCAAAGTACGGTCGCGCATCGTCGTATCGCTGCAACGCATAGAGTCCGCTGCCAAGCCAATAGCGATGACCGCGATCCTCGGGTTTGGCGACCAGTCGATTGGCCAACCACGCGACACCGCGCTCGGCGACGCGCTTCCCGTCCGCCTCATTGCCCCGCTGCATCAGGTACTCGCCGGCGGTCACCATGGCCGCGCCCAGCGACCAGTACACATCGGGCGGCAACGCCTCCCAGACCGCGAACGCGGAATCCAACCGTCGGACATCACCCATCGACGCGAGCGCGCGCGCCTCAAGGACCTGCGCCACGCGCCGATCCGGATATCGGCGTGCCATCTCACGGGCGGCGTCGAGTTCTTCCTCGTGTTTGCCAAGCAGCTGCGCCGCGTGGGCGCGCTGCGTCCAGAATGAGCTCCACCCGCGCATCTCGCCGCGATCGGGATCCATGCGTCGCAGCTGCGTTTCGGCTGCGCGCGCATGTCCGGCCTGCAGCAGCGAGGCGGCGTAGTCGAACCCGGCCCGCGAATTCGGTGCAATCGCCGCCGCACGCTCGATCGCCGCGCGTGCCACCACCCCGTCACCGCGCAGGACGGCTTCGATGAATCGCAATGACGACTCGTGATACCGCCCCAGGGCTTTGTCGCGCGCGCGTGCCTGTGTCACAAGCGATTCGGCAGCGGCATACTCATCGGCGTTGAATGCTGCGCGCGCGCCAAGCAGCAGGGCCATGGCAAAGGTGGTGTCGCGCCGGTAGGCCTCGCGAAATCCCACCAGCGCCTCGTCGTAGCGCTGCGCCAGAAAATGATCGAGCCCTTGGTCGAACGCCTGGTACGCGGAGAAGGACGGCGGATTGCGCGTCAGATCCGGAAGCGCGGCCACTCGTTCATCGCGTGTGGCCACCACCGCGCCCACCACGCGGTCGCGCAACTGTGCGATGCCCTCCTCGAGACGACTGGACGGCACCGTGATCGGCGCGAGCGTCGCAATGACCCGGTCGCTTTCGGCATCGACCAACTGCGCCTGCACCTTGAGCGAGTCATGCAGTTGGTAAAACGTGCCCGTCACCACCGTATGCGCACCCACCTCGTCGCGCATCGCGGCGACAATCGGTGTGCCCGTGCGCGCGGCATGTTCCGACACGCTCAGCGCTTCCGACCAGGGCACGACGCGCACCCCGGCCGAGCGCTGCAGCGCGTCGGTCACCCAGTCGCCGGCAAACCGTCCGACGACGTTCAGTGTGCTGTCGCCGGTTTCGTTGCGCAGCACACTGACCGCGATCGGCTCGTCGATCACACCGGTCCTCGCGCGCTCGGTGCGTGGCCAGAACATCGCGGCCGCGACCATCAGCGCAGCGGCCAACACGCCGCCAACCAGCCAGCGACCGCGGGTGTTGGCCGGTGTGGCGCCGGACGCGGCGGCAATGGCCTCCAGCCGTTGCGCAATGATCGCCATGCTGGCGGGGCGCTCGGCGGCCGATTCGGCCACACATTCCAGCAGCAGCCGTTGCAGTGCACGCGGGATTTTCGCGGTCTGCACAAGCGCGCTGAGCTGCACGTGTTGCTGTACGCTGGGCGGGAGCAGGGTGGCGGTGAACATCTCGATGCCAAGCACGCCGAGTGCGTAGATATCCGCCCGGGCGTCCACATCGTTCGCCGCGCGTGCCTGTTCGGGAGCCATGTACCGGCGCGTACCAAGCGGGAAACCCGGCATGGTGATCGAACTGGCCATCGATGATTCATCCAGCAGCTTGGCGATGCCAAAGTCGAGCAGAAACGCGTGACCGGCCGTGAGCAGCACGTTCTCCGGTTTGAGATCGCGGTGCACCACACCCGCACCGTGTGCGAACGTCAAGGCACCGGCGATGTCACGCAGAATGCCAAGGCCCTCGCCAACGGCGATCGCTCCGCGCTCCAATCGCTTGCGCAGCGTGTCCCCTTCCATCCACGGCATGACGTAGTACAGGTACCCGTCGGCTTCGCCGGAGTCGATCAGCGGAACGATATGCGGATGCGCGAGTGTGGCCGCGATACGCACCTCTCGCAGGAATCGCTCTTCCCCGAAGGCGTGGGCGATTGACGGATCGAGCACCTTGATGACCACGTCGCGTTCGTGTTTGCGTTCACGCGCGAGAAACACCGTGCCCATGCCGCCGCGGCCGATCTGTTGACGGATCTCGTAGCCAAAGCCCAGTGCGTCACCGAGTGCCTGACCCAGATCCGGCAGCACCGCGAAGTCCGGCAGCACATCGAGAATCCCGGACGCGCGATCGGCGCCCGCGAGCAACGAACGCAGCTCCGACGCCAGCGCGGCGTCGCCGGCACAGTGAGCGTCGATCCATGCGTCACGCGACGCGAGCGGCTGCTCGACCGCCTCATCGAACAGCGCGAGCGCGCGACGCGAGACCGATGAGTCACCCATCACGATGTGGTGGCCTGATAGAGTTGGCGATACAACCACGCGCGGGCTTTCGCCCAGTCACGCTGAACGGTGCGTGTGGTGACTTGCAACAACTCCGCCGTTTCGTCTTCGGTCAGTCCGGCGAGATATCGATGCTCGACCACGCTTCGCAGTCGCGGATCGACCTCCCCCAGTCGCTCGATGGCATCGAACAGCGCCAGCACCTCCTCGGGAGAGGTGCCGCGTGCGCCGTCGCGCTCATCGAGCGTGACGCGAATCGCGGCACCGCCGCGCTTTTCTGCCACGCGACGTCGCGCATGATCGATCAGCACCTGGCGCATGGCGCGAATGGTGATGCCCATGAAGTGCCGCCGGTCCGCGGCCGGCAGACGCGGTGCGGTGACCGCCGGGGAGAGTCCCAGACGCAGCCACGCCTCGTGCACGAGATCCGTGGGTGTGAACGTGTGGCCCGCGCGTTCGGCCGACAGCAGACGCGCGGCAGCGCGGCGCAACTCGTTGTACACGAGGGGCAACAGACGGTCGCCGGCACCGGCATCGCCCGCGTGCATCGCCGCCAGCAGGCGCGTCACCTCAGTCTGCTCCGATGAGATCGTCACGCGTGATGTCGTGATCCCACGCGCGGTTGCGCATGGCACGTGGAAGCGGTGAACGCCAGAACACCCGGCGTTCTCATACGCGAGACTCTCACCCCCACCGACCCATGCTCACACACATCTCCCTTCCGAAACGTGTTCGATGGTCGAACATCCTGGCGTCGTGCAGCCTTCTGGCGTTCACACCGGCCGAGTCGCTGCGTGCACAAGTCGCGCATGAAGCGCATGCGCCCGCCCACTACGCCGCAGGCACCACGCCGGTTCCGCTGCTGCGCAACCTGGGCCGCTGGCATCGCCGCGTCGCAACGCACGATCCCCGCGCGCAAAAATACTTCGATCAGGGGCTGCGTCTCTACTACGCGTTCAACCATGCCGAGGCGGTTCGTTCGTTTCGCGAAGCGCAGCGACTCGATCCGAAATGTGTCATGTGTGTCTGGGGTGAGGCTATCGCGTTTGGTCCCAACATCAACGCGCCTATGGACGCGGTTGCGGAACGGCAGGCCATCGCCGCCACCGACCGGGCCCGGGAGATGATCGTCAAATCGAAAGCGAGCGAATTGGAGGTCGCGCTGGTCTTGGCGCTCGTGTCGCGCTACAGCCCTACGGCACTCTCCACCCGCGCGTCGCGCGACTCGGCGTATGCCAAAGCGATGGCCATTCTGGCTGAGGTCGTGCCCACCGACGTGGACGTGCAGGCCTTGGCGGCTGAGGCCGCCATGAACCTTTCACCGTGGAACTACTGGGAAAAAGACAAAACCCCACGCCAAGGCACCCTGCGGATGCTGGCCTGGCTGGAGCGTTCGCTCAAGGCCATACCCGATCACCCGGGCGCCTGTCACTTCTACATCCACGCGGTTGAGGCGGCGTTCCCCGATCGGGCGGTCGCCTGCGCCGAACGGCTGGCCTCGCTTATGCCCGGTGCCGGGCACATCGTCCATATGCCCGCGCACATTTACATCCGCGTGGGACGGTGGGCCGATGCCATCGAAAGCAACCAGCACGCCGTGCACGCCGATGCGCAGTACTTCGATGGTCCGCACACGTCGGAGTCGGGCTTCTACGCGGCC
>Ga0073899_10006564_pt1 | contig 10043 bp, 8 predicted proteins | sample KloWWTmetaKNB5Ph_FD_88975 | JGI IMG/M metagenome (GOLD analysis project Ga0073899, IMG submission 88975) | Active sludge microbial communities from Klosterneuburg, Austria, studying microevolution and ecology of nitrifiers - Klosterneuburg... | ecosystem: Engineered > WWTP > Aerobic digester >...
CGCGCTCCGTGCGCATCGGCGGTCCGGGGTTCACGCGCAGCATCCTCACGTCCAGCCAGGTCGCCGGCAACCCCGCCAACGGGTTCATCGCCGGTGTCGGCCGCGAGAACCTCGATTTCTACTCGGCCCACCTGTACAGCACCTGCGCCACCGCCACCTTGGCATCGACGGCCACCTTCCTGCGCTCGCTGCGCGCGTTGGTCGATGGCCAGGGCGGCACGGGCCTGCCCCTCCACATCACCGAATGGAACATCGGCCTGGGCAACCAGTGCGGCAACGCGCTCTATGGCGAAGCGCGCATGCAGTCGTTTGCCAGCGGCGTGCTCACGCAGATGCAGGACCCGGCGCACGCCATCGAGGCCGCGCACTTCTATGCCGGCGTCCCCATCATGGGCCTGTTCGACTTCACCAGTGTGAGCGGCAAGGCGCGGGTCAACCCTTCGGCCTGGGCGTTCTGGGCGCACAGCCGCCTGCGCGGCGCCACGCAGACGGCGCTGCAGGTCTGCCAGGGCGCCACATGTGCCAACGGTACTGCCGCCGAGACCCTGCCGCTGTTGGGCCTGTCGGCGCGCCAGGGCGATGCCACCACGGTGGTGCTGACCAACGACGGCACCAGCGCACAGGCCACGACACTGCGCCTGCGCAACGTCGGCAGCGCTCGCCTCGATGCCACGCTGTTGACACCCCCATCGGCTGCGCTGGACCTGCCCACCACCGGGAACCCGCTGCAGGCCGATGCTACAGCGCTGCAGAGCCTGTTGGCCCAGCCCACGCGCGAGACCCGCTCGGGTCTGCAGCCCCAGAACGGCACCCTGGAATTGACCGTGACGGTGCCTGCACGCGGCCTGTTGGTCGTGCAGCTGGCACCGCCGCCAACTCTGACCTCGCAGGCCGACTGCCTGTTCGATTGGGGTGAGCGCCACTACCCCACCTACCTGCAGCCTGCCCCGCGGTCGTCGCAGACCCTCGGCGACTACTACTACCGCGCCTACCCGGGCAGCCGCACTTATCTCGGCATATCACTGTCGGGATCACGGCTGCTGTTCCTCGACGACCGCGGTGGCGGCATCCAGGACCTGGGTGCCCTCGACGGCTGGCTGGTCACGGCGGGGTGCAACTGAGGGTGCACCCGCCCGACCTGCCGGGTCAGCGCCGGAACCGGCCTTGCGTGTCCAGTAGGGTCATCTCCACGAACGGACGTGCCTGGCGCTGTGCCGGGCCGAACTGGATGCGCTGGCCCGCCACTTCCAGGGTGCGGTTGGCCAGTGCGTCCAAGACGCACGATCGACTGAGCTGTGACGAGCAGGCGCGAAGTGCCTCGTGCAGCACGCGCATCCCACGGTAGCCCTCGATCGACGGATAGCGACCGCCTTCGTCGGCGCCATCGCTCGCGGTCGCCGACACAGCCTTGTGGTACTCCGCCACCAGCGGCTGGGACAGATCGGCCGAGTGCGGCGTGACCTGGGTGATCATGAGGCCGGGTGGCGGGCGCCAACGCCCGACCCGGGCTTGGCCAGCCAGCGCGGCCCCCGTCTCGCTGAAGACCAGATACTGCACGGCGCAACCGATGGCGCGGCCGGCATCGACGAGTGCCGTCACGCGCGACGCGTCCAAGGCAAGCACCGCCACTTGCGGCTGCGCCGCGCAAACGACGCCCATCACGGCGCGGGTATCGTCGCCCGCGCCCATGCGCTGGAGCACGACGGGCTTCAGCCCGATGCGCACCAGTTGCAGTTCGAGACTCGCCCGTGCCGACTCCCCGAACATGCCGTCCTGCACCACCAGCCCGTAGCGCGTGACTCCCACGGTGTCGAGATGCAGCATGGCAGCGTCCATCTCGTCAAAGGTGCTCGCGCGCACGTGGAAGACCCCCGGACGTGCCGGCTCGCGCAGCGCCTCGGCGCCAGTGGCCGGCGCAACCAACGCTGCTACAGCTGCCCCGGCTCCGCTGTGGATCACTCTTGCAACCGCCGCCGCGGCCGGCGCGCCGTGCACGCCAGTGATCGCCAGTACGCCGCGACGCAGCAGCTCCCGCGCGTTGCCCTCGGCCACGCTGGGGTCGCCTCGGTCATCCAGCGCCACCAGTTCGATGCGCCTGCCGCTCACACCACCGGCTTCGTTCGCTCGCGCGATGGCCAGTTCGACACCGTGGCGCAAGCCGCGACCATACGCAGCATCGCCGCCGCTGAGCGGCGCCGTCATGCCGACGAAGATCGGGGGCAGCGGTGCCGCTTGGGCCAGGGCCGATCCGCCCAGGGCCAATGCCGCGGCGCCCACAAGTGCCGACCAGACGCCGACCCGCCACGCCAGCATCACGACCGATCCGCCAACCGCGACCCGCTCGGGCTGGAACTCTGCGTGCCTCGCGGCGGTGGAGCCGCCTCTTCGTCGTGCGCATGCGTCCCCTCGGCAGCGCCCAGCTCGAAGCGGCGCGTCAGCGACTGCAACTCACCGGCACGGCCCTGCAGGCCGGCTGCCGCGGCCGCAAGCTGCTCGGCCAGCGCGGCGTTTTGCTGGGTGGCGCCGTCGAGCTGGGTGATCGTGTCGTCGATGCGCATGAGCACATCGCGCTGCTGCACCGCCGTGGCACCCAGGCCCTCGACCGTTCCGGCCACCTGTGCCACGGTACCGACCAGCTTGCCGACCGTCTGCCCCACCTCGTCGACATGGGCGCGGCCACGCTTCAGGCTGTCGGAGGTCTCGGCGCTGAGCGTGCGGATCTGCCCGGCGGCCTGCGCCGCGCGCTGCGCCAGCGTGCGAACCTCGGCCGCCACCACAGCAAAGCCCCGCCCTTGCTCGCCGGCGCGTGCAGCCTCGACCGAGGCGTTCAACGCGAGCACATTGGTCTGGAACGCGATGCCGTCGATCGTGTCGACGATGACCGTGATGCGGCCTGCCGCCGCCGCGATGTGCTCCATCTGGTCTGCCAGGCGGGCGACCGCGGCGTCGCCCTGACCGGCATCGGCGCGAGCCGCCTGCACCAGGGTACCGGCCTGCTGGGCTTCGCCCGCACCGGCGGCGATCGCGTCGGCCAGCTGGCGCACCACCGACGTGGTGTGCTGCAGGCGTGCGGCCGCATGTTCGGTGCGCTCCGACAGGTGCTGGCTGCCGGCGCTGATCTCGTCGCTGGCGCCGCTCACGGCGGTGGCCGACTCCTGCAGCGACTGCACCGTGGCTCGCAACCGCTGCTGCATCCCGCCCAGTGCCGTCATCAAACGCCCGAACTCGTCGCGCCGACGGTCGTCGACATCCTGGTCGAGACGGCCCGCCGCAATCCGTTCGGCCACTGCCACGGCCTCATGCACCGGGCGGGTGATTCCGCGCACCAGAACAACGGCCGTCAGGATGCCCACCAGCAGGGCAACCAGGGCTACGCCGCCGATCGCGGCGGTGGCCATGCGCTGGCGTGCCTGGGCATGCTGAGTTTCGGTGCCACTCGCGGCGGCCACCGCATCGACAATGGCCACTATGCGCTCGCGCCACTTCACCTCGTTCGCCTCGGCCGGCAAGAGCAGGGTTTGCGCGGCCGCGGCGCCGGCACCGGCCAGCAGCAACCGGCGGGCATTGTCGTGCAACGGCGCCAGCGCCTGTCGCAGCTGCTGCACGTCGGCCATCGGTTGGGCGAGCGTGGTGTCTGCCTGCTCGATGCGCGTGGCCAACTCGCCTTCGATGCGCAGGTAGCGCTCGCGAGCCGCGTCCAGCAGGCGCGCCTGCGCCTTCAGGTCTTCAGGGTCCTCCTGCACCATCAGTGCGCGCAGTTGGCCCATCCAGTCGAGCTGGGCGGCGTTGAGCCGGTGCGCCAGGTCGATCTGGCGGTTATGGTGCTCTACGACGCGCTCGATCTGCGCGCCCAACATGCGTGCCTGCCAGATCGCGCCCGCAGCCAGTACCAACAATAGCCCGAGCAGCATCCCGAGCCCGAGTATGAGCCGCTGTTTTACCCCGATACGCGAGGTTCTTTGCGATCGACCGACCATGGTTCAGCGCGGCCAGACGATGCTGGGCAGATAGTCGACGGCGGCCAGTGCAGCGATCGCCACCACCAGCCATACCGCCGCGCAGGCCAGTCGGTCACCCAGATCCTGCAGCTTTGCCTTGCTCATCCCACGACATCCTTGCCGCCTGGCGGCGGTCAACCGTTCAATCGCGCTGCAGATTAGCGAGCGCTGACGCCGAGGGGAAGTCGATCCTTTCGATGGCAGCCATCGATGACGCGCATTCATTGCGGGTTAACCCGCCGTCGAGGCAGCGGGGCGCGCTGCGCGTGGCCATCGTTGCGGCGCCATGCGCCGGCTCCGACCGCTGCAGGCCGGAGCGCGCGGGCATAGGACTCACCGGCCCGCGATGGGGGCCGGCTCCGACTCGGTCAGCCGCTGCGCCAGTGCCGCCTTGTCGTCGACGGCCAACTTGGCATACACACGGCGCAGGTGGTGCCGCACCGTGGCCGGCGTGACGCCCAGTGCGCGCGCCACTTCCTTGTGCGACTGCCCTTGCGCATAGGCCGTGGAGACCGCCTGCTCCTGCGGACTCAGGCGGTCCAGGGCGCTGCACCGGCGCACCCGCACCAGCAGGCGCTCGCAGGCGTCGTCCACGCTGACACGCAAGGCCGCAGCCGGCGAGCGGCTCGTGCGCGCAAGCGGGCCAGCGTCGATCACGCCGGGTGGCAGCCACGGTCCGCGCCAGTCGGGCCACTGCTCGCGCAGCAGCTCGGCAAAGCCGTGCTCCATGATGTGCACCACTCCACACGGGTCTGAAATGGCAAGCCGCTCATGGGCCGACATGCCCTGTTCGCGACGCCCTTGCAGGTGCGTGAGCAGGCACAGCCGAAGCATGACCTGCAGGTGCGGCATCAGCAACTCGAGCCAGCGCCGCTCGCGTGCATCAAACGGCGGCTGAGCCTGCCGCCGCAGCAGCCCGAGACTGTCGATCACACCGGTGTCCGGGTCGACCACCGCGATCACCATGACCTGCTCGAAACCGAAGTGCCGGGGCATCCACGCGGCGGCCGCGTTGGCACGCAGGCTGGAGCCATCGAACACATGCGCGACACCCGGCGACGCAATGCAGTTCTGGGCAACGACGTTGTGCTCGACGTCGGCGTTGATCAGCCCGAGGATGCGGCGATCGACCTGCCAGGGATGCACATGGTGCAGATGGTTGTCGCCCAGCACGCCCGAGCCCCAGACGCAGCCATCGAACGGCACCTGCTCGAGCAGGTGATGCAGCGCGGCGTTCTGGAACGCGGCGATGTCGGGATGCAACGCCAGCCGATACAGCCGCAGCAGCGAGGCCGACAACTGCTCCAGGCCGGCCTCGGCGCAGCTTCCGATCGGGGTGGTTGGGGAGAACTGGGACATGCGCTGGAAACTGTCATGCGAGCGCACGACGGCACTTGATCTGTCGCAATCCGATAGTCCCTGACCCGTCAGGGTTGCCCCGGACACGTCGCACCACCCGCAGGGTGTCACCGCCGCCACCCGACCGCGCCCCTCGTTCATTTGAACGACTACCGGTGCGCCGATCGGCCCCCTAGAGTCCGACCGCAACGCAATCGCAGGCTGGCAGGAGCACCGCATGGATCACCGCACACCAGACGAGCAGCAACTCGTGCAGTGGCTGGCCGACATGAACGAGGACGACGCACTGGCGCTGGCGCGCCGAATGTTGCTCGATGAGCACGTCAACCCGATGCGCGTGCTGGAGCTGTGCCGCGCCGCCATGGACATCGTCGGCCAGCGCTTCGAGGAAGGCGAGTACTTCCTGCCCGAACTGGTGCTGGCCGGCGAGATGCTCGACACCATCGGCAAGATGGCCAAGCCGCTAATCCAGCAAGGCGACAGCGGCGCCAGCCGCAAGCTCGGCCGGGTGCTGATCGGCACCGTGCATGGCGACCTGCACGACATCGGCAAGAACATCGTCAGCTTCATGCTCGACATCAACGGCTTCGAGGTGAAGGACATCGGCATCGACGTGCCGGTGCAGACCTTCATCGACGAGGTCGAGCGCTTCCAGCCCGACGTCGTGGGCCTGTCGGGCTTCCTGACGCTGGCGTTCGATTCGATGAAGGAAACCATCGCCGCGTTCGAGCAGGCCGGCATGCGCCACCGGTTCAAGGTGATGGTCGGTGGCGGGCAGATCGACGAGACCGTGCGCGCCTACACCGGCGCCGATGCATACGGCATCAACGCCGTCGAGGCGGTGAACTTGTGCCGCCAGTGGACCGCCGCTGCGGCCTGAGTATCTGTCCGCCCTGAGGATCCACGCCATGCAACCCACCCATCAGGCCCCCCTAGCCCATCACGGCGCAAACCCGCCGTCCATCGCTGGTACAGCCGTCGCGCCCCCCGGGCCGCCCGTCGCGCCACCCAACCCCGCGCTCCAGGCACGTTGGCAGCGGGTGATGGACTGCGTGGCGCTGCGCGAGCCCGATCGCATGCCCACGGGCCTGTTCATGATGTTCTGGCCTGCCAAGTACGGTGGCATCAGCTGCCGCCAGCAGATGTACGACCAGGACAAGCTGTGCGAGCTGACGGTCCAGATCACCCGCGAGCTCGACCCCGACCTGTGCACCCCCACGCCGCTGATCACCGGATTCGGCAACCTGCTCGATGCCACCGGCTACCGGCAGATCGAGTGGCCGGGCCATGGTGTGCCCGACGATCGGCCGTTCCAGTACCTCGACCGCGAGTACATGACCGCCGATGAGTACGACGAATTCCTGTTCGATCCCACCGGTTTCTACTACGCGAAGTACCTGCCACGGGTGGCGGCCGCGTTCGAGGGCAGCCAGGCCATCGCCTCGGTGGCCGGCGCGAGCTACTTCGATGTCATCTACAACAGCGCCGCCTTCGCCAACCCGGCGCTGCAGGCGTCCATGGCGCGCCTGAACACGGCCGGCCAGGAGGCCGGCCGGCTGTTCGCCTGCGCCGGGCGCCTGATGGGGCAGCTCGCTGGAATGGGCTACCCATCGGGCGTTGGTGGCTTCGCGATTGGTCCCTACGACAACCTGGGCGACTACTTCCGAGGCGCCACGGCGATGATGAAGGACCTGTACCGCCACCCTGACAAGGTGCTGGCGGCGATGGAGAAGATGAAGACGCTGACGCTGCGCCGCCTGGCGATGCAAAAGCCCATGCTCAGCAGCCCGCTGATCTTCATCCCGGTGCACTGGGCGCCCGATGCGTTCATGTCGCAGAAGCAGTTCGAGCGCTTCTGGTGGCCCACCTTCCGCGAGTTGCTGCTGGGCATCATCGACATGGATCTGATCCCTATGCCGCTGTGGGAAGCGGACTGCACCAAGCGACTCGAAACCATCCGCGACGTGCCGCCCGGCAAATGCATCTACTGGTTCGAGCGCACCGACATGGTCCGTGCCCGCGAGGTGCTGGGCGACGTGGTGGCGTTGCGCGGCGGCATGCACCCCTCCGTGATGACCATGGGCACGCCCGACGACGTGGACGCAGCCGTGCGTCACCTGGTGGACAACGTCTATGCCAAGGGCGGGCGGCTGATCCTGGACACCGCCTTCGGCATTCCGGACGAGGCACCGGTGGAGAACGTTCGCGCGATGTACCGTGCGGCCCGCCGGTACGCGAGCTGAGGCGGCCGGTGCGATGCCTGCCGTCCCCACCACCACCCTGCTGCGGCGGCTGCCGGGCCTGGCCGCGGGAGCGCGTGGCGAAAGAGCGCGCGCCGAGCGGCTGCAGGCGCGGACTGCGGCGGCGGGCCTGACGATGTCCGGAGAGCTGCGTGCGGGCGATCCGGGTCTGGATCTGGGCGCCCAGCCGCAGCTGTTGCGGCTGGCCGGTGCCAGCGTCATCGGCATCGGCACGACGTCGGGGGCCCAGCTCACGCCGGGTATGTCGGGCACCAGCGTGCATGGTTTGGGCATCGACCTGCCACCCACGAACTGGAGCCGGTGCGACGGCTGCCCCTCGGCCGCCCGGTGCCGCACCGCAACGCGCCACCGTGCAAACACGGCAGGTGATGCGCAGGCGCCGATGCCACTGCCCGATCGAGCCCCCGCATGAGCGAGGCACCCGCAGCTGCGCCCACGGGTACGCGCACGCACCGCCTGTCGTTTCCGCAGCTTGGGCGCGAGGTGTCCGCCGCCGAAGACGAGAGCCTGTTTCGTGCGGCGCGGCGCCACGGCGTGCGCATCGTCGGCGCATGCGGCGGGCGCGGCACCTGCGGCAGCTGCACGGTACGGGTGGTCGAGGGTACGGTGCAGCTGCTGGACGGTGGCCCCGCCGATGTCGTCGACGCACGCGACCCATGGGTGCGCGCCTGCCGCATCGCCGCGCGTGCGGACTGCACCGTGGAAGTGGCCGCGCGCTCGCTGGCCGCGGTGGTTCGCGCCGAACCGGAGCCCCCGCATCATGAGCCCGTCGGGGCGCCCCCGAGGCAAGTGACGCATGATGCTGCCCGAGACGCTTGCGGCGAGCCATGGTCGCAGTCGCCAGCGGTGCAGGCGCATGACCTGACGTTGCCGCCAGCCACACTGGCCGATCCGCTCGGCGATGTCGACCGCATCGCACGGGCCCTGGCGCAGCCGGTGTTGCAGGTGGACCTTGCCGCCGCCCGTGCGCTGCCAGACCGGCTGCGCCAGCCGCCCACCGGCTTGCCGTGGCAGCTGCGGGCCTGGCGCCGCGGCGATGAACTCATTGGCTTCGGGCCCCATGGCGGCCGCACGCTGGGCCTGGCGGTGGACCTGGGCACCACCAATGCGGCCGGCTTCCTGGTCGACCTGGACTCTGGCGCGCATCTGGCCAGCCTGGGGCTGGAGAACCCGCAGGCCGCCTGGGGCGCCGACCTGATCAGCCGCATCAACCATGCCGCTCGCGATGCCGCTGCAGCCGAAGAACTGCGTCGCGCCGCGCTGCGTGCCATCGAGGCGCTGGCGCATGACCTGTGCCACGGTGTGGGGTGCACGCCCAACCAGATCCTCGATGTGGCAGTCTGCGGCAACACCGCCATGCACCACCTGTTGCTGGGCCTGCCGGTGCGCCAGTTGGGCCGGGCGCCCTTCGTTGGCGTGGTGCGCGATGCCACCGACCTCAAGGCACGCGACATGGGCCTGGCGGTGGTGGCACCCGGAGCCTGGGTCCACCTGGCGCCCAATGTGGGCGGCTTCGTCGGTGGCGACCATGTCACGGCCCTGCTGGCCAGCCAGCCGCACTGTGCGCCGTGCACCACCGCGCTGGTGATGGACATCGGCACCAACACCGAGATCAGCGTGCTGCACGCAGGCCGCATCGTCACCGCATCCGCACCGTCAGGCCCGGCGCTCGAAGGCGGCCACATCGGCTGCGGCATGCGTGCCGCCGAGGGTGCGATCGAGCGGGTGCGCATCGAGTGCGGACGACTCGTTGCCGACACTATCGGCGGTAAGCCTGCAGTCGGGCTGTGCGGTTCCGGGGTGCTCGATGCGCTGGCCACCTTCAAGCGGGCCGGTCTGGTACAGGGGCAGGGGCGCCTGAGCGCGGCCCACCCGGATGTCGTCCGCGCACCCGATGGCACGCGCGCGGTCCAGTTGGCTCCCGGCGTGCTGTTCACGCAGGCCGATGTGCGCGCGGTGCAGCTGGCCAAGGCCGCCATCCGCACGGCCACTGAGCTGCTGCTCGAGGAGGCAGGGGTGGCCGCCGCCTCGATCGAGTGTTTCGTGATCGCCGGCGCGTTCGGCGCCTACATCGACATCGCCAGTGGCATCGAGATCGGCCTGTTCCCACCGCTGCAGCGCGAGCGCTTTGTCCAGGTGGGAAATGCCGCCGGCGCGGGCGTGCGCCGGTTGCTGACCAGCACCGCCGAGCGCGCACGCGCTGTCGAGCTGGCGCGACAGTGCCGCCCGATCGAACTCAGCTCGCGCAGCGACTTCCAGAAGGTCTTTCTGCGCCACATCGATCTTACCCACACCACATGACGACACCCTTCGACATCGCGCTCATCGGCGAACGCATCAATCCCGGCTTCAAGAGCACCAAGGCGCTGTTCGACAACCAAGACATCGCCGGTATCCAGGCCCTGGCCGTCAAGCAGGCGCAAGC
>Ga0073899_10006566_pt1 | contig 10041 bp, 9 predicted proteins | sample KloWWTmetaKNB5Ph_FD_88975 | JGI IMG/M metagenome (GOLD analysis project Ga0073899, IMG submission 88975) | Active sludge microbial communities from Klosterneuburg, Austria, studying microevolution and ecology of nitrifiers - Klosterneuburg... | ecosystem: Engineered > WWTP > Aerobic digester >...
GAGCGAGCCGCCGCCGAGCTCGAAGACGACTTCATCGAGCTTCGGGGCGCCGAGGTGGTAGCGGTCGTTACGGACGAGGCGAATCTTCTCGGCGGGTTTGAATTCGGCGAGGCGGAAGGGGCCGGTGCCATTGGGCTTCTGGGTCCAGTTCCGCGGGTTGGATTCGATCTGCTGGCGATCGACAACGAAGGCGACGGGGTAGGTGAGCTCGGAGAGGAAGTAGTCGGAAGGTTCGACAAGGTCGATCTGGATCGTCCGGTCGTCGATGACCTTCACGCCGCTGACGCTGGCGGCTTTGTTTTCGTAGCGATCGCGCAGGCCGGCGATGTTGCCAAGGTAGGCGCGGGCAGTGGGCGAGGCATTCGCCGGGTCGGCGGCGCGCTCGATGCTGTACTTCACATCCTCGGCGGTGACGCGGCGGGTGTTACCGGTGTGGAAGACGACGTTATCGCGGAGCTTGAAGGTGTAGGTCTTGCCGCCATTCGAAACCTCCCATTCCTGGGCGATGTCGGGCTGGACTTTCAGATCGGTATCGAGGGTGACCAGGCCACCGAAGATCTCGACGACGTATTCGCTGGTGGCAACATCGGCCACCTGGATGGGGTCGAGGACGCTGGCGGGATCGCTGCCGGGGACGATGAGTGAGTTGCCACTGCAGATACCATCACCACTGGAGCGGGGCCGTTCGTCGTCGCCGGAGGCGCCGGGTGTGGTGTCGTCATCATCACTTCCGCCAGCGAGGGCGATGACGAAGACCGCACCCACTGCCAGGATCAGGAAGGCAACCATACCCATCATGAGAGTCAACATGCGGTTCGACATCGGCGTTTGTTCCCGGTTGTGGAAATAGCGAACAGGGGAGATGACGGCGGAAGGCCGGTCCCCGGTGGTGCCTCAAAGCGTACACGGGAACCGCGGCGGCGCGCATTGGGCGCGCTTTCGCGGCGAAAACATGGCTTTACAGGCGGATGGCGGGGTTACCCGCTTATCCACCGGATGGGGCAGGGGCAAGCCGAAGCCCGAGCTCATCGAGCTGAGCTGGATCGACGGCCGACGGGGCGCTCATGAGTGGATCGCTGCCGGAGGATGCTTTGGGGAAGGCGATGACATCGCGGATGTTCTCGCTGCCGATGAGTGACATGATGAGGCGATCGATGCCCATTCCGACGCCACCTTCAGGCGGAGCGCCGTACTCGAGCGCATCGAGGATGACGCCAAAGCGATCGCGCATCTGCTCATCGGTATAGGCCATCAGGCGGAGCACCTTTTCCTGGGCTGCGCGGGTGTTGATGCGAATGGAGCCGCCGCCAACCTCGGTGCCGTTGAGGGTGAGGTCGTACTGGCGGGCGACTACGCGGCCCGGGTCGGTATCGAGAAGGGCCTCATGTTCGGGAAGGTAGCCGCTGAAGGGGTTGTGGGTGGCATCCCATCGCTGCTCATCGGGCCGCCATTCGAGGAGCGGGAAGCCGGTGACCCAGGCGAAGGAGAGCACGGATTCATCGATGAGCTGAAGGCGGCGGCCGAGCTCGGTGCGCACTTCGTGGAGGGAGCGGGCGACGGTGGCCGGCTGGTCGGCGACGATGAAGACCATGTCGCCATCAACGGCGCCGGTGAGGCGCCTGATGCCGGCAAGCTCGTCTGCGGTGAGGAACTTGGCAATAGGGGAGCGGAGCTCATCGCCGGCGAAGCCGATGTAGGCGAGCCCGCGGGCGCCGCCCGACCTGGCGACTTCGGTGAGCTCATCGATTTCCCGGCGAGTCATATCAGCCCTGGCGGGAACGCGGATGGCCTTGACTTCGCCGCCGGACTGGAGGGCGCCGGCGAACACCTGGAAGCTCGATCCGTGGACGGCCTCGCTGATATCGGCGAATTCGAGGCCGAAACGGAGGTCTGGCCGGTCGATGCCGTAGCGGGCCATGCAATCGAAGTAGTCGAGCCGGGGGAAGGGCGTCGCGGCGAGGCCGCCGCGTCCGAAGCGCCGGGCGATTCCGGTGTAGAGCTCCTCGATGAGAGTCATGATGTCTTCTTCATCGACGAAGGCCATTTCGAGGTCGAGCTGGGTGTGCTCGGCGACGCGGTTGGCCCGGAAATCTTCATCGCGGTAGCAGCGGGCGAGCTGGAAGTACTTTTCGAAGCCAGCGACCATGAGCAGCTGCTTCAGGATCTGGGGCGACTGGGGAAGGGCAAAAAACTGTCCCGGCCTGAGCCGCGACGGCACGAGGAAATCGCGGGCGCCTTCAGGGGTGGACTTTATGAGGGTGGGCGTCTCGATTTCGTGGAAGCCGCGTTCGACGAGGAAGTTGCGGACGAACCAGACGACGTCGTGGCGGAGCTTGATGACCTGGGCCACCTCGGGGCGGCGAAGATCGAGGTAGCGGTACCTGAGGCGGAGCTGCTCATCCACATCGGCGGGTTCGTTGATGTAGAACGGCGGGGTGAGCGCCTCGTTCAGGACAGTGCAGGAAAGGGGCGCGATCTCGACCTCTCCGGTGGCCATGTTGGGATTGACCGTGGCGGTATCGCGCGCGGCAACTACCCCTTCGATTTGGAGGACCCATTCGGTGCGGACACGGTGAGCGACGGCGTGGGCGGCGGCATTTTCGGGGTTGAAGACGAGCTGGACGAGGCCGCTGGAATCGCGCAGGTCGATGAAGATGAGCCCGCCATGGTCGCGGCGGCGGTGCACCCAACCGGCAAGCCGCACGGTGCGGCCGGCATCGGCGAGTCGAAGATCCGCGCAGTTCGTATCTTTCAGCATCGGCCCATGGTAGCGGACGGACGGGTTAGGTTCCGGGTGTTGAACATCGACATAGGGGATGCGGGATCGTACAGGTTGGCTTTCGATCAGCCCCCTGATCATTTCTTCGTGTGATACTGGGTGGACAAAACCGGGGGAATGGTCATGGCGATCCAGGTCACCCTCCTTTCGCATTCGGAAAGCCCGCTGCGTTCGCTGTACATGGCGTACCGCACGTGCTACAGCCAGCTGACGCCCCAGCAGGTGGCCGCCCGGATCGAGGACGATCGCATTACGGAAGCGCAGATGCGCCAGTTCATCGAAGAGCGGCTGAAGACCGGGCATGCGAGCCCGCTGGAGCAGGTGTGGTTCGAGTTCGGGATCTCGGGCGTGAGCCGGGCGTTCAGCCACCAGTTCGTGCGGCACCGGGTGGGCATTTCGTTCGAACAGCAGAGCCAGCGTTACGTCACGTACAAAGGCGGCGAGTTCCCCTACACCGTCCCCGAAACCGTCCGCAAGGCGGGGATGCAGGACCGCATGGACGAACTCTTCGACCGCGTCGGGGAGCTTTACGAGGAAATGGTGGCGGCCGGCGTCCCGGCCGAGGACGCGCGCTTCCTGTTGCCGAACGCGACGAATACCAACTTCAAGATCACGGTCAATTTCCAGAGCCTGCTGCACATCTGCGACCTGCGGCTCTGCACGCGGGCGCAGTGGGAGTTCCGCAAGGTGGCGGCACTGATGCGCTCGGAAGTGAACAAGGTAGTGCCGGAGATGGGCCGGTATCTGCAGCCGAAGTGCGGCGAACTGAGGCTGGGGTACTGTGACGAGACGGAAGCCGACTGGGCGGCCTGCCCGATCGGCCGCGTCCGGCCGCACAAGGACGTGCTCTTCCGGATCTACGAGGCGCACCGGCGGGGTGAGTTGCAGCCGCTGCGCGACGAGGACTGGGATGCCATCGAGGAGCGGGAGCCGGCTCCCTCGAGCGGGGACTGATGCCGAAACCCGTGCTGCCGCTGGGCCGCCTGTTGCCGTGGATGCTGGGACTCCTGGGCGTGTTGCTCATCGCCTGGGGGCTGGTGAGTGGGGAGCGAGAGATGGTGCTCGCGGGGGGTGTTGGTCTCGCCGGCGTGGTCGTGGCGTTTCCGCTGGCCGCGTTCGTCCTGCGCCAGCAAAAGGACGGGGACTGACGGGAGACCAGGCGTTCCCGGCGGGCTGCCATATTCATATCGGGCAATAGTCCCCATCGGGTAGTGACGCGGCTGGCGCCTGGTGGGACTATCACCCGCATGACGAGCGCGCAGACCGGGCATTTCGCGGTGGCCGACGCCCACGAACACGAGCTGAACGACCGCCAGCGGGAGGTGCTCGACCTCCTGGTGGGGGGCAAGACGAACGGCGAGATCGCCAGCACCCTCGGGATCACACTGGACGGTGCGAAATGGAATGTCAGCGAGATCCTGGGGAAGCTTGGCCTCGCCACCCGCGAGGAGGCTGCCGAGTACTGGCGCTGGCGCAACCATCATGGACGGCGGGTGATGCGATCGCTGCGGGGGCTGGCGGGGACAGCCGTGTGGAAGTGGGGCGCCGGGGGCGTCGCCACGGCCACCGCCGTCGCCGTCGGGGTAGGGCTGCTGGGGGCTGGCGACGATAGACCCGCTGCTCCCGGGGAGTTCTACCTTGAAGCCCGCATCGATGTGGCCGACCGCTCCGGTGGCGATAGTGCCACGGTGTCCGGCGCGACGCCGGCGGCGGGGGAGGCCGAGACCACCCTCTCCACTCTCCGCTGGTGGTCGAAGGACCGCGACCATGTCCGCTGGGAGATCGAGAGCCAGAAGGACGGCGGGAGTACCGGGCCGACGGCCGTCGTTGTGGATGGCACATGGCAGTGGGTCTACTCGGGCGCGACCCACACCTACAGCAAGTCGGCCATCCCGGAACTCCCGGCCGGTATGGAGATCCGCCCGCTCGCGCTGAGTGCCTTCGTCGGGCCTGCCGGCCTACCATCGAAGCAGGCGTTAATCGAGGCGTTCGGCGAGACGGGGGACTTCGACTTCATGCGGGAGGCGGGCAGGGCCACGATCCTGGGGCGCAAGACCACGATCATCGAGTTCGGCCCGGTTTCGCGCGGGAGCACCAGCCAGTGGGTTACGCCTACGGGAGGGGACGGGACCCCAACGGTCCCGCAATCGGCTACGGAGACGTCGAGCGGCATTGGCCGTATTTGGCTCGACGAGGAGCGGATGGTCGTGATGCGTTATGAAATCGACGACACTTCGGTAAGAGCCCGGGCGGAGGTGGTCCGGTTGGACTGGAACACGCCCGTGCCCGGCAGCCGGCTCGTGTTCGAACCGCCGCCGGGGGCCACGCTCGTGGAGAGCGAGACCGGCGTGGCTCCATCCGGGCATTCCGAAGGTGGTTCAATCACTGAAGGGGGCACGATCTGGTACACAACGCCTCCCGGGTTCTTCCGGGTGGGCTACACGCCCCCGGAGATGAAGGCGCGCGAATACCAGACCGACTTCGACGCGAACAACCAGCCCACGCGTGTGTTTGTCACGTTCGACCATGCTGACGGGCCCGCCGTTCTGGCAGTGGAGCAGGTGCGGAGTTCGGCGCCGCTTCAGGTTCGCGATGAACCGATGGAGCGCATCGAGGCCGGCGGAGCGGAGGCGTTCCTCGCCCGGCGAGATGGAGGCCCGGGCCTTTCGCCGGAATACGCCCTGGCCACCCGGCGCGGCGAGGTGAACATCACCATCACCGCCCACGGACTCACCCGCGAGGAAGTCGTTGCGGTCGCGGCGGGACTCGAACTCGTCCATTAGCCCCCTTCGGGATGCGGCACGCCCTGCCGATCCTGTGGGTAGAGGGATAGCCCGCGAACGGGGAGGCAGGCTGATGGCGGTACCAATTGCCGTGCCCGGCATGGAGGACGAAGGCTCCACCCCGGTTCTTGTGGAGTGGTATTTCGAGGATGGGGCGATGGTTGAAGAAGGCGTGGCGCTCTGCCGCCTGGACGGGGATGGCGGGCTGCTGGAGATCGCATCGCCGGCCGGGGGCATTCTGCGGCACCACTACCCTGCCGGGACGATCGGCTACGCGGGTGCGGTGATCGCTCGGATAGTGGAACCCGGTGACTCCGAAGTGAGCCCGGAGCTGCCCCGGGAATCGGCCGCCCCGGCGGATGTGCCATTTCGCCTGCGGGTGGGCGAAGCGCCGGGGTGGGTGGTGCCCGTCACCGAGGCCGGTGCGGCGATCCCGGGGCTGCGTCTCTGGGAACCGGACCCGAACCCGCCATTTGCGGATGCGTTCCCGTTGCGAACGGTATCGAACGAGACTCGTTTCGAGGCGATCCGCAAGGAAGCGGCGGCATCGGCGGAGGTCCTGGTGATGGACACGGGGATCCCTGTGGGCGAGGCGAGCAGGGCAGTCCGGGTGCTTGGGCGCGAATGGGCGGACCCCGAAGCGAGCCCGATCATCGAAGACCTGGTGTTGCGCGCGTTTGCGCGGGCGCTGGAGGAGTGGAGCATCACGGATGGGCCGGTGGCTCTCACGCTGGTGACGGGGGAATCGGACGAGACGATTGGGCTGGCTGAGGCGGGGCATCGCGAGTTCCGGGAGGCTGTGCGGCTGCGGGCGGGCGGCGGAGATTGCGCGGCCGAGAACTGCGCCTGGTCGGTCACATCGGCGCGGGTGCTCGGCATCCGATCGGGGCAGCCGCGGCTTACGGCGGGCCATGCCCTGGCGGTGTTTGTTGGGGGAGTGGACCAGGCGGGCACGATTGGCGTTACGATCGCGTACGACAGCTCTCGCATCGGGATCGGGGACGCGGCACGAATCCTGGCCCGGGCGCGGCTGCTGATGGAGGAGCCGTACGGGCTGTTCGCCTGACCGGCCACCGGGAGGCAAGGTGCGGGCACCAGAAGCAGGCGCGGTGCTGGTCCACGAGTTGGGGCTGACGCGATACGGGATGGCGCTTTCGCTCCAGCGGCGGATGCAGCGGCTGCGGGCCGAAGGGGCGATTCGCGACGCGCTCCTGATCACGGAGCACGAGCCGGTCATCACGCTGGGGAGAAGCCACCCGGAGCCAAGCCTTCGCGTTAGCGAGGAGCGGGTAGGAGATGCGGGGATCGCGATCATCCAGGTCGAACGGGGCGGCGACATCACCTACCACGGCCCGGGGCAGCTGATTGTGTACGGGATCATCGGGTTGCGAGAGCGAGGGCTTGGCGCGCTGGACTACCTCGCGGGGCTTGAAGAAGCAGTCATCCGGGCCGCGGGCGACCTGGGAATCGAGGCCGGGCGCTCACCGGCGGGGCGGGGGGTCTGGGCAAGTGGCGGGAAAATGGCCTCGGTGGGTATCAATGTCCGCCGGGGGGTGACGATGCATGGGATTGCCTGGAACGTCTCGGCGGACCTGGGGAACTTCGAGCTGATAAACCCGTGCGGGATGAGCGATATCCGGATGGCAAGCATTTCAGGCGAGTGCGGGCGGGCGGTCTCCCTGGCGGAGGCAGCGGGGGGATTTCTCCGGCAGCTGAGCGCGGGCCTGGGATGGGAGTTGGAACGGGCCGCGCTGCCGCCAGCGATGGCCCCGGAGTGCGAAGAAGCGTGAAGGGCGTAACAGATCCGCGTGTGGCCGCGTGCGACGCTGGTTGCCAGACGGCGGGGGGAATGGCGGAGTCGCCGGTATTACCCCCTCACGGAACTTTCGCCACCTCCCCGCCGTTAGTTTGAACAGCACATCCGGGAGTCCTGCCCTGTGAGCCAGGCGATCAGCACCGCCGCCCTGTTCGCGACCCTGTATGGGGCCATCCTGCTTATGAAGTTCGCCTGAGCAGCTGCCGGCTAGCCGCCGTAGCTGGCGAGCACTTCATCGGTGAAGTCGGCATTGGAATAGACACGCTGGACATCTTCAAGGTCTTCGAGGGCTTCGATGAGGCGAAGGACCTGGTGGGCGGCCTTTTCTTCGAGTTCGACAATGACTTTTGGAACCATCGCGAAGTCGGCGTTTTCGACTTCGAGGCTGACGGATTCGAGGGCCTTGCGGACGGCTTCAAGGCTGGACGGGTCGGTACGGACTTCGACGACATCGCCCTGGACTTCGACATCCTCGGCGCCGGCATCGATGGCCTGGAGTGCCAGCTCTTCCGGATCGTTGGCGTTGACGGGGACCGTGATAAGGCCCTTTGCCTCGAATTGCCAGCCGACCGAACCGGTTTCGCCGAGGCTGCCTCCGGCACGGCTGAACTGGTGGCGGATTTCGGAGACGGTGCGATTGCGGTTATCGGTGAGCGTGGCGACGAGGAATGCGGTGCCACCGGGCCCATAGCCCTCGTAGGTGATTTCGTCCAGGTTCTCATCGCCGCCGGCGCCGGTTGCTTTGGCGATGGCCCGTTCGATGTTGTCGTTGGGCATGTTCGATGCCTTGGCCCGCTGAACCGCAAGGCGCAGCTTGAAGTTCATGGCGGGGTCGCCACCACCCTGCCTTGCGGCCTGGATGATCTCGCGTGAGAGCTTGGTGAAAAGCGCGCCGCGCTTCGCGTCGTTCGCGCCTTTTGCGCGCTTGATCGTCGCCCACTTGGAATGGCCGGACATAGGTCATCTCCGGTTCGAGAAGAATCTCAGGTGTAGCCCGAGTGTAAACCGCCGCCCGCCCGAGTGTCAGGAACGTTCCGCTGCCGCGGCGCACGATGGGTGCGCCGCCGGCCGGTAACCGGCCCGAAAAGCTTCCACGACGGAGGGCGGTGTGAGCAACGTGACCTCCCGGTCCGGGGTGTCACGTTCGAGTGGCAGGGGGTCGCCGTAGCCCTGGAAGCTCCAGGGCCAGAGGACTCGGTCCCAGTGCAGATAAGGCACGGCGGGGCCGCTATCGAGGGTGACCATGGCGCCATCAGGCAGCGGACCCACCGAGGCGCGGGTGGTGCGCTGCGTCCGCGTCTCCGGATCGACACGCTCGGCGTGCAGGATGCGATCCATCTCATCGATGCTGGCGAGTTGCCTGCCCGTGCGGTTGCCTTCGACCCACGCGGCCGCGAAGCGGCGTGCATCGGCCCTGCGGCAGAGCATGCACGGGCGGTGGCCAGCCGCGAACGCCGTCGCCTCATCCAGGAAGAAGAGTTCGGTGTAAAGGCCGGGCTGCATCATCTCGCGGTGCAAACCTTTGTAGTCCAGGCTGCAGGCGATCCAGCGGGGATTCACCCAGGGGCGCCCGGCAAGCCGCCGGTCATTTGTGTGCATGCAGCCGCCGCGGTTGCCCATGAGCGTGCCGCGCGCAGAGACGGCCTGAATCGCGCCGAAAGGGTCGACCCGGTTCTGCAGTGGCGTCGTCATACTGCGCGGACTCCGTCCACGATCATTGCTCCGGCGAAGGCGATCAGGAGCACACCGCTGAGCCGGGCGACGGCATCGGCGGCGGACCGGGAGCGCCCGAGCCGGGCAGCAATAGCGATGGCAGCGAGCAGTACGACAGCGAGCGCCGAGCCGACGGCCATGCCGGTTTCGCCGTCGGCACTGTGGCTCAGGACGGCTGCGAGCCCCGCGGGTGAAACGAGGATGGGCAGCGCCAGGGGGAACAGCGCCGCTCCGCGGGCATCGAGCTCGCCCGAATACCCGGAACTGCCGGACCAGATTGCAGACAGACCACCGACCGTCATCACGAGGCCGGCCGAGACGCGGAAGGTCTCGGGCTCGACATCGATGGCATCAAGCAGATCCCCGGCGCCGAGGCCGGCGATGGCGTAGACGGCCATGGCGAGGCACGCCGCAATCGCGACAGCGCGAGGGGGGATTCCGGGGTCCGGGCGGGCAGTCGCGACGGCGACCGCCGCGGGACTGATGGCGACGAAGAGCGTGGCGAAGATACGCAGGAAGTCACTCACTCGGGTTTCACCCCCTGGATGATAGGTGCGGAATTGAGCAGGCCGGAGAGCGCGTGCTGCTGGTCGTCCATTCGCGTGACGCCGCCCGTGAACCAGGCGCCTTCAGCGAGTGAAGGCTGTTCGAAGGCGGCGGCCTCTCCGGGCGAGTACTGCCGCACGGCCAGCATGCCGGCGCCACAGGCCGCCCGCTCGGCGATCTTCGGTGCGAGGTCGCGCATCCGCGGGTCGGTAAGGGCGAGGCGATGGAGGGACGTGAGCCCTTCGACCCATGTGCCCATGCCGGCAGCGCGCGCCTGGCGGCCGTGGATGAGCTTCGAAACGCGATTGTCGCGGCGCTGGGATTCGACGCGGACGAGCAGGCCAAAGCGCTCGGCCAGGCTGCGGGCGTAGGCGATGTGGTGATCCTGGAGTGGCCAATCCGCC
>Ga0073899_10006570_pt1 | contig 10039 bp, 6 predicted proteins | sample KloWWTmetaKNB5Ph_FD_88975 | JGI IMG/M metagenome (GOLD analysis project Ga0073899, IMG submission 88975) | Active sludge microbial communities from Klosterneuburg, Austria, studying microevolution and ecology of nitrifiers - Klosterneuburg... | ecosystem: Engineered > WWTP > Aerobic digester >...
GCCAGCGGCTTTGCGATCACCACGGCGTACAAGGACGACGCCAAGTTCTACGCGACCAAGGAGTACCGGCCCGAATACTCGTGCATCACCGATGTGGGCAGCGCAGGTCCTGGGGGTATGAGCGGCGATGCGGGCACTGTGGGCGCTGCGGGCAGCTCGGGCGCCAGCGGTGCCTCCGACAAGGCGGGTGGGCAAGGTGGAGCCGGGGTAGCGGGCGGACAGGGCAGCAACGGCGGCGATGGTCAGGCCGGGCCGAGCCTTCACGTGTATGCGACCTTGGTCAAGACGCCGTTTCACGAGCGGCTCGCGCTCGTGAAGATCACCGGCGACGTCGAGGATACCGTCCTGGTCCACCCGGACCGGCCCTTCACCGTCCACGCGTCGGGCGGACCGGGCGGTGGCGGTGGTTCGGGTGGCAGCGGCGGCAGCGGTGGTCGGGGCGGTTCGGGCAACCCGGGCGGCGCTGGCGGTAACGGCGGTGTGGGTGGCGGCGGCGGCGTCGGTGGGAATGGTGGACCCGGCGGGGCGATCCAGTTCGATTACGACGCCAAGTTCCCCGAGCTGGCGACGCTGGTCGTGCTCGATGTGGCGGGCGGCTCCGGTGGCGGGCCGGGGTCGGCGGGCGCCGCCGGGTCGAGGGGGTCGGGTGGTAGCGCGACCGGCGAGGGGGCCAAGGCGGGTCCCGACGGCGCTGCGGGCTCGGCGGGTTCGGCGGGGCAGGCGGGCGCGTCCGGGCCGAACGGCACGGCGAAGGCGCAGGCCGGCGACGTCGACGGCGCGTTCGCGGGCCTGCCCGCGCAGGTCGAGCGCCTGTGAGCGGCGGGTGTCGTCCTGGATGCCCTCAGGGCACCAGGTCGATCATCCCCATCATGCCAGCGTCGGCGTGATCGAGGATATGGCAGTGGAACATCCACATTCCTGGACGCTCGTCGAAGTGCACCGCGATCTTGCGGCTGCCGTGGACGGGGATATCGACGGTGTCGTGCCAGGCGAGCGGTTGCTCGGGGGTACCGTCGTCGTTCAGGACCTGGAAGAAGAAGCCGTGGAGGTGGAACGGGTGGGCCCAGTCCATCTCGTTCTCGATCGTCCATACCTGCGTCTCACCGATCTGCGCCGGGAGGGGCGCCAGCTCGGCGAACGGGACGTTGTTGATCCCGAGGACCACGTGCCCGTCGGGGTCCTTCATCTGGGTCAGGCGCAGGCTGACCGCGGTCGCGTGGGCGAGGTCGATCGGCGAGAGCTCGCGCGCGAAGCTCGGCATCGACGGCTGACCCGCCGGATCGGTCGTGAAGTCCAGGCGCATCACGAGCTCCATCTGGCGAAACTCGGTGCTGCCAAAGCCGCGATCGTAGGGCACCCAGGTCAAGAACTGCAGCGAGCCTGCCGCGGCGTCGGGGGTCACGAGGACATCGGCGCGCTGGCCGGGGGTGAGGAGGAGCATGTCCTCCTCGACGGGGCTGGCGAGCAGGCCGCCGTCGTTGCCGATCCGGGTGAACTTCGTGCCCGGGAGCGCGAGCTGGAAGTAGCGGGTGCGTGCCGCGTTGACGATGCGCCAGCGCAGGGTGACCCCGCTGCGGACGGACATTGTGGGCAACCACCGTCCGTTCACGAGCACCACATTACCCTCGCGCCCGAACAGGGTGCCGAGGTCGCCCCCCGACTGAGGGTCGATCAGGGCGCCGTCGTCGTCGATGGCGATATCCGAGAGCACGAGCACCGCCTCATCGTCCGGCGCGAGGTCCTCGCTGGCGTCGACGGGCCGGACCAACAGCGGCCCGTACAGGCCGGATGCGACCTGGGCCGAGGAATTGATGTGCGGATGATACCAGAACAGGCCGGCGTCTGGGACGACAAAGTCGTAGTCGAAGCGCTCGCCGGGGAGCACCGCCGGCTGCGAGTGGTCGGGCACGCCGTCCATATCGGCGGGGATCCGCAGGCCGTGCCAGTGGATCGTGGTCGGCTCCGGCAGGTCATTCGTGAAGTGCACGATGAGCCGGTCGCCGACCGTGAGCTCGAGCAACGGGCCCGGGATGCCACCGTCGAAGGTATACACCGGGGTCGCTGGCGTCAGGTCCCAGAGCGCGATCGTGGCGGGCGTCGCCCGCAGGTCGATCTCGAGGATGTGGGGGTCTGGGTTGCGGTCGAGGGGCTTTCGCAGCGCGAGATCGTCGGCCCAGCCTGGCGGCGCGCGGTTCGGCAACTCCGATGAATCTACACACGCTGCGCAGCCGACCAACCCAGCGGCCAGTGTCGCGCCGCCGGGTCTTCGCAACATCGGGGCATGCTAATCGTCCGGCGTTATGGAGGTCAAGGGCGGCGCAGGAATTGCTGGGCCGGAAAGACCGAGCCCCTCGCCCTCGGTGGCGGCCAGGATGTCGGAGGCTCGCCAGTGCGGCACATCGTCGGCGAGCTCGCGCAGGAGCGCGTCGAGGGCGGGCTCGAAGGTCGGCGTGGCGGTCGCTCGCCATTCGTGGGAGAGCGCGAGCCGACTGCGCAGCGCGGCCATGAATAGGTCGATCCAGGTGGGTGCGGTGTATGTGAAGTTGAGCGAGAGCGCGTCCTGGGTCGCCGTGGTCGCGTGCCATGTGCCGCGCGGGACGAATAGCAGCGAGCCGGGCCTCAGCACGATGAGGCGGCTGTCCGCGGGCATGCGATTCGGCATCGGCGTGCGCGCGTAGGTCTCCAGCTCGGGGTCGACCGGCAGGCCCATGGTGTGCCGGGTCAGGGGCCGCGCCACGTGTTCGTTGGGCGCGAGCCACCATTTCTTGGTCCCGCGCAGCTGCAGCACGAGGTTGAGATTCTGGTCAAAGTGCGGCGCGGTGCCCTTGCCCCGGGGCGTCGCGTAGACCAGGCAGCGGCCCTGCGTCAGCGCCGACAGTCCGAGGTCGCGACAGATCGCCGTGAGCCAGAGCGTGAGCGTTGCCGAGATTGCATGGACGTCGTTGAAGAGCAGGCTCATGCCGCTGGCGAACAGCTTGCGCGCGTCCCGCGGCGATGCATCGATCGAGCTCGCCTCGTCGGCGACATCCGGCAGGTGCGCCTGGACCTGGTCTGGCCAGGCATTGAGCATTGTGTCGAGGGATCGCAGGAGCGGGAGGCGGGTGAGCGCCGCGACCGAGTCCTTGCGCCCATGCACCACGAAGGGCTCATCAGCTGCCCAGCTGGCCAGGAACTCGGAGCTGGTGCGCGGGTGGAGGAGTGCGGCGAGGCCTGGCTGCATGGATCGTCGGGCTTTTATCACAGCCATTCTTGGCCCGCGCCCGCGGCGCGTCGTGGCAGGCTTGCGACCTCGTGGTCGCTGGGTTAGGGTGCGCGAGATGGCTCACGCTTTGCGGTGAGCCCTCTGGCGTCCATGACTGAATCGACCTCCACCATTTCTGAGCCGTCGCCGACGGTGTCGCGGGGCTTCGCCGCGCTCCCGCTCGCCGCTCCGCTCGCCCGGGCGCTCGCCGTGTTGGGCTTTTCGCAGATGACGCCGATCCAGGAGCACGCCTTACCGAGCATGCTCGTGGGTGAGGATGTGATCGCCCAGGCGCGCACGGGCAGCGGTAAGACGGTCGCATTTGGCCTGGCCCTGCTGACCCGCGTCGACGTCGAGGTCGCCTGCGTGCAGGCGCTCGTGCTGTGCCCCACCCGCGAGCTCGCCGATCAGGTCAGCGGCGAGCTCCGGCGGCTGGCTCGTTTCATCCCCAACCTGCGCGTCGTGACCCTGTGCGGCGGGGTGCCGGTGCGGACACAGACGCCGGCGCTGCGGGCTTGCCCGCACGTCGTCGTCGGCACGCCGGGGCGTATCCTCGATCACCTGCGGCGCGAGACCCTGGGGCTGGGCGGGCTGCGGGTCCTGGTCCTCGACGAGGCCGATCGTATGCTCGATATGGGCTTTCTCGACGCGATCAGCTCCGTCGTCGAACAGGCGCCACAGGCGCGCCAGACGCTGCTGTTCTCGGCGACCTACCCCGACGAGGTCCGCGTGCTGAGCCGTCGATTGCAGCATCGGCCGATCAGCGTGACTGTGGACCTCGAGGGTGGCGACGCGGACATTGAGCAGATCTTCGTCGCGGTCGAGTCCGCGGGCAAGCTCGCCGCGCTCGCCGCATTGCTGATGCAGCACCGGCCCGAATCGGCGCTGGTCTTTTGTCATACGCGCAATGATGTCCGGGATGTCAGCGCCCAGCTCGCCGCGCGTGGATTTTCGGTGCTGGCGCTGCACGGTGAGCTGGAGCAGCGCGAGCGCGACGAGGTGCTGCTGCGCTTCGCCAACCGGAGCTGCGCGGTGCTGGTGGCCACGGACGTCGCGGCTCGCGGCCTCGACATCGCGGGGCTGGCGGCGGTGATCTCGTGGGAGCTGCCGACCGACCCGGATGTGCATCTCCACCGAATCGGCCGCACCGGTCGAGCTGGGCACAAGGGGCTCGCGCTGGCGCTTTGCTCGCCATCCGAGCGAGGGCGGGCCCTCGCCATCGAGCGCGCGCAGGGCGGGCCGCTGCACTGGGCGCCTGCACCCGCGCCCGACGAGCGCAGGCCAGCGCCGCCGGCGATGACGACGGTGATCCTGGAGGGCGGGCGCCAGGACAAGCTGCGCGCGGGCGATCTGCTCGGGGCCCTCACCGGGGACATCGGGCTGACGGGCGCGCAGGTCGGCAAGATCGACATCCACGCGCGCCGCAGCTATGTGGCGATCCGGCGCGAGCACGCTGCGTCTGCGCTGCGGGGCCTGAGGACCGGGAAGATCAAGGGCCGATCGTTTCGTGCCTGGGTGCTCTCGTGAGGGTCTGCGATCCGAGGGTGGGGGGTCGGCGCAGATCCGGGCGTGAGCACCCGCCTTGATCGCAGGTGCCAGCCCGGGCATCATCGGCCGTGGTGGTCGAACGTGGCGCGGCGAGCCGGTTGGTGCTGGTCCTGGTGCTGGTCCTGGTCCCGGGCTGCTTCCAGGACTCGATGCTCGGTGGGACGACGCAGACCACCACCGGCGAGCATGGGTCGAGCTCGGGTGTCGGGATCACGTCCTCGTCCGCACCCACGGGTGAGTCGACCGGGCATGAAGCCGTGTGCGGCGACGGCGTCGTCGAGGGCGACGAGCAGTGCGACGACGCGAACGAGGTCGCAGACGACGGCTGCGCGCCCGGCTGCGCGCTCCCGCAGTGCGGCGACGGGCTGCTCTCCGCCGGCGAGGCCTGCGACGACGCGAATCTGAGTGACGACGACGCTTGCACGCACCTGTGCGCCGTCCCGAGCTGCGGCGACGGCATCGTCTCGCCGGGCGAGCAGTGCGACGACGGTAACGTCGATCCGCTGGATGCGTGCGACGACTGTGTCGTCGCGCGCTGCGGCGATGGCGTGCTGCAGGGAAAAGTCGAGGCGTGCGACGACGGTAATCTCGATCCGCACGACGGCTGCTCGGCGATCTGTCGCGTGAACAGCTGCGGCAACGGGGTCCAGGATCGCGACGAGGCGGGCCTCGATTGCGGCGGCTCGTGCGGCGCCTGTTGCATGGACGACGCGGGGTGCGAAGGGGGGAGCTTCTGCTTCGGGACCGCGTGTCGTCTGCCGAGCACGTGCGCGGAGCTGCAGGCGCGCGCCCCCGAGCTCGGCTCCGGGCCACACGTGGTGGACCCCGACGGCGCCGGGGCGCTCGCGCCGTTGGAGGTCCACTGCGAGGTCGTCCCGGAAGAGTGCGCCTATACGTTGCTGCGCATCGATGACGCCTCGCTGGGCAAGACCCAGCCGGCTTATGTGGCGACCTGCGCCGCGCTCGGCTGGGAGATCGTGGTCACGCGCACGCCAGCGCACGCGGAGCGGCTCTATCAGTGGAACAACAACGCGGCCGCCAATCTGCTCAATGTCTTCCCGAACTTCCCCAAGGCGATGGGGCTGAAGAACTGGAGCGCGGTCTGCCACAACCAGCCCTGCGACTACTGGATGACCGCCGATGTGAACGGCGACGTCGGTTGCATGGTGAGCTTCGAGCCGAGCGGCGACAGCAACCCGGGCGACCGCATCGAGCGCCGGCTCGATGGCTGCGGCTTCGAGGGCAACTGGAACGACTTCGGCCAAAATGTCGAGATCCAGGGCTGGGTGATCTGTTCGCCGAACGATTGTTGACGGTGCGCGATGGAGCCTCACCAGGGCCAGAGCTCGGTGCAGGCGCCGAGCAGCGCGCACAGCTCGGTCGGGCTCGGCTCGCCCGGCAAGCTCGCGGGTGACCGCCCCGCCCCGCCGCGGTAGGCGTCGACGTAGCGGTCGACGTGGGCCCGCGGCACGCCGGTGAGCGCCGCGATCTCGGTCGCCGCGCACCCCTCGCGGTGCAGCGCGAGGACCACATAAAGCTTGCCCTTCTTGATCGTCCGCGGCTCGGTGAGGAATCGGTAGGGCCTGGCGATGAAGCGCTGGCGCTCGCGGGTGGCGCCCTTCTTGAGGGTGAGCCCGACGCGCGGCGAGGCGAAGATCCGCGGGGGCTCACCGCCCGTGGCCGCGCGATCGAGGTCGAGGTAGAGCGGCGACTCGCCGGTCGGCGAGGGGTCGATCGCGTGGTCGAAGGCCGCGGCGAGCGCGGCGACCGAGCTGGCGCCGGTGCGGGCGAGCACATGGTCGACGAACACACAGGAGCCGTCGAGCACGGCGCCGTCGGCGGCCCGGGCCCCGCGGATCAGCACGCCGGCGGCGGTGTCGTCCGCGCCGATGGCAATGTCGATACCCTTGAAGCTGCCACCCTTGTAGGCCCCGCCGCGCTCGCGGTGGAAGTACCACACGCCGGCGCGACGCTGCTGCGGATCGCCGTGGGTGAAGGGATCACGGTGTCCGGGGCCGTCCCAATAGAGCTCGATCTCCGCGAGCCGGTGCGGTCGACCGGCGACGTACAGCGTCGTGCGCAGGAGCAGGAGCTCGGCGATCGCGCGGAAGGCCGGCGGGTAGGCGGCCTCGTCCGCGCCCGCCGGGGGACGCAGGGCGCACAGTGCTTCGCTCACGCGGGTCGTCACGGCGTCGTTCACTTGGCTTGGTGCTCGTGCACGATGATGCCTGGACGCGGGAGCGGGCGGAAGCTGACCAGCACCGCGATCGCGGGGATCCACGGCCGACGCGGCGCGAGAAGCACTCGCCAGCGGAGGCGCGCCGCAGTACCGTGCACGCAGGCGATGGCGAAGCGACGGCCGCAATGGGTGCCCTCCCGTGTGGATCTCCCGGGTCTGGCTCTGGCGACGGCGGTCGGTGCCGCGGCGATGGTGGTGGTGCGGCTGTCGCCGTCGTCGCCGTTCGTGTCGGAGGTGCTGGTGGCGCTGGTCCTGGGCGCCGTGTTGCTCAACAGCCCGGCGCGGCGGTGGGTCGGACTCGAGCTGCCGAGCGGCGAGCGCGAGCCCGACCGCCACGCGGCGGGGCTGCGCTTCACGGGCAAGTGGTTGCTGCGCCTGGGCATCGTGCTGATGGGGTTCAAGGTTCAGACGGGGTTCTTCGGCGCGAGCGACCTGCTGCTGATCGCGGGGGTGGCCGCGGCCACGCTGCCGAGCACCTTCTTCGTGACGCACGCGCTGGCGACCGGGCTGGCGATCCGTCGGCCGATGGCCGACCTGGTGGCGAGCGGCACGATGATCTGCGGGGCGTCGGCGATCAACGCCGTCGCCCCGGTCGTCGGGGCCCGGCGCGAGGAGCAGGGCGTGGCGATCGGCGCGGTGTTCCTGTTCAGCGTCGTCGCCCTGCTGCTGTTTCGCCCGCTCGCTGTGTATGTCGGGCTCGACCCTGCGATGGCGGGGCTGTGGAGCGGGCTCGCTGTCAACGATCTCTCGAGCGCCGTCGCGGTCGGCAGCCAGATGGGTGATGTCGGCGGGGTGATGGCGGCGGCCGCCAAGTCGGCCCGGGTCCTGTTGTTGGCGCCGATGCTGTTGGTGCTGGCGTTGCTGCGACGCGCCCCCGCGAATACAGTCGCTAGCGCCGCCGCCGGACCGGGTCTGCGCGCGCACCTGCCGGGCTTCTTGCTCGGCTACATCGGTCTGGCGTTGTTGCGGGCCGCGGGCGATCGGCTGTTCGCTGGGGCGGCGGGGTGGTCCGCCGTGATCGCGGTCGACCACGCGCTGGTCGACGGGCTGATGGCGACGGTCGCGGCGGGGATCGGGCTGCACCTCGGTCTGCGGAGCCTGGTGGCGACGGGGGGCCGCTCGGTGCTGGTCGCCGGTGCTGCGTCGGGGTGGATGGCGGCGCTGTCGCTGGCGATGATCGTCGCGGTGAGCCGCGACCAGCCCGCGGTCGCGGCCCTCGTCGCGCTGACCGCGTGCGGAGGCAGCTACGTGGCCTATCGCGCGAGCGCGGTCGGGGAAGCCGAGCTGCGCGCGCTGCGACGCCGCTTCGAGCGCGGCGCGCCGCTCTCGCTCGGCGAGGCGACGCGGCTGCTCGACGCGAGTGAGCGCGACGGGACCCTCGCCGACCCGCTGCTGTGCAAGCTGCTCGAGCAGCTGCATCCCTCGATCGGCGAGCTCATCCCCGTGCGCGAGAGCCCGCTGCCGCACGGTGAGGGCTGCCGCTGGGTGACCTACTGGCAGGGCCGCAGCGGCTGGGCGCTGGTGGCGATCTGCCGCGAGCCCGGCTCGGCGACGCCGATCCACGCGCACCCGCATCGCCTCATCGGCAAGGCGATCGAGGGCGTGCTCGAGGAGCTGCGCTTCGCGGAGGTCTCGGCGACGCAGGTCGAGCTCACGAGCCGCGCGCTGCTCGGCCACAACGACCTGGTCGAAACCGACGGGCTGGCGACGCTGCACCTGGTGCGCGCGGTCGGGCGGAGCCCGGCGATCGACCTCCAGCTGCGTGGGCCGGAGGTCGGCCGAGCCGGGCGGCTGCTGCACACCCGCGTACCCCTCGATCTGGCGGCGCTGCGGCCCGGGATGCGGCTGGAGGTCAGCGAGGCGCTCGACGACCGACCTGGGCACGGAGGCGAGGGCGCGTCGGTGGGCCGGCCCCCGGGTTTCACCGCACGACCCGTCGCTTGATCGTCGGCGGCGAAGAAGCGGCATGTCCGGGCCAGCGCTCGCCGCGTGGAAGCTCGGATATACTCGCCCACCGTGCGCCTCAATAACCTCGCTCCGCCCGCCCTCACCTTTCTCCTTGGTTGCTCTCCGGGACCCGCCGCTCAGGACGAGGACAGCGGCACGGAGGCCACGGCAGACGCGACCGGGACCAGTACGCCGACCGGTGGCGGTGAGACGGACGCGACCGGCGGGACCGGTGAGCCGCCCGCGCTCGACACCTACGGGTTCGCCAACGGCTGCTTCTCGCTGCGCAGCGGCGACAAGTATCTGGCGGCGAGCGCCGACGCGAAGGCGTTCGCCTTCGCGGCCGACAAGGCGGGTGCGGCCCGCTTCTTCATGAAGGCGGCCGACCTCGGCACCTATCTGCTCTACGACCAGGATCGCGGGTACCTGGTGGCGAAAGACGGGCCGCTGCAGCGCCTGACCAAGCTCGACTCGGACGTCACGCTGATCGACGACAGCTATGTGTCTGGCGCCGAATGGACGCTCGAGACCTCGGCGATCGACTGGGCGCAATACCAGCTGCGCAACCGGCGAAACGACCTGCTGCTCGGCGTCGACGCGCTCGCGGCCGAGGGCGTGCCGGTCAGCTTCGAGGCGGCGGCGGACTGCGAGCCGCACCCCGAGCTCACGCTCGACGCTACCGGACAGGTCAAGCGCACGACCTTCGACGACGGCGATCTCTACGGCATCGTCGACACCCACTCGCACATCCTGTCGAACTTCGCTTTCGGCGGCGGCGGCCTGTTCCACGGCGGCGCCTTCCACCGCCTCGGCGTCGAGCATGCGCTGCCAGATTGCTCGATCGCCCACGGCGAGCTCGGTCGCAAGGACTTCTTCGGCTACACCTTCGACGCGTCCGGCGCCGACCAGGCCGACCTCGGCAGCCTGCTGCCCGATCTGCTCGCTGGCGAGCTGAGCAAGGACAACCACGCGACCGCAGGTTACCCCGATTTCACCGACTGGCCGAACGGCCCCAGGCGCTCGACCCACCAGACCCAATACTACATGTGGCTGCAGCGGGCGTA
>Ga0073899_10006572_pt1 | contig 10038 bp, 10 predicted proteins | sample KloWWTmetaKNB5Ph_FD_88975 | JGI IMG/M metagenome (GOLD analysis project Ga0073899, IMG submission 88975) | Active sludge microbial communities from Klosterneuburg, Austria, studying microevolution and ecology of nitrifiers - Klosterneuburg... | ecosystem: Engineered > WWTP > Aerobic digester >...
CCAGCGCCTTCAGGCGTTCGTCCTGGCTCTTGTCGCCGTGCAGGGCGGTGGTCACCAGGCCTTCCTTTTCCAGGCTGCGCGCCAGCCGCGCGCAACCGAGCTTGCTGTTGACAAAGATGAACGCCTGCTTGACGCCCCGGGTCTTGAGCACCTGGTGAATGGCGCGGCGCTTGTCGTCATCGCCGACGCTGTAGAAACGCTGCTCCACGGTGGACGCCGTCGCATTGGGCCGGGCGACCTCGATCGTGACCGGGTCCTGCAGGTAGCTGTTGGCCAGGCGCTTGATCTCGGGCGAGAAGGTGGCCGAAAACAGCAGCGTCGTGCGCTGCCTGGGCAGGAAACTCAGGATGCGCTGCAGGTCGGGCAGGAAGCCGATGTCGAGCATGCGGTCGGCCTCGTCGAGCACCACGTACTCGACCTGGTTGAGCACCGCGTTCTTGGCCTCGATGTGGTCGAGCAGGCGTCCGGGCGTGGCCACCAGCACCTCGACGCCCTTTTTCAGTTCCAGCGTCTGGGGCTTCATGTCCATGCCGCCAAACACCACGGCGCTGCGGATGTTGGTGTACTTGGCGTAGAGCTTGACCTGCTGGGCCACCTGGTCGGCCAGTTCGCGCGTGGGCAACAGCACCAGCGCGCGCACCGGGTGGCGGGCCGGCGAGGTGGACGTGTTCTCGTGCTTGAGCAGGCGGTGCAGCAGGGGCAGCGAGAACGCCGCCGTCTTGCCGGTGCCGGTCTGCGCGGCGCCCATCACGTCCTTGCCTGTCATCACGACGGGAATGGCCTGGGCCTGGATGGGGGTCATGGACTCGTAGCCCATTTCGGCCACGGCGCGTGCCAGCGGCTCGGCCAGCGAAAGGTTTGAAAAAGAAGATGTCATTTAGCCCGATATTGTCGCATTCAGGGCAAACCCTGCCAACCCGGGGCCATGAACCCGCACCGTGGCGGACGGCGTGCAGCGCTCCGTGAAACCTATTTGATAGCAAACAATCACCAGAATACGCTGGGTTCAGGCGTATCGGGTTATAGAGTCTTCGCACTGAAGGTGTCACACCCCTTCACGCTGCCGTTTTGCAGGCCATTGTTGAACCAGCGGGTGCGCTGGGCACTGGTGCCGTGGGTGAAGCTCTCGGGCACCACCCGGCCCTGGCTCTGTTGCTGCAGCGCATCGTCGCCGATCTTCGCCGCTGCGTTCATGGCCGACTCGATGTCGCCGTTCTCCAGGATCTGGCGGGCATTCTGCGCATGATTCGCCCAGACCCCGGCAAAGCAGTCGGCCTGCAACTCCAGGCGCACGCTCAGGGCGTTGAACTGGGCGGGGCTGACCTTGGCGCGCATCTGCTCCATCCTGGCGCTGATGCCCAGCAGGTTCTGCACGTGGTGCCCCACTTCATGGGCGATCACGTAGGCTTGTGCAAACTCACCGGGCGCGCCCAGCTGGTTCTTGAGCGTCTCGTAAAACCCCAGGTCGATATAGACCTTGCGGTCGGCCGGGCAGTAGAACGGCCCCATCGCCGCCTGTCCCGCGCCGCACGCCGTCGGCGTGGCGCCGCGAAACAGCACCAGACGGGGCTCCTGGTACTGGCTGCCGCCTTTGGCAAAGACGGCTTTCCAGACGTCTTCCGTGTCCGCCAGCACGGTCGAGACGAACTTGGCCATGCGGTCATCGGCCGGCGGCTTGCGGGCCGGCGCCTGCTGCTGAACCTGTTCGGTCGGCGCCCCGCCGCCACTGAGCAGCCCCAGGATCGTCAGCGGGTTGATGCCAAACATCCAGCCGCCCAGCAAGGCGATGACGATGGTGCCCACGCCGATGCCACGCCCGCCGATCAGCCCGCCCAGACCGCCGCCGCGTCCCCCACCGCCACCCCCACTGCGGCGGTCTTCGACGTTGTCCGATTCGCGGTTGCCTTCCCATTTCATGCCGATGCTCCTCATGCAGACGTGCTGCGGTAAATTCGGTCCATGGTAGCCGCCCCGCCCAGACCTGTCGAAAAGCCGCCCCCGGTGCTGCTGACCGGGTTCGAGCCGTTTGGCGGCGAAGCCGTCAACCCGAGCCGACTCGCCGCGCAGGCCCTGCACCACCGGCGCATCGCCGGCCACCGGGTGGTGGCGGCACACCTGCCCACCGTCTTCGGCGCGGCCCTGGCCCAACTCGACGCGCTGCTGCGCCAGTATCGCCCGGCGCTGGTGATCTGCGTCGGGCAGGCCGGCGGGCGCGCGGCCCTGTCGCTGGAACGCGTGGCCCTCAACCTCGACGACGCCCGCATCGCCGACAACGCGGGACAGCAGCCGATCGACACGCCCGTGGTACCCGGCGGCCCGGCGGCGTATTTCACGACGCTGCCGGTCAAGGCCATGTGGGCAACGCTGCAGCGCCAGGGCGTTGCGGCCGAGGTGTCGCAGACCGCCGGCACCTTCGTCTGCAACCACGTGTTCTACGGGCTGATGCACATCCTGGCCACACAGCCGGCGCACCGTCATACGCGCGGCGGCTTCATCCACGTGCCGTGGCTGCCGGAGCAGGGCACGCCGTCGATGGCGCTGGACGACCTGGTGCGCGGCCTGCGGCTGGCGGTGCGGGTGGCACTGACCACCCGCGAGGACGTGAAGGTCTCGGCGGGCCAGATCAGTTGAGTGGCAGTACGAGGCGTCGCGGTGCGGCGCCCCGAGGCGCTGCACAGGCCCCGGCCGAATGCGGCGGGAGACCGGTCACCCTGTGTACATTCAGATCATGACCGCTATTCCATCTGCTTCCCGGGTCCTCGGCCCCGCTGACACCGCTGCGGCCCTGCCCTACCCCGCACTGGTCAAGGAACTCGCCCGGCTGTTGCGCGACGACACGGTGCACGTGCCGCCGCGAATGGTGTTGTCGCTGCCGGGGGGTGGCAGCCTGTTCGTGATGCCCGCGCACGATGCGCGCGTGGCCATCACCAAGCTCATCACCTTCACGCCCGCCAACGCCGGCACAAACCGGCCCGCGATCCAGGGCGACGTGGTGGTGTTCGATGTAGCCACCGGCGCACGCGCGCTGGTGCTGGACGGCCCCACCGTCACGGCGCGCCGCACCGCCGCCGTGTCGGCGCTGGCGGCGCAGCACCTGGCGCCGCATCTGGAGGGCTCCTTGCTGATCATCGGCGCAGGGGTCCAGGGGCGCACGCATCTGGACGCCTTCGCTGATTGTCTGGGCGTGCGGGAGGTCGTGATTGCCTCGCGCAGCCAGGCCAGCGCCGAGGCATTGGCGCGCCACGCCCGCTCGCGCGGCCTGGCCGCCCGCACCACGCGCGACCCCGACGCCGCGCTGGCCGACTGCCCGCTGGTGGTCACCTGCACCCCGGCCAGCGGCGTGGTGCTGCGCGCCCTGCCCGGCCCGGGTCACTTCATCGCGGCCGTGGGCGCCTTCACGCCGACGATGGTCGAACTGAGCCCCGAACTGTGCCGCCATGTCGGTTTGCGCGGCCGTGTGGTGGTGGACACCGGCGACGCCACCCACGAAGCCGGCGACCTGTTGCAGGCCGGGCTGGAGGTGAGCCGGTTTGAAACCCTGCAGGCGGTGGTCACGTCCATCGCGCCGGGGGCCGCCGTGAGGCCGGGCCCTGTGCTGTTCAAGAGCTGCGGCTGGGCCGGCTGGGATCTGGCCGCCGCGCGGCTGGGCATGGCTTGAAGTCGGCATCTATCATTTACCGGTAAACGGTATGCTCGGACATGCTCAAGACCTTCGCCGACCAGGCCACGGCAGACCTGTTTGCCGGCAAGCGGGTGGCGCGTTGGACCAATATCCAGACCGTGGCGACGCGTAAGCTGCAGCAGCTCGACAGCGCAATGACGCTGGACAGCCTGCGGGTGCCGCCCGGCAACCGGCTTGAGGCGCTGAGCGGCGACCGCAAGGGCCAGCACAGCATGCGCATCAACGAGCAATCGCGCCTGTGCTTCGTGTGGCGCGCCGAGGGCGTGCAGGCGGTCGAGATCGTGGACTATCACTGAACCAGGAAAGGAAACGACCATGACCATACAAGCCCCCGCCAACGGCATGCGGCCGGTGCATCCCGGCGAAATCCTGCGCGAGGAATACCTGAAGCCGCTGGAGATGAGCGCCAACGCCCTCGCCAAGGCGCTCAAGGTGCCGGCCTCGCGCATCAATGACATCGTGCTGGAGCGGCGCGGCGTCACGGTGGACACGGCCATGCGCCTGGTGCGCTACTTCGGTGGTGATGTGCAAACCTGGATGAACCTGCAAACCGCCCATGACATCAAGGTGGCGAGCAAGATGCTGGCAAAGCGGGTCGAGAAAGAAATCGAGCCGTTGGCGGCGTAGGCGCAGCTCAGTCAATGTCGGGGAAGTTTCCAGCCCATCGCGGGCGCTCGGCGGCACCGCAGCACCGTTTGAATGACCTTGCCCGCACCCCGACCCTCTCTCAGGCGATTCAGGCCTTGGGCAGCGTCACGCCGCGCTGGCCCTGGTACTTGCCGCCGCGGTCTTTGTAAGACACCTCGCAGACGTCGTCCTTGTCGCTCTCGAAAAACAGCACCTGCGCGCAGCCCTCACCGGCGTAGATCTTGGCCGGCAGCGGCGTGGTGTTGGAGAACTCCAGCGTCACGTAGCCCTCCCACTCGGGCTCGAAGGGCGTGACGTTGACGATGATGCCGCAGCGGGCATAGGTGCTCTTGCCCAGGCAGATGGTCAGCACGTTGCGCGGGATGCGGAAATACTCCAGCGTGCGCGCCAGCGCGAAGCTGTTGGGCGGGATGATGCAGACATCGTCGTTGAAATCAACGAAGCTCTTTTCGTCGAAATTCTTCGGGTCCACCACCGTGCTGTGGATGTTGGTGAAGACCTTGAACTCGGGTGCGCAGCGGATGTCGTAGCCATAGCTGCTGGTCCCATAGCTGACGATCTTGCGGCCGAGCGCGTCCTGACGGATCTGCCCGGGCTCGAAAGGCTCGATCATGCCGTGCTGTTCGGCCATGCGGCGGATCCATTTGTCGCTTTTGATGCTCATCGTTCTCTTCCCAAGTCTGGCGGGCATTGTAGGCGGCCGCACCGCCCGGCGGCCGGCCACCGGTTGACCGGCTGCGCGCTTGCGCCAGCCCGGGGTGCAACGTTTGCTGCAACGCACCATCACAAATTTGCAACACTCGTACTTCAGACTGGGTGCCTTTGTTGAGAGGGTTATCACCTATGAACACCAAATGCATGATCTTCGGCATCGAACTGGCGCTGGCGGCCTGCCTGCTGCCGGCGCACGCGCAAACCCGCACCGTCACAACCGCTCCGCCCCTGCCAAGCGAAGGCCAGTGCCAGTCGGAGGTGCTGAAATTCGAGCGGGTGATCAGTTTCATCCGCGAATCCCAGGGCCCGCAGGAAGCGACCAAAGTCAAGGAAAAGCTCCTGCCCGCCAAGGTCGAGAACGAAATCCTGGGCAGGGACGGCTACTGCGGTCTCGCACGCCACCTGCGCGAGAAGAAGCTGCTCAGCTGAGGCGCCTCAGGGCGCGCCCGGCACGGCCCCGGCGATCACCGTGGCTTCCACCAGCCGGTCATCCCCCAGCACGATCATCGCGAACAGCAGCTCGTCCAGGCTGTTCGCCTGCGCGGTGCGGCGTGCCAGCAGTGGTGTGGCGGCTGGATTCAGCACAATGAAGTCGGCCTCGTTGCCGGGCTGCAGGTTGCCCACGACGCCGGGCAGGCCGAGCGCCCGCGCCGCGCCGGCCGTGTGCTGCCACCACAGGTGCTGCGGGCTCAGACTCAGGCCCGGCTTGGTCTGTCCTTCCCGCCCGACGGTGTAGGCGGCCAGCATGGTGTGGAACGGGCTGAAGCTGGTGCCGCCGCCCACGTCGCTGGCCAGGCCGTAGCGGAAGCCGACGCGGTCCGCGCCGGCGTAATCGAAGAATCCGCTGCCCAGGAACAGGTTGCTGGTCGGGCTGACTGCTGCCGCCGCGCCGGTGTCACGCATCAGCGCGCGGTCGTCGTCGTCGAAATGGATGCAGTGTGCGTAGACCGCCCGCTCGCGCATCAGCCCATGGTCGCCATAGATAGCCAGATACGAGCGCGACGCCGGAAACAGCGCACGCGCCCAGCGCACTTCATCGAGGTTCTCCGCCACATGGGACTGGATCCAGACATCGGGGTAGCGCGCCGCCAGATCGCCCGCGCCCGCCAGTTGCGCCTCGCTGCAGCTCGGCGCAAAGCGCGGGGTGATCGCGCAGCCCAGACGGTCCACGCCATGCCACTTGTGGATCAGGGCCTCGGTGTCGATCAGGCTCTGCTCGGTCTGGTCGCGCACGCCATCGGGGCTGTGGCGGTCCTGCAGCACCTTGCCGGTGATCAGCCGCATGCCGCGCGAGCGCGCCTCGGCAAACAGCGCATGCACCGCAGTCGGGTGCGAGGTGGCAAACGTCAGCGCGGTGGTCACGCCATTGCGCGCGAGTTCGTCCAGGAAGAAGGTCGCCACGTCAGCGGCATAGGCCGCGTCGGCAAACCGCGCCTCGTGCGGAAAGGTGTAGCGCTCCAGCCAGGGCAGCAGGCCCTCGGCGGGCGAACCGATCACATCGGTCTGCGGGTAGTGGATGTGCAGGTCGAGGAAACCCGGCGCGAGGATGCGCCCGGGCAGGTGCGTCACCGGCACGCCGGGAAAGCGCCCGGCCAGCGCGCCATGGTCGCCTGCCGCGATGACCACCCGCCGGCCCGTGGCGTCGGGGCCGGTGACCAGCAGGCCGTCGGTGTCAAAGGCGGCACGGCCGTCGTCGTCAAATCGCAGCAGGGAGGCGCGCCAGGCTTTCATGAAGCCTATTTTGCAATCCGGCCCACCACGCCCGATATCAGAAAGTTCATAGTCTGTATCTGCGCATCGGTCATGACCTGCCCCTTGGCCAGCACCTCGCGGCCCTCGTTGTCGATCATCGGGCCGGTGAATGGCCGGAGCCTGCCGCTGGCGATGTCCTTCTGGCGTGCCAGCACTTCGTCCTGCACCGCCTTGGGCACCTTCGGGCCGAAGTCGCCGACGCGGATCATGCCCTCCCCGACGCCGCCCCAGACCGTACCGCGCTTCCAGGTGCCGTCCATCGCCGCCTGGACGCGGCGGATGTAGTAGTCGCCCCACTGGTGCGTCACGGCCACAATCTGCGCGTCTGGCGCCACCTTGCGCATGTCGGAGTGGTAGGCCACGGCCAGCTTGCCGCGCTCCTGGGCAGCGGCCATCACGGCGGTGGACCCGGTGTGAAAGGCGATCACGTCCACGTTCTGGTTGAACAGCGCCATGGCGGCGTCACGCTCGCGTGGCGGGTCGAACCAGGCGTTGAGCCAGACCACCTTGACTTCAGCCTTCGGGTTCACCGAGCGCAGGCCCAGCGTGAAGGCGTTGATGCCCTGCAGCACCTCCGGAATGGGGAAACCCGCCACGTAGCCGGCCAGATTCGTCCGCGTCAGACGTCCGGCCGCGATGCCGGCGAGAAAACGCCCCTCGTAATAGCGCGCATTGGCCGCAGCCACGTTGGGCGCGGTCTTGTAGCCGGTGATGGACTCGAACTTCACCCCAGGGAAGTCCTGGGCCACCTTGAGCGTGGGCTCCATGTAGCCAAAACTCGGCGTGAAGATGATCTGGTGGCCCTGGCGCGCCAGGTCGCGGATCACGCGCTCGGCGTCGGCCCCCTCGGGCACGTTCTCGACGAAGGTGGTCTTCACCCGGCTGCCCAGCGCTGCCTCGACGGCCCTGCGGCCCTCGTCATGCTGTTTCGTCCAGCCGGCGTCGGTGATCGGCGAGACGTAGACGAAACCGGCCTTCAGCGGCTCGCTGGCCGGTGCGCTGGTCTGGGAAAGGACGGGGGAGAGAAAACAGGCGGCCGCGACTGCGGCTGCGAGGTTTTTATACATGGTGTTCCTCGACATGGCCCCGGATGACAAAAAGCAAAAGGCTGCCGGGGCAGCAGCCTTTGACGCGATTTTACCCGCGGCCCGCGGGCAACGCACGGCCGATGCCGGCACGCCGCCATGCCGGGCCGCCATCACCAACCGCTCCACCGCCAGACGCTTGCCGCACGTTCGCCCCCTGGCCGGCAGCGGGGTGGCCGCCTGCATGCCTGTTCTGCGACCGGTCTCGTGCGTCACGGCAGGGCGCCGCCGGTCTGCCCAGGCGGCAGGTGGGTCGGTCCAGGCTGAAGGATAGTCCTGAAACAATAGCGAAATATGACCTTCTGACGCTGGGTTTGTACCAAAAACCTTGTCATGCCGGCTTTCGACCCTGTCGCAGCCTTGTCCTGCGCGCCCAGGGAGCTTGCCCCACAATCAACCCGGTGAAGACCCGTCATTTCGCGCAATTGATCACGCTGTCCGCCCTGTGGGGCGCGTCGTTCCTGTTCCTGCGCCTGGCCAGCCCGGTGTTCGGGCCGAACGTGCTGGCCGCCGGCCGTATCGGCCTGGCCACGCTCACGCTGACGCTCATCATGGCAGCCATGAAGCAGCGCTGGCCCTGGCGGCACTGGCGCGAGCTGACGATGCTCGGCGCGCTGTCGGTGGCGGTGCCCTTCCTGCTGTTTGCCTGGGCCGCGCTGCACCTGCCGGCCGGCTACAGCGCCCTGCTCAACAGCACCGCCGTGGTGTTTGGCACGCTGGCGGCGGCCTGGATGAAGGAAGACCGGCTTTCCGGGCGCAAGCTGGCGGGCTGCGTGCTGGGCTTCGCCGGCGTGGCGCTGATCGTGCGGCTGGGGCCGGTCGCGCCCACGCCCGAAGTGCTGCTGGCCGCGCTGGCCTGCATCGGCGCCGCGGCCTGCTATGGCGTGGCCACGCCGCTGATGAAGCGCGCCACCCAGCGCATGGAGCCGCTGGCGATTGCCGCAGGCATTCATCTCGCATCCCTGGTGCTGCTGCTGCCAGGTGCGGTGTGGAGCTGGCCGCAGGCGCGCTTCTCCGCAGCGGCGATGGCGGCGCTGCTGGTGCTGGGCGTGGTCACCTCGGGGCTGGCCTACTGGATGCACTTGCGCCTGATCCGCCATGTCTCGTCGGTGGCGGCGATCAGCCCGGCCTTCATGATTCCGGTGTTTGGCGTGGCCTGGGGCCACCTGTTCCTTGGCGAGCCCCTGGGCTCAGGGGTGTGGGCCGGCGGCGCGCTGATCCTGCTGGCCACCGCACTCATCACCGGCTTCAACCCTCTGCAGAAGATGCTGGATGCTGCAGCCGCCAGACCTTGAGGGCGCAGCCAGTTGCTACCAGACTAGTAGCAATACATGACCAGAAGACGCTGGGAAGACCGATTTTTGAGCTTAGAACGCCGCCCACCAGGCCGCCCAGCACGCCCGGCAGGCCGTAGGCAATGACGGTGTACAGCGCCTGCCCGCGTCCGCGCAGCTGCCCCGGAAAATGGTGCGACAGCAGCGCGATGCACACCGTGTGGTGCGTGGCAAAGGTGAAGGCGTGCAAGGCCTGCGCGAACAGCAGCGCGACCAATACGCTGGCGCTGCTGGCCGTGATGCCCATGCGCAGCACCATCGCCGCCGAGCACAGCACCAGCCAGCCGGTCAGGCTCAGCATCGGCAGCCAGCGTGCCTGGGTGAAGAACCAGCCGATCTCCACGATCACCGACACCGCCCACAGCACACCGATCATGGTCTTGCTGTAGCCCAGCGCATCCAGGTACAGCGAGAAAAACACGTAGATGCCGATGTGCGAGAGCACATGGAAAAACGCCGCGGCGAAAAACCACAACACCGGCGTTTGCCGCAGCACCGGCAGGACCGACACGCGGGACCCGTGCGCAGGAACCGCCTCCTTCAGATCGGGCAGAAACCAGACGGCCAGCGTCACGGCCGCCAGGCTCAGCGTGGTCCACGCGGGAAAATCCTTCATGCCGAAATGTTCGAACCACGCGCCCGCCGTGAAGACCGTGACGAGGAAGCCCAGCGAGCCCCACAGCCGCACCCGGCCGTAACGCCGCGTGTCGAAGGCGCCGCCCTGGCTGACCAGGTGCGCCATGGCGGCCTCGCTCATCGGCATCATCGAACTGGTGTGGGTGAACATCACCAGCAGCACCGCGCCCAGCCACAGCGGGCTCAG
>Ga0073899_10006573_pt1 | contig 10037 bp, 7 predicted proteins | sample KloWWTmetaKNB5Ph_FD_88975 | JGI IMG/M metagenome (GOLD analysis project Ga0073899, IMG submission 88975) | Active sludge microbial communities from Klosterneuburg, Austria, studying microevolution and ecology of nitrifiers - Klosterneuburg... | ecosystem: Engineered > WWTP > Aerobic digester >...
ACACCAATGGAGTCTTTGGTCTTCCGCTCATAGCCACCTCGTCGTGCAACACACTACACGACTGATTGCAATGGCAAAAAATAATTCAATGAATTTCTAACTCAGTACACTAGATGCTCTTTTATTTATAGTGCCTTGGCCTGCCTTCCTGCTCAGGGGCACCTGCGTGGTATCTTGCGAGCCTTGTCCTCAACAGCCAGATTTCCAGCGCCATGCTTGCCAAACGCATCATCCCCTGCCTCGACGTGACCGGTGGCCGGGTTGTCAAGGGTGTCAATTTCGTTGAACTGCGCGACGCGGGTGACCCCGTGGAGATCGCCGCACGCTACAACGCGCAAGGCGCCGACGAGCTGACCTTCCTTGACATCACCGCCACCAGCGACGGGCGCGACCTGATCCTGCACATCATCGAGGCCGTGGCCAGCCAGGTCTTCATCCCGCTGACCGTGGGTGGCGGCGTGCGCACCGTGGACGATGTGCGCCGCCTGCTCAACGCGGGGGCGGACAAAACCAGCTTCAACTCCGCCGCCATCGCCAACCCCGACGTGATCAATGCCGCAAGCGCCAAGTACGGCGCGCAGTGCATCGTCGTGGCGATCGACGCCAAGCGCCGCAACGCTGAGGAGCAGACGCGCATTGGTGTTGACGGCCAGCCCTTGGGCGCCGGCTGGGACGTGTTCAGCCACGGCGGCCGCAAGAACACCGGCTTGGACGCCGTGCAGTGGGCCGCCGAGATGGCGCGGCGCGGCGCGGGCGAGATCCTGCTCACCAGCATGGATCGCGACGGCACCAAGGCGGGGTTCGATCTCGCGCTGACCCGCGCCGTGAGCGACGCGGTGGACGTGCCGGTGATCGCCTCGGGCGGCGTGGGCGACCTGGACCACCTGGCCGACGGCATCCAGATCGGCGGCGCCGACGCGGTGCTGGCGGCGAGCATCTTCCACTACGGTGAATACACGGTGGAGCAGGCCAAGCGGCATATGCGGGAGCGGGGGATTCCGGTGCGGTTGTGAGTTTCTTCTGAGGCTGGAGGCCGGGACTCGCCCCTATGGGGGGAAGCTAGAGAAAGTGACCACGCTCCCGGGCATACACTCCTGCCGCTGTCCTAAGCTCAGGTGCAGCGATGGCTATAAAAATGTAGCACTCAGAGATTCCCTCATGAGCGCCGGAGTCCAAAAACTCAAGGCGCAATCTTTCGCTTCAGCGCTCTGGCCACCGCCGGTGGCAAGCTCGGCAGCGAGCGCAGCAGCCACGGCAGCAGCTTGCGCTTGAGCCCGCTGAGCGACTGCGGCACTATCGCCTCGATCAGGTGCGGCCCGGGCGTGGTCAGGGCGTGCTCCAGCGCCCGCACGAACTCCTCGGCCGTGGTGGTGCGCACGCCGTGCACGCCCATGCCCTGCGCGAGCTGGGCGAAGTGGATCACCGGGCCCGTCAGGTCCAGCTGCGAAAGGGCCTTGGCGCCCACCTTTTCGGCGCCCACACGCTCCAGCTCCACGTTGAGCACGGAATACGAGGCGTTGTTGAAGATGACCGAGACCACGTTGAGCTTCTCGCGCGCCATGGTCCACAGCGCCTGGAGGGTGTACATCGAGGTGCCGTCGCCGATCAGCGCGAGCACCGGGCGCTCCGGGCAGGCGATGGCCGCGCCCACGGCGTTGGGCAGGCCCTGGCCGATGGCGCCGCCGGTGAGCGTGAGGAGGTCGTGGCGCGGCGCGCCGGCGGTGAAGGGCGCGAGCATCAGCCCCGAGGTGATGGCCTCGTCGATGACGATGGCGTTCTCGGGCAGCAGGTGGCCCACAGCCTTGCAGACTTTTTCGGCGGTGAGCTTGCCGCGCGGGCGGCCTGGGCGGGCAGGCGGCTGCAGCACGGGCTGAGCCTCTCCTGCGCCCAGGGCCTGGGCGAGTTTGTCCAGGCTGGCGGCGGCGTCCTGCGCGGGCGTGGCAAGCTGGTGGACGGTGCAGCCGTCGGGCACCAGGTAGCTCTTTTTGCCGGGGTAGGCGAAGAAGGACACGGGCGCCTTGGCATCTACCAGCACCAGGTGCTCGATGCCGGCGAGCTGCACGCCCGCCAGTTCGGCCAGGTAGGCGATGCGCTCCACGGCAGGAAGCCCCGCGCCGCGCTCCAGCCGGGTGGGGAAGACTTCGGCGAACACCTTCACGCCGCTGTGTGCGGCCATGCGCGCAGCGGCCCGCAGGCCGGGCTCGCGCAGCGCCTGCCCGCCCAGCAGCAGCGCTGCCTTGCCGCCCCCGCGCACGGCCTGGGCGATGGCCTGCACCGTGGCGTCGTCTGCCGCCCCGGGGCTGGGCGGAGGAGGGGGCGCGCAGGGCACGCCGCCCTCGCCCCAGGACACGTCGGCGGGCAGGATCAGCGTGGCCACCTGGCCTGGCAGGCCGCGCGCAGCGGCGATGGCATCTACGGCGTCCTGGCACAGTGCCGCCGCGCTATTCGAGGTGCGCACGAAGCCGGGCGAGACGTTGCGCGCGACGGTCTCGATGTCGGACTGCAGCTGCGCGTCGTACTGCGTGTGGGTGGTGGCATGGTCGCCCACGATGTTGACCACGGGCACCTTGCCCTTGCGCGCGTTGTGCAGGTTGGCCAGGCCGTTGCCCAGGCCGCAGCCCAGGTGCAAGAGCGTGGCGGCGGGCTTGCCGGCCATGCGCGCGTAGCCGTCGGCCGCGCCCGTGGCCACGCCTTCGAACAGGGCCAGCACGGCGCGCATGCGCGGTTCGCTGTCGAGCGCGGCGACAAAGTGCATTTCGCTCGTGCCGGGGTTGGTAAAGCAGACTTCGACACCAGCGTCGGCCAGGGTCTTCATCAGGGCTTGGGCTCCGTTCATGATTTGCTCCTATAGCTGCTTGCGCTTTTCTGGTAAGCGTCAGAGGCGGTTTTGGTTTGAAGTGAGGCGCCGCATGGCGAGTGCAAACACCAGGCCGCCGGCGTACATCAGCACGCCGTACAGCGCGCCGGGGATGGCCATGGCATCGTCCTTGAGCACGGTGCTGGCAATCACCAGCGCCAACGCAGCGTTCTGCACGGCGGTTTCAATGCCCAGGGTGACCGACTGGCTGCGCGAGAGGCGCACGGCCCACGCCACGGCAAAGCCCACGCACAACATGCTGAGGTTGAGCACCAGCGCAAAGGGCGCCAAGGTAGTGAAGTTGTCGCGCAGCAGCGCCCAGTTCTTCACCACGGCCAGCACTACGATAAGGATGAACAGCAGCGTGGCCACCTTGGTGGCGCGCGGCTCGAAGCGCAGCGCCCAGGCCGAAAAACGGTGGCGCGCCGCCATGCCCAGGCTCACCGGCACGCCCAGCACCAGCGCCACCTGGCCCATCATCAGCCCCACAGGCACATCAATCGTCCGGGCCGCGCCCAGGTAGTGGCCCAGCGCCCAGGTGACAACCAGCGGCAGGGTGAAGATGGTGGCGACACTGGCCACGGCGGTGAAGCTCAGTGCCAGTGCCACATCGCCGCGTGCCAGGTAGGTGAGCAAATTGGAGGTGCTGCCTGTGGGGCAGGCCGCCAGAATCATGAAGCCCACGGCGAACACGCCCGTCATGCCCCAGGCACTGAGCAGTGCGAAGCACGCCAGCGGCAGCAGCACGAAGTGGCACACCACCCCCACCAGCAGCGCACGCGGCTGGGCGAAGATGCGCTGGAAGTCGCCCACCGTCAGCCCCAGGCCGAGGGAAAACATGATGAATGCCAGGATGAGCGGCAGCAGCACGCCCGAAACGATGTCACCTTGCATGGTTGTCTCCTTTTATGTTTTTGTTGATGCGTACTTCGGAGCGCTCAGCGGTTGCGCCACAGCATCACGTCCAGCACCTTGCTGGCCAGCCCGGTATACGGCGGCTGCAAGAAATCCACCGTGCGCAGCGGCCCCTGCCGGAACACCGGGCGCAGCTTGGAAAACGTGAGGAAACCCTCGCGCCCGTGGTAGTGGCCCATGCCGCTGTTCCCCACGCCGCCAAAGGGCAGGCTGTGCTGGCCCGCGTGCAGCAGCGTGTCGTTGAGCGTGACGCCGCCCGAGAGCGTTTGGCTGAGGTAATAGTCCTGCAGGCCGCGCTCATGGCTGAACAAGTACAGCGCCAGGGGATGGGGGCGGTCGTTGATGTACTGCACCACCTCCTCTTTGTGGCGGTAGGTGCGAATCGGCAGCAGAGGGCCAAAAATCTCGCGCTGCATGACCTGCATCCCGTCATGCACGTTCAACAGCGCGGTGGGCGCCATGATGCGCCGCGCCGCATCGCCCGTCTGGCCTGGGGCCAGCGGCACGGCCTGCGCCCCTTGTTGCACGGCGTCGGCCAGCATGGCCTGCAGGCGGTCGTACTGGCGCTGGTCGATGATGGCGGTGTAGTCGCCCCCCAGCAGGTCCGGGTAGCGCTGCGCGACGATGCGTTGCGCCTGCGTGACGAAGGCCTGCTCCTGGCCCTCGGGCAGGAACAGGTAATCCACGTTGGTGCAAATCTGCCCGGCGTTGAGCATCTTGACCCACAGGATGCGTTCGGCGGCCTTTTCCAGCGGGTAGTCGGGCGCGACGATGGCGGGGGACTTGCCGCCCAGCTCCAGCGTCACCGGCGTCAGGTTGGCAGCGCAGTTGGCCATCACGGCCTTGCCCGTTTGCGGCGAGCCGGTGAAGAACAGGTGGTTGAACGGCAACTGCGTGAACAGCGGGCCGATGCTCTGGCCATTGTCCCCCGCGTCCTGGAACAGGCTCACCTTGTCGGCGGCAAAGTAGCGCGGCAGCAGGCTTTGCAGCAGCCGGGCCAGGTGGGCAGAGTTTTCCGACATCTTCACCATCACGCGGTTGCCCGCGGCCAGCGCGCCAATCATGGGCTGCACTGTCATGGCGATCGGAAAGTTCCACGGAACGACAATGCCGATCACACCCAGCGGCTGTGGCACGACGTAGGCGCTGGCGAGCGGGTACTGGGTGACGTCGAGCGCACGCCTTTGCTTCTTCATCCAGTGTGGCACATGCCGGATGGCGTCCAGCGCCGCCTCCTGGCCTTGCAGCAGCTCGGTCATCAGGGTCTCGAAGCGGCTGCGGCAGCCAAAGTCCTGGTTGACGGCGGTGACCAGGGCCTCGCGGTTTTCCAGCAGCAGCCGGTGCAGGGCGCGCAGGTCCTGGCGGCGCTCCTGCAGGCTGGGATTGCGCGCCTGCTGGAAGGCGGCGCGCTGTGCGGCAAAGCAGTCGCGCAGGGTTTGCGGGATGTGCTCGGGCAAGGGGGTGTGGCTCATTGCGGGGCTTTGGGTGCGGTGTGAGGGCGGCCAATGCAGCGGGTGCTGTCGGTGATATTTGCTATTAAATAAATAGCTTATGGCGCTTTATATGCAAGCGTTTCAGCTTGTTTTTACTCAAAAATTCCAGGTGCATCAACCGGCAGTGATATGCCGCGCCGCGGCGCGCGCCGTGAGGATGCAGCCGGGCAGGAAGGTGCCTTCCAGCGAGCGTTTGCCACTGGCGCCGCCGCCGCCAAAACCCGCTGCCTCGCCCACGCAGTACAGGCCTTCGATGGGCTGGCCGGCGCCGTCAAGCGCGCGGCTCGCCAGGTCGGTCTGCAGGCCGCCCAGGCTCTTGCGCGTGATGAGCTGCATCTGGATGGCGATGTATGGCCCGCTGCCCGCCTTTTGCAGCGGTGCGGGCGCGCAGGTGCGCAGCTTGTCCGGCCCCCACTGGCGCGCGTGCAGGATGCGGCGGATCTGGTCGTCGTTGTGCAGCTTGGCGCGGTTTGCAAAATTGGCGTCGAAGGCGTCGGCCGTGGCCTGCAGCACGGCGGGCTGCACGTCCTGCGTCCCGGCGAGCTGGTTCATCTTGGCGGCCAAGCCGGCGAGTGTGTCGTCCACGAGGAAGTGCTTGCTCTCGGCGGCCATCTGCTTGACCAGCCGGTGGTTGCCCAGCAGCGTTTCCTTGAGGAAGGCGGGGAACTGCATGTCGCGGATGCGCTGGTTGTGCTCGGCGCCCGAGATGGCGAATTCCTTGGCCGCGATGCGCCAGTTCAGCAGGTGCCAGGTCCAGGGACGTTCTTGCGCGGCCACGCGCTGGCACAGCCAGTGGGTGTCAAAACCTGTCACCAGTGGCTCGGGGCCGATGCGCTCGCCCCGGTGGTTGAGCCACAGCGCCGATTTGCAGGGAATGGTCGAGAGGCCATGTCCCTCGAAGTGCGGGAACGGGTGCGGAAAGCCGGCCGCGTAGTTCCACATCTCGCCCGCATGGGTGATGCGTGCTCCCAGCGCCTCCGCCACCCAGTGGTGCATGCGGCCGTCAGCGAACGGGTGGGCGCCGTTGAGCATCGTGGCGGGCATGGGGCGGTCTTTGGGCCAGTGGGCGCGCGTTTGTTCGTGGCTGCCGTTGATGCCGCCCATGGCCAGCACCACCACGGGGGCCTTCAGCAGCACCTCGGCGCCGGTTTCTTCGTTGACCGCCAGCACGCCGGACGTTCGGCCTTGCTGCAGGTCCAGCGCGGTGGCGCGGTGGCGGTGCAGCACGGTGAGGCGCCCGCCCGTGTCGGCCTGGCGCATCGCGGCGACCATGCGGCGCGTGAGCTCGCGCGCCGTGCCCCAGACGATGTGGTAGCGCGGCACGCTGTTGCCGTCGCCAAAGCGCCCACGCTCCACCCAGTTGACGGCGGGCATGAACTTCACGCCCTCGCCGATCAGCCAGTCGTACACCTGCGCGCGCGAGTGCTCCACGTAGTGGCGGGCCCATTGCTGGGGGTAGGCATCTTCAGGGTCGAGTTCGCCAAAGCGCAGCCAGTCGCGCAGGGCGAGTTCGGGCGTGTCGGGAATCTTCATGCGCGCCTGCAGCGGCGTGCCCACCAGGGCCATGCCGCCAAACGCCCACAGGGCCAGGCCGCCCAGGCGATCGGGCGTGTCGCGGTCCACCAATGTGACGCGCTGGCCTTTGCGCAGCGCTTCGAGTGCGGTGACGATGCCGGCCAGGCCGCCGCCTGCGACCACCATGTCCGATGAAATCAGTTCCAGAGCCACGCTGTCTCCTTGTCTTGTCTCGTTTATTTCGCCGTGCTGTCCGCGTCGGGTTCCAGCAGGTTTTGTTTGAGCGTGGCGTCTGCCGGATGCTCGCCGAAGTAGTTGTACATCAGGCAACCGAAAAAGGAACTGCCTTCGATGACGGCCACCGTTTGGTCATTGACTGCCACCACCGTGCCCTGGCCCGGAACGTCGTCCAGCATGAAGCTATCGCCGGCCGCCAAGTGTTTGACCTTGGAAAAAATGTCTCCCATCTTGAGCAAGCCCGGTATGCAGGCACTCAGGCGTTCTTTGGGCAGGTTGTCCGACATGGTCTGCGACATGGCTTTGCCCAGGCTGGCGGCGTCGATGCCGCGCAGGGCCACCACTTTGAACCGTTTGGGCCCCGGGCTTGCCCATACCTGCGCGACTGAGCGGATGGGCTGGGGGCTGTACAGGGCGGCGGCATAGACCTTGATAAAGAGCTTCTTGCGCACACCGGCGCCGTTGAGCTGCAGTGTCTGCCCGCTCACGGTTTGTTGCAGCTCGAACACCGCTGAATCCACGCGACGCGGTTCTGCATGGGAGGGAATCGCCCCCGCAGCGAGTACAGCGGCGAGCCACAGTTTTCTGAAGTTGAACATGGATTCCTTTGCGGGTTGTGCAATGAAACGGGGCGGCAGGCTGCCCCATGCAACCGGCACAGCCATCGTAGAAGGCGTTACAGTCTTCTCTATTGACTTTGGAGGACGTGCCAATTGACTTTGCAGGCCACGGTATCGATGAGCTGGGTCAACACGGTGCTGGCGGCAGCGCAGCGCCAGGGGGTGGAGTGCGCCCAGGTGCTGGCGGTGGCAGGCATTGCGCCCGAGGCGCTGCAGGCAGAGCGCTGGCCCATCGACGACATCACGCGCCTGTGGCGCGCGGCGGCCGAGCTGACGGCCGACCCGTCTTTCGGCCTGGACGCCGGGCGAACCGTGGGGCCGGGCAGTTTCAATGTGGTGAGCTTCATCCTGCTGTCCTCGGCCACGCTGCGCGCCGGTCTGGGCGTGCTGCAGCAGTACCAGCGGCTCATCAGCGACGGCGGGCGTTTTCAGATCCTGGCCGGCGAGCGCCAGAGCTGGGTGGTGTACCACCCGCAGCAGGGCAGCCTGGCCTTCAGCCCCCACCAGGTCGAGGCCGTGCTCGCGGCTACCGTGAGCTTCAGCCGCTGGGTGACGGGCCATGCGCTGCGGCCTGCGCGCGCGCAGTTCAGCCACCGCCAGATCGGGCCGCTCGCGGCCTACACCGAGGCGCTGGCGGCACCGGTGCAGTTCGAGCAGGCCTTCAACGGCCTGCTGCTGGACAACGCCGTGCTCGACGCACCGCTACCCCAGGCCGACGCCGAACTCGCCAGCCTGCACCGCACCCGTGCCTCGGCCCTGCTGTCGGCGCTGTCGCAGCCGCTGCCCCTGCGGCGGCAGGTGGAGCAATGGCTGGTGGGCGCCCTTGACGGCAGCGTGCCCGGGCGGATGGAGGCGGCCCGGCATTTCGGACTCGGTGAGCGCACTTTGGCCCGGCGCCTGCGCGACGAGGGCACGCACTATGCGGAACTGGTCGATGCCGCGCGCCGCACGCTGGCCTGCACGGCGGTGGCCGATGGCGGCGAGCCGTTTGCCCGCATTGCGCGGCGGCTGGGGTTTTCCGAGGCCAGTGCCTTCAACCGGGCGTTCCGGCGCTGGACGGGTTGTGCTCCGGGGGACTGGCAGCAGCGCCGGCCGCCTGTGCCGCATTCTGCTGCTCCAGACGGGCGCTGAAGCCCGAGCGCCGCATCAGCGAGCGGGGCTGCTCCTGCAGGTGGATGAATTCCAGTACACCACCGCGCTGGCCCACCGCCTTGAGAATCTGCTCCAGCGCTTCAAGGCCCGTGGTGTCGAGGGCGAACAGGTCGCGGGCATCCAATTGCACCGCGACGCCCTCGGGGGCCTCTTCAACGGCCTGCACCAGCGGGTCCACCTTGCTGGCGGCGCCAAAGAACAATGCGCCATGCAGGCGCCAGGCCAGGCGGGCCGGGGCGGGCGGTGTGCTGCCCTGCTGGGGCGAGGGGTCGGCGCGGAACAGTTCGCTCATGCGCCGCACAAACAGTGCACAGGCCAGCACCAGCCCCACCTCGACGGCCACCGTGAGGTCAAACACCACAGTGAGAAAGAACGTGCCCAGCATCAGCAGCCGGTAGTGGTTGCTGAAATGCCTGAGTCGCACGAACTCGTGCCATTCACCCATGTTCCAGGCCACGAAAAGCAGAATGCCTGCCAGCACCGCCAGCGGAATGTGCAGGGCCAGCGGCGCCGCCACCAGCACGATGAGGGCCAGTGCCAGGGCGTGCACGATGCCGGCCACGGGGGTGGTGGCACCGGCCCGCAGGTTGGTCACGGTGCGCGCAATGGTGCCGGTGGCGGGCATGCCGCCAAAGAAGGGCACGACGAAGTTGGCCACGCCCTGGGCCATGAGCTCCTGGTTGGGGTCGTGCTTGCGGTGGTGCGGGTCGGTGGCCAGCTGGTCGGCCACGCGCGCGCACAGCAGCGACTCGATGGCGCCCAGCAATGCGATGGTGAGCGTGGGCGTCACCAGCAGGCGCACGGTGTCCCACGAGAAATCGGGCAGCGCGAACGCAGGCGGCTGCTGCGGAATGCCGCCAAAGCGCGAGCCGATCGTCTCCACCGGGTAATCCATCCCATAGGCCAGCGCGGTCAGGGTGATCAGTGCCACCACGGGTGCGGGCACGCGTGCAAAAGAGCGCACGGTGTGGCCCTCGGCAATGCGCAGCACGGGTGAGCCGTGCATGAACAGGCGCGGCCACAGGAACAGGCCGCCCAGGCACAGCACGCCCAGCCCCAGCGCGTAGGGGTTCACCGTGCTGATGTGTGCGCCCAGCACATGGATCTGCGAGAAGAAGTTGCCCGGCATCTTCGCGATGGACAGGCCCAGCCAGTCTTTCACCTGCGACAGGGCGATCAGCACCGCAATGCCGTTGGTGAAACCGATGACGATGCTCACCGGCACGAAGCGCACCAGGTTGCCCAGCT